>MDTC01034247.1_pt1 | contig 14930 bp, 18 predicted proteins | sample 811181 | NCBI WGS metagenome assembly MDTC01 (sample SAMN05326644, study PRJNA326480) | marine metagenome | isolation source: seawater | place: Pacific Ocean: North | collected 2011 | reverse complement strand
TTGAGAATAACAACTCATTAGAACAAATGATAGACAATTATAATAAGATTGATACAAGTCTTAATAATATGGAATCGGATGATTTAGGAAAAATATGTATATTAGTACAATCAAACCTTTGTTTGAATCGTCCGTCGAACACCGATGAAGAGACGCGAGAAAGATTATCTCATTATTTATCAGGAGTAATTCAAATTGACAAAGCAGTAACACTACACGACTTAATAGTAAGTATTTTGAATACAAAATACCCTAGTTGGAAACTAACCGATGATATAATTATAGAAGGAGAAGATATTATGGAAGATTATAGAGAATTACAAGATGCTTTCTTAGATGGTGCTGGATATATGAGGATTGGTAGTGAATTTGGTCCTGATTCAGATTCAGTCCCTATAGATAAGGGTGAAGATAATACTTATGATAATGAATGGGTAAATAGTAAATCTGATTCTGAAAATATCCCGAATATTATTCCAAGAAGGAATGATTTAGCACCTAGTAATGCCGCTTATATGAAGAAAAATAGTTTACTTTTTAATGGAATGGGTGGGAATTGTGCCCAGTGGACCTGGGATAATGATTCAAATAATTTACAGAATAATAAAAGAAATAGGATAATGCAATTACTTGGATGGATTTCGAATAATTCACGGACAAAAGATGGTGATTATTTTACTATGAAGAAGGGTAATACTTGGTATATAGATTATAATCTTATTTCTGGAATAAGAGGTGGTTTAGAAAAATCAAATTATGGTGCTCATAGAACAAATAATTTACTTTATTCTGGTCAATGTGGAGTTAACGCCAATCTGTCCGAGGATTCAGGTAATTCCGTTTTGGAAGACCTCAAACAAGAGATTAACCGTAATATCTGTTTGGGTCAAATCGCATCTACTGAAGATCCAGCCGGGATCCATGAAAGAAGGCATTTTAGCAAATACTTAATGGCTATTCTAGGTAATAATCAAGATGATGGTCTATGTTGGACAAATGGATGTGTCAATGTTGATAATGACTTTGTAGATGAATTTGAAGAGTGGGAGCGCCGGCGCAGGCAGGCACAGTATCAGCAGGAGCTAGATAATGAAACTACTAAATTCGAGGTTGTTAATGAATTGAACAATGAAAGTAGTTATAAAAGTGATAGGTTCAATTCAGGATGGATCTTTAAAACTATGTTAGAGGCAACCAACGATAACGGCCGGGGGGGGGAGATACACGCCGACCGACATCGATGGGCCTATCCCGATAAAAAATGTCACCATTACGGTGTTTGTACCCAAGATGGTAGAGTAATAGGTGAAGGTGATGGTAATGGAAGAGATGATGAATCAGAAAAATACCTTAATATCCACGGAAACCCGATACTCCCTAATCGTTCTGTATGTTGGCCAAGCACCGCTGGTAATCCAGGATGGAGTTTAGATCAATGTGAGCAACCATTGTTAGGCTGTAACGGGGGTTCGTGTTGTCAAGATAATGGAGATATTAAATGTAAATTCTTAAAAAGGTACGATGGCCAAGGGAATTATATGACAACTCACTTAAATAAACCAGCTTGTGAACTTAATCCTAATAATACTTTCCATAGTGGGGGTAGTTTTGATGAATTAAAACAAGAAGAAAAATTTGGAAAAAACATATCTAAACAAAGTAATCAATACAAGCATCACCGTTTACATAGGGAAACTTATATTACTCAATGTGCCGGAGAAGCTGGTCCTGGTTTTCAAAAGTATGGTCCAATCTCTGAAGGGACTTTTTTTAATAACACTGGTAGAACTGATACTCCCTTAGAAAACAGTGGTGGAGGGAAGAGGCTTCCTAGTGGTTGGGCAACCGCGCGTTCGGGGAATGGTCCTAATGTAGAACAATTTTGGTATAGGATTAATGATCCGGACGAAGAGCAGTTGCTTCGCGCCGCACCGGATAACAAAAAACATTATAGAAGTATTAATGTACCACTTGTAAATAAGTGTAACATCAAGGGGTTTGCTAATGAGGAAAACTGTAACGATGAGGCCATAAAGAATTATAGTACAAATTGGGATGGTCGGTCATTTTATAGTAGCGATGGGCTACCAGGGGAAGAATCTACCGGCAAGGAGCTGGTTTCTTCCTATCCGTGATCGCGATAGAACAGATAAACTAAAACCAAGACAAGGGTTTTTACTTAAAAATATTATAAAAAAACAATTGCTAAATTAAAGATAATTGACAGAAATATATATCGATAATCCAACAATAAGGGCGACTATTAGAGAACTCATAATCGGGACTTGATTGTGGTGGACCATCATATGCATAAATTGTCCTTTAAAATCTAAATCTGCTGCTCCATTCGGTGGTTTTATTTCGTCATCCGTGGCGAATGGTTTTAAAATAAATGGTAGAAATAAATTTAATAATACACTAACTATAATTGCTTTTGGAATTTTATTATTCATTTATTATACAATATATTTTTTTTTAATAGAAGTCTAGGATTTTTTTACTTAAAAATATTATAAAAAACTAATTATATGGCCCTTAATGAGATTATTTATGAATTAATTAATGAAGTTAATAATAATAATGATGATATTTCACAACGTGAATTATCTATTTTAAATATTTTTAATAATAAATTAGATTGTACAGAGATTAACTTTGAAGAATTAATCGGTATAATTAGAGAGAATGGACATGTTTGGAGAAATATTATTAGTAATTTCCCTAAATCAGTTCCAATAAATAATCCAATTAATCTTATTTCAATGAAGAATTATATTATCTATCAAACAAAAGAATATCCATATACAATATTAGTCAGATTTGTTGATAATCATTTAGAATTAACGTATATAGAAAATAAAGATTCTATACCTAGTTTTACAATAAATAATCCACCTAGAAAGAATAAGAATTATATTTATATATGTGGTATTGATATTTATAATGGATATTTATTAACATCTTCTACCTGGCAGGATAATTTTTCTCAATATTATTCCCGTGACTTGAATTTAAGAAATGAATTTAATAATAATGATATATTGATTATTCCTTCACACGGCGTGGAATTAAATGATTGGATTGAACATAGGGGGACGAAGTTTTATAGAGAGAATATTAATGATAGTTTACCATTAATTGTTGAATGTTTTTCAAGATATTTATAATTTTGTTATATCTACATTACATTGTTTTGTAAATTTCATTACTAATTCATCATTTTTATAATCACTTAAATATTTAATTTCTTTTATTCCTGCTGCTAGTAATAGTCTAGTACATATAATACACGGATAATGTGTTATATATGCTAAACATCCTTCACAACTAACGCCTCTTTTTGCACAATCGATCAAAGCATTTTGTTCAGCGTGCAATGTTGCTTGTTCATGGTTATTACGTATTATTGATTCATGGGGACACCCAGGTAAGAATCCATTATAACCTTGACTTACGATTCTATTATCTTTAACTAATAAACAACCAACTTGTAGTCTTTCACAGGGGGATCTTTCAGAAGTTGTCATAACAATTTTTGAGAAATATTCATCCCAAGTTAATCTTTTTTTCTCCATAAAATTTGAATAATATATTCACTTTCTTTTTAAACTATAATCATGGGCAGAATGAAATTATGAGCGATGATCCAAACAAAAGAGAAATAAAAAGTAATAAAAAAGAGAAATCAGATGATGAAGATAAAAAAAAAGTTGTATATATCTGTTGTACAATAATGTAAAATAATAATATAATATATATTATGGTATTAAAAGGGGGGTTTCAAAAGAAGATTGATTTTGACAAAGTAATTGAGTTAGGATCCCCTCATAGGAATAATATGGATTGTTGTCCTTGTACATTTCGTTTTTTGGATTTGATAAATGATGATGAATTCAATATATTATTAGATAATTTTGGAGATATTGGAATGAATACCCGGGATATGGTTAATCTCTTTAAAAAACAATATGGGGATTATTCTGATCATTATTACTTTGGAATGGAAGAAGCTGATTTTAGTAATAAAAGTAAACGGGAAGTAATTAATATAATATATAACCTTTTTAAATTTATTAAAAAAGGTTATGGAGTAATTGGTGGTATTACAAGAGCAGGTAATACTTCACATTGTGTAGTCTTATTTAGAGATATGAAAGGGAATCCATATATTTTAGATGCTCAGTCTAACGAACTTTATAGTGGTAACGTTTCTAAAAGTAGTAAGACATTTAAGGATTTTTTTTATGGTAATTGGGTAAAAAAATTTCATTATTTAATTGGATATAATACAAAAGAAAATAAAGTTTTAGAAGTAGATGAGACTGGTAATCCAATGATATTTGAAGACGCAATTGAACTGGATGATAGTGATGATTACGAAGACGCAATTGAACTGGATGATAGTGATGATTACGAAGACGCAATTGAACTGGATGATAGTGATGATTACGAAGACGCGATTGAAGCAAGATCAAAAACGGGAGGAAAAAAGAAAAGGACTAAAAAAAAGAGAACTAAAAAGAAGAGAACTAAAAAGAAGAGGACTAAAAAGAAGAGAACTAAAAAGAAGAGAACTAAAAAGAAGAGAACTAAAAAGAGGACTAAGTTATAGTCTTGACAATGTATAGAATACATATGGACCCGTTACTTTTTGATTTATTTTTTTCATTTCTTTTTTCATTTCTTTAAAACTTACGAAACGTAATGGTGAACATTTTAAACCACTACTTTTACTTCTTTGACGACATCGAAATGATTGTCTGTCACCCTGAAAACAAATAATTCTTTTTCCATTTTCAGTCTTAACGTAATTTACAATATCCATAATAAATATTTATGTTGTTTTTTTTTTAAATATTATATATCCATTTTATCTCCAACTTAATCTAAATTTGATAGATTGAATTGTTTCACATTAAAAAGATAGGAATAAAATGAATAGTGCTTATCAATGTGGGACTGCTTGTGTGGCACAAATAATACAAGCAAGTCAAGATGCTTCTCAATCAGCTCAATCCGCTGCAAACTCAGTTGGAGAGGCTTTATTAGCAATGGACGAAGTGCGTTTAATGATTGAAGATATGAAACAGGTTGTTGATAATAGTGAATCACAAATTATATATCATCGTAATGATATTCGTGGACTTTCACAAGATATTGAATCTTTAAAGGTTTCTGTTGATGAATCAATGGTTCCATGGGTTGATGATAATGTATTGGGAGTGGTTGTGGCTATTTTTGGAGCATTTACATTATGTCTTGTAGTATGTCAGTTATTAATCTTTTATACATCTCGTAATGAAGTAAAAAAAGAGGAAAGAAGGCGTATTATGGTTGAACAACGGAAGAGGAATTTGGATATTATTTAAAAAGTCTTTTTGAGATTGGCGGAATACCTTCTTTAATTAATGGTATTTCCTTTTTTATTTCTATTTTCTCAGTCGCGCTTGGAAAGTTTGATTTAGGATCTCCTGGAATGAACTTACAGTAATTAAAATATTCTCCATAATTGAATAATCCTTCTTTAACTTTTCTTTGACAGTCAAGTGCTCCGTGTTTTTGGTGATCATATATTTCACCTGATGAGATATGAATATATTTTCCATTTTTTCCGGACCAATCAATTTGATAACATTCACACTTTTTCATTATCTGTTTTGTTATTATTATTTATTATTAATCAAATTTTAATTATATGATTATAATCTATGTTATAATATATGGCTAAACTTAAAAGACGAACATCCAAAACAAGAAGAACAAATAAGAAAAGTAGAGTATCTAGAAAGAAGATGAATGTCGCAAAAAAAAGTAAAAAGAAAAAATCAGGTAAATCACAACTAAGATTGAAAATTGGAGGTACAAAAACGAAATCTAAAAAGAAATCTAAAACGAAATCTAAAAAAGAAAAATCAGGTAAAGTTGAAAGTGAATTAGATAGAATGGAGAAACTTGAATCTAAAAGAAATAAAAAAATTGAAAAAATAAGAAAAAAACAGAGTGAAAAGAAAAAAAGGAATCCTTATTTAGATCCTGAATTATTACATCCTGGACCCGTTAGTAGATCATTTTATCCTGCTCATTTTGATGCATATTCAAGGGAACAAGCTCTCGAAGAAGAACGCTCCAACGCTCTAGCACAGGCTTCTTTAATTGCTCCCGGCGAGCCTGGGAGTGGTTCATGGGTTCCTGGAAGACGTCCTAATATCGATGCGGATCTTGCTTCGCCTTGGGGTTTATAAATTTGAATTTCTAATAATGAATTTTTATAAACTAATTTAAAATGCCTTGTTCAATTTGCGGGGTTCACGGACACAATAAGAAAACTTGTGGAAAATCAAATAATACAATGCCTAAAGACTCAGCATTTTTTGAAGATTATAAGAAAAATGTTAAGGATAATTGGGATTATGCAAAAAAAGAAAAAGTAAAAACTGGGCGGAAAGGTCCAGTTTTTAAGAAGAATTATGCTAAAATGGGAAAAAAGATGTAAAACCATATTTATTGTAATTTATTTTGTATTTTTTATCATATTGGTATTTAGATGTTGACAATAGTATGCGGTCTGAAGATCTTCTCCGGTGGTTTAGAGCGAGGGGGTGGGGAGTGAGAGCGAACCTGGACGCAGGCGATGGCCGGCGCCAGAGTGGTCGTGTAGGTGTCGACGTCCACTGAGGTATTGAGGATCGAGGTGAATATATTTACTGTATCTTTTTTTATTTCAACTAAAGTTTTTCTGTTAAAATATTTTGTAGAAGGGTTAATATAATTCCACGATTCTACTTGAATATGTTTTTGTATTTCTGTCTTATTCCAATCGGGTGCTTTATCACTCTCTAGTATAGGTTCATTAATTACACCAGTGAATTTACCATATGCAACATATCCTTTTTTATTTTGATAGAGTAATATTATATCACCTGAACTTGCTTCTTTGCGAAACTTATAAAATTGATGAGGGGTTGTATGTTTATTTATTAAAATCCGTTGATTATAGTCGTTTACATCATTACCTAGTCCTATATAGCAATACTTTCTCCTTATCATATGGTTTCTATTCCCACTTGTATGGGAATTGATATGCCAATACTTCATAATTAAGCCTTATGGTTTTAATAATAAGTACCAATCAAAAATTCAAATTTATATAATAGTTTTACTTATTATAAAGTAAACTATGTTAGTTGTTTATTGGATACATGTAACTAAATAGAGAATATCGAGGCCCTGGTTCAAGTTCAGGTTCTGTTTCTGCTTCTGGTTCTGTTTCTGTTTCAGACTCAGAGTCAGAATCTATTCCTATATTTATTTCGATATTTAGATTTGCTTTAAACCATTTATTGACATCTTTTTTATTTTTAAATAGATGACACGCGGAATGAAATGAACCTGCGATATTTGTACGTATCCATTCATCTAGATTATCTTTACAGTTATGTTTTTCTGCATATTTTAGACATTCATTATAGATAGGTTGAACATTTCCAACCCATTCTGGGTTCTTAATTAACATTTTAACATTTTCTTCTTCATAATCTGCTCTTAGACGATAGAATTTATCTTCTTTCATTTTATTGATATCATAATTGATTTTGAATTTATTGTTATAGTTTTGTACTAATTCTTCTAGTGGAAAGAATTTGATTATATATGTATATATTTTTATTGTAGATTGTGATGTTTTTATTTGACCACATAGTCTAGCATTATATAATACATTTCTTATTTGAATACTTTTTTCTAATATTTTTTCTTGTTTAATTTGGTATTTATAATTTTTTAATTTTAATCTTGATCTTTTATAGGTGAATAATAGTAGTTCTGGGCTATTATTATAGTAAACATAGAAACCTTTTTTTGTATATTTATCAATTTGTTTTAATTTTTTATCTAATTCTTTTTTGAAATCTGAGAATTCTGGAGATTTAATCAGTAATCCTGCTCCTGTGTTATCATATTCTTCATTTAATTTTAGATCATCTACTTCTTCATTTTTAACTTTATATTCTTGTTCAATGACACCAGTACTACTTCCTAATTGTCCATTAATGATTGAAATATCATTTTTGTGGAGAGTAACTTCGCAGTCAACTGAACTTGCTCCTAATAGACCGGATACAATTAATAGAATATCTCTTTCTAATTTTGATTTTTGTTCAGGATATATTTTATCACTGTAATATTTCTTTTCAGTCAACCATATATAGAGGACATTGACTTCTGGGATTTCATTATCATCCCAAGTAAAGTCATTCATTATTGAGTTTCTATGCATTCCTCTTAATTTTGATTGACAGAAATTACATTTACTTATATTTCTTGTAAAATTGCTACTAAAAAATGGTTTAATACATACACCACTCTCTTCTAAATGATTAATTAATTTATTTTTGAATGGAGTAAGGCATGATCTTTTAAAGTAAGAATGTTTTAAAAATATTATAAACTTATCATATCTATATCCTTTATTATTATTCATTAATTATATTATATTATATTATATTATATTAGATGAAAAGGAGGAATAATACGAGGCGCACAAAAAGAAGAACAAAAAGAAGAACAAAAAGAAAGACTCAACGATTAAGCACTCAACGAAGAGTTAAACGCAAGGATAGTTCAAAGAAAGAAGTAAATAAGTATATAAATTACGATTTATTTAATGGTTTAAAATGGGATAATTACCGTTTAGGTGATGTTTTATTTGGATATTTCGCTTGTTGGGATGATGTATGCCTTCATAAAAATAATCCAAATATTTCGCATACTTGTGAAAATATAGATTTTGATGTTGATGAGGATTGGTGTCAAGGACACAAAGGTGTTTGGACTGATCCGAATGATATTAATTCAAGCTATATCAAAAATCTGAATAAAAACTTCCCCAATTCAATTGCTTCACAATATGTTAAAAAGGTAGGATATCCAAATAGTTTTAAGATCGAAGATTATAAAACGATTAAGGATATATTTAGTACGTTTAAATACAAGAAACCTGATAAATCTGCGTTAGTAATTCATTTAAGATTGGGAGATACAGTCGCTAAAGATTATGGAGATGAATATTCATATGGTATGAAATATTATGAAAGTCTATTACGAAAGGTAAGAAAAAATAAAAAGATAAAAAAGATTGATATTGTTACCGGTTTACATATTAATGTTTATGTTAAAGAGTCAAATGAACGTTTAAATCAAATTGTACATTTATTTGAGAAGTATTATCCTGTTGAGGTTATACTGACTAAAAATCCAGACAAGGATTTTTATTATATGTCCCATAGTAAATTTTTTGCTAATTCTGGTGGAGGATTTTCTTTATTAGTTACAAATTATCTTAAAAAAAATAAGTCAAATAAGATTTATGAGAAATAGTTAAGCCGATGCCCTTAATTTTTGTCCATCTTGTTCATTATCCATTTTTCCATATTGCATATTAAATTTTTCAGGATTAAAATATAGATAAATAAATTGTATTACATTTACAATTACATAAATGAAATAAACAATGATAAAATAATTATTATTTGATTCTTTTTCTAATGTAAGATAATCGATAATTACATCTTTCATTTGTGGACAATTTGTTCCATTTTTATCATCCATTACGATGTTTGTATTAATTGAAGAGAAATGTTCTATTCCCCTTTCCCTATAAGTATTCTGGAAATTTATATATTCAGTATATGTCCACGGAGTCGTATCTTTCATACAACTATCACATTGGGACGAAATATAACAGCAACCATATGGAGTATTTTCACATAGTTCGTCACCATTATTCCTTACACTAAATGAATCAATCAAAGGAGACAGCCCCATACATGAACTATCTTTAGTACTAAACAAATATGATTCGGCGAAAAGGGTATTATTCTCTCCACCGTGGCAATTATGGAATTCTTCACATACGATATATCTCTTAGTTCTATCATAAATATATATTAGTAATATAATTATAAAGAATAGAAAGTCGATACAAAGAGTAATCTTGAAAAATTTTGGGTATTTTTTCTTTAAACATTTTTCTTTTACAAAAGAGGAAACGGCGAATATTGCCATTAGGATACATGATAAGGCTGATATAGAGAAAAGATTATGAACTATAATTTCTTCTTTTTTGCAATAACCACACGGTTCTTGAAGACCACCCATTTCTTTTAGTCTTTATTGTTGTTATAATATCCTTTAAAATCAAATCAAATTTTAAAAATAATATATCCTATAATTTTTTCTTATGGGCTTCTCTACGATATTTACGTGCTCTTCTATAGCCACCCGTTATAACTCTATATGGGTCTTTTCTTTTCTTTTTAATTTTTATATGATCAACTAAATAATTATTAAATGAATAAAGAACTTGTTTATTTCGGTGAATTGGTATTCTATTTTTTCTTTCATAAATATTAATGAAGTTATAATCCGTTAAATAGTTATTCAGATGTTCTTTCAATTGCTGAATTACTAAATCTTTGAAATATTTTGCTAATTTTGTAGGGAAATATTTTTCATAAATGTATCTTGTAACATCTATATCTAAATACTGTAATGGTGATTCATTATCCATTTAAAATAGAGGGATAAAAAAAATAAAAAAAAAACTCACAAGAGTATTGTGTCATCAGTGGGATTCGAACCCACGAAGTTAGTTTAACATCGATAAAGGTGCACTCAGATTCTAAAGGCGATTTATAGAACAATATGTATCATTCAGCTTTCCCTCCTTTGTTCGGTACCTCCGGCACGGGCCGGATAACTGAAAACTATACAATTTCCTAATGTGCTTGGAGCCTCCGTGCTGAACACCTGGCGGCCAACCCAGATGAACAACATTTTAACTCTTCACACAGAAGGATACAAGATTCCCCCATCAAATGACCAAGGACCTATACCGGCCCCCCCTTAACCACTCGGGCATAATGACAATAACCTAAAAGGATATCCCCTATTTGGGTAACTATCCTTCATAAGGAATACCCTTTTAGGTGTGTCGGCCAAGATTCTCATCCGGAACCATCCTTAACCAACACAATAAAGATAGATAAATTAACTTTCAAATTTTACTTATAGAAATGAAAAGAATTGAAAAGAAATGAAAAAAAAGGTTCTGCCGGGAATTGAACCCGGATCATTGGATTCAAAGTCCAGTGTACTAACCGATTATACTACAGAACCACCACTATCCATGACGGGATTCGAACCCGCAACCTTCAGATTAGAAGTCTGACGCGCTATCCAGTTGCGCCACACGGACCGAGTGCAAGAAGCGGGATTTGAACCCGCGAAGCTTACGCACACGATCTTAAGTCGTGCCCCGTTGACCAGGCTTGGGTATCCTTGCTAGTCTATGACGAGAGATACTTTTTCTCCCGAGTTGATTAAGTCAACTAATCTCGCTCCTCCAGCTGGGTTCGAACCAGCGACCTATCGGTTAACAGCCGAGCGCTCTGCCAACTGAGCTATAGAGGAATGGTGGTAACGGTGGGATTTGAACCCACGAAGCGTAAAGCACGCGATCTTAAGTCGAGCCCCGTTGACCAGGCTTGGGTACGTTACCTTAAACTGTAACGAAAGATACTTTTTCTTCCGAGTTGATTGAGTCAACTAAACTCGTGCCTACCGTGGGACTTGAACCCACGACCACAGGATTAAAAGTCCTGCGCTCTACCAACTGAGCTAGGTAGGCGGTGTGTTTAATATAGTAAAGTCTGGGAGTTTATTGAGAAAGTACCAGTCTTTTAGGAATAAACACTTTATCCATGGAGGGACTTGAACCCACGACTTTTGGTTCATAAGACCAACGCTCTAACCAACTGAGCTACACGGATAAACTATGACGAAAGATACCATTTCTTCCGAGTTGATTATGAGTCAACTAAACTCGTGCCCACCGTGGGGCTTGAACCCACGACCACAGGATTAAAAGTCCTGCGCTCTACCAACTGAGCTAGATGGGCGTGGTAGCAGTGGGATTTGAACCCACGAAGCATAAAGCACACGATCTTGAGTCGCGCCCCGTTGACCAAACTTGGGTACACTACCTTTACTTACCCAATACCTTACTTATTTGTAGGTTTCAAATTTTGTTTTATTTAATGAAAGAGTTCAATTAATTTAAAAGAACTCATTAACGACACCGGCAGGACTTGAACCTGCGAGGGCAGAGCCCAATAGATTTCAAGTCTATCTCCTTAACCACTCGGACACGATGTCATATTTATTTTCCACACTACTACAATACTATGTGTAGTTATTTTTTTAAATAATTTAACGTGGTATTTTATTTATTAATTTCCAAACACCATAATATAATTATTAGAAATATTATAATAAGGAAACCATAACCTATTTTAGGATTTTCATAATACATTTCATATGCCCCAATAAATCTATGAATATTACAATTATCGTGATTTGAATTTACCGGAACTTCTATTTCATACCGAGGATCCATACGGTTTTGTGGAAGTGTATGATTTCTTCGGATTGAATTGTCAATGGCATAATTTACTTTACAACATTCTTTTAAAGTACAATTTAATGGTTCAAAGAATTCATTAATATACAATATATATTTATTGATTAGTTTTTCGTAAGAAGGACAATTTGTACCATTAATATCATCTTTTAAAATTCTCATCCAAGAAATATTATAAGTACCCCTATGGTCTGAAACAGAACAACAACCATAATCTCCATTTTTTGGATTATAATAATCACTACAACTCATAGGCCTTGTATATGTTATATGGGGCCATGCCCTTGCTGTTATTTCTTTCCCATCAATCTTTTCAAATAATTTAACACCTAAATATCCTTCAGAAAAGCAAATAGATAAAGCAATTATTAAAACTAAGATTACAAAGATAATATACATTACTATTTTACAACAAACCTTAATTTTTTTATTTTCATTTTTTGAGGAAGGTTGTTCTATATGATTATCATTTAGACTATCTCTTCCGGGACGTGGAGACCATGGGCCGGATGAATCTTCTCCATCTTTTTGCACAAGAACAGTGATTTCTTCCATTTTAATTATGTGTTATTTATGTGTTATTTATGTGTTATTTATGAGTGAATTTAACTATCAAATTTTACAATTTACGAATAATTAATGATAAAAAAACATTTATAGTAATAATGTCATCAAAGGTTATTATCTTTTTGATTCTATCCAAATTATTAAATGGAAATAATGACTTAATTAAGGTTATTTATGAAAAGAAAGAAATAGTTGAAAAAAATGAAACATTATTATATCATCTCATTAATGGCATACAAACTGAACAATTATATAATTATAATATTTTTTCTTTAAAAACAGGGGATGTAGATATATATCCATCATTATTATCAGAAAAGACATATATTAATAATTCATCAACAATGAGTCAAGATGATCTTTATAATAAAGAACTAGATCAATCGGTATTAGATATGTTTCAAATTGACAAAATACATTATCGATGGAATGAAGCTTCTTCCGAATCTTTAATACAGGACCGTCGTTGGAATCAAAAGGTTATCATAGAAGCATTATCTCTTCCAAACTTCATTAAATATCGTAATAATGATATGGAGATAATTGATCCACCATTAAAAAAAAAAATAAATATCATAAATAGACTGTTAAAGGATATAAGTATTAATTACATTGAACTAATAAAAGAGGAATTTAAAAAGAATGATATTCCTTATTGTATCCTTTTAAATGAAGACGGAGAGACTCAAATGATTATTTATTAATATAGAACTTATGTCTATTTATTTCAAATGAATAGATTGGATGATTTCGTTTTTCATCATTTTTAGAATCATTAATCATACAATTCTTATAATAAGAGACATCTTTTTTCTTTTCAAAATTAAGGTATTCAATACAACGACAAAAATAACGACTACAAGGATAGATTGAACCCTTTGAAAGAGGGAATACAATATTTTGAATCACTTTTGATGAATACATAGTAATATGTGTTTAAAAGGAACCATATATAGAAAGTCAAATTTAGTTTTTCTATATTAATAATGATTTATTATTAAATTATTCTTTTAAGATTATATTATTTTTTATCCTGTATATGTCTTTTGTATTGAACATTACGAAACTCGCGTTCAATATCAACTAACTTTTCATCTTCTCGCCTACCTAATCTTCCGATTGTTGCAAAATTGAGTAAATCAATAAATTCTTCAAAATACCGATACATTTCGACTTCGGATAATTGAAATCTCGCAGATCCTATCTTTACAAATGTATCTTTCATGTTCATTAATTTTAATACCTCGTCTGCTCTTGTCCTTCGGTGTTTTAACCATCGTAAGACTTCTTTTATCTTTGGTTCTTTTTCATAGGTATCTATATAAGTAAGCCCAGCCCGCATCCAACCTTGTGGGTCCATTTCTCCATAGGCAAACCAATTATTTTCTGCAAATTGAGTTCCATCAAAAATTTCTAAGAAAGAATCTTCCATCTGGAATAAGAACTGAAGAATACGGTTGTCGAACCCGTAGGCGGGGCTGACGAGCGGTACGAAAGGGATAACGGGAGGACAATCTAACATCGTTGTCCACCATGTTAAACTCCCTTCAACATATTCTTTTTGGTACCTTTTCATCCGTTGATATACTTCAGCCGCTTCTTCTTCTCCTCTTTCATACTGAGGGGTTGAACCCCAACGTTCAATAATTTCTTTCATCCTTTCGACACCAATAAAATTATTCACAGCATCTAAAAACTCATCTTCTCTCCACATTTTCCCCCATGTCTCCATTTCTAATTGAACTAATTCATCAATATCAGAAATTTCTGAAAACATATTTCTCTTCACTCGGAAATAAACACGATATTCTAAAGGAGGTTTATATTCATTACCATAAGATAAATAACGTTTTAAAAAACTAACGATATTTTGTTCCATTAAACA
>MDTC01273027.1_pt1 | contig 14932 bp, 6 predicted proteins | sample 811181 | NCBI WGS metagenome assembly MDTC01 (sample SAMN05326644, study PRJNA326480) | marine metagenome | isolation source: seawater | place: Pacific Ocean: North | collected 2011 | reverse complement strand
CATGCGCCACCAAAAGTTTCTAAATTTAATGGTCAGCAGCCAGTACCGCAAGATACTCCAGCCTGCTGCCAACCATAATTTGAATTTGCATGGTCTCCATGACCTCCACTAGCAGTACCATATGACGAAGATCCAAGTGTTTGATTTACTGTTCCAGTTCCTCCAGCTCCACCACCAGAATATCCTCCAGTACCACCAGTAGCAGTAAGACAAGCACTTCCATTCGGTGCATTTACAACAGTATTTCCACCTGAAGATCCTCCACCAGTACCTTGTCCCCCAGTACCAGCACCTGTACCACCTTGACCAATTGAAACAGAAAATTGCTGTCCAGAAGTTACTGAGATATCATTTAACCAAGCAACTCCTCCTCCACCACCAGCAGCTTCAGTAAGTCCACCAGAATCATAAGCACCACCACCGCCGCCACCAACAGCATAAATTGCAAGTTTAGTTACTCCAGAAGGCACAGTAAAAGTACCAGATGAAGTAAATACCTGATGTCCATCTAAAGGATTTGCTGGTGTCTGAGATGTATCATTAATTGTTATATTACTAGTAGTTGCAACGTTTACCGTTCTAGCAGAATCAGTATAAAGTTTTAACTGAAAAGTTTCTGGTCCTTCAGTTGTTTGATCATTATCAGGAGTTACGTATATATTTGCACTATTTGAATTAACGGTAACTGACCCATTAGAAACAGTAAAATCAGTTGTTGGTACTACATCCCAGTATAAAGTAGTTCCGTCGAAAATATCTGTCGTGGTACAGGCAATAAGACCTGCACTACCTTCATCTATAGATGCGGGTGGAGTAAGGGTGAAAGTTGGATCATTTGAAGTATCATTAATTGTTATTGGATCACTTGTAGTAACAATAGTACCTACAGTAGATCCTGTTCTAACTCTAACTACAAATGTTTCAGGTCCCTCAGTAAGTTGATCCGCAAGAGGACCTATACTTATCATCCCCTGCAAGTTTGAATCGAGAGAAAAGTTTCCAGAACTCGTAGTAAAATCACCAGGATTAGTTATATCCCAGTACAATACATCAGAAGGATTCATACCAGTTACTTGTACTGTAACTATACCAGTAGAACCTTCACTTATAGATGTAGGTATACTAGCAATCGTATAAGTTGGAATTGTTGGAACATATTCTTGTATTGAAGTTACAATTCCAGCAGCGTTGTAAAGAATATTAAATGTAGTACTGTCCCCATCAATAATCTCAACATAACTGGTAATCAAACCAACACTATTATATTTTACTTCTTCGTACTTATTCTCCCCTAAGGTAATCTCAGTTACATTATTATCAGAATCTGTAGTAATACCAGTGTTTCTATCATAGACAGTAGTTTCAATGATAGTTCCACTACCACCACTACCTTTACCTCTGTTTGGTCCTAAACCTACGAATCTTCCCATATTTAATTACCTATACAAATAGTACCAAGCACCAGAAACTGTTCCAGCATGATCAGAGTTAAAGTAAACATATCCATCTTGGTGCTCTGCTACGATAACTCTACCACCGTTTGGATTAAGGGTGCCACCACCAGTATCAACAGATGTATAGTTTCCATATCTTGCCTGCCATTTTACTGATCCAGTATTATTGTCCCAGCAAGTAATATTACATGGAGAGTTTGAATGATTATTTGCATAAGCAATCATTACCTCTTTAGTTGGTGCAGGTGGTCTCCATAACATCATACCACTAGTATCATCACCATTACTATGACCTTCTGGATTATATTGTGGAGAAGCATTTCTTATTGCAGTTATAATATCTGGATATTTTTGATCAGATTTATTACTATCAGCGTAGAATGACGCAAATCCAGCTCCAGCACCATTAGTCCACTGGTTAGCATCAGCTTCAACATCATTATAATTACAAGTTACAATTCCAGCACTTGTTCCCGATACTTGCGTTGATGAACCACGAACACTGTAGAACCTTGTTGTATGAGGTCCACCAGTATTGGAAGTACCAAAAGTAAAGCTAGTACCAGAACTTATATCTTGTGAACTATAAACTGCATTCACATTATTCCATCTGCTAGGTAAAGAAGTTCCGCCGAAGTTCATTCCAATATACCACTTTGTATTAGCATAGTTACCATCAACAACATAAGGACCCCAATCATCAGTAGTTGGTGTGGAATTGCTAAAACCAGTCGAAGAAGACTGAGCATACCAGACCTTTACACCATTCCAAGTAGTAGTGTTATTAGTTATGTAATATGATTGACCATCAGCGGTGTAAACGGGTGTTGAAGATGGAATAGTACCTGCTTTAGTAATAATAACTTTTCCACCATTTGCCCCAACAGCACTACTATTTACGGTTATAGATGTATTTGTGGCATTACCATCAATATATGATCCACCACCACCACCTGCATAGGGACTATCACTAGATCCACCACCGCCAGAATATCCTCCGCCGCCACCGCCATGAGTGTTACCATGACCAGCGCCTCCACCAAAACCACCTTGAATGGACGAAGTGACATATCCACCTTCACCACCATTCACAAATGCTTTTGCTACCCCACCATTATTATCATCTTGTCCATTAGTAAGGAAACCTGCACCACCACCACCATCTGCACTTGTTGTTGATCCATTACCACTACTACCACCAGACTTACCATTGGTTCCAGGGTTTCCACTAGTACCAGTATTGGCATTAGAATCTGTTCTAAAATCACTCAAATCATGAGCGCCGCCGCCGCCACCTGCAACACAAAGAACACTTGAAGTCGTATTGTATGGAGTCCTAACAACAAAAGTTCCACCACCACCACAGTGGTCATTAGAATTACTATAAGCTTTTGGTGCTTGTCCAACAAGAATTTTTATAACTTCACCTTCAGTTAGACTATGGTCACCTGAAACTATCGCACCATAACCACCGTCAGAAGTTCTAGCATCTGCACCATATGCTTCGATTTTATATGATGCAGTTTCAGGAACTGTCCATTCCTGAATTCCTGCAGTTACATTAAAATAAGAAGTATCTTCTTTCCAGTCATCTGAACCACCACCAGAAACAGATAGTCCTGTTTTAGCAGCTGCTAAAGATGGTCCCTGATATCCCTCTGTACCTCCAGTAGTAAATGTTGCATTGGTGAAGGTATATAATCCAGAAGGGGCTCCACCGCCACCTCCGCCGCCTCCGCCGCCGCCTCCCTGATCGGCAGGTCCCTGAGCACTAGCACCAGCACCTACTGGGTGCAATGATCCTCTATCAACAATAGTAGAGACGATTCCAACAGAATCATAGGTTAGAACCCATCCCTTCTCAGTGTTACCTATAATCTCGTTATATCCAGTTATAAGACCTACATTATTATATTGTATTTCCGTGTACTTATTGTCACCTAAAGTTACAATACCAACATTATTATTAATACTATAGGTAGTAAGACCAGTAACTCTATCAAATGCACTGGTTTGCACGATAGTACCATTACCACCACCAGCACCACCAACACTCATATGGTTAGGTGTATTTCCTACAAATCTTCCCATTAATTTTAAAGCGAGTTAACCGTATATTTTATTTATCAGAATCCACTTAGTCTAACTGTACCATTATTAGCAAATGGATTGTACAGTATTCTATGTGTTGAAGACTTCAAACTATAAGCGTTACTCCAATAATTTGAATCCGTTCCACTATTACTAGTATATGGGTCATAATATTCAGTATCAGATACATCAAGTGAACCATGTGTCAATAACCATTTTCTAGCATCCTCTCTAGTAGATAGTGGTTGAGATTCTTTATAAAGAGCCATTACACCACAAACTTGAGGAGTTGCCATACTAGTTCCACTGATAGCATAATTTCTATGAGTATTGGTACTATCTCTAGGATCATAAGTTCCAGATCCATATGGACTTAAGATATTAGATCCTGCAGCCCAAACAGTAATTGCAGGTCCTCTATTACTAAAACTTGAGCATCTTTCTTGAGATCCAGATTGTCTTGTAGAATCAATAGATCCAACTACAATACCAGCGTCTGGAAGTCCTTGATGCGTTATAGCAGGAGTACCAGATCTATTGAAATTTGAACTGTAAGTACTCTCACTATAATAAAAAGTTCCTGAAGTGAATTTATTGTCATAATCTACACCATTAGGAATGTCTTGCTTATCGCTCGAATTACCAGCAGCAAAACACCAAACAATATCCTTACAGTCTGGATCATCAAATACTTCATTCGCTTGAGATTGTCCACCGATGGTGGTCTTCTCGGAAGTCCACTCATCGTATGTACTAGACAATTGATTCATATAATAAACTGCAGGAGCATTTGTCGAAGAAATATTAAGTTCATCAAAAGAAGATCCCCTAAAAGTACCAGCACGACTCAAATCACTGCGAATAAATTGTCTATGCCCCCAACTACAATTTACAACAGTTGGATTTTTCCTACCAGTTTCGGGGTTGATTGGTTTGTTCTTATGCCAAACTTTAATATAATCAAATCCATCTGATGGTTCACTCCACCCCAGATCAGATCTATCAACACAAGCAATACTCCAAATGTTTGCCTCAAAAGCATGACCGAAAGTATTGCCAGCAGCAGTTCCAGCACAGTGAGAACCATGATAAGACTTAAAACTACCACTAGCACTACCATTACTCCTATGATGGAGAGCACCATAAACATTATAATTTGACAGAGATCCAGATCCAGCAGCAGTTAGACCTTCATTGGACCAATTGATACCATATTCAGATGCACCGTGAATTAAAATATCTCTTACTCTCGTATAATCCTCACAGTTTAAATTATCTGGAACAGTGTAATGACCTGGTTTTAAAAATTCTGGGTGATCCCACCTAACCCCAGTATCCATAATAACAACATCAACATGCTTTCCAGTCAATGTGTATTGATGCTCGCTAGTTAGTTGAGTACTACTTCCATAAACATTACTCTTTTTAGAATGTCTTAGTAAACCCCACTGAGTAAATGTTAAATGAGGTTCACTATTAATAGTTGTAGAAGTATGGTCAGTAGAAGAATTACCACTTCTTCTGACATTATTCATATTATTAGTATAGATGAATCTATCAGTGAATAGATGTGGATCAAATTCCTCATCTAATTTTCTTTGCTCTAGTTCATACTCATTGAACAAAGTAGATCTCTCTACACCATGAATTTTAGGATGCCCTTTTAATACTTCTGCTTCTGCTGGAGATATTACATACACAGATCTCTTAGGAGAAGACCTCATTTCAGAAGTACAATCAATTCTCCTATTGGGAATATTATCTATTTCATTTTCATTAATAATATAATCATGAACTTCTTGCCAATCTGAAGCATCCTTAACCATAACAACATATGGTTGTGGCTCATCGGGAATATCGACTAAGACTCTACCAGTATTTGGATCTAAAGATGTGCTTATCATGTTATATCATTTACTGTATATTTATAGGAAATAGTGCCAGTAATTCCATTTTCTGGTATGGCATGGAGTGTTAAATTGCCACCAAAAATAGAAGCACCAACAGATACTATAGGATTAGACTCAAATGCAACTGCATACTCTTGAGCATATGCAGTCGTTCCATTATTTAACACAGTAACTTTCTGTGTTTGTTTACCTGAACTATGGTCAAAGAAGAGAATATAATCTGCTATTGAAGTATTGGTGTTTCTAGTATCTATAACTTCATTTACACCAGTAGAAACAGTCCAGGATCCAGTATTAGTAGTTCCTCCACTACCACCACCTGAAGGACCAGGAGGACCAGCAGGACCAGGAGATCCGTCAGTTCCATCAGTTCCAGCAGGACCTGGTGGTCCTGCTGGTCCAGGAGGACCATCAGAACCTGGAGGACCAGCAACTGATGATGGATTACCAGCAGGACCTGTAGGACCTACAGGACCAGTTGGACCAGTTAGACCAATTGGTCCTGGAGCACCGTTACCAGGAACTGCATCAACCCATTGGTCTGAACTTCCATCTTTATAATATACTTTTAAAATACCTTCATCACTTTCCCACCACAAATCTCCCTGAGCAGGAACAGGTGAACTTGGAGGATCATCACTGACAGTAACTGAAGCACCTCCTCCACCTCCACTTTGCTGGATAGTGGCAGACCAGGTAGTACCATCCCAAGTCCAAGTTATCCCATTAAAAGTATGGGTATCTCCATTACTAGGATTGTTGGGAAAATTTATTGCCATCGGATGTTTTTAGTTATTTATTATAGGATTAAATAATCACTGCTAGGGAACGTTAATGGACAATCTAGAGACAGTGGTTTCAATAGGAGCCAATGTTATTGTAATTCCACTACCAGCAGTAACACTAAGAGTAACGGCACCTGCTTCTTGAGCATTACTGTTAAAACCGCCTGCTATTGTTTTATCCTTAACGATCGCATAGACATTGGTGTCTCCTGCAGCTTGGTCACCTTCGATGATTCTAATGTAGATAGTTTGGGTTCTATAAGCTGGCATAATCGCAGTAATTTCTACTTCTTGGCGACCAGCAGAACTAGACCAGTCGTGGACATATCCCCCGCATAATCTGATCTCATAAGTCGCTGTAGTATTATCAGGTTGATCAATGTTAAAACGGTGCTTAACTACCTCTCCTCCTGTTAATTGGTTTGCCCATCTCATATGTTGCGAAGGAAGTATAAAAGCGTTATCAACCTTGACGCCAGCACCATTGAAAGTAAGTTTTTCAGGTACATTAGAGAAGACAGTCTTAGGACGCTTATCCTTCCAGTAGTGCCTGATATCATCACCTATTTCATAAGCATCGATGTAAGCCCACTTCGTAGTGTCAGTACTAGTACCAATAAAGTTGGTAGCAAAGCTAGAATGCTTATTGGTAGATTCCCACATCAACTCACCTTGTCCCGAGAACGTGCAGTTGTCTACAGCATTCCTGATGTATCTAATTGCAGTACTGAGCTTGATGCTTATTTTTCCATCATTAACAATGGAGTGACTGTAACCAGAATTGAAGTGGAAGATAGACAAGTCATTACTACCACTGGTCGCTAGTGCCCCATCCAATCGCAAATGAGAACCAGGGGAAACAAAGATGCCTGGGTCTATGTACGAAGCAAGTGAACCACTTCCTGTTACCGTGATCATTCCTTTATCATTTACTGGATTAACATCGTGTGTACCGTGGAAGTTAGAGACAGCAAAGGTGTTAGTTCCATGTAAATTGACTTTACATCCCTCAACAAATAGTACAATAGCTTGACCAGCGTTTGCAACAACATCTGTAATATCACACGAAGTGAGAGCCTTCATATGCATAGGGTAGTTGTAAGCATTAAACTCACAGTCATTGATGCGGACAGAAGTCATATGGTTCTTATCGTTTGCCCACGCATCACTGTCAGTCGCACTGTTCGCATACTCAGTATGTGCAAGAATGCCTCTGTTTACATTGAATGTCTTGCAATTGGAGACTGTTACGTTCCTACCACGGATGGCGAATCCAGATTCAGCTCCGTCTACTACGCAGTTATTAAACACATAATCCTGAGCACACATGTGGGTATCAAACACAGAGTTGTCATTGTTACCATCACCATGGCAATTAACAACCATTCCAGACTGGTCTCTACCACCACCAAGATACTGAGAAATAGTAGTACTGTTGTTCCATTGGTAAGATCTAGACGATGTTGTAAAACCATGTCTAGTGTTTGCAAAGGTGCAACCATCTACAAGTGTCTTGAATGTACCAGCAGTAGCCACGCCGTATCCATACTGGGACTGACTTGTGTTGTTAGTTAGATTGGAAATGCTGCAGTCTTTAATAATCGTATGAACAGTTCCTGTCAAACTGATACCATGTTGATAACCTCTTGTAATAACGATTTCACTGAACTTAGGATTGGTATAACCACTACATTTGAGTACTGGTTTACTCCAAGGAGTAGAATCATGTCCTTCTTCAAAGGCTAACTCACCACCAACCCAAGACATACTAGTGCGTGGTAGTACGATTACCTTGGGTTCGTAAGTAAGGTCATAAGAATTGACAATAGATTCCTCACCTCCAGAACTGGTAGGATTAACTCCTTTGACTTCTTTGAAAGGTATTGTCAAGGTAATAGTCGTAGTCGTAACCGTGGACGGCGCTGTTGGCGTAGTGGTGGTTACAGATTTTACGATTGCCCATTCACCAACTCGATACAAGGAACTACTACTACCGTTATCGCGTTGGCATCTGTCTACTGCCTTACTCGTGATCTTGATAGCATCACCCGCCTTTAGCATACTAGAGGCAAAATAGTTTGGTTGGAGTGGATCCGTATTCGTACTTAGCGTAAGGGTGTCAGATTTAATAGCAGAAGTGATTGTGAAGGTTGCGTTTCCACCACCACCAGTGATTGTGATAGTATCTCCAACTGCATAACCATGACCAGCAGTATTAATAGTTACGCCATCAATAACACCATCAGTTGAAGTGAAGTCTACAGTCAATTCTATACCAGAACCACCCGTTGTAGCAACATTAGTTCCAGTTGCAGCATAACCAGAACCACCAGCAGCGATAGTAACTGCAGTTGGTATACCAATATGATAGCTACTGGATAAACTGTAAACATTAGCCGAACTAGTGACGTTGAAGTTAAACATCGTCGAGTTTTCTGTCTGCACAAACTTTGCACCCTTTGCGGATACATGCAGTTCGCTTGTGATGTTAATAGTGCTACTAAGTTTGTAAGTACCTGATGGGAAGGTCAAGTGCTTAGCACCACTATCAATAGCACTCTGAATAGCAGTTGTGTCATCAACAACCCCATTACCTACAGCACCAAAGTCTTGGACAGAGACATTATCTCCATCACCCAAGTTTGGGATTAAAATCTTACCAACCATTCCCGAATGAGAAGTACACTGATAATAAAGAATATTGGGAGCATCCATCTGGATATCCCAAGTCAGTGTGCCACTTGACAACCCATTGTTTGTAATACCATCATTATATGCAGTTCCATCGATGGCAGTTCTAATTTGAAATGGATGTGAACCCCCAGAATTATTGGTAAATTTATACTGTTGTCCTCTTACCAAATATATTGTTGGATCATTTTCCGTACCATCAAATCCTGGTCCAGTAAATCTATAATCAGAACTTCCATTAGAAGTGATACTCCATTCTGAAGTAGTAGCACTAGATGGAACATCAATAAACTCAAGTGCTGTTCCTCCAGAATTCACTGCAGCAACTTGTCCAGCAGTTCCTAATGAAGATGGTGTATCTGTTAATCCAGTAAATGTAGATGATCCACTATTACTACCACCACCAACAGTTTTTGTGGGTGTAGAAGCATAAACTATAAGAACACCTTTAAATGTACCAGGTGGTAGAAGAGAAGTATCGGAGTTAGTCCACTTTGTTGTAAATCCTGTGGTTGACTTAGAAAGAACCTCTATATTATGAGTAGCAAAATGTTCTCTATTAGTGTGAACATAGTAATCTGTATCTGGTTGGGCAGTGGCAAAGGTGAATACCACTTGACCAGTGCTGCTATCATAAGCACCCCAACTCATACCAGTACCACTACCAGCAGAGTTAGTTCCGACAACAGCATATGCTACAGGAGAAATTATGGTAGTAGATGATCCACCACCACTACCACTAGTTGCAGTATGCTTTACAATATAGCAAAGAGAATAATATGGTGGAAGATTTGCATTTGTTGCAGAAGAACCTTGTGTGTTTGTTCCTGTGTCGGATGGATTACCTGTAGTTCCACTAATTGTGATACTAGCTGTGCCACTACCACTAGCACTGAAACTATGATTGTGATCTTGACTTATACCACTCGTAGTTCCAGTTTTCTGCCCCCCACCATTTGACTGGGGGTTATCCATTGCCTGAAAATTACTTCCACCCTGTCCACTATAAGTATTCGCACCAAAGACATGAGTATGATTTTGACTCTGATTACCTGTAGTTCCACTAACTGAAATACTAACGGTGTCACTACCACTACCACTAAAAGAGTGCGTGTGATTGTTGATGGTATGAGAGTGAGATACAAGTGTAGCATCAGCACTACCACCAGTTCCACCAGGTGATAAACCAGGATATGAAGTATCTCCAGTACTATCAGAGGCACCAACAATAAATCTATCTCTTAAGTCTGGAACATTAGCACCAGTGATTGCTTGTAGTTCTATGGTTTGTGCTGCTGCTCCATCACATAACTGATACTCTGAAGGAATGGTAGAAGATGCACCAGACCAAGCAACAATAGTACCTACGGGATCTGATGACCCTCCGCTAGATGGTGCGTCAACAAATTCTAAAGCGTTTGCTGCAGAATTTACTTTTAGCCATTTATCTGCAGTGAACGAAGATGGTGTATCTGTTAATCCAATAAATGTAGATGATCCTCCTCCACCACTAACTGCTGACCAAGATCCATCACCTCTTAAATATGTTGAAGAACTTGGTGTTCCTGTAGCAGAAATCTTACTTACGGTAACAGAATTGTTTAAAATTTTATCAGTAGTGACAGAGTCTGCTGCTAGTGCTGCAGCATTGACAACACCATCATCAATAGACCAAGTAGCACCAGAATTTGATACTGTTATATCTCCTTTATCACCATCAGAAAGACTATTTCCACTGCCGCCACCACCAGTCTGATCTGCTACCCAATCGTAATCAGAACCATTCCAACTTAGAACTTCACCAGTGTTTGCTGAAGAAGTGTTTAAGTGATTGTCAATATCATTTGCGATATTAGCAGATCCAGAACTTCCCGCACTTCCAGTCGCATCCCAACTAACACCATTCCAGGTATATGTATTACCTGCAACTACATATTGGTCTCCATTTGAAGGAGAGTCTGGAAAATTAATAGCCATTTCTTAGGAGATACTCCGTCTTAGTATTTATGATCAAAGTCCAGCAGCATCAAGTCTTGCTCTGAGTGCTGCATTTTCTGCGGATAGTTCTTGCACAGATTTAATGAGTGGTGCAATGAGCTCACTATAACCAATGGTTAATACATCCCCACCACCATTTACTTTATGATCTTGGTATCCAGCAAAATCAATACCCAATGAATCAGATACCGATTTTACTTCCTGAGCAATTAATCCATGATGGAATCGATTACGCTTACGACTACCATCTTTGGTTACAGCAGTTCTTTCATGAGTTTCTGGATCATAATCAAAGTAAGCATCTCTATAATCCCAACGGAAATCAACAGGACGCAATAATTTAATAAAATCTAGTCCTAGGAGGGTATCACGAATATCTGTTTTATCTCTCTCATCTGATCTATTTGCAACAGATCCCCAGGCATAAGTTGTAGTTCCTACATTTCCAAGATTGACTTGATTAGCTCCACTACAGGATGAACTATATCCTAAATTGGTACAATTATTATAATTACCCGTTCCAGATTGTGCTGTTCCACTCCAACCATAATATCCAGAATATGCGCCAAGACTAGTAGTTTGAATGGCACTTGTCATTTGACCTGATGCCGCATAACCTATGGCAGTATTACTACCATTTCCAGTTCCAGTATGTTGATATATGGAATAACTTCCAATTGCAGTATTGTAATCACTATTAAGTGCTTTACCTGCATCATATCCCATTGCCACATTTTGGAATCCAGCAGTACCATTCTGGAGTGCTCTATATCCAACAGCAGTATTCTCATCAATAGTAGTTCTCTGCTGGAGTGCTCCCCAACCAAGTGCCGTATTTCGAGAACCACTAGTATTGTAATATGCTGTCCATGCACCAAGCATGGTATTATCAGATCCAGAATTGTTGGTGAATAAAGCTTGACGACCCAAGGCAGTATTATTTTGTCCCCCTAAATTATTGTATAGAGCAGCATATCCTAAAGAACAATTATAACTACCAGTGGTATTTTTCTCCATGGAATTACTACCAACGGCAGTATTCTGTTCACCAGTACTGTTTGCCTGTAAAGTCCACCATCCAAGAGAAGTATTCTGATTGCCAGTATTATTACTAGCAGTACTACTACCCTCTAAAGATTTATATCCAACAGAAGTATTTTGGTTTGTAAAAGATGTATCTGCAGTATCATTTACATAGAACTGAGATCTATATCCAAACGCAACACCAGCACTTCCAGCTTTATTGGAATACAAAGCAGCATATCCAAAAGCAGTATTAGAACCACCAGAAGTTTGGGAGTATCCAGAAAGAGTTCCTGTAAAAGTATTATAACTTCCACCAACTACCGCCGCTCCAGACCCTGATCCAATAACAACATTTGCCTCGCCAGTAGTTATAAGTAAACCACTTTGGCTTCCTACCAAGGTATTATCAGAACCTGTAGTAACATTAAATCCAGACTGATTTCCGAGAGCTACATTTCTTTCTCCAGAAGTTATTGAATAAAGACCAGTATATCCTAATACAGTGTTTTGTGCTCCAGTATTATTAGCAGGAGTAGCACTACCATATCCTGCAGACCATCCAATATAAGTATTGTTATTTGTCCATGTTGTTGATGTATTGTTTATATTTCTTCCAGCATTATGCCCAAAAGCAACACCACGTTCTCCTGCTACATTTTCATAAAGTGATGCATATCCAACTGATGTGTTTGATTCACCAGAAGTCATTTTACTAAGAGAAAAACCTCCAAATGCAGTATTATAATTTCCAGTTGCATTATTTTGAAGAGTTACATGTCCAACAGATGTGTTATGTTCTCCACTTGTACAGAATTGCTGAGAAGCATATCCGATGGAAACATTTTTATTTCCAGTATTATCTGCAGGTGTTGAAGATCCCTGAAGACTAAAAGCACCCAATGAAACATTATGGTTATCAAAAGATACTAATGTATCATTTGCATATTCTTGAGATCTATGACCAATAGCAGTTCCATAAGACCCAGATTTATTACTGTACAGGGCACTTAGACCCATAGCATTATTCCACCCACCATTAGTATTCATACCAACAGCAAATGCACCTATAGCACTGTTACTTTTTCCACTGATATTATTTGTTAAAGCACTTAATCCAAATGCACAATTATATGCTCCAGGCTCATAATCATCACCAAAGAAAACATCATCAAATCTACCGTTAGCATATAATGCACCTTTACCAACCGCAGTATTATAATTACCTCTGTTAAAATATAATGCTCCATATCCTATAGCAGTACAATTTACGGTTGTACTTCCAATACCACTTAAGGCAAGAGCACCTAAACCAGTATTACCAGTTCCACCAGTTCCAAATCCAAGGACATTATATCCAACTCCAGTATTATTTTTACTATCTAACGGTGCTGCACCACCAGGTTTTGCGTAGTAGAGTGCAGCACGACCAACACCTGTATTAGTTATATCATGAGTAGTTGTGCCAGGTAGATCAGATCCACCCATACCTACATTAATACCAGAAATTGCCGATGGATTATCTGAACTAGCGGTCAAAATACCAGTAACAACAGCACCATCAGAATTTGCTTCTACTCTAGTAATTCCACCAAATGACAATACCTCTGAAGCAGAGTCTTTAGGTGTCGCATCAACCCACTGATCAGAAGTACCATCTTGATAGAAAACTTTAAGTCTTCCAGTATCACTTTCCCACCACATATCACCATCTGATGGTCCTGCTGGCGGATCATCTGATACAGTTACAGTAGAGTTTCCACCACCACCACTAGAAACTGCTCTCCAACTAGTACCCGTATATGTCCAAGTTACGTTATTATCTGTATAAGTATCTCCAGTTACTGGAGCGTTTGGAAAATTAATTGCCATTTATTTAACTTGGTATATGTGATTGAACTTCATCATATCTTGAATCTACTGGTTGTTGATCAGGTTCAACAATTAGATTTCCTTCATCATCAGTCATGTCTAGAGATCTAACAGTATCATCTTGCCTCTCACCAACTACCATCCAGGAAATAGTATCTGTACAAGTATCATCTTGAGCGATGATTGTAATTTCATTTCCAGTTACTGATCCTTTAACGGAAGTCCAACCAGTTTCATTAGTAGTGAAACATTGTACATCTCTATTTAACAATACAAAAGTCCCTTCAGTCATTCCAACCTTTTGATCAATATTGACTGTAGAAATACCAGCAACTAATGTGGTCTTACCACGATAGATTAGATCCATCTGTGGACCCTCAATGAAAGAGTGTACCAAATGCTTAGTAGTAGAAATGCCAGCGATTGGATGAGGAATCTTAAATGATCCACCACTCTTACTTAAGGTTCCTGTAATTGTTACACCACCAGAAGTTGTCTCCAGTTTCTTAGATCCAGTATTTCCATAATACAATTCTGTAGCACCACCCCACCAACATGCAACACCACTAAAGGCATTTAAATATGGGCGAATAAAGATGTTACCCCAGGTTCCATTTGTATTCTGACCTGTAATCCAAAGGTTCGTATTTGGATCATTATTTTGAATATAAGTTGCTGCACTAGTAGGTCTATGATGCATTTGGAGACCACTTGCAGTTGCACCAATCTGTAATGTATTATCAGCTCCAGGAGTTGTGCAATCACCTATTACAATATTCTTACCATTATTGTCAAGGTTTCCACCGAGCTGTGGAGAAGTATCTCCAAGAATACTTGTCGTAATACCAGTGAGATTAGTATACGCTAAAGAACCATCGAATGAAGTTGCAGTTGCAACGCCAGAAACACTTAACTGATTTGAGAAAGTGGTTCCTACAACTGTTACACCAATACCAAGAGTTTCAAGTTTATGACTTAATATATTACCTTGAGAAGCAGGATGGAAAAGTTTTACTCCACCACTACTTTGATTCAAGATTGAATAATATCCATTAACTTGGAATGAATAATCTTCCTTCGCACGGAAGTCAAGAGTTCCAGTTGGATG
>MDTC01004839.1_pt1 | contig 14932 bp, 11 predicted proteins | sample 811181 | NCBI WGS metagenome assembly MDTC01 (sample SAMN05326644, study PRJNA326480) | marine metagenome | isolation source: seawater | place: Pacific Ocean: North | collected 2011 | reverse complement strand
TATTAACAATATTGATAAAATACTACATAAATATAGTATAATCTCATAATATATTAATGAGGAATAATCATAATATATTAGTTGGGGGAGCAGGAGCAGATCTTTTTATAACAGAAAACAAAAATGATAATGAAATTATAGATAATATTTATTTTAAATCAGGACAAGGTAAAGAAAATGAGTTAATAATAAAATTGATTCCTACAATACCAGATAAGGGAACCAGTTTATTATTTAGTATAGTAAAACCAGATGAAGAAATGATGGAAAAAATTCATAAGGTGAATCCAACATATAAATGGGATGGTTCAAGACAAGAAGAATTAAAAGAATGGACATTAATATTTCATGAGGATTATAACACTGAGGATACCGCATATAAAGCTAAAATATATAATGGTAAGATGAGCAAATTGAATCTGAAACTAAAAAATGGTACATTTTTAAAAATATCAGGAAAACTTGAAAAGATATATGAACAAAAAAGAGAAAAAGAAGTTGAAAAAAAAAATTCTGATGTTGATAAAACTACAAAGAAAAGTACAAAGAAAAGTACAAAGAAAAGTACAAAGAAAAGTACAAAGAAAAATACAAAGAAAAATAAAACAAAAAAGAATTATTGCAAATATAATGAGAAAACAAAAAGATGTAATAAAACAGATAAAGAAGACGAAGACGATAATGAGAAATGTTATAAAGATGAAGGGGAAGATGGTAATATTAGATGTAAAAATGTAGAAGTAAAACAAAAAAATGTAAATAAGAAGAAGAAGAAGAAGAAGTATAAGGAAAAAACCTGTGAAGAGTTATTGGTTGAAATGAAAGAATATTTGAAAAACGGAACTGAATTTATAAATAAACATAATAAGGATTATAATAAATATTTAAAGTGTAAAGAAGATAAAGAGCGTGGTGAAATAAAAGAAAATGATGATGATGATTTATATCCATTATTAGAGGATGAAAATTTTAACAAAAAGGTATATGAGAAGAAGGAGTTTAGAGAAGGAAATGAATATCCAGAAAGAAATGATGAAGAAATAGAAAATATAGAAGAAACAACGAATTCGATATGTAATAATATTGAATTTGAATTGTTGCCTCATCAAAAATTTATAAGAAATTTTTTATCATTTCAAACACCTTATAATAGTTTGTTAATTTATCATGGTTTGGGAACAGGAAAAACGTGTTCTTCAATAGGTGTAGCAGAAGAGTATAGGTCATATGCAAATCAAATGGGAATAAATAAAAAAATAATAATAGTAGCATCAAAATATGTTCAAGAAAATTATAAAAAACAATTATTTGATGAGAATAAATTAAAAAACATAGGAGGTTTATGGAATATAAAATCATGTACAGGAAATAAATTTATAAAAGAAATAAATCCAATGAATATGGTAGGATTATCGAAAGAAGATGTGGTAAAACAAATAAAAATAATAATAAGAGATAATTATGAATTTCTAGCTTATAGAGAATTTGCTAAAAAAATTGAGAAACATATAAAGAAAGCAAGATTAAATGATAAAGAAAGTGAAGAATCTAAAAAAATAAAAATACAAACAGTAAAACAAGAATATTCTGATAGATTAATAATTATAGATGAAGTTCATAATATAAGAGATACAGATGTAGAAGAGAAGAGTAAAGATAAATCAAAATCAACAACAGAATATTTTAAAACGTTAGTAACATATGCTGATAACTTGAAATTATTGTTATTAACAGGAACACCGATGTATAATGAATATAGTGAAATAATATGGTTGTTAAATTTGATGAATTTAAATGATAATAGATATACAATAGAAGAAAATGATGTATTTGATACAGAAGGAAATATAACAGAAGAAGGAAGAGAAATATTGATACAAAAAGCACGAGGATATGTAAGTTTTGTTCAGGGAGAAGACCCGTTTTTATTTCCATTTAGAATTTATCCAAAAGAAGATGAATTTTCATATAAAGAAAATTCATTAACATTATTAACAAAAAAAAGCAAAGAAAATGGAGATATATTTTATCCAGAAAAACAATTAAATAATTATATAATACCAACTGTAGATGGTAAACGTGGAATAAAATATTTAGATATTTATTTAACGAATATGGGTTCAGAACAACAAATGATGTATGAAGAATATATAAATTATATGATAAATGAAGAAAATGTAATTAGTAACAGTGAAGGATTTTCATATACGTTGCTGTTGATTCCATCACAAATATTAAATATATGTTATCCTACAAATAAAAGAGAATGGAAATATAAATATGGTTCAAATGGATTGAAGGAAATAATGGATTACAATGAAAAATCTTTAATTGAATTTGCGTATAAAAAAGAGCATGATGGATTTTTCAAAGAAGAAAATTTAAAAAAGTACAGTGGGAAAATAACAAACATAATAAAAGAAATAAATAGAGCGAAAGGAATAATATTGATATATTCACAATATATCGAAGGTGGATGTATACCGATAGCATTAGCATTAGAAGAGGCAGGATATAATAAATTAGGAGGAAGTTTAATGAAAAACAAAAAGGTGGAAAGTAATAAAGGAAGTTATATAATGATTACTGGTAAGAGAGAATTGAGTAAAAATATGATGAGTATGATAAATATATGTAATAGTGATGAAAATAAGAATGGTGAAAAAATAAAAGTGGTAATAATATCAAGAGCAGGTTCGGAAGGATTAGATTTTGCGAATATAAGACAAGTTCATATAATGGATGCTTGGTATAACTTAAATAGAACAGGTCAAATAGAAGGACGAGCGATAAGAAATCAAAGTCATTGTCGATTAGATTTTAAAGATAGAAATGTATTAATATTCTTACATGGAACCAAAGGATTAAAAGATGATAAAGAAGCAGCAGATTTATATATGTATAGAATGGCGGAGAAAAAATCAGAATTAAGTGGAAAGGTGTCTCGAATATTAAAAAAAACAGCAATAGATTGTTTATTAAATGAAAATCAAAAAAAATTAAGCAAAGAAAAATTAAATTTGAATCGAAAAATACTACTTTCAAATAGAGAAAATAATGAAATAGAATTTAATATAGGACATAGTGAAAATAGTCAAATATGCGATTTTATGAATTGTGATTATGAATGTATTCCAAATATAGGAAATGATTGGAAAGATAATACTATAACCTATAATAATAGTTTTATGAAATTAACAGTATCAAAGATAATTGAAATAATAAGACGTTTGTTTAAAGAAAAATATGTATTTGATAAACAAACATTAATAAAGAGTATAAATACAAGAAGAACATATAAAATAGATGAAATATATAATGCATTAACAATATTGATAAATGATAAAACAGAATACATAGAAGATAATTTGAATAGAAAAGGCAGATTAGTAAATATAGGAGATTTATATTTATTTCAACCAATAGAACTAGATGATGAACGTTTAACAAGTTTTCAAAGAAAACATCCTATGCCTTATAAACCAAAAGAAATAGAATTTGAATTAAAAGAATTAGAAGAAGAAGAGATAGATACAAATATAATAATAAAAAAAATGTTTAATAAAATAGAGTTTTGTTTTAATGAAGAAAAATTTAAGGAAATATATAAAGATTGGTTATTGGATAAATCTAAACAAGATTTGAATTTCTTAAAAAAATATGAATATTTATTTGCTAATATATCAAACTACTTAAATAAACATTTAGGAATAGAAAAGGATTTGCTGAGAAAATTAATGATATTTAAGTTGATTGATGGTGTTGAAGATAATTTTAATACAAAACTTTATTTGCTAAAAAATAAAGACAATGATGAAATGTACAAAGAAAATGATGTTGAGAATGTGGATGAAATTAAAGCAATAATAAACGAATATTTTGATAGATATAAATTTAATAATAATTACTATATAATTAGTCATTTTAAAAGAGATTATGTAGATGATATAGCGAAAGGAGCAGTAACAATAGTAGAAAATAGAGGAGAAGAATACAAAAAAATCGAAGAGTCTGTGGAGTTAAGTAAAATAAATAGATATATTGATGAAAGAAAAATTCAAAGACCATTAAATAAATTTGGAGATTTGATAGGTTTTACAACAATAGTAGATGATAATAGAAAAGATGATTTAGTATTTAAATATAAATCATTTGATGGAAAGAAAGTAAATAAGGGTGTTCGATGTGATAACAATCCTTTAAATAAAATTGTATTACCAAGATTGAATACGTTATTGAATATAATACTAAAAGATAAAGAAAATAAAGATTTAATACTGGAAAAGATAAGAACACAAAAACATTTTAAAATATTACACGATGATGAAAATAAATATACAAAGATTTCACCAAATCATATATGTTTAATGATCGAATTAATATTAAGATACTTTCATGAAAAAAATATTGATGATAAAAACTGGTTTTTTATGTGTGTTGAAGCTATTTTATATGGAATCCCAGAATTACCAAAAATTAAAACAACTTATCAAAAAGAAACTATAAATAAAATTGATTAATATTTAAAAACATTATATATGTAATATATAATGTCTACTGCTACAAGAAAAAAACAATATGGAATTTTCATGGATAATATTCTGACTCGAAAGGTCATTGTTCCATTTAATCTTATAGGTAAAAATATAAATGAAATTTTAAGAATACTTATATCAAAGGATTTAGAAGGAAGGTGTGCGAGTGAAGGATATATAAAAAGGGGGTCTGTTGTTATTATTTCTCATTCTGCTGGTGTTGCGACAAGTTCAAGTGTATGTTTTGATGTTAGTTTTAAATGTCAGTTATGTAGACCAGTTGAAGGAATGAGAATAAAGTGTAGTGTATGTAATATAACTAAGGCTGGAATTCGTGCTATTTATCATAAAGAATATTGTAAAGATAAAGAAGGTGATGGGGTAAAATCATTTGATTCACCAATTACAGTTTTTGTAGCGAGAGAACATCATATAAAAGATAAAAGTTATAAAGAAATAACTAAAGAAGGAGAAGACATAATAATTAAAGTGATAGGGATACGATATCAATTAAACGATGATAATATTTCAATATTAGGTGAATTATGTAAAACAAAAAGAGATAAGAGTGGACAAAAAATTTTAAGTATATCGGGTTCTTGTAAAGTTCCTAGCGATAATACAAATTTATGATTATATTATTTATATCATAATTAATATAAAAGTAAAAATTCATTTTTTATAAATGAATAAAAAAACAGTTGATATTAATAAACTCAAACAATTAAAAAAAACTATTGAAAATATGGATTCTGTACATCATCCAAAAATTTTGGAAATTTTAAAAGAAAGTAATGCTCATATTTCTAATAACAGAAATGGATGTTTTATTAATATGAATAATTTTTCAGATGATATTATTAATAAACTTAATAACTTTATTAAATATATTAACACCCAAGAACAAACCTTAGGAGCAGTAGAACAAATTAAGAATGATTTTAAAAAAGAGTATTTTAATAATAAAAAAAAAGATAATAAAGAAAAACTCGTAGTTAGTACAAGTGAATGTTAAATATAAAGAATCTTAGAACTTTCATGCTTACAGATGAAAATATAAATAAAATAAATTTTATAGAAGATAAATTTAACTTACAAACAAGTAAAGAGAGAAAGATGATAATTAAAAAAAATAATTTATTAGATAATTTTTTTTATACAGATAAAAATTGCGATTCATTAATATGGTATTATCATATTTTAATAAATGGATATCAAACATATCATTTTGTGGGTAATAATAGCTATCAAGAAGAAACGAAAATTAAGATGGATTTAGTATATAAAGTAAGAGATAATAAACAATTATTAAAAAACAATAAAATAAAATATAGAGAAGTAGAAAGTAATCTTTGTAATGATAAATATATAAATTTAAATACATTTTTAGCATTATTAATAATATCAAAAATAAATTTCTATTATACGACTGATAAATTTTATTATAGTTTACCTATAAATCCTGATTTAGATAGTTACTGTTTTTTACATAAAAAAGAAGATAAGTATTATTTATGGGAAAGAATTGAGAGACCAGAATTAGTTATTGGAGACTATTCAAAAAAGTTAATTACAATTGATAATTTAAATAAACCCTTAAAATCTATTACAAACTATAAAAAAACAGATTTGGAAGAAATGTGTAAAAAGTTAAAAATAAAATATGAATATGTTGGACAAAAGAAATTTACAAAAAATAAATTATATTCTCTAATTCAAGAAAATATATAAAATTGAATTATATTTAAAATAATCTACTATTTTATATATAATGAGTGAAAAAGAAACACCACAAAATCAATTAAAGAAACTTATACATGAATATTGTATGAGTACACCACGAACAAACGAAGAAAAGGAATTAGAAGTAAAATATGGAATCGGTGAAAATACAATTACAAAAACTCAATTTAATAATACGATAAATAAATTAAAACAGGCAGGATTTTTGTTATTAAATAATGAAGGTGATTATATGTTAAGAATAAATCCAATGACTAGAGGTAGAAGTGGATATTTTAATCAATCATCTATTAGAGTTGAAATAAATGAAATAAATAATATACAAAACTACTGTAAAACGGATTATTTCGATATTGTTAATATACCAGAGTATATAAATATTATAAAAAAAAAATACTTGATATTGGATGTTGATAGAAAGACAGGTAAAAAGACTTTTCAAAAACCAGTTGATTTTCATAATTCTAATTTTAGAGTTAATTTTAAACTTGAAGACAAACTATCTGAAGAAAATGAACAGTTAAAAAGTGTTTTGAAAGATTGGACGACTTCAAAAAAAATTTATAGATATATAAAACGTTATAGATTTAAAATACCTTCAACTCCATTTGAAATACATTGTTCTATAATTAAAGCGTCTCGTCAAAGAAAGATAGGTAGAGGAAGAAGTGTATATGTAGAAGAAAATAATCTTCAAGATTCAAATGTGTTTAATAATCGTGAAACTTATGAAATAGAATTAGAGTTTAATCCAGATGCTGTTGATAAATTAGGAAATGAACGTGAAAAAGGAATAATGAATATAATAAAACGTTATACAAAATTAATACTATCAGGATTACAAAATACAAATTATCCAATAAAATACGATGAACAAACTCATGTATTGAAAGAATATATAAAGTTGACACACAGACAAAAAACAATTAAAGACGCTAGAACAGGTAAAACAGTTAAATTAATTTCATTAGAAGAATTAATAAAAGGAGATTCAAATTACAAAAGAAAGAATAGAAAAAATTTTATAGGACCGTCAACAGTTAGTCTTGAGATGAAACATATAGTGTCTACAGATAATGAAGATATAGCTAATATAAATAATTTATATACTGTAACAGAAAAGGCAGATGGAGAAAGACATTTGATGTATATAAATGAAATAGGTAAGATATACATTCTAGACATAAATTTAAATGTAAAATTTACAGGATGTACTACAGGAGAAGATAAATTACATAATAGTATTTTTGATGGGGAATTGGTATTGAATAATAAAGATGGTGAGTTTATAAATAGATTTTTGATATTTGATTTATATATTGCGAATAAGAAAGATTATAGACAATATCCTTTTATGAGCACAGATATTATAAAGAAAGAAATGAAGTATAAAAATCCAGAAATTGATAAAAATAAGTTTCGTTATATTGAAATGAGAAAATTACTAAAAATGTTGAGTGATAGTGTTAAATGTATAGTATATAGTAAGAATGTTCCAATGATTTTTAAAATGAAAGTATTTGAAAATAATTTACAAGAAAGTATATTTACGAAGTGTAATTCACTATTAGATAAAGTAAAATCATTAGATTATGAAACAGATGGATTAATATTTACACCAATAGATAAGAGTGTAGGTTCAGATAGCATAACAATGAATCATTCAACACAAAGAACTTGGGATTATTCTTTAAAATGGAAACCACCTATACATAATACTGTAGATTTCCTTATTACTACGAAAAAATCAGGCAATAAAGATTTTATAGGTAATTTGTATGAAAAAGGAGTTAATCTTAAATCAAACTCATCTGTTAAAAAATATAAAACATTAGAGTTAAGAGTAGGTTATTCACAATACAGACACGGTTTCCTTAATCCTCTTGATACTTTAATTAAAAATCAAACTAAACGCGTTTATGACTATAGAGATATTAAAGAATATAAACCTGTTCTATTTTATCCTACTAATCCTACGCCTGAATTCCCTATCTGTTTTACTAATATATTACTTTCTAATGAAGGCAATAAACAATATTTAAAAATTGAAAATGGTAAAGAAATTTTTGATGATGACATGATTATTGAATGTAGATTTGACCATAATAGACCTCAAGGTTGGCAATGGATTCCTATCAAAGTCAGAAACGACAAAACTGCTGCTTATAAAAAAGGTGATAGAAATTTTGGTAATGATTATCGCGTTGCTAATAGTGTATGGAATTCCATTAATAACCCTATCACAGAAGAAATGATTCGAAAAAAGAAAAATATACCTGATTATTTAGATGATGAAAAAGTGTATTATAGTAATGATAAAAAATCTACCGCTACTCTTAGTTTAAGAAATTTTCATAACAAATACGTTAAATTTAAACTTATTAATCATATGTCTAAGCCTAATCAAAATTTATTTGATATGAGTGTTGGTAAAGCTGGTGATTTACATAAATGGATTCAAGCCAAATTAAATGCTGTTATTGGTATTGATTATTCTGTAGACAATATCGAAAATCAACTCGATGGTGCTTGTTCTAGATATTTAAAAGAAAAACAAAAAAAAACTTTTATACCCAAAGCTATGTTCTTATCTGGTGATTCTGGTAAAAATATTAGAAATGGTTCCGCATTCGGTGATAAACAAAAAAATAAATTAATTATGAATTCTCTTTATGGTGAAGGTTCTAGAGATCCTAAGGAAATTGGTGTTGGTGTTAGTAATTTATTCGGTATCGCCGAAAAAGGTTTCGATATTATTAGTAATCAATTCTCCACACACTATTTCTTTAAAAATAAACAAACATTATTAGAATTCTGTAAAAATTTATCCGAAAATTGTAAAGTTGGAGGTTATATTATTGGAACTTGTTATGATGGTGGCAAAATATTCGATTTATTAAAAAATAAAAATCCTAGAGAAAGTATCATAAAAAAAAATAATATTGGCGAAATCATTTGGAAAATTACTAAGATGTATGAAGGTAGTGAAATGTCTAATGATGAATCCAGTTTAGGATTGGAAATTGATATTTTCCAAGAATCTATTAATAAAACACATACTGAATTTATCGTTAATTTTAATTATTTCACAAAAATACTTGAATCTTTTGGTTTTATTCCTTGTCCAAAAAATGAACTCTCTCGTTTTGGTTTAGATAATCCTATCGGTTCTTTTAAAGATTTATTTGAATTAATGAATACTGATATTGTTGAAGGTAAATTTCATAAAAAAAATATTGGTAAAGCACTCGATATGAGTGAAGGAGAAAAATTTGTTAGTTTCCTTAATAATTATTATATTTATAAGAAAAAACGTAATGTTAATTTACAAACTGTTGAAAATAGTTTGAATAATGTTAAGGACGCCATCTTACCAGAAGAAAGAAAATTACATCAGTCTATTCTTGATTCCTCTACTGAAACATACAGAGATTATGTCGTTAAATATAAACGTAAAGTTATTATTAATTAATACATATTTAAAGTTAGAATAATATAATCTATTAAATATGTTATATTATTTATTGAATCAAATTAAATTGCAAATAAAACCAGACAATATTAATGTTAAATTTACTCATAAAAATAATGGTATTGAATTATTTACTAGTAAATCATTATCTAAATATCTTAATCGTGTTAAACATCAAATTTCTCAATATAATAATTGGGATACTATTAAAAAATATACAAATCCATATGAATTTATACATACTAACATTCCTCATTCTAATTTTTCCGTCAGTAAGTATAAACCTATTTCAAGGGCTTTTTTTAAAATTGTTGAAATTTATAACGCCTTTGAACTTCTTAATACAAATCATCCAATTAAAACATATCATTTAGCCGAAGGTCCAGGTGGTTTTATTGAAGCTACTGCTTATCTAAGAAGAAATAAATATGATGAATATTATGGTATGACTTTAATCGAAAAAAAAAATCAAAATATTCCGGGATGGAAAAAAAGTGAAAATTTTTTGAGAAAACATAAAAATGTTACTATCGAATATGGTTCTACAAAAGATGGTGACCTATATCATCCTGATAATTTTAAATTTTGTTATCAAAAACATAGTGGTGAATTTGATATCATCACAGGTGATGGGGGATTTGATTTTTCTCAAGATTTTAATAATCAGGAAGATCAAGCATTTCGTTTAATTTTCACACAAGCTATGTACGCTATTGCTATGCAAAAAAAAGGTGGCACCTTCATTTTAAAAATTTATGATTGTTTTTTACTTTCTACTAATCAACTTATTTATTTGTTATCTTGTTTTTATAATAATGTTTATATTTCAAAACCTAATACTTCAAGACACGCTAATTCTGAAAAATATATCATTTGTTCCGATTTCAAAATTACAGACACCACTCTCATTTCATATAAACTTCATAAAGTTTTAACTGTTTTAGATAATATCGATTTTAATACATATTCAATTAATAAAATTATTAATATACCTATGGATTTATACTTTAAAAATCATATTGAAGAAATTAACGCCATCTTTGGACAACAGCAAATTGAAAATATTATCAACACCACAAAAATTGTAAGCTTTAGAGAGAAAAAAAATGATAAATTAAATCAAAATAAAAATATTAATGTTCAAAAATGTATCAATTGGTGTATTCAAAACAATATTCCCTATAATAAAATTAGTCAACCTAGCAATATTTTTTTATCTTAATACAAAATATTTAATTTTCTTTAATAATATTATATGCCTATCGAAAAAAATAAAATAACTCCAGCCGAAATGAAAAGGAACTGGCACGCTCAACAAGAAGATATACTTAAGGACTGGTCTGAACAAGCCGGGTGTTACAGATGGATGCACGAGCGAGCATATCAAGTTTATAAAAAACAAAATATGCGTTTTAGCATTCCAGTCATCGTAATCAGCACTGTAACCGGCACTGCTAATTTTGCTCAATCTGGATTTCCTGATAGTGCTAAGGTTTGGGCTCCATTAATTATTGGAACATTAAATTTAGCCGCTGGTTTAATCACTACTATTGCTCAATTTTTAAGAGTCAGTGAGTTACTTGAAGGTCATAGAGCTGCTAGTATTGCTTATTCTAAATTAAGTAGAAATATCGCTGTTGAATTATCCCTTCCATCAGACGAACGCTCTATGCCCGGTATTGATTATATTAAACAATGTAGAAGTGATATTGACCGTCTTATTGAACAATCTCCACCTATTCCTCCTGAAATATTAGGTCACTTTGATAGAACTATTTTACAAACGGATCCGTCATCCGCTCCTGTAAAATTCTCTGTTCCTCCTATACTTAAGCTTGAACCTGTAGATGTTTTCAGAACTGAAATCGATGAAGAACAAAGAATTAGAAAAGCTATGGAAATGAAAGAAATGGCTAGAATACATAAAGAAAAAGTCATTAAAGAAGAACAAGACAAAATTGAACAAGCTATTCAAAAACATGAAAAAAGAAGACAAAGTATTCGCGGTGAAGTTGAACTTGAATCTATCGCCAGAAAATTACAAGAAGAACAAAAAGCTGAAGAAGATAAACAATTTAAAAAACAAAATTTATCTCTTGGTGATTTAACTAAACGAATTGGTAAATTTAAAGACATCTTAACACAGGATTTATCTGACTCAGAAGATTCTGATGCTCCATCTTTTCAAGAAACAATAGATAAATCCGATGTAGAACATATTCAAATAGTCATCGAGGATATTAGCAATAATAATATTGATATTAGTGATAATATTGTTTAATTTTATTTATCTTACTATTCATATGTATATAGCATCTAATTAATTTTTTCATGAGCCAAACATATATTTGAATCACCTTTTTTATTCGGCATTAACTCTCCTTTTATTCTTCTATTAATCATAGGAAATGGTATATTTACCTTCACATGATTTCCCGTATCTATAAATTCCTTGAATTTTTTATATAATTCCTTTACTGGTTCATATGTAGGTGTTAATTCAAATTTACTTAACTCTTTTATTATATTTCTAATATCTTCTTTGCGTTCATCCTTTGTTTTATATTCTATCTTTTTTCTTTGTCTTTTATCTTGCGACATTTAATATAATAAATTAACTATACTTTTAATTTATTATTAATATATATATATATTATTCATGAGTAGACGATTTAGACTATTTTCTCGTGATTCGGCCTATACTCCAACTGCTTTACCGCTTTCAATTACACCAGAAGAAATCGCAACTAATTATTTAAGACCAACCGATAAAGAAATTACAGAAGCTGTTATTCCAATTAATCTACAAGGTAAAAAGCCTTGTAAACCTAAACCAAAACCTAATACATATTTACTTGTTAAAGATGCCTTCAATAATCCATTTGATAAGAACGGAGGGACTAGAAAAAGACGTAAAAGAAAAAAGAAAAAAAACAGAAGAAAAACTAGAAATAAAAAGGGTGGTTATAGAAGAATAATAATTGAATATAATAAGATTTTGTTATCTGATATAAAAGAATGGGTTGATAGAATAAATAAATTATACAAAAAAGAGATCAATCATTTTAATAGTTTAAAAAAAACACAATTAATTGTGAGGAAAGCTAAAAATATGGGACGTCAAGAAGCAAAACCAACTTCAGTGGACGATATAAAACAGTTATTTTCAAGATTTATAGCTAGAATGATGGCTTTTATTATAAAGAAAAAAAATAGAAATAACAATAAAATCCAACAAATCAATAATGATCATAATGCTGGTAATGAAAGACTAGACAAAAAGAGTTTACTTGAAATTGAAAATAATGATTTAGATCAAACGTTGGTTGAATTGGAAAGAATATTACTAGATGGAAAGTGGGGAGGAAAAAAAAGGCGTAAAAGAAAAAGAACAAAGAAAAAGAGAAAAAGAAGAAGAAGTACAAAGAAAAAGAAGAGAAGACGTTAACTCCAATATGTTCTTTCTAATCTTCTTTGTCTTTCACGTGCCTCCGCTAATCTTCTCCGATAATAACTATTTCGAGAGCGAAATGTAAATAATTCATCATGAATACTTTCATGAAGTGGTCTCACTTCAGTCTCTTCTTCCACATTCTTTCTACATATAGGACACGTTGGATTTCTTTCTATCCATTTTTTTATACATTTTTTATGAAATTTATGTTTACACCCTAGTTCTCTTTCATCTAATGTTATATCTGTTAAACATATACTACAAGTTACATTCTCCTTTTTGATATTTAATAATGATTCTTCGTCATAAGTTCTTACTACTGTATTTCTAGTAACCTTTCCGCTTAAAAAACTAGCAAATACTCTATTTTGTTTTATATTTGGTGAATCACATTTTGGTATTCCCATCTCGTCTACATTTGCTCTTCTTGCTAATCTTGCTTGTCCTACAGACATCATCTTTACCAAATCCTTCCCTTTAAAACGAAATTCTCCATATTTACCTTTTTGTATTAAATCACCCTTAAATTCATTTCCCTCTATTTCATTTACTTGGAAATAATAATTCCCTGATGGAACTATATTTCCATCTAAATCAAAAAAAGTGTTTGTAGCACTTATTGTTGTATTTATTTTTTCGGTCATATTATTATTATTATTATATATTATATTTTTTTAGTAATTTTTTCTGTGTTAAGTAGCTTATTGTAGTGTTTAAAACTTTTTTCATAAAATATACGTTTTTTTCTAGAGAAGATTGAACTTCATAGTCATTCACTTTATATCTCTTACATCGACCATTAGAACCATAGCATTTCATTGTTTCACATTTCATTACTGGATTAAAATCTTTGAAACACCAATACACAAATGCTTTTATTCCATTATGACTCAATATCTCACAACCTTCTTTATAATGATTATTCAACATCAACCACATTGTAAATGGAAATATGTAGCAAAATCCATAGTTATCATATTCTTGTAAACACGCTCCTAAATAAAACGTTTTCATATTAAATGTGATCTTCTTGTTTCTTGGTAAGTTTTTATTTACATATTTAAACATTTCGTTCAAAAATATGTAATCAATAGGTTTTTTATATTCTACACCGTTTTGTTCTTTTAGACTCCACTTTCCGTGTGAATTAATGTAGTAAGCTATTTTGTTGTGTATTATCAAAACACCCTCATGGACTGAATCTTTTTCGTTGTAATTATCCATTGAAACAAATATAAAATGAGTTTTGTCTGTATTCAACTTTTCTTTTATAAACTCATCGATGTCGTATTCGAATGGTTCCCAAACACCTGATGAATTTTCAAATACACCCCAATCCATATATTCTACGTAGTGTTTCATACGCTTTTTATTCGCCCAAAAAGCTTTTCTCATATCAATGTCTAAATTTGATACTAAAATCTCCTTTTTCGACATTGCGTTTACAATCTGATGTGCTTTGTTGTCTTGTAATTCGGTAGAATCAAATCCATATTGATCACTTTTTCTTTGTAAATATTTAAATTTGTTTGTTTTTGATATGTAAGATTTAAAAGATTTCATGATGTTTAGTTAATTAATTGAATATATGAATAACATTTTTTATAATCAATTTTTTAAAAATATGCTTGAAGACGTTAATAATATTTATTAATTATTATTAATATCCATAACTATAACTTGAACCACCTCCAGTATTCGTATTTGTATTCGTAGTTGTAGTGGTAG
>MDTC01038198.1_pt1 | contig 14933 bp, 15 predicted proteins | sample 811181 | NCBI WGS metagenome assembly MDTC01 (sample SAMN05326644, study PRJNA326480) | marine metagenome | isolation source: seawater | place: Pacific Ocean: North | collected 2011 | reverse complement strand
GCGAAAAAAATAGCACAGGCAAGTTTAAAGGCACTTTTTTAATCAGTTCGCAGAAGTGCAGTAATGCAGGACAAAACCGCCCCACCGCAAGCCGTCATCTTATGTAGACCTTATCAACCCCTGTTTAAACGGGTGCTACCGTTGAGATGTAACACCCTATCCCAGAGGCTCTTTGGGGCAAAAAATAACGCACTAACGCCAATCAAAAACGCTATTATCACAACGCCTAGCGCTCACCCATAACTGATAGAACTAATAATTAATGCTTGAAAGCAATATATTTATTAGAAGCGTGTGTGATTTTTTTGGACAAGTAGTTAAGTGGTGCCCAGGGACAGAATTGAACTGCCGACACGCGGATTTTCAGTCCGCTGCTCTACCAACTGAGCTACCTGGGCAACAAGATCATTTAACCAAAAAAACGCAACAGGCGATATCTAATTATTTATATAAAGTCTAGTCATAAGCAATAATTATACGATTTAAAGGATTAATTGTATGATGATTTAATGTAAATTTTCTTTATCCCTGGGTATCAAACTTTCAGAAAAGTCCTCCAGGCCGGGTCTTTCCTCAGTTTCCACCCGATATTGGCCCCTAAACCATCTGCTAAGATCCAAATTTGAACAATTCTTTGAACAAAATGGTCGGAATTTATGGTTTGTAATTTTTCCACACATTGGACACTTGAGTTTTTTTCCGGGGTTTGCCAATTCTATATCCTTTCGAGATAAATATTTGGGACCGATATCTCATTATCAACTCTCAATATGATGCTTTGACCTATACGACTCTCGGTCTCAGCTAATGCTCCGGAGAGCATTCCACGCAATTGAGCAATGATGTCAGAATGGGCTACTACTGTTGGGCGACCCGGCCCATGCGATGTCAACGCGCGACGCAATAAATCTGCAGCTTCACAAGTAGCCGTCAAATGTGTGTCTAGTGCCCTCTTTGCTAAAAATTCCTCGCTGAGGTTGGCACCTATACGTTGACGGGTCATCTCGATTAAACCGCCAGGCGTCATACCCAGAATATCTGTCATACGATCATCTTCTTTCATCGCACGTCGTAATATATCGACTAATTCTTTCCGGTGTTTCCGGTTAGACATGCTGATGGGATCAATAACAATTAAGCCAGCCAGATTCCGTAAACAAATTTGATGAGCAATTTCAGACATGGCCGCGAGATTAATCCGCCTAATGGCATCAGACTTACCCCGCGCTCTTGCGCTATCAACATCAATAGCTATCAACGCCTCAGTTTCATCAATTGTAATTCGGCCGCCTCCCTCAAGTGGTACTTCACGGTCCAATGCAGCTAACCACTGTGATTCTGCATCTCCAACGCTAAAAATGTTAGTTTGGTCTCTAAAAAACATTATTCTACCCTCGAGATCCGGCCAATATTCGGTTATTTTATCCAACCTGTAGTATAGATTACGATCGCCTACTAAAACTTGCTCTATAAAGTTCGTATCCCGTAATATTCGTTTGCTAATCTCCGGTGCTGGCATGAGGCAGTTAGGTTGGCTCGCTGATTCCGCTTTGTCCTGTATTTCTTCCCACTTTCTAGCGAGGGATTTAAGTTCGTCCCTAATTTCGCGTATTGGTGCATCAGCGCCCGGCCCTCGAATGGTGATACGCCCTTTTTTAAATACATCATCTATGTCAGTAAGCTTATTAACTACTTCAGATTTTGGCACTCCTCTCTCAAATTGGATGCCGTCGCGTTGCGGCTGTAAAGAAATGTAACGTCCTCGCAATGTCGGTATTGTGGTAACAACTGCCGACTTGTCTTTATGCTCATCGCGTACGACCTGAACGATCAGATTCTGCCCCTCTGTAAACCCTTTCGTACGTGGCAAAAACGCGGTTTCTCCTTTGTCAAGGTCTACAAATCCACCACCAGTTATCTTATCCACAGCACTGAGCCGACCAAGATAAACTCCATCAATTTTACTTGGCCTACAATATAATGACCTAAAGAACCGTAGGAGCTTTCGATTCTCGTCTAACAGTGCAACTCGAACTTCTGCTGGAGAGTCTTCAATTAAAATTTCAATGGGCGTATTCACCATTGATAGCCGTTACCGCGCAGCAATTGAGCCACATCATATAGAGACAAGCCAACAACGTTACTATAGGACCCAGAAATATGTTTCACGAATGTAGCTGCGCGACCCTGAATCGCATAGCCTCCAGCTTTACCATCCCACTCGCTGCTATGTAGATAGGATTCAATTTCACTTTCCGTCAGTCTTTTGAATGAAACTGTAGTCTCAACCAAGCGCATTCTTCGTTCTCCATTTGGAAGTAAAAGGCAGATGCTTCCCAAAACCTTATGCCGTCGTCCGGAAAGAAGCGATAGACAGTAAACAGCCGCATCCTCGGATTCAGCCTTTGGAAGAATTCGATTCCCACAGACCACCGCAGTATCTGCAGCCAGCAAGTACTTACTAGATTGCTTCACTGCATCTGTTTTTGCAGATGCCATACGCTTCACGTATTCACGGGGAGTTTCATTTTGAACAACAGACTCGTCAATGTCAGGTGACACTACTGCATCAGGTGTAATGCCTATCTGCGCCAATAAGTGAAGTCTGCGTAGAGAACTCGAGGCTAAAATTAATTTTATTCTGGAAACTTGCGTCATAAAAAATATGAATTAACTCTCGTTGCTGTATTAAGCTCGTATGTGTAGGACGCAAATGAGAGTAAAGAGCCTCCGGGCTGTATCGGCATCCATGTCAATTTTATCAGCGAGGCGTTCAGTTAACAAATTTGCCCCTTCGTCATGCAGACCTCTGCGCGCCATATCTATACTTTCGAGTTGTTGCACGGTCCGCTTTTGCAACGCATCAAAATAACTTTCACAAATCTTGAAATAATCCTTAACAACTCGACGCAATGACATCAATGAGACCAAAACCTGACGAAGAGGCTGATCATTCTCGTCATTTATATCAATCACTAAGCGATTCGCGTCCGATACGCTAAGACGCACCCTGTATGGGCCTCGATCATCATCTATAGGAGCAAAGTAATTACTTTCGAGCAAATCATATATTGCCACTTTCCGCTCGTGTTCTACCTCAGGCCTATACCGAATAAGCGAAACCTCATCGAGAGTTATGTCAGCGATACTGCATTTAGGCACGGGCCTTTCCCTCCGGTGTCAATCTTAATGATACCGATCGCGCATGAGCATCTAGACCCTCTGCCTCCGCGAGAGCGCAAGCTGCAGGTCCAATTTCCTGAATACTATTTGAATCACACTTTACAAGAGTTGTGCGCTTCATAAAATCTAAGGCCCCCAATCCAGATGAAAAACGAGCTGACCGTGCCGTGGGCAAAACGTGATTGGGGCCGGCAACATAGTCTCCAATTGCTTCCGGGGTGTGTCTCCCAAGAAATATGGCACCCGCATGCCTAATTTTTTCCGCTAATTTTTCAGGCTCTTGCACAGCAAGCTCGAGATGTTCAGGCGCAATACGATCAACCAGCTCAGGCACCTCATCCCAAGTCTTTGCAATAATAATGACTCCATTTTCGTTCCAGCTTTTCCTAGCTATCTCTTTCCTATTTAGGGATGCCAATTGTTTGTCTATGGACTTCATCACGGCTTGGGCCGTATCACTACTATTGGTAATCAGCACAGATTGTGCATTTTCATCGTGCTCGGCCTGACTCAATAAATCGGCAGCAATCCAATCCGGATCATTTTCAGAGTCAGCCACAATCAAAATTTCCGAGGGACCCGCAATCATATCAATCCCAACCCTGCCAAATACCTGCCGCTTAGCAGAAGCAACGAAAGCGTTTCCTGGTCCCGTTATTTTATCGACAGGGTCAATTGTCTCTGTTCCAAAGGCAAGCGCCCCCACGGCTTGAGCACCACCGACGCGGTATATTTCGGATATGCCCGCAATATCTGCTGCAGCCAGTACAAGAGGATTAATTTCTCCATCTGGCGTTGGGACCACCATAGCTACCCGCTCAACACCCGCAACTTTTGCTGGGATACCATTCATTAATACGGAACTTGGATAGGCAGCTGTACCACCAGGAACATACAGGCCAGCTGCAGTTATGGGCGTCCATCGCAAACCGAGCTTGACTCCAGCACTATCCTGGAATTGATACCCCTTAGGGATCTGCCTTAAGTGAAACTCGCGTATCCTTTCAGCAGCTACAATCAAGGCTGATATTGCGCTTTTGCTGCATTGACCCCTAGCATCAATGATTTCGGCCTCTGTAAATCGCATTCTCGAGGCATTCAGTTCTAAACGGTCAAATTTCTTTGTGTAGTGAAGTAAGGCTGCATCACCTCTTTCACCTACATCGCGGAGAATCTCAGCAACCACGTTATCTACATTTTCTACTATTTCTCGTTGCGCATTAATGAGGCGAGAAAACTGCGAGAAAAAATCATTTTCGGTGGTATCTAATGTTATCGGCATGGGCACACTATAGTGATGATTGGTCAATACAAGCTATAAACTCGCTTGAAACCCCAATGTTTCGAAAACCAATAGTTGTAAACTGTTGATGGTCACAGAACGAAATTTAATAACAGCGTAACACGTTTGTATTGCATAGCAGCATAAATTGGCCAGAAGTCAATTATTTTTCAGGAACCCAGCTGTTCCCGGATTTTTAGCGGAATTTCGCCAAGTGAATTTACTACGACTGCACCCGCGGCAGAGAGCATTTTGCGCTTAGCTGACACGGTGTCTTCGACGTCATTTATCATTGCAGCAACATGGCCAAAACTTACACCTTGTGGGTAATTTTCTTGAAACTCACCTGCCAAAAGTGCAATCAGTGGTTTAGTGCAGGCCTTTGTCCTCAAATATGCGGCCACCTCGTGCTCCGCCTTGGTGCCAGGCTCGCCAAACATAACGATTGCATCAGTATCAGGGTCAGCCACAAACCGCTGAATATAATCAACCATCGGGTTACCTGGTATCACATCGCCACCCATAGAAATACAAGTCGATACTCCAAGCCCACCGCGCTTAATTGCCAATGACAGCTCTGCCGACATACCTCCGGATCGTGAGACAACACCAATGCGGCCTGGAGCAAATACCTCTGAGGGATCATCGCCGCCGATCGCACCAAGCTTACTCTTTCCTGGAGAGATTATCCCATTAGTATTACAGCCAACAACCACTGCACCATTTTCGCGAGCAGCAGCGGCAATCACAGCGGTGTCATGACGCGGAACAAATTCAGCTAGTGCAACAATTAATTTCAGACCGGCTCCCAGTGCTTCTATCACCGCCTCCTTTGTTGAAAGCGGTGGAGCGTATATGACGCTTGCGTCCACTTGGTGTTGTTGGCAAGCCTCTTTCACACTTCCGTAGACTGGAAGATTATGAACCTCTACCCCGCCCTTGCCGGGTGTTACTCCGCACACAATTTTAGTACCGTACCGCAAACAAAATTCTGCATCTCTTGTGCCCTGAGCACCAGTTAATCCCTGCGCTAATACTTTTGTATTTTCATCTATAAGTATGCTCATTTGACATTCTCCATCGCGTTACGAATATCAACAGCTGCGCGCACCGCATCATCCAGTGACGCGTCGAATGGCAAATAAGTAAGACCGGGAAATTCATCAAGAATTTCCTTGGCTTCCTCTTCGCCGGGACCAACAAGGCGAACAATGATGGGAAATTCCTGAGTATTAACATTTCGTTCGCGAAGGATTTCAGCCAGAGGTTGCGCCTTCCGAGCGCAATGGGTAAGTTGCTGATGATTAAAACTAACTAATAAGCATTTCACATTCGGATTATCAAAAATTGCACGGATTGTGACTTTGAACTTTTCTTCTATGCCGGCCCCCGGATTGGTATCTGTATGGTTGGCTGGTCTGCCGCCGATAGCTAACATCATGTCATGCTGCAACAATCCAGCACCGCCGCCGCCGACAAGAAGTGCTATATCACCGTCAAGCTCAGTGTAACGCACGGCACCACCCTTAATCTTTCGATTAGCCTCAGAAACACTGAGTTCGCGGGCATTAAATTTGCGCCATGACGCTATTAAACTGCCATCAGCAATCTCTGCCCAATCTGGATGGCGAGGCAAGCCATTCTCATCAATTGCGAGCATTGCACCGACTATTGACACCGCCCCATCTGAGTCCAGCACTAAAGGGTTTATTTCCATCATGACTGCATCTGCCTTCACAAAAGCATCATATAAAGAAGTTGTTGCAGAAACTACTTCTGCTAATTCATCTCCAGTCACGCCTGCTTGCTGCCAAAGATATCTTGCCTGTTTTTTGTTTACCCCTTTAATAGGATCAATATCACCACGGATGACTGATGCAGAGTCACGTGCATGTGTCTCTTCGATATCGACCCCACCGCTTGAAGATATTAAGATTTGGCCTGGGAAACTATCCAAACTAAAGCTTAAGTAGAATTCACGACAAATCTCGACTTTGCTTTCGACGTAAATTTTTTCAACAGCAAAACCATGCACCTCAGTGCCCAATAAACGCCCAGCCGCCGCCTTAACTTCCTCGGGTGTATCCGTTAATACCACTGCACCCGCTTTACCGCGCCTTCCCGTTGGAATTAGTGCCTTCACTACTGCACCACTACTCAAAGTTCCGGCATATCGTGCTGCTTCACCCGATTTAACGAATGCCAAACCTTGTGGAACAGGCAAACCCAAATCACTTAAAAATGCTTTTGTAAGATCCTCAGTAAGCGTAAACACGCTTCACCCCTCCTCAAACTTATTGCTTCTGGTATAACTCACCGCTAATTAAACACCACTCCTAATGGATTTTGGTAACAATAACAACGTAATGCCATTTAAAAAAGATCGGGGAAGAGAAAATGAGTTGGAAATCAGAAGTTGATGAGTTGAATAAACGGGCTGAACTAGCAGAACAGCTTGGCGGCAAAAAGGGTCGAGATTATCAGCATTCGATAGGGAAAAAAACGGCACGGGAACGTATCAACATGCTTCTTGATGCCAACAGTTTTCGCGAAATGGGCAAAATTGCGGGCAAGGGTGAATATGATGAAAAAGGTAACTTTATTTCATCAACACCATCTAACGCAATCATTGGCAAAGGTTGTATCAACGAAAACAAAGTGGCTGTTTCAATTGACGATTTCACAATTCGGGGAGGCTCATCAGAGGCAACAATCGCTGACAAATGGCTTTATATTGAGCGATATGCACTTGAAATGAAAATGCCTCTGCTGCGACTTGTAGATAGTGCGGGCGGCAGTGTTAAACTTCTCGAAAAAATGGGTTTCACAAAAATTCCTGGTTATCCTAGCTGGCCACAATTTCAGCTGATGGGAGAAGTGCCTGTTGTAGGTATCGCTTTAGGTGCCTGTGCAGGCCTCGGGGCTATCAAAGTAGGCTACGCTCACTTTTCAGTAATGGTTAAGGGAACCAGCCAGGTTTTTGCTGCGGGACCACCTGTGGTGAAAGCTGCAATGGCAGAGGACCTTGACAAGGAAGAACTGGGCGGTTGGCGAATACAAACACGTGACAATGGGGCCGTAGACAATGCCGCAAAAGATGAACAAGACGCCTTCGATCAGGCACGACAATTTTTATCCTACATGCCGCAAAACGTTCATCATTTACCACCCCGCATAGAACCTTCGGACACCTCCGACCGACGTGAGGAAATGCTATTGGAGGTGATACCTCGGAACCGCCGCCGAAGTTATAAAGTGCGCCAAATCCTCGAGGCAGTGCTCGACAGAGACTCAATTTTTGAAATAGCGCCAAAGATCGGGCCATCACTTGTGACTAGCCTTGCGAGGCTCAATGGGTACGTTGTTGGGGTTATGGCAAATGACCCCAATTATGCAGGAGGAGCAATGACGCGTGCATCAGCGATGAAAACTGAAAAGTTTATTGACCTGTGTGATAATTTTCATATCCCTATCGTCAATTTTGTCGATGTGCCTGGCGTTATGCCCGGTCTCGCTGCAGAGAAAAGTGGCACTATAAGATCCGTCCTTAAATGTCTGGCCGCAATTGAACAAAGCCAAACTCCATGGTGCTCAATTATCATGAAACGCGCCTTTGGATTAGCAGGTGGCATGCACGGTCGGAAAAGAGGCATTAATCTTCGCTATGCTTGGCCATCAGGATATTGGGGCTCTATTCCTCTCGAGGGGGGTATATGGGCGGCATACCGAAAAGACATCGAAGGTTCTGAGAACCCCGAGGCTCGGCTAAATGAATTAGAACAATATTACTCCAAGTTCACATCGCCCTTTCGTACTGCGGAAAAATTCTCAATTCCAGATATCATTGATCCGCGCGAAACTCGTCCCCTGCTTTGTGATTGGATTGAGGAAGCGTATGAAGTAACAAAATCACATCTCGGTCCGGTTGCGAAAACAATGCGACCATAAGGATGACCGTCGAGATAAATCAGCTTGGGAAAGTGATGTTAGCCGAGATAAAGGGCGTTGACATTACTCGGCCTATTGACCCTGAAACCTGGGATCTTATTAATTACGCCTTCCTTGACCATAAGGTTCTCGTATTTAGGGACCAACCCCTGACGCCAAGCTTATTCGCACAGTTTGGCGCCCTTCAACCTCATATAACAGAGAAGTATAGGCACCCGAACTTTGAAGAATTGATGGTAATGACCAACCTAGACCAGAATGGTGAGATTAATCCGGCTGAAGAAGCACGGGGTAATGCGTGGCATACTGATATGTGCTACTTTGAGTCTCCTGCCAAAGCGACCCTTCTGCATACTCAACAAATTCCTGATGTTGACGGCGATACGGAATTTGCAAATATGACACTTGCATTTGCAAAAATGCCTAGCCGCCTCAAGTTGCAGATAGAAGGGCAGTTGGCCACTTTTCGGTGAGGCGGTAATACTGCGCCCGGCCAAGAAAGACTTTCAACGAGCGATAAAAATAGGCAACCTGTACAACAGCCTGCAATAAGAACGCATCCGGAGACTCGCAAAAAATCTGTGTTTATAAACCCTGCGCATACCGTCTCGTTAGTTGGGATAGATCACGAGAAAGCGTGGGCTTTATTGAATGAGGTGTTTGCGTGGTGTGTTCAGTCTCAATTCCAAGAAACGCACCGATAGCGTATGAATGACACTGTTGTCTGGGATAATCCTTGTTGTTGGCACCGTGCCACGGAGTACAACCCTCTGCGACAACCGATAATATTTCTGCGCACGAGCATAAGAGGTACCCCCACACATTAAAAGATCCAACCGCATACTCACAAAATAGTGCCATCTAACGCTGCAGATGCCCCATAAAAAGCTTTACATCAAACCAACTAATTTATGTGTTTGCACGCTCACACGCCATTCTTTGTGTTCTTCGCAATATTCGGCTGCCCGCGATGTATTAATATCACGATTAGGTCCATCTTTCGGTTGTAATAGAAAATGTTCAAAAGCGAGGTGACTATAGATTGCCGGGTCGATTCCCTTTTGTGGATACACAAGTTTCAACTCATTTCCGCTTGTCTGAACCAATGCTGAATTAGCCTTCGGGCTGACACAGACCCAGTCTAATCCTTCGGGGGCCAAAATTGTACCGTTAGTTTCAACCCCTATTTGGAATTGTTCCTGCTTTAAAGCCTTTATTAAAGGTGTATCCAATTGCAACAAAGGCTCCCCACCGGTACATACTACATAGGGAATTCCTTCCTCTGATGAGCTTGCCCAAGTTTCCGCGATTGCTCGTGCCAGTGCCAGAGCGTTATTAAATTTTCCACCACCCGGCCCATCTACTCCAACAAATTCTGTATCACAAAATTGGCAAATAGCCGTAGGCCTCTCTTTTTCCCTTCCACTCCACAGGTTGCAGCCAGAAAAGCGACAGAATACAGCTGGCCGGCCTGCGTGGGTGCCTTCTCCTTGCAAGGTGTAATAAAGTTCCTTCACGCTATATACCATCGTTCAAACCCTGTTCCGGCAGCTATCTTGCCGCCAATATCACTTCAGTCTTTAATGCTTGTACATGGGTCACCAAGCAAGACATATCAACGGAGGAATAGAAGTGACATTAACCGAAAATCTTGTCGATATTCTAGTCTCAACAAAATATGAAGATATACCTGATGATGTTCGGGAGATAGCTCGCCAAGTATGCCTCGATGGGATTGGCGTCATGATAGCGGGCGCCGGTGAACCGCTTGGGCTTGGGCGTATCGTTTTCGAATATACGAAAGAGCTAGGTGGTAGCCCCACCTCAAGCCTAATTTGTGGTAATTTTAAATCGAATGCATTGAATGCAGCTTATGCGAATGGGTGTCTTGCCCATGCGCTTGACTTCGACAATACTTGGTGGCCGCTAAATCATCCAACCTCCCCAACACTGCCAGCAATATTAGCAATTGCAGAGCGTGATAAATCCCCAGGAACCGAGATAATACGGGCTGTTACCCTGGCCTTTGAAGTGCAAGGACGCATGCGAGTGGCATCTGCCGCCATTGATGCTGGAACAGGTTTCCACAAACCTGGTGTATCTGGCTTGATGGGGGCAGTTACGGCATCCGGAATATTGCTACAGCTTGATAAACCAGAATTTTTGCGCGCAATTGGTATTGGAGGCTCGCGAGCTGGATCAATTTCAACCAATACGGGAACAATGACTAAATCCAGCCATTCGGGCCATGCGGCTAGAATGGGTGTGGAGTGTGCCACACTTGCGAGATTGGGATGGACTGCCAACCAGGATATGCTGGGGAAAGGCGGTTTTTTTGAACTTTTTTACGGAGCGGAAAACGTTGAGCTTGATCTCTTCCTGCAGGATTTTGCAAAACCTTTTAGAATGGCAAATCCCGGCGTAGGCTTCAAAAAGCATCCTGCAAATTATTTCACGCATAGACCCATTGACGCCGCGATAAAGCTTGCGACCGACTATGATTTGCATGCCGAAGACATTGATAGCGTTATAGTTGATTTTCCGACTTTCCACTACGTTGATAGGCCAGAGCCAGAAAGTGGACTTGACGGTAAATTTTCAGTTCAATATGCGACTACCGTCGCTTTGCTTGACCGAAAAGTCAAAGTAGCAACTTTTTCAGATAAAAGGCGCTTTGCAGAGGACGTGAAAGCTTTGTTGCCTAGAGTCCATTTAAATATGCTTGATGACATTCCTAGAAGCTTCCAAGACTGCCACGCTGTCGTTCGAGTAAAAACTAAAAAAGGAAAAGAGTTAGTAGAGCGCTGCGATAAGCCGCGCGGTATGTGGGGTCTTCCACTTACTCGTGATGAGCGTCTAGCAAAGTTTCGCGATTGTTGTGAGTTTGCACTTCCCAATGGGCACATTGGAAAAGTAATTGAGCTCGTTGAGAAACTAGAAAGTCTAGATAATATTACCGAACTTATGGACATAATACGAATGGGAAGGGCGCATACACCGGAATGACAATGCTAATCAATTAATTCGACAAAGAGCCGAATCTTTCTCTCTATTCAAATTTTTTTCATCATGATAATTGCAGTCATTAAAGCGGTATTAGCAGCACCTGAATGGGCATATTGGTTCCCAATCACTGATAAAAATTAAGAAGGAATGGTAGATTAAAATGGACCAAGACAAAGTAATGAGCTTGCTGCGGCGCTTCGGCAAAGCTTTTAATAAAGGCGATATTGAAGGTATTTTGGAATGTGTAACTAAGGATTTTCAATGGCGACTTGCTGAGGGCCCGAACGCACCTGATGGAAAGGTTGTCAGTGGGAAAGATGAGGTTCGCGCAGCTCTTAAAGAGCGTGACATTGCTACTAAAGAAATAAGATTTTCCGAAACATCCATCCATTTTACCGAAGAAAACGTGTTTGGCTGTTTCCGTGCCACTGGGGAAATGAGTGACGGTACCGTAGTCGATCAACGAGGCATAGACATTTACACATTTCGGGATGGTAAAATTGCAGTGAAGGATAGTTATTGGAAACGCATCGACAAAAAGCTTTAAAACATTATGACGCTTGCCCCATTGCAGTTTCCATCAAATGAAAAATATTTCAGTGTGATTAATGCTCAGCCTTTAAACCAAAATATTAATTTTTTAATTTTGAATCTTTGTAAAAGTTCAATTACTGCTTAGTCATCTATGTGCCGGGGTTGAAATGTTGTTGGGCGGGGTTCAGCAAGGTCTTGGACAGCAACAGTGAGATGCTCAACCTCCAGACGAATCGCTCCTCCGCGAGAAAAATGGATTGCAACATAGCCATCTGAATAATTTATAGATAATAACTCAAGAAATTGGTTTCTATCACGACGATCAATTTTTTGGGAAACTGCGCGCGTTACACCATCAAAGCGAAGCCCAGACAAAACACGAAGTCCGTTCCCCTCATTGTCGTATTCCCAGCAATACCTGCTGGCAACTAAGACAAAAGATTTCTCATCCTTCAGAAATGCTATATCTCCTATCGGCACTATCGCATCCTGCAAAAGTGCCGAGATTAACGAAAGGTCTTCAAGCGAAAATGCTCTCAACCTTATAGGCGAATGTTCCGCCTCTTCAGTCATTGGCTAATCCTCAATGCGCTCAATCTCTGCACCACATGAGGCTAATTTTTTTTCCAGACATTCATAACCGCGGTCAAGATGATAGACCCTACTTACTAGGGTCTCACCTTCAGCAGCAAGACCCGCTATTACTAAGCTAACGGAAGCACGAAGATCAGTGGCCATCACTGGTGCTCCTGTAAGAGCCTTGACACCTCGGACCATTGCCGACCCTCCGTGCAAGTTAATGTTTGCACCCATACGCATCAGTTCTGGCACATGCATGAACCGATTTTCAAAGATTTGCTCCGTTATCATCGACGCTCCATCCGAAAGACTCAGCAGAGCCATAAATTGGGCCTGAAGGTCTGTTGGAAAACCAGGAAAGGGCTCAGTCATGACGTCAACGCCTACTAAACCACCGCGTTGACAGGCTATCCGCACCCCTCCATTCTCTCCAGGGATCTCCGTGATAACAGCACCAGACTCCGTTAGTTTATCAGTTACCGCAACGAGATGTTCTGGCTGAGCGCCCTTCAGTAAAACGTCACCGCCGGTAGCTGCAGCAGCCATTGCATACGTCCCCGTTTCAATTCTGTCCGGCATGACTGTGTGACGCGCACCGCCAAGTAATTTTCTACCCTGAATTACGAGTGTATCGCTCCCTATTCCGTCAATACTCGCACCCATTGCAGTTAAACAAGCCGCAAGATCAATTATCTCAGGTTCGCGCGCAGCATTGATCAACCTTGTTTCTCCGTCAGCGAGGGTGGCTGCCATCATAATATTTTCAGTAGCCCCAACTGAAACGAAAGGAAACGTAATATCGGCGCCCTTCAATCCGCAGGGAGCTGAAGCTAAGACATAGCCCCCTTCGAGCACTATATCTGCACCCAAAAGTTCTAATGCCTTTAAATGCAAATCAATAGGCCTTGTACCAATCGCACAACCACCAGGCAATGATACTTTAGCTTTACCAAATCGGCTGAGGATTGGCCCGAGTACAAGCACGCTAGCTCTCATCTTCCGCACCAAATCATAAGGTGCTCTCGTGTTGGTTATTTCGCACGCAGTGAAAGTAATTTCCGCCTTATCTAGATGCCTCTCAACAAACACTCCATGCTGTTCAAGCAAATCAGCAAGCGTTCTAATATCCTCCAAATTCGGCACATTAGATAATGTTAACGGCTCCTCAGTGAGTAAGCTTGAAGCCATCAGCGGCAGAGCAGCATTCTTGGCTCCACTAATCGGAATTATTCCCTCAATTTTGTTTCCGCCTTTGATTCTTATTCGATCCATATCACTCTTCAATTTTATCGCTTTTATCGCTGGGAAAGCAGATACGATTCAGTCGAATATTCATCAGTCAATACTCGTGTAGAACGTATATTTACAACCGAGGCAGAGTTACCCCCCGTTGCCCCATATATTTCCCTTTCCGATCGGCATATGAGATATCGGGCTCACCCTCACCTTTGAGAAACAAAAATTGGCACGCTCCTTCTTCTGCGTATATTTTTGCTGGCAGTGGCGTGGTATTTGAAAATTCGAGTGTTACGTGCCCCTCCCACTCAGGCTCCAACGGTGTAACATTCACGATTATCCCGCAACGAGCATATGTTGACTTGCCAAGGCAAATAACCAAAACATTCCGAGGTATCCGAAAATATTCCACTGTAGAGGCGAGAGCAAAAGAATTCGGTGGGATTATGCAGACATCTGTATCACGTTCGACAAAACTTTGGTCTGAGAATGCCTTGGGATCAACGATCGCATTATCTACGTTCGTAAAAATCTTAAATTCTCTGCTTACTCTTGCATCATATCCATATGATGAAACACCAAATGAAATGGTTCCATCACGATTCTGAGCATCAATAAAAGGATCAATCATACCATCTTTTTGAGCTTTCTCGCGAATCCAACTATCCGGCATAATTGACATAATGACCCCCACGTTTTTCGGTTATATTTGATGACTAAACGATGAAGGTCGGGATCACAAGAAGAGGGTCAGTTCCGAATTTTTGCCTTGGGAAAAAACGCCTGTTTTTTTAGGACTTTTTAAGCCGTCCTCTTTTTTGTGCTTTTCTTTTCAATAGGTTCTCTCTCAACGCGTCACCCTGTCGCGCTTTACGGCTAGGTCGACTTCCGTTTTCATTGCAATTTTCAGATGTTTCCGGTTTCGTGATTTTTTTATTCATTTGCTAAGTGATTCGGTCTAACATTTCCATCCATAAATAAACCAATGGAGCTAAAAAAACCAGTTACGATAATAATACGACAGCTTGCCGGACAATGTTCACTATGGCATATACCGGAACTTCAACACTTGTGCCGCCGTAGCTCAGGGGTAGAGCGCGCCCTTGGTAAGGGCGAGGCCAGTGGTTCAATTCCACTCGGCGGCACCATCCTCTAAATTATGAAG
>MDTC01046161.1_pt1 | contig 14934 bp, 11 predicted proteins | sample 811181 | NCBI WGS metagenome assembly MDTC01 (sample SAMN05326644, study PRJNA326480) | marine metagenome | isolation source: seawater | place: Pacific Ocean: North | collected 2011 | reverse complement strand
CACAATTTTCAGATGATCTTGAAAATCACTGGATGTTCATTCCATTTCCCAACGAACGTCAAGCCAAAACCGCCCAGTTGTGGAAGGCAGGTGTCCCTGGGGAGAGGCTGTTCACGCTTGAACCGCGCATTCAGCTCAACGAGCAAATGGGCAACGCCCCTGAACCGGATACGAAGCACTGGCTCCACAAGGACCTGTACACACACATCAAGTGGGGCCGTGTGTCACCACCTGAGACCGACGAGGAAGGCTGGATGGGCGGGAGAACCCACACCATTCAAGTTGGCGACAGCATGCTCGTTGGACACACCCTGTTGACCATTGACAGTTTACGCGCCGTATTAGACGATGAAAAGCCCAGCCGGGGCCTGCTGCAAAAGGATCTGGCTATTGCCGCATGCGTAAGCCTCAAAAACAAGGAGCGCGACACCCCACACCAACCACTTTATATCGTGCGCGACAGCACGATCATCCCCGACCTGTATCAAGCTGAAGCCTACGGCATTAAGATGCGGATTGAAACGTTCGATCCACAGGCCGAAACCCTCGAGATGACCGTGTGGGAGCACGAGTCGGTACGCCGCGATTTTGTAGTGATGCAGGCATCCATTTTTCCCTTGATAAATGTTCTTTGGCTTGGGTGCATTCTCATGGCTATTGGTACGTTAATGGCCGTTTGGAGCCGATGGGAAGTGGACACCAAATCCCGACACCATGCCTGAGAAAGCACCTCGGGTCATCTTGTTTGGCAGCGGCAACGTCGCCACTTCGCTCGGCAGGGCTTGGGAAGCCAGCGGTGTAATCATAGCAGGATTTTGCAACCGTGGAGGGATCGTTCCTCGAGGATTCAGAAGTACGCATGCTCCCTGCTTCACAAGCGCATCCGACATCGATGTTGCTGCCGATTATGCATTGATTGCTGTGCGGGATGAAGTTGTTTTCCCGATCATTAAACAGCTTCCTCCAAATCTTACCCCCATCCATTTCAGCGGCGCCCAAACCGATCCGGACAACGGCGGAGTCATATGGTGCGCACAAAGCATCCAGCCTAACAATCCGGAGCTTGTAGGCAACATCCCCATGGTCATTACCGCCAACGATGCAGCCGTGCTGGAAGAGTTGACCGCATTCGCAGGGCGCATCTCCAGCTGCCTCTTCCCTACTACCGAGGAAAAGCGCCAAAAGGGACATCTTACTGCCGTGTTTGCGGTCAACTTCACCAACCACGCACTCGCTGTGGCTCAGGAATTGGCGGAGCAAGCTGAACTCCCATGGGACTGGTTTGTCCCCATGATCGAAGCCATGAGTCAGGGAGCGATTGACGGAAAAGCGTACGAACGGCAAACCGGTCCCGGTCTACGCCGAGAACAGGCCATTATCCGCTCACAAATCGAGGCACTCAAGGCACACCCCAACTGGCAAAAATTGTACCAAGCGGCTACAGCCAGCATCCAAAATCTTCACGACACTCCTTCTCCATGAACGCCCTTAATCCAGCCAAGCTCAAAACCATACGATTGCTCGCCTTTGACTACGATGGCGTTTTTACCGATGGCACCATACTCATTGATTCTGATGGCAAAATGCTTCGCCAAGGACACGCCAAGGACGGATTCGCCATCCAATGGGCCATGAAACAAGGGCTCCCCATTGCCATTGTATCCGGCGGGAAGGAAGCCAGCGTTGAAAAACGCATGCGCGGCTTGGGAGTGAAAGAAGTCCACCTGAGCAGCCACGATAAGATTGCGGTGCTGCGCGACATCGCAACGCGAACAGGCATCGCCTTGAGCGAAATGGCCTACATGGGAGACGACATGCCCGATATTCCAGCCCTGCAAGCCGTGGGACTCTCCTGCTGCCCCTGCGACGCGGCTGAAGACGTCTTACCTGTTTGCGATCACGTAAGTGATTTGCCCGGAGGTAAGGGCTGCGTTCGGGAATTGATTGAATCCCACATGAAGGCCAACGGCATTTGGCAAGGCGAAGGGTTGGTGAATTGGTGATAAACCTTCTGCACTTCACACTCCGCTCACTGCACAATCCACTTAACTTCGCGAACATCTATGGATAAAAATCAAATTATAGGTATTGTCCTCATGGTGCTGTTGTACATCGGATACATCTGGTACACAACACCCACAGAGGAAGACCGATTAGAGGCCATTGCGGCCCAAGAAGAGCAAATCGAACAGGACCGGCTCGACAGCGTCGCCCGAGTCGATGAGGCAGCATTTCAGGCTCAGCTACGGGAGCAAGCTAAGACAACGAATTCAGCAGCCAGCACCGATGACCTCAACGCGTCTCTCGTAAGCCGTTTCGGAGGATTGGCTAGTGCAGCCCTTGGTGAAGACAGCACATATACCCTCGCTTCCGATGGTGTAACCGTCATTTTCAGCAGCCGCGGTGGCCTGCTCTCCGGTGCTGAGCTATCAGGATACAAACGCTACCAATCGGAAGAAATGGTGCGCCTCTGGAAAGAGGAAAACAGCGCCATGACCGTGGCATTTGAATTCAAAGAAGTAGCCGGCGAATTGAACCTAAGTGATTTTCACTTTGAAGCCGAAGCACAACGCGAGAATAGCATCGCGCTTGTGAGCCGTTCCTCCGAAGGCCAAAGCATCCGGTGGGAACACGAACTCAACGGCTTCACCCTCACTTCTCATTTGTCGTTCGAGGGCTTCGATTCCTCACTGGGTGACAACTTTGTCTTCAAATGGGACGCCGTAGGCATGCCCAACGAAAAAGGCATCGATTGGGAGCGCCAACACAGCAGCATCTACTACAAGGAAGTGGGCATGGGCCGGGATTACCTGACCGACGGGCAAAGCAAGGACCTCATCACCGACGAACCCCTAGAGTGGCTGGCATTTAAGCAAAACTTCTTCTCGGCAATCGTACGCAATGAAGGCAACTTCCTACGCGGTGCGAGCTTGAAGACGGTCGTGCCTGAAGAAGATTCAACCGTAACCATGGCGTACGCTGCCGCCTTGCCTTTTGAGGCGAAGCGGCTCGGTACTGTGGTGGTGAGCAACTTCCAATTCTACCTGGGGCCGAATGAGCAGGATAAATTGGAATCCCTCGGCTGGGAAGAAGCCGACCGCATCATCGACTACGGCTGGTGGATCTTCGGCTGGGTCAACCGCAACGCAATTTTACCCCTTTACAACTTGCTCGCGTCTCACGTAGCATCCGTGGGAATCATCGTTCTCATCATCACCTTGATCATAAAACTGGCTTTGTCTCCGGTCACTTGGAAGAATTTCATGTCTTCGGCGAAAATGCGTGTACTGCGACCGGAGATTGACGAAATCAACGCCAAGCACGAAGACGATCCCATGGCGCGACAGCAAGAAACCATGGCATTGTATCGAAAGACAGGTGTAAACCCACTTGCCGGATGCCTTCCTGCCTTGTTGCAGATGCCAATCCTCTATGCGATGTTCCGGTTCTTCCCGTCAAACATCGACATGCGCGGACAGTCCTTTTTGTGGGCGGATGACTTGGGGGCATATGACAGCGTATTCGACTTACCCTTTTCTATACCGTTCTATGGAGCACACGTTAGTGGGTTTACCTTTTTAATGGCTATCAGCACGTTCTTTTACATGCGCTTGACCATGGCTAATCAGCCGCCGCAACCACAGCAGCCGGGCATGCCTAATATGAAGGTCATTCAACAGATGTTCCCGTTCATGATGCTCTTCTTCTTTAATAAATTCGCCTCGGGTTTAAGCCTTTACTATCTAACGGCCAACATCGTAAGTATGGGTCAGATGCTCGTCATCAAGCAATTCTTAATCGATGAGGACAAAATCCGAGACCGCATCGAAGAGAACAAAGCAAAGCCGCGCAAAAAATCCAGCTTCCAAGAGCGACTTGAGCAACTGCAAAAAGAGCAGACCGCCAAGACAAAGGAAATAAAAGCCAAAAAGAAGAAGCGCAAGTGATGCGACGAACACTACTCGGTCTTTCTTGGTTGGGAATACTATGCTGCCTGTTCCTTGGCTGTGCTCGTGAAAACAGCAGCATGGTCGCAACAGAAGAGGCATTCCTACCTGCCCTCTACAAGAAAACCATGTGCTTCGGCCCGTGCCCTGCCTTTACATTCGAGGTGGCTGGGACAGGAGCCGCTACCCTCTCCATTGATCGGCCATTGCGGAATGGTCCATTGAGCAAATTGAACCCGGGCGTTTACCGTGCTCAGATGTTTGATGCTAGCGCATGGAATGCCCGCCTTCAAGCTGCTGCTGATGAAGTGCAGTACAACAGCCTTGACTCGCTTTACGATAACCAGCGTATCACCGACCTGCCGGCCACCATCACTGAGTGGGCTGGAAAATCGGTCACAAACCGGTACAATGGTCCTGATTTAACTCCTTTTTACGCCGCTTTTGATGAGGCGATGGCCGCATTGAAATGGCTCCCTAATGAAACCAAGTAATCCCCAATTATGAAGAAGTTTATTGCTACCCTGCTTCTCACAGGTATGATGTTTTCGCAGTTCGCCCTCCGTGCAGACGAAGGAATGTGGCTCATCAGCATGCTGAACCGTATCACCATGGCAGAGGCCCAAGGCTTAGGATTGAACCTTTCAGCCGAAGAAATTTATGACATCAACAATGCCAGTTTGAAAGACGCCATTGTGCGCCTCAACGGCGGATCTTGCACCGGTGAAGTAATTTCGTCAGAAGGTTTGGTCTTGACCAACCACCACTGCGCCTACGATGCCATCCAAGGATTTTCCTCTACTGAAAACGACTACCTGACAGATGGCTTTTTCGCGCTCGCGCTGGACCAAGAAAAGCACATTGATGATTTTGTCATCAGCTTTCTGGTACGGATTGATGATGTCAGTTCCCGCATTCTCGAAAACGTGACAATGGACATGTCCGAGGACGAGCGAAATGCGGCCATAGCCGAGTCACGTAACAGCTTGATGGAGGAGATGAATCCAGAAGGCGACAAAGAGCTCGAATTGAAGAGTTTCTACTACGATAACGAATTCTATTTGTTCGAGTACAAAACGTACCGCGACATCCGCCTCGTTGCTGCGCCACCAGAAAGCTTAGGCAAGTTCGGTGGCGACACAGATAACTGGATGTGGCCGCGCCACACTGGTGATTTTTCCATGTTGCGCATCTACGCCGACGACAACAACGAACCTGCGGATTTCAGTGAGAATAACGTTCCTTACCAGCCTAAGCGCCACCTTCGTATCAGCATGGACGGAGTGTCTGAAGGAGACTTCACCATGGTCATGGGCTACCCCGGCAGTACAGACCGTTTCCTTAGCAGCTGGGGCATCGACCAAGCCCTGCGCCTCTACAACCCCGCGGTGGTTGACGTCCGAGACCTCAAGTTGAAAACCATGAAGTCTCACATGGATGCGGACCCTGCCGTGCGCATTAAGTATGCTGCGAAGTATGCCCAGACAGCCAACTACTGGAAGTACTACATTGGACAATCCAAAGGCTTGAAACGCTTAGACGTTGAATCAAAGAAGCGTACCCTTGAATCCCGCTTCACGGAATGGGTGAATGCCAATGCTGACCGCAAAGCTGAATACAGTGAAGCTTTGGGGTTAATCCAATCGTACTATCAAGACACCGATGCGAGTGTTCAAGGGAATGTTTATGCCCTCGAAGCTGGACTGATTGGTTGCGACATCAGTCTCTTCTCGTTTCGATTCTACCGCATGGCTGCCGGCCTTTTCAGTGAAGACGCGGAAGAAGTTTCCGCGACACAAGCGGCAATGACCGATTTCGTTAACGGCTTTTTCAAGGAATACGATCAGGCAACCGACCGCGACTTATTTGTAAATCTCATGACCAAGTTCCGCGAGGACATCGACCCAACCTACCACCCCTCCTTTTTTACAACAGTTGCAGGCAAGTACAAGAACGACTTTAATCGCTTTGCGGATAAGATGTACGCCAAGAGTTTCCTCGTGGACCCAGTGCGCTGCGCAGCTTTTATCGCAAATCCTTCGCAGAAAGCGATGGACAAGGACTTGGCAATTATCGTTGGCCAAAGTGCGATTCAAACTTACTTCGCTGGACAGTCCAACCCTGCAGAGGACAAGTTCAACAGAGGATACCGCCTATTCGTGAAGGGACTGCGTGAAATGGATGCAGATGAAGCCATTGCCCCCGATGCGAATTCCACCATGCGAATGACGTTTGGATCAGTGGCGCCGTACAAGGCCGCCGATGCTGTGCACTACGATTTCATCACCACCGCCAACGGCGTGTTGGAGAAGAAAGACAATTCCAACCCTGAATTCATCGTCCCTGATGCATTGGATGATCTCATCCGCAGTCGCGACTTCGGTCGTTATGCCGATGAGTCCGGGGAACTGGTGGTGTGCTTCATCCACGGCACCGACATCACCGGCGGGAATTCTGGTTCACCCGTACTTGACGCCAACGGTGACCTCATCGGATGTGCATTTGATGGCAACTGGGAAGCGATGAGCGGCGACATCGCCTTCGAAACGGAACTGCAACGTACGATCTCTGTCGACATTCGTTATGTGACCTGGATCCTCGACAAGTTCGCCGGTGCGCAGAACTTAATCGATGAAATGGACTTCGTGTCCGGCTTGCGCTAGACAAATAAGAAAGCTTGAACTGAAAGCGGCACCTCCTTCGGGGTGCCGCTTTTCTTTTGCTATTTAAACCGAACGTCAGACGGCATTGCGGCTGGCGTTGATGATGCCAAACATCGAACGTACGATGAGTCGCTTCAAGACGTCTGCCTCCCATTTAGAAGCTTCATCGCCTTCAGCCAGCTGCCCGAGGGCGAAATGCTGAATGACGAGCAAAGGACGGATGATGTCGTCGCGAAGACCTATGCTCTCTTTGATGTGAGGATTGAGTTCCATTAGTGATTGCTGACCGGTAATGTCGAGCACCCAACGCTTAGTCAGCTCGTATTCGTCCCGAACCATGCACCAGATGCCGCCAAATTGAGCGTCGTGCTCCAGGTGCGCAGTGAGCCGGAAATCACTTTTCATCATACTCTGCATGCTGTTCTCAATGAGAGCACGGAAGAATGAACTCTCGCGATACAAAGCCCGCGCCTCCTCAATGCGGCCCTCACCATCTAGCCACTCCAACGCCCTGCCCAAGCCGAAGAAGCCAGGTACGTTTTGTTTTAGCTGCGTCCAAGATCCAACAAAAGGAATGGCACGCAAATCATCGAATGTGAGCGGACCATCTTTAGCGCGGCTCGTCGGACGGCTCCCAATGTTCGTCTCCCCATAATACTTGAGCGTCCCCCATTGGGTTAGGTAGTTCATGAATTCGGGGTGCTCTTTCAGTCGAGTGTAATAGGCAAACGACTGCTGGCCCAATGCCTTAATCAACGCTTCTTGATTTGTATCAAAATGGGTTTGCGAATCCTCGAAAATACGGCTCTGTAAACCTGCCGTTAACAGCAACTCGAGGTTGAAGCCGGCAGACCTCGGAATCCCAAAATTGGAACTAATGGTCTGCCCTTGAATGGTCGTTTGAATTTCGGTGTTTTCGATATCCTGGCCATGCGCCGCGTAAAATCGGTGGGTGTTCCCACCGCCTCGTGCTGGTGGACCTCCCCGTCCATCAAAAAACACGACGGTAATGCCTTCGTCACGCGACAACTTCGATAATCGACGCTTCGCTTCGTAAATCGACCAATTGGCTTGAAGGTAACCGCCGTCCTTTGTACCATCCGAAAAGCCGAGCATCACTGTTTGGCGGTCGCCCCGGCGGCTCAAATGCGCCCGGTAGGCCGGATGCGAATACATGTCTCGCACCTCGTCTTCCGATCGGGCCAAATCCGCAATGGTCTCAAAAAGCGGAACGATATCCAAGGCGGTTTCATCATTAATACCGGCCATACGCGCTAACGCAGCAACAGCGGCCACGTCAATGATGCCTCTGCAATTGCTAATGATGTAGCGATGGCAAGCCCGCACGCCATTGTGCTTTTGGATTTTCGCCATAGTGCGCAACGACGAAATAATGTCGTGGTGCCGCTCTTCTTCCAGTCGGATCACCGCGCCCCGCCATTTATCGCTCAAGAGCTCATTCACTTGATCAGAAGAAGACAATGCTCGAAATGCCTTCACATCCACATCGACCGCCGTGAGCGCTTCATCCAATGCTTTTTGAATGACTCGGCTATCTTGGCGGATATCTAGGCTCGCAAAATGCAGTCCGAACAAACGTAATTTGAATTGGAAGCCTCGGATTTTTTCGATGAAGAGTCCGTTGGAGTGATCCGCGACCCACTGGGCAATCTCATCCAGCTCCTGATTTAAATCCGCTACGGAAAGCGCTGCTGAATCCGGGTGAAGCATGGCGTATTCAATACGGTCTTGCAGCTGATCGAGTCGGGTAGAAACGTGCTTGAATGTGATACGCCGACGCAAGTCACGGATTTCACGTCGATAGCACCGCAACAAGGTCAAACGAAGCCGCTCCGCGACATTCCAGGTCGTCTGCGCGTCTACAAATGGATTACCATCGCGGTCTCCGCCAGGCCAGAATCCAATTGTGATAAGACTTTCACTTAAAGCACGAGCCGCTGGGTCATCGAGGGTCTGTGCCACCTTGGAGTACAATTCTGGGGCAGCATGGTAAAAGACGTTTTCAAGGTACCACGATTGCCGCACCGCTTCGTCGTAAGGGGTTGGAGGCTCAGAATTGAAAAACGGCGTTAGTCCCAGTTGATGAAGTAACTTTCGAATGCTCACCAAATCATTTTCCTCCATGGCCTTTGCCAAATCAGTGATAATGGCCAGCGCATTGCCCGGGTAAAACTGTGTCGGATGTGCCGTTAAGACAACGCGGACTGCATATTCACCTAGGAGATCCTTCAAATCTTCCTCCTTGCGGTGCCGTCGTATGCGCTGCATAAAACTTTGCAGAGACTCTGCACCTCCCAAGTCATTGAGTTGAGCGTAGCGTGCGTCTTCCAACGCATCTACCAACACCACCTGACGTTCCACATATTGAATAATGCGAAACAGTAAGTCGGCTTTGCTTTCCACATCGCGTAACCCTTGCGACGCAAAAAAACTATCCAATATTTCCGCTGGCGTTTGGGCACTGTTCAACCCCTCATCACACGCTTCTTGCAGCAACGGAACACGCAATCCAGTTTGCCGTATTCCATCCAACGGGAGCGTCAAAAAAATGCCATTAAACACGTGAAACGGATGACTGACAACTGCCCTGTACTCTTTTCGATCTTTCATGGCCCAACAGGCTTTACACAAAGGTACTTTCCGTTGATGAAAAAATCGGCTTCGCGTACCTTTGGTTCTTCTTTCCCTACTAATGCGCATCGATATCCTCACCGTAGTTCCCACGTTGCTAGACAGCCCGTTTGCCGATAGCATCATCCAGCGTGCCAGAGACAAAGGTGTTGTAAACATTCGCGTTCACGATATCCGCGATTGGAGTAAGGACAAGCACAAGAAGGTAGATGACGAGCCCTTCGGCGGAATTGCCGGTATGGTCATGACCATACAACCCATCCTCGATGCTATCAAAGACCTGCAATCTGATTGCGTCTACGGTGAAATCATTTACCTCACGCCCGACGGCGAACAGCTCAAGCAGGCCCGTGTTAACCAACTGTCCATTTCCGGCAACTTGCTCATCATTTGCGGTCACTACAAGGGCATTGACCAACGTCTTCGAGACCACGTCGTCACCTTGGAACTCTCCATCGGGGACTACGTACTGTCTGGAGGTGAGCTTGCTGCGGCGGTTTTGACCGACGCTGTAGTCCGCTTGTTGCCCGGTGCCATCGGCGACGAACAAAGCGCCCTTACCGACAGCTTTCAAGATGATATGCTGGCTCCGCCTGTATATACGCGACCGGCCAATTACAACGGCTGGGAAGTACCGGAAATCTTGAGATCTGGCGACCACGCTGCCATTGAGAAATGGATGGAGGAACAAGCCTACAAGCGAACCATGGAGCGACGCCCTGATTTACTGAAAAAAGATTCCTGAGAAAGTGTTCACATGCTACCGAGATTATTCGTAATATTGCACCCCAATTCACGGGAGTAGAAAAACGTATACCATGGACCGCATCAAGGACATCGCAAACAAAATCGTCGAAACCCCTACTTGGCCGGATTTCCGCGCTGGGGACACCGTTACGGTAACGATCAAGATTCGCGAGGGCAACAAGGAGCGATTGCAAAAGTTCCAAGGCGTTGTGATTCAACGCAAAGGCGCGGCCAATACAGAGACTTTTACCGTTCGCAAGATGGCTTCTGGCATCGGTGTCGAACGTGTATTCCCGATCGCTTCTCCACTCATTGAGAACATCGAAGTGAATAAACGAGGTAAAGTGCGCCGGTCGCGCATTTATTATCTCCGTGAGTTGACAGGTAAGGCCGCTCGCATAAAAGAGCGGCGTATCATTACGAAGAAGTAATTGCTACAACTCACTTAATCCCAAAAAGGCCCGCCGACCACGGGCCTTTTTCGTAGAATCAATTTTTCATTCATTTGGCTGCGGCCAATACGTCAGCCACGCGATTCAGTACACTCGCTTCACGGGCATCGATGTCTGCCCACAGCATATCCGATTCCTCAACAACGGACGCGCTGTAAGCTTGATCCTCGATATCCCGCAAGTTGACACGAGCGTTGAGTACCGCCCCCTTCACCCCTGTGCGAATTGCCATTGCTCCGACACCCGCATCGGTGATGGAATTTGGGTTACCCATTGCAGCCATCTTTTCGGCGATGGCCATTGCATCAGCAGCAAGCCTTGCAACGCGCATCGGAATTTCGATAGCGTTCTTGGTCGCGTCTTGAATGGCTGCGTGACGTAATTTTTGCTGTGCCTCTGTGGCTTTGGGCATTCCGTAGGCTTCCATGATGGAACTGAACGCTGCAGTGTCTGCGTCCACAAGCAATTCAAGTTGATTCTGCAGCGCAATGCCTCGCTCAGCAAACCGGCTAAATTCTTCCCACCGGTCGTCCCAGCCACGTTTGTGTGCCGATAGATTGGCCACCATCGTTGCGAGAGCAATGCCCATCGTCGCCGAGTAAGCAGCAACAGAACCGCCCCCAGGCGCGGGGCTTTCCGAAGCGGTCTCGTTAGCAAAAGCGCCGAGGGTCATGTCCAACAGAGGCGTATTCCGGTCGGCTGCAATCATGAATTCAATGACTCGGTTGTTTGGATCAAACGGTCCGAGGTCGTCGAGTCCGAGGGACTTCACAGCGATTTTCACTTTTTCAGCCGTGCTGATGCCCAAGCTACGTTGCTGCTTGCGCAGGAAGTAATCTGCGGCATCCGTCATCACACGCAGCGGCAGCAACCCCACCAATTCAGAGCCGGTCACGCGAATTCCGCGGGCATGTGCTTTGGTACAAGCCTCGTTAAAGGCCACGTGCACCGGCGTGGTTTGGATGTCCGTCAAGTTCAATGATAATTGGGCAATCCCGTATTCTTCAATGTACCAGCCAATCCCCTTTACTGCTTTAAGCGAACCGGGGATGCGGATCGGCTCTCCATTGGCGTCTTTGGCCACCGGACTGCCCGGCCCACCTGTGCGCTTTGCGCGTCCGGACTCGCGAATATCAAAGGCAATAGCATTAGCCCGGCGCGAACTGGTCGTATTGAGGTTGATGTTATAGGCAATCAAAAAGTCACGCGCACCGATGGCAGTGGCCCCGCTTTTTTGCGTCTGTTCATTCCAGGCCCCAGGTCCAAAATCAGGTGCTCCGTCCGAAGTCTCCAATTTGGCCAATCCTTCGTACTGGCCTTTGCGGCAATGCGCAAGGTTCTGGCGTTCTGGCGTTTTTGAGGCCGATTCATAAAAATAACCCGGAATGCCCAGTTCGCTGCCCACACGCTCACCCAAAGCATGCGCTATGGCCGTGCATTCCTCCATGTTAACGCCATTCACGGGCACAAACGGACATACGTCAGTTGCGCCCATACGCGGATGCTCACCCCGGTGCTTACGCATGTCAATGAGTTCTGCTGCTTTTTGAATCAATCGAAAGGCGGCTTCTCCGATAACTTCCGGCGGCCCCACGAACGTAATAACCGTGCGGTTGGTGGAATTGCCCGGATCTACATCCAGCAAACGAACCCCTTCCACGGATTCAACAACACGGGATACTGCTTCTATGACAGCGGGATTGCGCCCTTCGGAAATATTGGGCACGCATTCTACTAATCGTTGCATCTTCTTGGCTAATTACCTGCCGAAAATACATGGACGACAACGGTTTTAACTCACAGAGCGATGCCATCAATGAACACCTTTTCAACCGGTTCATCTCCGAAGTCGTAGGCAAGGTCTTCCAACCCATTCAACGGACGCGTTAAAATTACGTTCGCGGCTCGACCACGGGCAATGACGCCTGCCCGATCCGAGCACTCCATGGCAGCGGCACCATTGATGGTGGCAGCAGCAATCGCCTGGAGCGGGTGCATTTTCATTTTCAAAATAGCCAATTGAACGACGCGGCTCATGTTGCTTGAAGGCGCAGAACCCGGATTGAAATCCGTTGCTAGGGCCACCGGCACACCAGCGACCATCAAATCGTGCACCGGGGTGTAAGGAATACCCAGAAAATACGAACACCCAGGAAGAGCGGTGGCGAAAGTAGGATGGCCGGATTCAGCGGCATGTTGTAAGGCCGAGATGTCCTCCGGATTCAATTCCTCCAAATGATCCACAGATACAGCATTTGAGTTGACGCATAGCTTCACTCCACCAAATACATTGAACTGATTTACATGTACTTTAGACTTTATACCAAGAGAAGAAGCAGCATCCAACAGCGATTGGGTTTCAGCCAGTCCGAAGTACCCTTTTTCGCAGAAGGCGTCTACGTAATCCGCGAGTCCTTCTTCCGCGACCCGCGGCAAGGCTTCCTCCACCATATGCGCCGTCCAAGATTCCGCTGTCCAATCACCGTCAGGCACGGCGTGGCAGGCCAAAAATGTCGATTTTATTGAAATGGAAGACTCTTGCTTCAGGGCGCGGATTACACGCAGCATTTTCAATTCCGCTTCTAATGTCAGGCCATACCCGCTTTTGATTTCGAACGACCCCGTGCCCGTGCGCATCGCCTGCATCATTCGGATGCGAGCATCCGCGAGTAAATCTGCTTCGGACATGGACTGCAAGGCGCGGGCAGAGTTCAGAATACCGCCTCCATCCGCAGCAATTTCTTGGTAACTCTTGCCTTCGAGACGGCTCAAAAACTCCCCCGAACGGCGTGCAGCGAAAACGAGGTGGGTGTGACTGTCGCACCACGCTGGGAGCACGTATTTGCCCTCGCAATCCAACACATCCAGTCCACTCCAATCCGCGATACCAGGGAAAACGTCCATGGAACCGAAATCCACAATGACCCCATCTTCAATGGCCAACCAAGCCTGCTCCAGTACTGGTAAGGAACGCATCTCCCTCCCATTCAAATACAACGGTGGGGTGTCGTACGCACCAACCAATCCTTTAATGTTCTTCCAGAGCATTCGCATGGCCGCAAGGTAGCAATCACCGAGCGGGTTCCGTAAATTTGAGCTATGGCGGGTAATACATTTGGCACTTTGTTTCGACTTACCACGTTTGGCGAATCCCACGGTGTAGCTATTGGCGGTATCATTGACGGTTGCCCTTCAGGTTTGGCACTGGAAATCGATGCAATTCAAGCGGAATTGGACCGCCGACGCCCAGGCCAATCCAACCTCACCACCCCGCGAAAAGAACAAGATACCGTTGAATGGCTAAGCGGAGTGCATGAAGGGGTCACCACCGGAGCGCCGGTCGGATTCTTACTCCGCAACGAAGATTTTAACTCCGAAGATTACGACCACCTCAAGTCTGCGTTTCGACCTTCCCATGCCGATTACACCTACTCGGCGAAGTACGGTCACCGGGATCACCGGGGCGGCGGACGCTCTTCCGCTCGCGAAACTGCCTGCCGCGTGGCGGCCGGAGCAATTGCCCGGCAACTGCTTGCTGCAGCTGATATAGACGTGTCGGCATATGTCGAACGTGTGGGAAATACGGCTGTGCCCTTCGAACCGCGGTATTTTGAACGGTCTGAGGTCGATGCCTCGGCGGTCCGTTGCCCCGACCCGAGCACAGCTGAGTCAATGATCAAAACGATTGATGCCGTTCGCAAAGAAGGCGACACGGTAGGCGGAACTGTGGCCTTGGTGGGGCGCGGCATCCCCGCCGGCTTAGGGGATCCTGTATTTGATAAATTCCAAGCTGTCCTCGCACACGCCCTTTGGAGCCTTCCCGCGGTCAAATCCATGGAAATCGGTTCTGGGCTGCACGGCACCACGATGCGAGGATCAGCGCACAACGACGCCTTCCAAACCGATGAAAATGGTCAAATGCGCACCATGACCAATCACAGCGGCGGCATCCAAGGCGGCATAACCAACGGCGAAGAACTGGTTGTTCGAATTGGATTCAAGCCGGTCTCCACACTGATGAAGCCACAGGCATCAGTCAATGCGGCCGGCGAGGCCATTACATTGGAGGGCAAAGGTCGCCACGACCCTTGTGTTCTGCCCAGAGCGGTGCCGATTGTCGAGGCGATGACGCTGTTAGTATTGGCCGATCGTTGGTTGATAAACCGCGCCGCCAAACTCTGATAAACCCAAGCTTTCCGGGCATTCAACGTGTACATTAGAGGCATGAAAAAACTCGCCCTCCACTGGCAAGTCATCATTGGTTTGTTGCTCGGTGTCGTCTATGCCTGGTTAAGTGTAACCATGGGTTGGAATGACTTCACCTTGGCGTACATCCAGCCTTTTGGTGACATTTTCATCAACTTGCTCAAACTCATTGCTGTTCCATTGGTGCTGTTCAGCATCATAAGCGGCGTAACCAGCCTGGGAAACATACAGAAACTGGGCCGGATGGGCATCAAGACGCTGCTCACT
>MDTC01029835.1_pt1 | contig 14936 bp, 9 predicted proteins | sample 811181 | NCBI WGS metagenome assembly MDTC01 (sample SAMN05326644, study PRJNA326480) | marine metagenome | isolation source: seawater | place: Pacific Ocean: North | collected 2011 | reverse complement strand
TTCGAGCGGGTGTGCCAGATAGTAAGCAAGGTTGTAGAAAACCACATAGCCCAGACGGCCACCGATGACCGCGCCAAGCGCCACATAAAACACCAGGTCCCAGACTTGCGTTGTGTTCCAGTCGGTGCCGGGCCTGCGGGCCCGGTAAAGCCCCAGCAACCCGCCTGAGATAAAGGCCACCAGATACATCACGCCATACCAGTGGATAGCTACAGGTCCGATGCTGATCGCAACCGGGTCAATCTGCGGATAAGCCAACATATTCTTCTGATCTGATCACAATTGGGGGTACCCTGGCTCGGAGCCTCGAGATGGCCAGATCATATATTTTTTCAGGTTATAGAACCAACCATAACGTCACCCAGTGGGAAAACTCGTAAAGAGTTCAAGATATACAACGATTGAGTCGGGGCCGGTACGAAAGTGGTAACTACATTATTAATAGCGATAACCTGTTCCTGAAGAGCATCATCTTCTAGAACGGCATTGCGCAAGGATTGAAAATCCGACATGGCATTCTCCTTGAGTTATGCCTGGAGAATACGCCCCAATGAAGAGTGGCTCAACTTGGGGGGTAGTATTGGGGATTCCCAAGTTCGCTGGTAAAAGAGTGCAATCATGCTAACGTTCACCTTTACCCCCAACCGATTTCGTTAGGAGGCATGATGTCCAAACGGCTTCATCCCGTTGGTGTCAGCCGCATTGTTATCCGAGCCCTGGTGACTGGCCTGCTCCTTAGTGCAATAACGCCCGTCAGTGCCGCCACTCGGCTGATCATCAACACAATCGATAACGGTATTACGGGCAAAGCGCAAATCGTGGTCAGTGATGGTCGGGTCAGACTGACCCACTCTGCAATACCGCGCCAGGAGATTCTGTTCTTAGCTGCAGACCGGCAGATAATGTTTATCCGCCATGCGCGCAAGGAACTTGTCCGGGTAGATCCCAAGGCTCTTGAGCAATCCATCAATCAGCTTTCGGGTATAGCGGCCCAGCTGCAGGGGCAGCGCGAGAGCCTGACCAAAGAAAAACGCCAGCAACTCGATGCCATGCTCAAAAGCCTTGGTGTCCCGGATCCCGATCAAGCACTCGCGACCGCTCCCACCATAACAGCCATGGGCAAAACCGGGCAGGCCGCTCAGATAAGCTGTCAATGGTGGCAAATTGATCAGGCACACACGGTTGTAGCTAAGGCCTGCCTGACCAGCAGTGACAACCTGGGTATTGATGATGCTGACTTCAGGACGTTGCTTGTCCTGGCGACCTATGTTCAGCAACTACAATCTTCGGCCGGTGCGCTGCTCTCAACACTTGGCCTTTCCCTGCCGCCGCTGGGTCTGGTCGATGATCAATCGCTGCCGATCCGCCTTGAAGAAGGCTCGGGCACGTTTGTCGCAACCCTGACGGCCGTTGATCACCTTGATGTCTCACTGCGACTGCTGGCGCCCGCAGGCTACCGCATCATTAACCCGCTGGGGGGCTAAGGCTTTGTAAGCCTTCAGCTCGACAACTCGGGCAGGTCAACGTAGAGATCGAGCGCTTCCGGATTGGCCAGCGCCTCACGGTTGGACACCGTTTCACCGTGGATCATTTTGCGCACTGCCAGTTCAACGATCTTGCCACTTTTGGTGCGCGGGATATCACCAACCTGAATCACCTTCGCCGGCACATGTCGCGGTGTTGTGTTTTTACGGATCTCGCTGCGGATCCGGTTGCGTAACACATCATCCAGCACCTCGCCGGGGTACATACGCACGAACAGCACGATACGTACATCTCCCTCCCATTGCTGGCCAACCACCAGGCTTTCGAGCACCTCGGGAACACGTTCGGCCTGGCGATAGATCTCTGCGGTACCAATACGCACTCCGCCGGGGTTCAAAACCGCGTCTGAGCGGCCATACACAACAACCCCGCTATGCTCGGTGATTGCCACGTAATCGCCGTGGCACCACACGCCAGGGAACTTCTCGAAATAGGCGGCTCGGTACCGGAGATCTTGCGGATCGTTCCAGAAACCAATTGGCATCGATGGAAAGGCATTCGCACAAGTCAACTCACCCTTCTCACCCGGGCCCAGCACAGACCCATCGTCACCACGCACTTCAATCTGCATGCCCAGCATCGAGCACTGAATCTCCCCGCGCCAGACCGCAAGATTAGGGTTGCCACCCACAAAGCAGGCCATGATGTCCGTGCCGCCAGAAATGGACGACAGGCAGGCAGTCTCGCTGACCGCGTCGTAGACATAATCAAAGCCCTCTGCCATCAACGGTGACCCCGTCGATAACACGGTGCGCACGCTGGAAAGATCGTGGGTATCGCGTGGGCGCAAACCGGCTTTGGCGATTGCATCAATAAACTTGGCAGAGGTACCCAGTATATGAATCTGCTCCTGTTCGGCAAAATCAAATACCACGTTACCGTCCGGAAAAAAAGGCGAACCATCATACAAAGCCAGGGTAGCCCCACTCGCCAGACCAGAAACCAGCCAGTTCCACATCATCCAGCCGCAGGTGGTGAAGTAGAAGAGTCGATCGTCCCGGCACAGCCCGACATGCAACTGTTGCTCTTTAAGGTGCTGCAGCAACGAGCCCCCGGCACCGTGCACAATGCACTTGGGCACCCCGGTCGTGCCCGATGAATACATGATATAGAGGGGGTGATCGAACGGCAGATCGACAAAATCAATCTCGGTGTCAACCGTGACGAAGTCACTCATCAGGGTCGCACCCGAATTTTGGGACAAGTCCACATCCTGTGAAAGCAAAGGCACCACTACGGTGTGCTCCAGAGAGGGAAGACCGTTTCGGATCTCGCTCAACTTGCCGAGAGAATCGTGCGCCCTACCGTTGTACCAGTAACCGTCGGCGCTGAACAGCACCCGTGGCGTGATCTGGCCAAAACGATCCAACACGCCCTGCACACCAAAATCCGGTGAGCAGGATGACCAGGTAGCGCCCACAGCCGCGGTGGCCAGCATAGCGCTGACGGTTTCGGGCATGTTGGGCATAAAACCGCAGACCCGATCTCCCGGGCCGATACCCGCCTGGTGCAGCGCCCCAACAAGGCCGGCCACCTGGGCGTAGAGTTCGGCATGGCTGACCGTACGTCGGGCTTGGTCTTCGGCACGAAAAATCAGGGCCGGGGCCTCATCCCGGCGTCGCAGCAGGTTACGCGCGAAATTCAGGCGAACATGTGGGAACCAGCGGGCACCGGGCATCTGGCTGGCATTTTCTACGACAGGTTCGACGTTGCCGGTAGCAATGACCCCGGCCCACTCCCAGATGCTGGTCCAGAACTCCCCAGGTTCACGAACCGACCACTGGTGTAACGCGGCATAGTCATCCAATCCCCTGCTCCAGCGGGATGCCGCAGTGCTGGCAAAACGGGTCATGTTGCTGGCAGCCACCTGCTCTACAGGGGGCTGCCACAGCGGCTGCTCGGTCATAATTGTCCTCAGCAAAGGCTGTCATCTGACGGGCGGATAGAGTTTACCGCGCCGTCACACAGCGATGAATGCATGCCCCGCCGGTTCCGGTCATATGGGTGTCGTCAGGATAATCCAACGACTTCTAAAATTCACGTATATTCCCCTCTGCTTGGCCACCCATACAAAGGATCTGGGAGATTCCTGACCCGATGCCGGCAACATCGCATTTCGAACTTGATAAACTGATTACCCAGCTGTCTGATCTCGCTCGGGAAAGACTACCCACAGACGAGGCCGACCGGGCAGCGACTTTCTTCAGGGCCTATTACCACCGGGTACCGGCTGAAGACCTGAATCAGGCCGATCTCGCTGATCTTTACGGTGGTGCACTGGCCCATCTTGCCTTCGCCCAGCGCCGAACCAGTGGCAATGCCTGTCTACGTGCCTACAACCCCACTGCCGAGCAACATGGCTGGACATCGCGCCATACTGTCGTTGAGATCGTTATCGACGACATGGCTTTTCTGGTCGACTCGGTGCGGATGGCTCTGAATCGCCTGGACTACACGATCCACCTCACCATTCACCCGGTAATCAATGTGGGGCGGGACCGAAGCGGCGCACTGACTACCCTGGATGACGGCCCTACCGACGCGGGTCAGGAGTCATTCCTGTGCTTCCAGATCAACCGTGAAAGCAAGTTGGAACGGCTCGAGGCGATTGTCCTTGAAATCGAGCGGGTGTTAACCGAAATCCGCGCTGCCGATGCCGACTGGGAGACGATGCGGGACCTCGCCCTCGCCACCGCCCGGAAAATCGATCCCAGCCACATGCCGCTCGACATGGAATCTTTTCGTGAAGTCGTCGCCCTGTGCCGCTGGATCTCAGAGGACCACTTCACCTTTTTGGGTGCCGTCGCTTTTGATACCCCGGAACAGCCAGGCCAGGCACTGGTGGTGCGTGAAGACTCTGCTCTGGGCATTCTGCGTCCGCGGCTCGGCCTGGACCTGCACGAGCGACTGTCGGTGCTTCCCTCCAACCTGCCCACCTACCTCGACGGATCCGATCCGCTACTGATTACCAAATCCAGTAAGCGCTCTTTGATTCACCGCCCAGCCTACATGGACATCATCGCAGTGCGCCATTTCGATGAGCAAGGGGGTCTGAAGGGGGAAACCTGTCTGCTGGGCCTTTTCTCCGCCGCTGCCTATAACCGGAGTGTGGCTGACGTACCCGGGGTACGACTGAAACTCCGGCATGTACTGCAGCGCAGCGGCCTGCCCAAGAACGGACACGGCATCAAGGTGCTGAAGAACCTGGTGGAGAATTATCCCCGCGACGATCTTTTCCAGGTGGATGACGACGAGCTGTACGCCACTGCTATGGGTATGCTGGAATTGCAGGAACGCCAACGCACCCGCCTGTTTTCACGCCGTGACCGATTCGGGCGCTTTTACTCCTGCCTCGTGTTTGTCCCACGGGACCGTTTCAATAGCGACCTGCGGCGCAAAATAGGGGATGTGTTAATGCAGGCATACGGTGGGCGCTCACTACAGTTCGACGTGCATTTCTCCGAATCCGTGCTGGCGCGGATTCATTATCTCGTAGGCGTCGATCCCAAAACAGCCCTTACCCCTGACCCAAAGACGCTTGAATCAAGCATCGCCGAAGTGGCGCGCTCTTGGCGAGAGGAACTGCGGGCTGCACTGCAGATCCACTCCGGCGAAGAGGTGGGCCTGGCACGCTTCGAGACCTGGGGTGCGGGTTTCCCAACCGCCTACCAGGAGGAATTTACCCCGCACCAGAGCGTGACTGATCTGGAGCACCTCGTAGCCGCAGCGGACCAAGCGGCCCTGGGTATCGAACTTTGTCACGATCACGGCACACCCAACGAACGGGCCCAACTCAAACTGTATTCCCCAAATTCAGCTGCCGCCCTGTCGGATGTGCTGCCGGTGATTGAGAACATGGGGTTGCGCGTACTCTCAGAGCGCCCCTATCGGATCAATAATAACCAGGGCGAGTCTGTATTCCTGCATGTATTTGATCTGGTGGACCGGAACCAACAAACGATTGATGTGAAGAGCAGTAAGGCTCACTTCGAGCGTGTATTCCAGCGGGTCTGGCACCGAGAAACCGATAACGATGGCTTTAACCGGCTGGTACTGCGTGCCGGGCTCGACTGGCAGCAAACCACATTGCTCCGGGCCGCTTACCGCTACCTGAGGCAGATCCATTTCCGCTACAGCCAGGACTATGTCATCGAGACCCTGGCCGGCAACCCGCACATGGTCAAGCGCATTGTCCGACTGTTCGAAGCGCGATTCGATCCGGACCTGGCGGGTGAGCGCGCCACACAGGTCGAACAGATCCGCACAGAGATTACTGCCGGACTCGAGCGCGTGGCAAATCTGGACGAGGATCGGATCTTATTTGCCTTTGTGAATCTGGTCGAGTCGATCCTGCGCACCAACTACTTCCAGCAACACGACACAACCCAGCCTGGGCGGTTGTCCTTCAAGGTCGACTGCAACGCAATCAGCCGAATGCCCCTGCCACGACCGATGGTAGAAATCTTCGTCTACTCGGCTCGGGTCGAGGCCATTCATCTGCGCGGCGGCAAAGTCGCCCGCGGTGGGCTGCGCTGGTCTGATCGGCCGGAAGACTTTCGTACCGAGGTGCTGGGGCTGGTCAAAGCGCAGATTGTCAAGAATGCTGTCATCGTCCCGGTAGGCTCCAAAGGAGGCTTTGTGGTACGCCGACTGGCTGACCTTCACGCCGATAAACGCACAAAGGAAGTGGAGTCCTGCTACCAGACTTTCATTCGGGGCATGCTGGATCTCACCGACAATCGCCGTAACGATAAGGTAATCCCACCGCCGCGTGTCGTTCGCTACGATGACGATGACCCCTATCTGGTCGTCGCTGCCGATAAGGGCACGGCGACCTTTTCCGACATCGCCAATGCTGTTGCCGCCGAATACGACTACTGGCTGGCAGATGCGTTTGCCTCAGGTGGTGGTACCGGCTATGACCACAAGGCCATGGGCATTACCGCCCGCGGCACCTGGGAGTCAGTCAAGCGGCTGTTTCGCGATCTTGATATCAATACCCAGACCCAACCATTCACCGTGCTGGGTATTGGAGATATGTCGGGAGATGTTTTCGGCAACGGCATGCTACTGTCACGCCAGATTCGTCTGCTCGGCGCGTTTAATCACCAGCACATTTTTATTGATCCTGATCCCGATCCGGCCACGTCCTACACCGAGCGTAAACGGCTGTTCCATCTACCACGTTCAAGCTGGGCAGACTACGATGCCAAGGCGCTCTCTTCTGGGGGTGGTATCTGGCCCCGCAGTGCCAAGTCCATCGAGTTGTCCGAGGCGGCTCGCAAGGCCTTTGGCATCAATGCAGAGAAACTGAGCCCGGACGAACTGATCCATGAAATGCTCAAAAGTCCTGTGGACCTGCTGTTTAATGGCGGTATCGGCACCTACATCAAAGCCTCAACCGAAAGCCATGAATCGGTGGGTGACCGCATCAACGATACGCTCCGGGTGGATGCGTTGCAGTTGCGCTGCCGCGTCATCGGCGAAGGTGGCAATCTGGGCCTGACCCAACTGGCGCGGGTGGAATTCAGTCGGCGGGGGGGGCTGTGCCATACCGACGCCATCGACAACTCAGCCGGTGTCGATACCTCTGACCACGAGGTCAACATCAAGATTCTGCTGAACCCCGCTGTAGAGGCAGGAGAGATAACCGTTGATGCACGCAACGATCTTTTAGAAAAAATGACTGAAGAGGTTGCGCAGTTGGTACTGCGCAACAATTACGCTCAGACCCAAGCGCTGGCACTGGCGGTAGACCGCACAGCCAGCCTGATACACCATCATGCGCGGGCTCTGCGTCAGCTTGAGCAGACTCATGGACTGGACCGAGAACTGGAGTACCTGCCCAGTGAAGACGAGATCGCCGAGCGGATTGGGCGAAAAGAGGGTCTTACCCGACCAGAGCTCGCTGTTCTGTTAAGTCACAGCAAGATAGCGACATACCAGATGCTGCTCGACTCTGACGTGCCAGAGGATCCCTTTCTGGCCGAAGATCTTAAACGCTATTTTCCAACCGTACTGAGCCCGCGTTTCGATCAGTTCATGGCAAACCATCGCCTGCGGCGTGAAATCATTGCGACACATGTGACTAACAGCATGATCAATCGGGTCGGCTCGGGTTTCACGCTGCGGATGAATGAGCTTACCGGCGCTCATCCGGCTGACACAGCACGGGCGTATGCCGCCGGCCGGGAAATCTTCCGGCTTCGCGAACTGTGGTGTGATATCGAAGCACTGGACGACCAAGTGGTATCTAAAACACAGAAAGAACTGTTACATGAGACCCGCCAGTTGCTCGAACGTACTACTGCCTGGCTGCTGCGTTACCGGCCCCGACCCATGGATATCGCCACTACGGTAGCCGAATTTCGTGAGGGAGTCGATCAGTTGCGCCGGGGTTTCCCCCGGGTACTGGCGACCTCGAACCGCCTGATTCAAAAACGCCGGGTGCGTCGCTACCTGAATGCTGATGTGCCGGCGGGGCTCGCCAATCATGTGGCGGAACTGACAGCGCTCGCCAGCGCACTCGACATCGTCGACGTGACCAACCGGGGCGACTACGGTATCGCGCAGGTTGCAACAGTCTATTTTGATACCGGCGACCGACTCGGCCTGCACTGGCTCTCTGACCGAATCCGCGATCTGCCGATTACCAATCACTGGCACGCCCTCGCCCGATCCACGTTGCGCTCCGACCTGCATTTTAGCCAGCGTGCGATCAGCGCCACGATTCTTGATACCCAGCCCGGTCGCGGTAAAGCGGCTGTCCGCCAATGGGTCAATACGCATCGCGCCGACAGTGAGCGGCTCGCACAGATGATCCAAGACCTGCAAAAGTCCACCGATCTGGACTTTGCGATGCTCTCGGTTGCGGTCAGTGAAGCCGGACAGATCTGCAATTCGCCCGCACCTCATCACCAGGGTGCGCAAGCTTAGGCCCCTACTAAGATGACCCGGACGCACCGGTACCGCCCCATCACTTAACCCAATCGGGACAGCGGCCCCCCGGGGGTGTCGCTTAAGCTGTCGGTAACGACCCATTAGCCTGGGAAAACGCATAAACTCCCCCTTTCCACTGCCATCGTGTTAAACCTTTATGCGGACCTCCCGTTTTTTTCTTGCCACGCTCAAGGAAATCCCCACTGATGCTGAGATCGTCAGCCACCAACTGATGCTACGGGCGGGCCTGATCCGCCAGGTTGCCTCAGGGGTTTATAACTGGCTGCCTCTAGGGCATCGCGTTCTGCGCAAAGTCGAGGCCGTCGTGCGCGAGGAGATGGACCGAGCCGGGGCTCAAGAGGTGCTGCTGCCGGCGGTACAGCCGGCCGAATTATGGCGTCAATCAGGCCGCTGGGAGGATTACGGCCCGGAGTTGCTGCGTTTTTCGGACCGCCACCAGCGTGATTTCTGCTTCGGCCCCACCCACGAGGAAGTGATTACGACTCTGGCCCGTTCAGAGATTCACAGCTATCGCCAACTGCCGGTCAATCTCTACCAGGTTCAGACCAAGTTTCGTGATGAGATCCGGCCCAGATTCGGTGTCATGCGGTCACGCGAATTCATCATGAAGGATGCTTACTCCTTTGATCGCGATGCGCAGAGCATGGGCCAAAGCTACCAGGCGATGTACGATGCGTATACGCGTATTTTTGAGCGTCTTGGGCTTGAAGCGCAGGCCGTTGAGGCCGATAGCGGAACTATCGGCGGAAATTTTTCCCACGAATTTCATGTCCTGGCGGATTCGGGTGAAGACGCCATCGCGCTTTGCGCCGAGTGCGGTTACGCCGCCAACGTCGAGAAAGTCGCACTCACAGCGAATGCCCGTTCGCGTTCTGCACCCGCCCAGAAAATGCACGAGTTAGCGACCCCGGACCAGCACACGATCGCTGACCTTTGCGATTTTCTCAAGGTCAGCGCTGATCAAACTCTGAAAACCCTGGTAGTGCAGGGTACCGGTGACACTCCTGTTGCGCTCATCCTTCGCGGCGATCACGAACTGAACAGTGTCAAAGCTGAGGCACTCGAAGAAGTTGCCCAGCCGCTACGCATGGCCGGTGCCGAGGCAATCCGCGAGGCCACAGGCGTCTCACCCGGCTCAATCGGGCCGGTGAATCTCAATATCCCCGTCATCGCCGACCACAGTGCGGCAGCACTGGCAGATTTTGTCTGTGGCGCCAACCGCGATGGGTTTCACCTGGGTGGTGTGAACTGGGGTCGTGACCTTGGCGAACCTGAGGTTCGTGATCTACGCCAGGCAGTGGATGGCGATCCATGCCCAACCGATCCGAACAAGATCATCCGAGTAAGGCGCGGCATAGAGGTCGGCCATGTGTTTCAACTGGGCACAAAATACAGTGAAGCCCTGGATGCGACCTACCTGGATCCCGATGGTCGTAACCAGCCGCTACACATGGGCTGTTACGGTATCGGTATTACCCGGATCGTGGCAGCTGCTATCGAACAGAACCATGATGATAATGGCATCATATGGCCAGCGCCTCTGGCGCCTTTTGATGTGTGCATTGTGCCGATCGGCCTGAAAAAATCCGAGAAGGTCGCCCAAACTGTTCAGTCTCTCTATAGTGATCTGAACAACGCTGGTTTTGCGGTGCTGCTCGATGATCGGGATGAGCGGCCCGGTGTCATGTTCTCGGAGATGGACCTGATCGGCATCCCACACCGCATTGTCGTCGGCGAACGTGGTCTGGCAGGAGGTACCGTGGAATATCGCAATCGCGGTAGTGGTGAATCGGCGGATTACCCTCTGGATGATCTGGTCAACACGCTGAAAACCATCAGTTCACTGTAGCAAAACTGTGACAGGTTCTGCCGGTCAGGGTAGAACCACAGCGCAGGGCGTACCCGGGCGGATCAGTTCGTCAGTGGCAAACTCCACGGTAAAGGAATACCGCGCCTGGTCTGGCGCTTGGTGAACCGGCTCAAGCCCGATGTGACTGCTGATCGCCTCAAAAATGCGATCTCCGATCCGGACCCGGACCTCTGGATTACCTGAGAACGCTCCTATGGCCTGGCCATCAATCCGGGTTTTGGCCAGATAGCGTCCTCGCTCAGCCAGCGTTATCTCCGGTGACTCATCTGAGTCGGGGTTAACAAACTGCCCGGGACTGAACCCAGATTCAATCACCCAGGCATTGAATGGCGCTTTTAAGCGTGCCAGCTCGAGCAGATACTGGGCGGCTTGGCGCTCCAGCTGCGCATTACGGTAGGCAGATTCAGCTCGCACCAGCTCAAGCGCCTCGAGTTCAAGCTGTACCGTAGATAACGAGCCCTCATCAAACAACGTCTGCTCACGTTCGAAGTCTGCCTGTTGCCCTTCCATTTCGACCTGGCTGAGTTTCTCGGTATTGGCGGCCTTATCCAGGGCAATCTGGAAAAGCGTTGCATCGAGTTCGGCCAATACTCCGTCACGAACTACTGCGTCACCCGCCTGAACTGTCACTACCTTTACCTGCCCCGACAACCCAAAGCCCAACGACACGCGCCGGTTCCAATCCACCGCACCTTGCAGGGTTTGTGCTGGTACCGCAACGGAAAAAAATAGTAACAGCGTCGCTATGATCGGACGAGCGAAAACTTTCATGAGTTTCAATTCTCCTGAATCAGGGCCGTTGGCAAACCAAGCAATGCATCAATCTGTGCCCACAACAGGGCGTGTTGGAAATCTACCCGGATAACCTCTAGCATGGCCTCCGCTGCAGCCGCCTGCGCATCGCCCAGATCTGAGCGCATTTCCAGTTCATACAGGGCCCGGCTGTGGTCCTGGTAATAACTTCGATAAGTCTCCTGTGCACTGGCAGCCAAGGCCTGGGCACGATTGATCTCAAGGCCGACCAGCAGGGCCAGCACCTTTTCTCGCACCGCATATTCTGCGGACAAAAGCTCCGCCTGTTCGTGCAGCAATGTGTTTCGTGCCAACGCGACTTCTGTATCACGCTGACCTGTGCCATTAAAGAGGGGTACGTTGAACTTGAGATTGGCGCGATAGCGGTCACGACTGGCACTGGCCGTGTTGCTGTATTCGCGCGCCTCAAACTCGGCGCTCAGTACGGGTGAATTCAGTTTTTGCGCAACATCGACAGCAGCCTGTGCTGCTGCTACATCCTGGCGACGGGCCTGCAAGGCTGGCGATTTCGAGATAACCTGATCGGCCAGCTCTGTATATGGGGGTAATTCGCGGTCGCGGTATACGGCCAGGTCTGGTGTCACCAACTCCTTGGAGAGCTCGCCCGGCCTGCCCAGTGCGAGAGCCAATACATGGCGGGTCTGGCGACGGCGCAGGTCTGCCTGCAGGCGTGCTGCATACGCCTTGCGATACAACGCCTCATGCTCAGCAACCTCCAGATCGGAGTACTGCTCAAACCGATCGCGTCGTTCGGCCATACGGATGTAGCGAAAATAACTGATAGCCAATCGTTCATCGAACAGACGGTAGGTGTAATCAGCAAGAATAACAGCAAAGAACCGCTCCATAATATTCAGCGTAAGGCGGTCCCGGCGTACCAGAAAAGCGACCTGCTGGGCTTTGAGCGCCGCGCTGGCCGCCTCTTTTTCGCTTTCGCTACGGCCAAAATCCATCAGACGTTTACTTAGCACTAGCCCATAACGGCTGTCGTCCTCAAAATCCACACCTGAGACTGACGCCTTGCTTGCAAGCCTGGGTTGCAGTTCCACAAAAGCATCCAGGCCGTAACTGGATTCGACTTGCTCGAGGCGAATCTGAGCTGCCGCAACTTGCGTGTGCGCCATCTGCAGGTCGGGATGGGTTTCGCTGACCGCTAACAGCGCGTCGACCAGCCTCAAAGGTTCGGGCAGGGATGCGAGCGTGACGCCGCTTTGCGCCTGAACCCCCAGGGGGGCGGTCAGGACCATAAACGCCAGTAGACCCCGAAGCACGCGGGAGCGCATTATCGGCAGCGTCCGGGAGAGCACTCCGGCCTGCATCTGAAACCCCCGGCTTAAGAAGACGCCTCCCTACGCTTACGCTTGTAGCGTGAGAAACGCTCTGTCTTGAAGTGCGCACCCACCACGTACTCACCCAGCCAGAGAAACTCCTGTGGGTCGCGGGTGGTACCGGTATAACGCGTCAGCAGTTGGCCATCAGTATTAAAAAATAAAAAAGCCGGGGTAGCGCGAACCCGGTTATGTCTCAGGGCAAACTCTGTTTCTGAAACTTCGCTCCCATCAAATCCTGTCACCAGCGCATCACCCTCGGTGTTGAGGGCGATCACCCGAAAATGGCTGCGGAAATAATCCTGAACCAGTGCTTGATTCAGCACCGTTTCTTTCATCCGCTGACACCAAGGGCACTCGTCGGTCTCAAACATCACCAACACCCCGGTCTTACCCTCGTCCTTTGCATTTTGTGCTTCTTCAGACAGATCGTTAAAACTGTCCTGAAAGAAGTAGGCCGCAGGATCACGGGTTTGTTCGGCTATTGCGGGAGAAAGGGCAAGGGATAATGCCAGGACCAGCATCACCGGCAATACAGGGAGTCGGGTCATTTTTATATCCTCTGGCACCGCCTCGGGTAGGTCAAATCTTGACACAATATAATAATATATTAAAACAGATCCCACCTGCTGGGCAAGAAACCTGTTGCGATGGGATTCTCAGGGTTGAGTCGATCATCAACGAAGGGCAGATAAAACACCCTTTATCGCTATCGTTCTGGGCGGGCTCGAGTGCCACCCGGTTTGGTACCGATCACCGGCCGTACCCGTGGCACTGAGGGGCGTGCCATAGCGAGCGCAGTCATCTCGGCGACGACGCACGCGCCCAACAACGTGACCAGCCATGAAACAAAAATCCACACCAGAAAGACCGGTATTGTCCAAAGTGCTCCATAGATGATCTGGTAAGTGCTGAAATTGGCGATGAACACGATGAACGCCATCTTTGCCAGTTCAAACAAACCCGTGGCGAGAACGGCCCCCGTTAAGGCACAACGGAGCCTCACCGGGCAATTGGGAATGATGAGGTACATCAGCAGAAATCCCGCCCCCTCGAGCAACCAGGGTAACGCCACAAGTACACCACCGCTCAACAGTTGTGCGCTGGGAACCAGATCAAGCATTACAAATGCACCCAGATAAGAGGTCAGAGACAGGCTAGCCACCACCAGTATCGGACCGAGCGTCAGCATCGCCCAGTAAAGCAATAAGCGCTGTATGGCAGTCCGACCTTTGTGCACGCCCCAGATGCCGTTAAAGGCATCTTCTATCGTCGACAATAATAGTAGCGCGGTTGCCATCAGCACCACGAGGCCCAGCCCTGTCAGGGTCCCGGCCTGACTGGCGAATTCCTGAAGGTACGCGCTGACCACATCGCCGGTCGCAGGCACCAGATTGCTGTAGAGAAAACCCTCAATCTCGTCACGCCACGAGGAGAAAAAAGGAAACAGAGACAGGATGGCAAAACTCACGGTAAGCAACGGTACCAATGCCAACAAAGTGGTAAATGCCAGTGCTGAGGCGACCCGGTGCAAATGACCCTGGCGGACCCGAAGCAATACCCGCCTGATGAATTCTTTAGGCGTTGAGCGAGGCGAGTTCATAATGTCTTTTTCTTCCGGCGATCAATCGACAGCAATCCACTTACTGTGCAGCCCGGCGGTTGCAAAAAAAAGGCCCCGGTACACCGGGGCCTTGCTCATTTCAGTCACGGTGGGCTCAGTTATAACTGGATCCCGCATCAGCCTGGTCTGTAGCCTGAGCGATACCCATCTGCGCCGCTTCGGATACGCGCCGGGCAATACGGTAAGCCTCGCCCGCCTCCCCCGCTTCAAGCTTGGCCTTCGCTGTTTTCAGCAACTTGGAAATGCTCACTGCACCGCCTCCGGTCGCAGGGTCAATCAGCCTCCAGACCCCGCCCGCGGCTTTGGCTGCGCCCAGGTCAGCACTGGCCTGTGCAATCATCTGCGCTGCATCCTCTGCGGTTGCCGAACTGGCGTCAGTGCCCTGAGCCACCTCAAGGTACTTGAGATCAGTTGCCTCTGTGACCCCTAACGTCCAAGCGCCACGCGTTCTGGCGTGATCAATCGCTTCTTGGATCTGGAAATCCGTCATCTCGCGTTCGATCTGGATCAGTTGGCCAGGATAAATCAGATCTGCATCCATGATGTCTGCCCGGTTGCGCTTGAAGAGCAGCGGCCACTGGTAAGGATCACCATAGACCTTGGGCTGTGAAGAAATACCCCACAAGTGATCGCCGGCCTGCACCACATAAGCCGATACCGCAGGAACCGGTACCTCTGCCTTGCAGACGAAGGAATCTGGATGTCGGGTGCACCAGTCCCCTTCCGCTGGTTCCTCACAGACGAAGGAATCTGGATGTCGGGTGCACCAGTCCCCTTCCGCTGGTTCCTCACAGAC
>MDTC01239404.1_pt1 | contig 14939 bp, 18 predicted proteins | sample 811181 | NCBI WGS metagenome assembly MDTC01 (sample SAMN05326644, study PRJNA326480) | marine metagenome | isolation source: seawater | place: Pacific Ocean: North | collected 2011 | reverse complement strand
GCGAAGTGACCCAGATGATTGGTTCCGAACTGGAGCTCGAATCCATCCTTTGTCCTTGACTTAGGGGGTATCATGACGCCAGCATTGTTGATCAGGATGTCCAGGCCACCACTCTCTGAAAAACGTCTTGCGAATCCCTCTATGCTTCTGAGATCGGCCAGATCAAGTACAGATACGGAGATATCGGAGCGGGGGAATTCACCAAGTATCTTCTGACGGGCACTCTCTGCCTTCTCAGAATTCCTGCATGCCATAGTGACGCTAGCCCCCTTGGAAGCAAGGGCACGGGCCATGAAGTAGCCGATTCCCGTGTTACATCCGGTGACAATGGCAGACTTTCCTGTCTGATCCTCGATCATCTCCTCGCCCCACTTCATGAAATATACCTACAGTTTGACTATTTCAAGAGGGTTTTGTTTTATCCAAGCATGGATAGGGAATATGATGACCCTCCGCCTCGTGGCATCACCATGTCCAACCCACGCATCGTCACAGAGGAGAAGGGACTCCTGATAGAGGTCCTATCCAAACTCCACCCCGATGCAAAGAGGAACTCGCTTAGGAGGATGATCGATCATGGGCGCGTCACCGTGGACGGAAACAAGGCATCAAAGGCCAAGGAAGTAGTCTTTTCCGGTTCTATTGTGGAGACGCTTTCGCGTACCGAAGTGGAAGGGCCTGCGAAGAAAGGGGGCCTCCCAGAACCGGAGGTCCTGTACGATGACAGCGAACTGATGGTCGTCAACAAACCTGCAGGCCTACTTTCCGTCGCAACACCGAGGGGTGATCCGGACACCATGTTCGATAGGGCTCTGAAGTGGGCTTCCGATAACCAATCGATTCGGGTCCGCCTGGTCCATCGTCTCGACCGGGAGACCTCAGGATGCCTAATTCTAGCAAAGTCTTCGCAGGTCAGGGACATGCTACAGAGGCAGTTCAAGAATCGTACAGTTGAGAGGATATACCACGCAGTCGTGTTCGGAAAGCCCAGTTCAGAATCCGGTGTCCAGAGGGCACGAGTCAAGGAGACAAAGGATAAGCGAGTCCGACTAATACAGAAGGGCGAGAGAGGCGGGAAGGAGGCGATAACCAACTGGAGTATAGAGCAGACCGGGCCAATACATTCGCTAATCAGAATCAAGATCGACACAGGGAGGAGGGCCCAGATAAGGCTCCATATGAGCGACATGGGCTGCCCCGTTTCTGGAGACACCCGTTATGGGCGCGGTAAGGCAAGCGTGAACCGGCTCTGCTTGCATGCTTCTTCGCTAAGATTCGAGCATCCCAATGGCAAGAGGATGAGGGTCGAGAGCGAAATTCCACCCCAACTTCTCTCCGAGTTGAATCGTAAGTCGCTGTGATAAGAGGGCTCCGGCTTTCGGCAAATCTAGTTGCTGAGACTCTTACTGCCTAGTTTTATACTCTCCATACTAAATAGGGAGTGGAGGGCGCGGCGGATTAGAGGAGCAGATTGGTTCGATTTTCAGATTTAGGAGTCGAGCCTGCATTGGTCGACGTTTTGAGGGAAGAGGGAATAGTGGAGCCCTTCGAGGTTCAACGCGAGGCTATTCCCGAGGCAATGCTTGGGAGAGATGTTTGCTGCAGGGCCCCCACTGGCTCGGGGAAGACGCTTGCTTTCGGGCTCCCATTGATATCTCGCACCAAAGAAGCCAAGTCAAAGAGGCCGACCTCATTGATCCTGACCCCAACGAGGGAGCTAGCAGAGCAGATTCGCAAGGTTATGCAGCCTCTAGCGAGGTCGTCCGGTTTCGGGGTGCTCTCGGTTTACGGGGGGACTCCATACAAGGGACAACTAAGAGGGCTGAATCAGGGAGTGGAGGTTCTGGTAGCCTGCCCGGGGCGACTCATCGATCTACTCGACAGGAAAGCCCTCCGCTTAGATGACGTCGGGATTGTTGTTCTGGACGAGGCCGATAGGATGGCCGACATGGGATTCATGGAACCAGTATGCTCTATTCTGGACAAGTGCAGCCCGGATAGGCAGACGATTCTCTTCAGCGCCACTCTGGACGATGACGTTGCACAGATAGTAGAGTCATACCAGGATGACCCCGCCAGGATCGGCATAGGCCCCGATGAGGTTAGCATGGACAGCATGCAACATCTCTTCTGGAAGATTAACTCCAGGGGTAAGGCCGACCTCTCCGCATACATCACCGAGAAGTGCGGTCGCAGCATCATATTCTGCCGAACCAGGGCCGGGGTAAACAGACTGGGGGACGAGATGAGCGAGATAGGGACGTCATTCACCACTCTTCACGGAGGCATGAACCAGAAGCAGAGGGACAGGTCGATGCAGAAGTTCAGCGCCGGGCGTTCCCGTGTCCTGATAGCTACTGACGTCGCTTCTCGTGGAATCGATGTAACCGAAGTAAACTGTGTCATACACTTCGACCCCCCAGACGACGGAAAGGCGTACAAGCACAGGAGTGGTAGAACAGCGAGGGCAGGCTCTACTGGGACGGTGATCTCCCTGGTACAAAGGTCCCAGAATAGGAAGTACAAGAGAATACAGCAAGAGGTCGGGATCAAGTGCAGGTTCACTGAGCCCGACGTCGATATCCTCGAGGAGAGGGAGTTCGTAATGGCGCCCCCTGTGAAGTTCAAGGGTAGCAGTAATTCTAGAGGCCCGAAGAATAACAAGAGGGCCCGAAGATCAAGGAAGAGCAATCAGTTCAGATCATCGAATCAGAACGGGAAACAACATGACCATCGAAATGGCCGTCGCAAGGGGAAGCACAAGGGGAAGAACAAGGGAAGCCAGCCAGTAAAGTACAATGATAAGCGAAAGGGTAGGAACGGACCCCCAAAGAAAGTCAGAACTAGAACCTAGTTAACAACGTTTGATCCCGCTATGGCTGGTAACCAATTCAGACAAGTAACAGCCAGATGGAATAATTCTGACCTCCAGGAAGTAATCGGTTACTTGTAGGGGCGCCACTCGCGAAGGCTGTGGCCCGAGAACTCATCCGACTCGATGAGGTTCACAGGGCATTCGGTCCGCTCACCGTCCTAGAAGGGGTCAACCTCAGAATCGAAGAGGGCGATAGAATTGGAGTGATCGGCCACAACGGTGCGGGCAAGACCACCTTACTACGTACCATCAGCAACCAGGACCAGGACGTCGGTGACATCACATTCGCACCCGCGCTCAGACTCGCCTTCCTGACTCAGGTCCGGGACATCGATGACGAGGCTACTCTCGGACAGGAGCTAAATCGCAGGGGGAGGCAGTTCCTCGAGCTTGAGGAGGAGATATCGGATATTGAGCGGAGGATGGAGGAGCCCTCTTTCTACGACGATGACTGGCAGCCCACCATGGATAGGTATCAGGAGTTGCAGAGCCTGATGGCACGATCGGGCGGAGGGGACGTAGCCGGCCACGCCACTGAGATACTCAAGGCCCTGAACCTCGATCAGAGCTCCATGGAGGTCTCGCTAAACTCCCTCTCCGGCGGGGAGAGGGCCAAGGTCGCACTAGCCAGGCAACTTGTCGGACTGGACCAGATAGACGTCTTCTTCCTCGACGAGCCTACGAATCATCTGGACTTCAACACCCTAGAGTGGCTGGGGAGGGTCCTCAACAGGTTCGAGGGAGCGCTGATGATAGTTAGCCACGATCGATATTTCCTAGACAGGGTATGCAACAATATCGTGGAGATCCAGGACGCCCACATCAAGGGTTACCCGGGAAACTACACATCGTACCTGAAGCAGAAGGAGATTTTCCTCCAGACCCTCAATGACAGGATAGAGAAGACGCAGAAGGAGATCAAAAGGCTGCAGGGGGCAATGCAGTCGATGAAGAGGTCCAATAAATTCGACAAGTCGGTATCTCAGAAGCACTTCATGATAACCCGTGCCCAGAGAGAGCTGAATTGGCTAAAGTCGATTAAACCGAGGAAGCGACAGAGCCTGAAGTTCAACCTGCAGTCTGCCGAGAAGAGCAGTCTGGATGTCCTCGATTTCCAAGATGCCAGTCTATCATTCGATTCGCTGTCGAGGCCGATATTGGAGGGTGTCGAGGTCAGCGTAAGGAGGGGTCAGAAGATCGGCGTAATAGGGCCCAACGGTGCAGGGAAGACCACACTTCTACGACTTATCACGGGAGACCTCTTCCTAGACTCCGGGAAGGTAGAGATCACTCCCGGGGTACAAATCGGATACTTCCACCAGGATCACAGGACACTGGACTTCGACCTTACACCAATCGAAGAGGTCCGGAGACTCAAGCCGAGGATGGACTACGGCGAACTGCGGGCCCTGCTTGGGCAGTTCCAGTTCACCAAGGATATGGTATCAACGCCACTAAGCAAGCTCAGTGGAGGTGAGAGAGCTAGGATAGCACTCCTAAGGCTTCTGTTAGAGGAGAACAATATGCTGCTTCTCGACGAGCCCACCAACCACCTGGACACGGATGCGAAGGAGGCCCTTGAGATGGCGCTGAACGAGTTCGACGGGGGGATAATCACGGTCAGCCACGACCGATACTTCCTGGACAAGGTGTGTGACACCATCTGGGACCTACGGGGAGATGGAAGTATCGTGGTCTGGCCCGGCAACTATTCCGAGTACAAGAGCCGCTCCGTCCCCTCTACCAACAACCACTAGTCGTCAGAGACTCCATTCAAGTAGAATGACTCCGAGGAGTGGGCATGCTTCGTCTGGTCTACTTCCCTTCTCCCGGTAGGGCGGAGGCGATACGCATCGCTCTTTCTATATCGGAAACCGATTGGGAGGACGTATCGATCGACGGAGCCAGATTCCAGGCAATGAAGGAGGCCGGCGATCTGCCATGGGGGATGGTCCCGATCCTACAGACGCCCGAGGGGACAATCGCAGAGTCATCTGCTATTTTGCGATATGCAGGACTCTTGGCGGGAATGATCCCCGAGGATCCATACCAATGCGCCAAGGCAGACGAGTTCATCGATGGCATGGAGCCATTGTCAAAAGCCCTCGACTCAACATTCGGGATCTCCGACTTAGATGAGAGGATAAGACTCAGGAAGGAGGTTTTCGGACCCAGCGGAAAGGGATCCAGGAACCTACTTCTTCTCCAGAGTAAGGTAGCCGAGTCGGAGACCGGATGGGCTGCTGGCACCGATGACATGAGCATTGCAGACCTGAAGCTTTTCACCGGACTCTTCGGTCTTTTTTCCGGGAACTACGATGGAATTGAGGCTTCCATCGTACCCGAATATCCCGGTCTAATGAAGTACCATGGCAAGATGGCCAACGACTCCCGAATTCTAGCGCACTATGCCGACGTAGGAGTTGACGATATTCGCTGGACCTTCCTCCCGGGGGCATTCGAGGTCCGGTGACTACGTGTTGGGGACCTTGCTCGACTTTGCTCATAGCGAAGCGGTCGCATACATGGGGATGATACTCATCCTGAGTGCTTTCTTCATGGAGACCCGGGACATCCTGCACAGCAAGGCAGCGCCCTACCTGGGGATGATGGCACTAGGCTCGGGGCTGTTAGCAATACGTGCCTATCTTATTGATGAATGGGCATTCTTCATCCTGGAGGTCGCATGGTTTGCAGCCGCGGCATTGGGGATGTGGTCGTTGTGGACGAAACTGGGCGAAGAATGAAACTAGCCCTGCACGGCATACTGCTTAAGCAACTCCAAAGAGACAATCTGCAGTGTTTCTTCGTGAGTAGCTGAGATTACCACCGGACAAGCGGCCCCTTCATCGGCCGCATCCTGCCAAGTCTGTGCGCAGACGCACCACCTATCGCCCGGAGAAAGGCCAGGGAAACCGTGCTCGGGAACCGGTGTAATCAGGTCGTTACCCTGGGAGCGTGCAAACCCCAGGAACTCCTCTGTCACGACGCAGCAAACCGTATGCAAGCCCCTGTCTCTCCTGTCCGTATTGCAACATCCGTCCCTGAACCAGCCAGTTAGGGGGTCATTCGAGCACTTCTCCAATTCCCCTCCTATGACATTGAATGACGGTAGCATGCACCCGTCTCAGGAATTCAGTAGATTAAACCATCCTCTTACCACTCAAAGCTTACCCAGTCAGAAAGATGGGGCATCACATCCTCTGACCTAGTTATTACTCCCATATGGCCCCCTGGGACATCGACGATTCGCGCATTCCCCAAGGAGCCAGTAACTATCCTACAAGCCTCTATCTGATGGGGCGGCGACTCTGAGCTGAGCGTGATCAGAATTGGATGGCTAATCCCTTCGTAGTAAGAGGGTGGCGTCCTGTCGTAACAAAGCAATCTAACTTCGCTGAGGATCTTCTCCCTCAACTCAAACCACATTTTTTTCCTTTCTCGTGGCATCCCATTCCAACTTCCTTCGACGTTCCAATAGTCGACGAAGTCCCTGAGAAAATCTTCCGGTACTAGATTCTCGGTGAAGAATGTCTCCACTACATCGCCAAATTCATCCCTCAAATCATTACGTTCGGTGAATTGCAGGCATCCCCAGACAATTGGCTCATGGAATGCCATTTTCCTGATTTTGTGAGGGTGTTCCTTGGCGAGCCTAAGTGCGATGAATCCACCATAAGAGTGGCCAACAATGTCGATCTGCCCACTCTCGGAAAGCAGTAGTTCCTCACATGCCATATAGTCCAACCAAGAGTCGATTTCTCCACCTCCCTGCCAACTATCGGTACCCGGATAGCAAAGGTAGTGTGGACAAATAACCCTCCTCCCTTCCAGCAGAGGGAGTATCTCTCCCCACTGCCTGGAGTCAAGACCGGTGCTACACAGGAGCATCACCGTTGGCCCGGGGCCGTCTATTTCTTGGAAATGGAAACTATGGCCACTTACCTCTATCTTAGGCATGTGCGTCATAATGGGGGGTGCTTTATCATAGAACCGCCCCTAGGTCGAATCAGTATAATCAATAGCCCCCATATGACTTTCAAATTATGGAAAACACACTGGCCATGCAAATCGTGGGGGCTGTCTTGGTCCTCTTGGCAATAACGAAGAATATAGATCCAATCGGTTTCAACAAGAGTATTTTTGGCGAAGTTGAGGGTGTAGAAGGGGGCCCGGCAGCGTCAATGAGAATGCTAATCGGCGGAGGTTTTGCGGGAATAGGGGCGATCAACCTTTACTGCAGCTTCAACGTAGAAGACGCAGAGGCAACAGAAGCTATCCTGTTGGGTACTGCAATAGGACTGGCGCTAGTATTTGGAACGATCCTCGGAGCAAAATTCAGAGGCTATTTGGAACACATTCCACCACCGCCGATGGTGATTTTCCCAGGACTAATCGCAATATGCCTCTACTCAGCATTGATGTAATCGTCGCCATTAACCCAAGATTCCACTAAGGGGATTGTCTCTGAGCATTGAAGTCCTGCTAAATATGACGAATAGGATGAACAAGAAAACTACTAGCAACCTTCCTAGATTGATAATGGGCCGGATATCCATTAACTTGGCTATGAACACCTTCCCTATTAGGCATCCTAAATCAGAGATCACATCAGTACCCTAATTTAGCATGGCATTGTGAATCAAACCGATTCCTCATCAAAAAATATCTTCTTGATGAAATAAGATGCAACGAAGATGAACAAAGCCCAGGCGAAGCAGAAACGCAACCATTCCCAGTGAATCCCTGGAAGGAGCATGAAACGTGTCTGCGTGGATCTTCTTTTATGATGCCCCATTGTCTCTGCCTCATTAGACGCGATTTTATTAGTCCCGTCAACTTGATTGGCACACCAGCAAAGGAAGGAGGGTATCTATGCGCAGTGTTGCCGAAATTGTTCCGACCCACATTGTCCGAGAGGGAGGGGGTTTCAAGGTACGCCGACCGTTCAGAATGGGGAGGGTCATGAGTCCATTTTTGTTAATTGACGAAATGGGTCCCGTAGATTACGGCCCAGGAGAAGCCGTGGGGGCCCCATGGCACCCTCATCGGGGATTCGAGACCGTTACTTACCTTCTTGACGGGAGGATGAGGCACGAAGACAGCGAAGGAAACAGCGGTGAGTTGAATCCGGGGGATGTTCAGTGGATGACTGCTGGACGCGGAATAATCCACTGTGAAGAGCCGCATGAAGAATTCCTGAGGTCAGGCGGTAAGACACACGGGTTCCAAATCTGGGTCAATCTTCCTGCAGTAAACAAAATGATGAAGCCGAGGTATCAAGAAGTCCCTGCATCAGAATCTCCTGTAATCGAACAAGATGGCGTATGGGCTCGGGTCATCGCTGGAGAATGCTTGGGTAAATCCTCCAATATCGACACAAAGATACCTATCACACTTATTCATGTCAAGATGGAGGAAGGTGCTCGCTTACTCCAACAAATTGAATCAAATCTTAATGCGATGATATATGTCTTCGGCGGAGGAATTCTAATTGAAAATAAGATTAGGGTGAAAACTCATCCACAGGCCTTCGGCCTAGGGGCCAAACAGAATATTCAGGATGGGGAGCTGGCAATTCTCTCCGATGGGGGGGAAATCAACATAAAATCCAACTCAAATTCCGAATTCCTAATTCTCGCCGGACCCGAATTGAATGAGCCCATTGAGCGTTACGGACCATTCGTGATGAATACCAGAGAAGAGATCCACCAAGCGTTCCTTGACTATCAAAACGGAACCCTTGCAAGTCAACCATAGTAATCTAGCTCCAAGGGACGGGGCCCTAGATTCCCTCTGAGTGCAGCCTCAGAACAACCTTTTATGTCCTCAAAGCCAGTCTTCATACCATGAACAGGAGAATTGTGGTAGTTTTAGTATCTCTACTTCTACCGGGCTGCGTCTCCACAGAAAATGAGCAGATGTTAGCTGACTCTGGGAGCAGTGGTGGAGAGTTACAGGGAATTAACATAGTCGCTGAGACACTCGGCAGAGAGATAGATCGTAACGAGACTTATGACTTGTTGCTGGAATCCGGCAACAACAGTACTCTGATTCTGTGGGCTGCGGCTGGATGCCACGGGTGCCACCAGTGGACTCAGATGATCCGAGAGTGTATTGATAATGGTACGATTTCAGAGGAATCGAACATAGTCACAGTACACCGATATCCTAGTTTTGAGAAGAGATCCGCCGTAAACACGACCTATGGGAACTCGTCATCGGAATACTACAGTCCGTGGCCAGTCCTTGTGCCTGGGGAAGACGACACTGCATGGAATGCTACATCCGGTGAACGCAGTGACATCCCAATTACTGAAGCTTTTAACAACCCGGTTACGCCTACTCTTCAGATCATTGACGAAGGTGGCAACCTGATTTGGCAGAGTAGGACCTACTACCCGGACTACTCAGTTGTGGAAGAGATAGTGGGGGTGATGTCATAGCCGGCATCATTGGAAATATTGAGAAGGCAGACTTGCTGTTGCTTCGAATCGAGTCAGAAGAGTACGTATTCGAGGAATGGGTACTCGACGAGGAAGGACACAGAGACATAACCATCGAAGTACAGAGGTAGAAGCATGCGCATTGGAGACTTCCTCCTGTCTCCGAGGAGGGATCACAGGGGCTGGAATACTCCCAGCGAGGCATCTAGGATCCTACTTTTGCTGACTCTTGGGGCGGTTTCTCTTTGGGCATGGCCAATCGCAGATGGAATCATTTTCGTATGGCTCTCGATGGTCCTACTGGTGTCCACCCCCATACTCTCATTGGGATGGTGGATACTGTCTATCGCGGGCCAGTCCAGGAGTCCCAGAGACCTTACGCCGGCATTAGGTAGGGAGAGTCCAGATAGGAATCAACATGACCAAGACTAATCAATGAGTGAAAATATCTGCTCAACTGTCGTTCTGATTGCTTCTAAAACAAGTCCAGTTAGGATGGATACTGATGCAAGCAATGCCAGAAATTCATTCATATCGCTATCATTGTAGTCTCAGAGATAAATGGTTGTTCTAATCATAATGTTCCCAGAGATTTAATGGATATCTAAAATCCAAGATCATCCAAATCTACCTGGCTGTTCATGTTGACTCTGACTGGGAATGCGAGACTCACACCGCCTTCCTCAAAACGCCTCAGAATCTCTGTGACGAAGAACGACTTGGATGGCCTCATCTTACGGGCATTATCGACGTAGTATCGTATCTCCATAACTACTTCTTGGTCGCCGAAACCCCTCAAGACTACCTCAGGGGGCTTTGGCTTACTAACGATGTCTGGATGGTTATGAGAGATATCTTTCACTATCTCTTCTGCCTTTGTGACGTTCGACCATGTGGCAGTAAGTCCCAACCTGATTCTGACCCTCAGTTCCATATCGGAACTATGGCTGAAGTTCGCAACTGCGTCCTTTGTTAGCAGCTTATTTGGAATGGTAAGTAGAACTCCGTCCGTCGACCTAACTCTGGTTGTTCTGAGTCCGATGTAGGTCACGTCCCCCCACTTAGAGTAGGTCCCCCCCAGGCTCTTTGGCAACAATATCCTCTCGCCCTCCCTGAACGGCCTATCAATGATGATGAACACGCCTGCGATTACGTTCTCCACTGTGTCCTGTGCCGCAAAGGCAACAGCGAGACCAACGAATCCTAGGCCGACCACTAGGCCTGTCACGTTAATGCCGAACTCATCAGCTGCGGTCAGTACCACGATTGCCCAAAGGGAAACCCCGGCAATCCTGAATAGAAAATTCTCCAGGCCCTCGTCAAAGTCGACGCTATCCAGAAACTTCCTCATGTACGCCTTGATGACTCCGATCAGCGGAATCCCAATGGCTAGTATCAGTATCCCAGAAGCCGGTCCGGCAGAAAAGGAGTCTGAAAGGCACGAGAAGCTTGGCTCAAGCTCATTTGGAAAGTCATCGAGGCACCCCGACATACAAAATCGTTAGGAGGGGGGGGCACAATAGGTTGCCGCTCATCATCCTCTGACACTTAATACGCCAATGAGAAGCACAGTTGCCCGTTTCACTTCATCATTTTGTCAATTTCTTGGGAAAATAGAATTAGAGTTGGTGCCCACAATCCCACAAAAATACCCAAATCATGGTTTCCACCGTCGTGCATGAAATATATGTACACGGATGCCACAATTGATACTGCACTAGCTGCTAATCCTATATTTGCTATCTGTCCTTTCACCTTCATCACCTGAGACGAAGTCAGAACAGTTGTATATTAAAATTTCACCAAGTCACTATCCAGTGCCATCTATTTCTCGATATCTGGAAATCTCTTCACGAGCCACAGGAAGGCTGCTAGTGGCTCCACGTCCTCCGAGGGAATAATCACCCGATAGTGCCATTGATCCTTCTTGTATCGGTAGGGTTGAAGACAATCAGTTCGAGCGGAGAGCATGTCCGAGACACGTCACCCACTGGCTCGACTCATGACTCAGATGAGGGATCAGAGGGGAACTATCATCCTAGCATCGATATGCTCGGTCTTGAACAAGATATGGGACCTTGCTCCCCCGATCCTGATTGGGATGGCCATAGACGTCGTCCACCAGCAGGAGGAGTCATTCCTCGCTGACTACGGTTACACCGATCCCTGGGTTCAGCTTCAGGTCCTCGCTGGGATTACAGTGGCCATATGGGTGCTCGAGTCCCTATTCCAGTACTTCTACGGGGTGCTGTGGAGGAACCTAGCCCAGACGGCCCAGCACGAGCTCAGAATGGATGCATACAGGCACATCCAGGATCTCGAGATGCAGTGGTTCTCCGAGCAGAGCACAGGGGGCCTCATGGCGATCATGAATGACGACGTAAACCAACTAGAGAGGTTCCTGGACCACGGGGCAAACGATCTCCTTCAGGTGGGAACCACTGTGATAGTGGTCAGCGGCATCATGTTCTCACTCGCACCGGAGGTAGCCATCCTCGCCATCCTCCCCGTCCCGATAATAGTCGCCGGGTCCTTCCTCTACCAGAGGAGGATCGGGGTGCGCTACACCGAGGTGCGCAAGGAGGTGGCCGAGCTTAACGCCATACTGAACAATAACCTCCAGGGAATCACTACGATCAAGTCATTCACCGCAGAGGAGAGAGAGGCCCAGAGGGTGAGTGAGGCATCCAAGTCGTACAGGGACGCCAACAGGTCTGCCATCCGACTCTCAGCATCTTTCGTCCCCCTGATCAGGATGGCCATTCTGTTTGCCTTCACGGCAAACCTGCTCGTGGGCGGGAAGTACGCACTCGAGGGAAAAATAGGCCTCGGGGAGTACTCGGTAATCGTGTTCATCACCCAACGTCTACTATGGCCTCTTACCAGGCTGGGAGAGACATTCGACCTCTACCAGAGGGCACTCGCATCCACAAGCAGGGTCCTCGACCTTCTCGACACCGAGGTGGGAGTAGTCGAGGGCGAAATAAGCCTCGAGGAGGCCGAGGGGGACATCAGGTTCGATGGAATCCAATTCACATACCCTGGGAGGGAGGACGTACTCAGGGGGATCGACCTCGACCTACCTTCTGGTAAGACGGTCGGGCTGGTGGGGGCGACCGGATCCGGAAAGACAACTCTCGTCCGCCTACTGCTCAGGTTCCAAGACCCCCTTGAGGGAAGCGTCACCATGGACGGTCATGATGTCAGGGAACTCAGGCTCGGCTCACTGAGGGGTGCGATATCTCTGGTAAGCCAGACCACGACCCTGTTTCCAGGCACTGTGAGGGAAAACGTGCTCTATGGCAGGCCCGAGGCCTCTGAGGAGGAAGTGTTCGAGGCAGCACGCATCGCAGAGGCTATCGGATTCATCGATGAGCTGCCTGGGGGTTGGGAAACCAATATTGGAGAGGATGGACACCGGCTATCCGGGGGTCAGAGGCAGAGGATAGCAATCGCCCGGGCGGTCCTGAAGGACGCTCCAGTACTGGTTCTCGACGAGGCAACCAGCAACGTGGATAACGAGACCGAAGCGGCACTGCAGCGCTCGATAGATAGAATATCTCGAGATCGAACCACCCTGATCATCGCTCACAGGCTATCCACGATAAGGAACGCAGACACAATCGCCGTCATGGAGAAGGGGCAGATCACCGAGATGGGGAGTCATGACGACCTAGTATCCCAGGAAGGCCTGTATGCGAGGTTATGGTCAGTTCAGACAGGTGAGGCATCCGAATGAGTCGTGATGGGGACGCGCCGAGGCTTACCGAATTGGCCGAGACCCTCGGAATGGAGATCACCGAATTCACTGAGGGATCATGCGTAGTCGAACTAATCGTGAGGGGCAAGCACCTGAATATGGGCGGAGTTGCCCATGGCGGGGTCCATGCAACTCTCCTTGACACGGCAATGGGGGGAACACTCGTCTCAATCATATCCAAGGAGGAGTGGTGTGCAACCGCTCAGTTGGACATCTCTTACCTGAACTCTGTCAACGAGGGAGAGCACATTGTAGCAACGGCCGAGGTCGTTCGTAGAGGCAGGAATCTCGCTCATGTGGAGGGAAAGCTGGCCACAGGGGAGGGAAAGCTGGTGGCCACCGCAAAGGGGATATGGGCCATCTGGGAGAAGCGAACTAAGAGCAGAGGAGTCTGATTCAGGCCCACGCAGGCGTCATATTGAAGAGGGGTATTATCCTCTTGACACCATGGCAAGAAGAGACTCACTGACTTGGTTCATGATGGGGATAGCGCAGATACTGATAGGAGATGCAATAATCTCTGCTGGTACTTCGGAGCTAATGGGCCAACTAATACAGTGGTCCGGAGGGGGAACACTAGCCCTGGGGTTATATTTCCTACTTTTTGTCGCCCGAAACGAGTCAGAGTTCACCGAATTATACAGCAAGGCTGAGAAGACCATACTGCAAGTAGATCCAGCAACCGGTAGGAAGGAACTAGTGGAAGACTCCCCGAGGTCAGTAAAGGCAGCTTGGTACGCAATTCCCATGACGATGACATTCATAGGGGCAATGGCCTGGCTTATTGGCTGAGGATGGCCGATGTCTGTTAAAGAAGAGGAAACAATAGTCGACAAGGCGATTGGAAATCCTGCATTCGACCAGATGTTCGGATACCACATCTTCTTCAGAAGAGCCGCGATACCTGTCACTCTCTTCATTATAGGGCTACTGACTTACACGCTAGTCGAACCCTACTTCTCTTCCGACACTTCCCTCACTATCGCATTCGTCTTTGTCGGCATTTCATTGGGTCCCATCCTGAGTCTTGAAAGGTACGTAGGAGTCATACTTTCCAGAAAGTGATGCATTTCTACATCAATTCCGCCGAACAAGTCAAATCGTACAAGCCATACGCGGTATCAATGGTTGAACTAAATTTGTTCGAACTAGTCGGGCTAGGTGACGCAACTGGGGTGGAGCTGCTTTTCGCGGCTAGCGCACTCGTGGGAGGGATCCTGTTCGTACTGTACTTCTTCTTGCTAATGATTGGAGGAATTGCCACCGACGTATTCGATGGGTTGTTCGGCATAGACGTCGATATGGGCGCCGATGCGTCATTCAAGGCACTGACATTCCAAGGAATCATGGCATTCATGATGTTCTTTGGGCTGGCTGGCTTGTACGTCTTGAAGTCAGACGGGGGCGCTAGCTTGTCAGTGTTGGCCGGTGCTGTTGCCGGAGGCATTTCCATGTACTCCACTGGTAAGCTATTCGAACTCTTCGTCACTCTGCAGCAGGATGGCACAACTGAGCTCTCAGAGGCTATCGGATCCAAGGGCCAAACATACCTCAGGATAGCAAATAATGGCGTCGGGCAGGTCACAGTGGACGTCAACGGGGCCCAGAGGACCTACAATGCGAAGTCCGAGGACAACGCAGAGATTGGGACGGGCGATTTCATCGAGGTAGTAGATGTAATCGGAGAGGTCCTAGTCGTAAAGAGAATCTAGGCCCAGAAGATTTCCTCGCTTGCCCAAAGAGCGTGACGGGTAAGGATTCATAGGTAAGCAACCCCTCTTCTTAGATGAGTTGAGCCAATGGTAGAAGCAGAGGGAATACTAACAATAATGATTTTTGCAGTTGTACTGATTCTTGT
>MDTC01194685.1_pt1 | contig 14940 bp, 18 predicted proteins | sample 811181 | NCBI WGS metagenome assembly MDTC01 (sample SAMN05326644, study PRJNA326480) | marine metagenome | isolation source: seawater | place: Pacific Ocean: North | collected 2011 | reverse complement strand
TGAAAGCATCTAAGTGGGAAACTCACCTCAAAACTAGTTCTTCCTATAGAGCCGTCGTAGACTACGACGTTGATAGGCTGGAAGTGGAAGCGCGGTAACGCGTGTAGCTGACCAGTACTAATAGCTCAATTGGCTTGATTTATGCACTGAAAAAGATTTTTATATTTAAATTGATATTGTTGGCCAAAGATGAAAAGGCATCAAGTAGCATATGGATTTATCTGAAGGCATATTTAAAGATATAAAAGATAAAAAAAAAACTAGTTTAATTTTATCAGGAGGGAAATCACCTCTTAAACATTATCGTAAACTTTTTAAAAAAAAAATTAATTGGTCAAATGTTAATTTTTTCTTGCTAGATGAAAGACTGGTTAAAATAAAAAGTAAATTATCGAATTTTTATAATATTAACAAAATTATTTTATCAAAAAATTTGAATGTCAACTTAGAACCTTTAAATAGGAAATTTTTAAAAAAAAAAAGTTAAATAAAACATTACTTCTTTTGAAAAAAAGTAATGTAATCTCGATATTAGGAATGGGGGAGGATGGACATTATGCATCTATATTTTCACATTCAAAATTATTTAAAAAACTCATAAACACTAATAGTCCTCCAAGAATATTAATAACTGAAAGAATTGGTAATCCAAAAGTGAAAAGGGCTACAATGAACCTTTCCATGATTTTACTGTCTAAAAAGATATATTTGATTCTAAACTCTAAAAAAAAATTAAAACTTTTTTACAATGCTGTTAAAGAAAAAGACCACCACAAATATTCAATTTATTCATTAATTGAAAAAACAAAGAAAAAATTAATAATTTTTGATGGAAAAAAATTTAAAAGTATTAATTAGTCAAATAATTATATATTCTATTACTTACACTACTACTTTCTAAGCAAATTGTTTTTTTATCCAATTTTTTGTCGACTGAGCTATTTTCAATATTCGTCTTGATTATATCTTCTAGCATACCAAAGTTTGAAATTCTTAGTGGGTCTAAATTTTTTAGTGTAGAAAAGTGCGACGAGTTTTCTAAATTTGGATCCACAAAATAAGAGGGGTTGTCGTTACCTACGCCCTCTATAATCATAGTAGAACCAAAAGATAAATTTATCTTACTTTGAGTTAAAAAATGATAACTCTCATTCTTTTTGTAATAAGAGGTGTCATTTCTCATAAATGTATTTTCTATAAAAAACTTTAATTTGTAAAACAAACTTTTATTTATTAAATAATCTAATTTTGAGGGTTTATTATTTCTTATTAAAGTTTTTATATTTGAATTTTGAGTAATTTCTGTTTCTTGGGCGTCTCCGAGCCAGCTAGGGTGATGTTTTATTAAAATTTTTAGTTTTGGATACTTAATTGAAATTTTTTTAAGCCACTCAATCGTTTTATAATAATTTTGGCTCATCTTTTCAGATACGTATGTCCAAGTAGTTATATTCACCCCAATAAAAACTATGTCAAAACTTTCAGGTAATTTAATTTTTTTTTCATCGTGATATAGACTTTCCATTTGTATAGAGCCAATCGATAATATGTCATTAATTCTGCCTCCGAGTTTGATAAATTTTTCTTTTGAAAAGCTCTCTTTGCCGAAACTTAAAAGTACATCGATATCACAAAATAAAGATATACTACTTTCTACTAAATGAATTTGAGTTAGGCAAATTTTTTCTCCGCCATTTTTTTTGAACATATAATTTCTTATGGGACAAGTTTTGTAAAATCTGTCATGAATTAAAAACCTAGCATTATATTTTTTGAAAAAATAATTATACTTTAAAATCGAAAACAAAATTGGTTTGAAAAATATAAAAAAATTTATGTTATTTTTTTTTGATTCTTTAAGAATTTTGTAGTTATTTTTTAAAAATTCAATGATATTTATATTTCTATTTGTTTCATCTAATAAAAAAAAATTTGAAAATTTTATTTTAATTTTTTGTAGTTCGCTGTCGTTGTTGAAAAATATTTTTTTTGTAAATATTATCGATTTATTAAACTTTGTAAGCAACTTCTTAAAGATAAATAATTGTCTTATTTGTTCTACATCGTCTAATATAATGTCATATTTTTCTTGCTGTATGTGCTTTTGCTTAAACGCTTTTAAAACAATTACTAAAAGACTTATTATTAAAAAATCTTTTATAGCAGAAAAAAAATTAAAATTAATATCGAATTTTCCAATCCGATAATTAAATTTTGATGATAATATTTGTTTAGCTTTAAATGATAAAACTTCAGCTGGACAGTCAAATAGATCTCCATAATTCTTTATTAACAAATTAAAGTTTTTTTGATTAATATATTTTTCAGTAGCCTGTTTTACTAATAAAATATTTTGATATGCATCATTCTTTTTATCAATTTGAAAATTATTAATATTTTCCATAAATTATTAGTTAAAAAAATCTTTTTTTTTAATGCCCAACAACCTATTTTTATGAATTATTTCACTTAATTTAAAACTATTGTTATCGTCAATATCTATAGATAGTATTGGATTGACAAAAAAGAACCTAGGTTTTTTTCCTACACAAGAACCCCACTTTATCATATCTTTTCTTTTAAGAATATTGATAACGAATGATAATGATATTAAAGGATTTAAGTCCTGAGATCTTGGCCAAGGAGATCTTTTAAAGTTAACTCTTCGATTTTTGTAAAAAAAATTTTGCTTATTTTCTACAGCACTTAATAAACAATCAAATTTTTTCGGCATCTTAGAATAAATTTTAGTAGCCTCCTTATAAACTTCATAACCTGAAAGTGGATTAGTAACATTAATCCACGCAATATTTTCTCCTTCAATTTCAGAAGCAATGTAAGAATAAACTTCACTCATAGGAACCTTAGAAGTAGAATAATATGGATCTCTGTAATGTACGTCTAAATTATTTTGTTGTGCTATTTTAAGAACTTTTTTGTCTTCAGAAGAAACAACTATTTTACTAAAACATTTTGCTTTTTTTATTTGTCTTATCTTCAATTTTAATAAGTTTGAATTTCCAAATTTCCTTAAATTCTTTTTTTTTACTCTTTCAGAATTTCCTTTTACAGGAATTAAAGCAACGATGTCTTTTTTTACGTTTTTCATTTAAACCTTAACTTACTTGTAGATTAGTTTTTTTATTCCATCTTTTAAAGTAATATATTTTTTAAGTTTTATCTGTTTTCCTTCTCGTAACTTATAGGTAAAAGGATTTACCTTATAATTATATTTTCTTTTGTTAGATTTTGAATAGTTTATTTTGGTTTTTGGTAATTGCGATTTTATTAAGTGTAACAAGTTTTTAACAAGAATTTTTTTATTTCCAACAATGTTAAAATGGTTATTTTCATATTTTCTTTTTAAAGACAGATAGACAATTTTAGCTACATCTTTAACATGTATGTAACTCCTGATTTCATTTCCTTTTGTATCTCTGAATATTTTAGATTTATTTTTTGCGTCATCTATATATTTTTGAACAGTATTAAATTTATTTGCTCTGTCGCCATAAACCGTTCCAAATCTTAATATAACAAATTTAATTTTAAATTTTTTACACAATCTTTCAATTATCATTTCCGAGGACAATTTAGATGTACTGTATATACCACCTTGTTCACTAATTGCATAAATTGAACTTGCAAAAATGATTTTTTTGACTTTGTTTTTCAAGCATGTTTTTAAAATATTAATCGTAGTAAATATATTGTTATGCAAAGAATCAAATGGATTTTCGTTTGCCTCATTTAAATCTGCAGTAGCGCCAAAATGAAAAATTGTATTTACGTTTTTTGTAGCTTTATGAAGCTGGCTTAAACTATTTAAATTTCCTAAAATCATCTTTTGGTTTTTAGCAATATACTTTGACTTTTTCTTATCAAATAAAACTACCAAATGGCCTTTTTTCGAAAGATAATCAGAAACGTGACTTGCGATGAATCCAGAGGCTCCAGTAACTAAATATTTTTTTTTCATAAAATATAATAAGAGTTTTAGCCCTTATTGTATACGCTTGTATCAATTATTACTTTACAGTTCAATAAATGAACGCTATATATGTTCAATATATGAACAAAAAAAGATATAATCAAGATCATTTTGATGTATTGAGAGAAATACAAAAGCAATCAAACTCTTCCCAAAGAGATCTTGCTCAACAATTGGGTTTCAGTTTAGGAAAATTAAATTATTGTTTAAAAGCACTTCAACAAAAAGGTTTAATTAAAATTAAAAATTTTAAAAAAAACCCGAATAAATTCAATTATATTTATATGCTAACACCAAAAGGCATTTCAGAAAAAACAAGATTAACAATTAATTTCATGAAAATTAAAATGAAAGAATATGAAGAATTAAAAGTTGAGTTAGAAAAAAACGAGCAAGATAAAACTAAATAGATGCTTCAAAATTAGGAATTTTAAAAATGAATTTTAGTCAATTAAAATTAATAAATGAAATGCTGTCCAACCAAGACAGAAGCAAACTAAAATTTTTTTTTGGATTTTATCTTACAGGAATGTTGCTTGAAAGTTTTAGCATAGCTTTAGTCATTCCTTTTTTACATATAATTATGCAAGATAATTTAACTTTTTTAAATTTTATACCATTCGATTTTAATCAACTAGAAAAAATAGAAATAATTTCTATAAGTTTAATTATTATTTTTATATTTTTTACTTTAAAGACCCTGTTTTTAGTTTTTGTAAAATTTAAAGAAGCTAAATTTTTGCAAAATTTACATCAAAGTATGTCCAATAGACTTTTTTCGACCTACTTAAGTTTGCCTTATAAATTTCATTTAAACACTAATTCCGCAAATCTTATAAGAAATATGAGCGATGTTTCTCACTATATCATTACAATTAAATCTTTGATGGTTCTTACAATTGAATTTTTAATCTTATTTGGCTTGGCTTTTCTACTTTTATTTTATGAGCCAAAAGGAACTTTAACGAGTTTAATGGTGATAGGTACAACTGGTTACTTATTTTATTTATCCTATCAAAAAAAAATTATTATTTGGGGTAAAAAAAGACAGTACTTTGATGGTCTCAGATTCCAACATCTGCAGCAAGGATTTAACTCAATAAAAGATATAAAAATTTTTGATAAAGCAAAAAAATTTCTAGTATCATTTTCTTCTAGCAATTATGGATCAACTTCAGCCGCACAAAAACAAAAATTTCTGGCAAATTTACCTCGCTTACTTCTTGAGTGGATTGCAATTGTAACAATAATAATAATTATACTTTTAGTTATAAAAGAAAAAAATGAAATAAGTCTGATTATTCCAACACTTGGCTTATTTACAGCCGCTGCATTTAGAATCATGCCTTCTATTGCTAGAATAATGAATGAAAGTCAGCAAGTTAAATATTCCTATCCTGCATTAAAAACTTTAAATGAAAATTTAAAATTGAAAAATCATTTGAGAGACCCATCCCAAAATAATGAAACGCAATTTGATCTCAATGACAAGTTATACTTAAAAGATGTTTCTTATAAATATGAGTCATCTGACAAAAAAATATTTAGAGCTCTAAATCTTGAAATAGAATTTGGTAAATCATTAGGTATCCATGGTGACAGCGGTGTTGGAAAAAGCACTTTGATCAACTTGATTTGTGGTTTAATTGAACCCTCTAGTGGAAAAATAATTTGTTCTGGGCGTAGCATCTTTCAATCATTAAATAACTGGCGAAAAAAAATTGGTTATGTACCGCAGAATATTTATTTGACGGACGATACACTTAAGTCAAATATCGCATTTGGCAAAACAGATGATGAAATTGATAATGATAATTTAGATTATGCAGTAAATGGAGCTCAGCTTAATAATTTCATTAATCAGTTAAAAGATGGATTAAACAGTAAAGTAGGTGAGTTCGGATCCAAATTATCTGGCGGACAAAGACAAAGAATCGGAATAGCAAGGGCGTTGTATAGAAAACCTGAAATTCTAATTTTAGATGAGGCTACTGTGTCGTTAGATAGAGACACAGAAAAAAATATTCTAGACGAAGTTTTCAAACTTAAAGGGGATAAAACGTTAATACTCATCTCTCATAATTTAAATATTTTACAAAATTGTGACAAAATATTTGAATTAAAAAGAGGGAACTAAAAATGTGGATAGTAGCAAAAATTAAAAATAATAACTTTAATATTTTTTCTCAAAATTTGAGTGAAAAATTAAAAGGAGTTAGTTTTTACTTTCCAAAAATAAAGGAAAAAGATTTAAACAAAAATCTATTAGGCAACTATGTGTTTTGTAATCACAAGTTGTTCAGTGATAGAAATTTTAAACTTAGTTTAAACTATACCAAAGGCTTAGAATATTTTTTAAATTATGATTTTACAAATCAAAAAGAAATTATCAAATTTATTTCTTATTGTAAGTATCATGAGGATCAAAATGGATTTATAAAAAACTCCTTTTTCAAAGAGAAGTTAATTAAAAATGGTAAATTTATATGTGGGCCCTTTATTAATAATTTATTTAAAGTTCTAAAAATTGAAAAAAATAAACTATTTGTCCAAATTGGAAATTTAAGAGTGAATATTTCTGATAATGAGAAGGCGCTATATCAACCTAGTTGATATTATTTTATATCGTTGTTTTGTAATGGTTAAGAAGCCAAGTGCGGAGCTATGGTGAAATGAAAAAATTAAAAGAAAAAATATTTCAGGAGTTTAATGGTTCAATAAAAGATTCAAAAAAAATTAAATTTTTAAAAAATATCTCAAAGTCTCCAGTTTATATTTCTAAAGCAACTGGCTTAGTCCATCATCAAGCTAATATTACTAGCGATAAAAGCCTTGAAGTTTGGTCGAACAAGATTTTTTCTAACAAAATTAGCTATAAAAAATTAAAATATACCTCTAGCAATTTAACCATGAAAGCTAGGCATTTTTATTGTTATAATTTCATGAAAAAATTTTTAGGAAAAAAAATTTCAAGTATTTGTGATTTTGGAGCGGGAGAAGGTAATTTTATTAATGAGATTATAAAAAACAAACTAACATCGAAAATTTTATTTACTGAGCATAGTTTAAAAAACGTTAGAAAAATAGAAAATATTTTGAAACATAATAAAAAAAAATATTTTCTTTTTAATGGGTCGATTGAAGAAAGTCATAATGACGAAGACTTCAAGAATATAAAAGTTGGAGTCCTTCTTTGGACTTTATGTAATTGTATAAATCCAATCAAAGTACTAACATCAATTAACAAAGTTTTAACAAAAGACGGATATTTATTGATAGGTGAAAGTTCAAGAATTTTAGTACCATTTAAAAAACCTATTTATAATTATTTTAATAAGAACATAGCTACAAATAATAGTCATCCTTGGCATTTTTCTTTTAATTCAATCTCAAATCTTTTAGAAATTTCTGGTTTTAGAATAATAAAAACTAATCGTTTCAACGATGAAAATGATTTAGTTATTCTAGCCAAAAAAAGAAATAATAACTCTAGTCCTAAATTGAAAATTGATAATTATAAAAAAATAGAAAAATTTCTAAAAAAATGGAAGGAAATAAGTTTTTTTTTAAAAAAAGAGGATAAAGATGTTAGCAATTATACAAGCTAGAAGTAGCTCTAAAAGGTTTAAAAATAAAGCAATGTTTGAAATTCGCAATAAACCATTGATATGGTATGTATATAACTCAGTCAGAAAATCAAAATATGTCAAAAAAATTATTATTTCTACGTCCAAGGATAATTCTGATAACTTGTTAGTAAACTTTTTAAAAAATAATAAGATAAATTATTTTAGAGGCAGTTTAGTTAATGTTGCAGAACGATTATACAAAACAGCAAAAAAAAATAAATCAGATTTTTTTATAAGAATAAGTGGAGACAGTCCTTTGATTTATAGCAAAGTTATTAATCGTGCAATAGAAACACATAGAAAATCTAAAAGACAAAACTATGATATAATTACGAATGTTTTTCCAAGATCCTTTCCTCCTGGACAATCAGTTGAGATTATAAAGACATCTGCACTAAAAAAAATACTTAGTTTTAATTTATCAAATTCATGCAAAGAGCATGTAACTAAGTTTTTTTATCAAAAAAATAAACTTTTTAAAATCAAAAATTTTAAATCAAACTTTAATTTTAAGAAAAAAAAATATTCAATTGACACAGTAAAAGATTTTGAAAATTTGAAACAATTAATAAAGAAATAATTATTTATGAAAGTGTGTGCAGGTATAATTGGAATGGGAGTTGGGAAAAAACACTTCGAGGCAATAGAGGGATATAAAAAATCTTATGTTAAAACTATATGTGAAAAAAATACTTCTTTAATAAGGATATTAAAAAATAAATTTCCAAATAAGATTATTACTACAAATGAAAATGATATTTTTAATGATAAAGAAATCAACCTTGTAAGTATCGCAAGTTACGATGAAAATCATTACTTACAAGTTTGTAAAAGTTTAAGTGCTGATAAACATGTAATAGTTGAAAAACCAATTTGCTTAAAAATGAGTGAAATGAGGGATATTGAAAATTTGTTAAGAAAAAAAAAAACTTAAAAATTATCTCAAATTTGGTGTTAAGACAAAATTCAAAATTTAATAACATCAAAAAATATATTAATCTGAAAAAGGATAAAATATATTACATTGAAGCTGACTATTTGTGGGGAAGAATTCATAAACTTTATGGTTGGCGGTCAAGGACCAAAAATTATTCAATTATATTAGGTGCCGCAATTCATATGATAGATCTTGTAATGCAGATACTTAAAAACAAACCCACGCATGTCTACTCGATAGGAAATAATATTGCAACTAAAGGATCAAAATTTAAAGGTAAAAGCTTTGAATTAACTACTCTAACTTTTCCTAAAAATTTAATTGTAAAAATAACTGGTAATGGTCCTTGTCGAGACAATCATTTTCATGAGCTTAAAATATTTTCAAAAAAATATTCTATCGTTCATTCATTGTCTAGCTCATATATTTTTAATGGCAAAAAAAGATTAAAAATAAAAGGAAATTATCCTGACAAAAAAAATAGAAAAAAACTGATTAGAGAATTTATTTCAAGTATAATTTATAACAAGAAACAAGACAAAATCGATAAACAAAATCTCTTTAATCTAATGAAAATTTGTTTTAATGCAATTCAATCAAGCAAATTAAATAAAAGAATAAAAATTAAATATTAATTAAAAATATGAGTATAAAATTTTCAAAGCCAAATATAACAACTAAAGATCAAAATTTAGTAAAAAAAATATTGAATAGTGGATGGCTTACACATGGAAAATATACAAAATTATTTGAAAAATCTTTTTGTGATTATACTAGAGCTAAGTATTCAGTCACAGTATCAAGCTGCACTGCTGGCTTACATTTAATTTGTATGAGTTTAGGTGTAAAAAAAGGTGATGAAATAATAGTACCGGCTATGACACACACCGCAACAGCGCATGCGGTTGAGTATACAGGATGTAAAGCTGTATTTGCCGATGTTGATTTGATTACAGGAAATTTAAGTTTAGATAACATAAAAAAAAAGGTTAATAAAAAAACTAAAGCTGTGATAATTGTACACATGGCAGGCTATCCTTGTGAGGTTGATAAAATTGCATCTTACTGCAAATTAAAAAAAATTAAGTTAATAGAAGATTGTGCGCATTCCGTTGGATCTTATCTGAATAGAAAACATCTTGGTAACTATGGAATAGCTGGCTCATTTTCATTTTATCCAACTAAGCAAATCACCACAGGTGAGGGAGGAATGGTTATTACAAATGATTTAAAAATGTATAAAAAAGTTAAAAAACTAAAAGCTTTTGGAATAGATAAAGATATTAACGAAAGAAAAAAACAAGGTGTTTATGATGTAATGAATTTAGGATTTAATTATAGAATGACTGATTTTCAGTCGGCTTTAGGCTTTAAACAAATGTTAAGATACAAAAATAATTTATTAAAAAGAAAAAATTTAGCAAAATATTACATTGAAAATCTCAAAAGTAATAAGAAAATAAGATTTGCGAAATTCTGTAAAGACTCTTCATATTTTATTTTTCAAATCTTCTGCAAAAATGAAAAGATGAGAAATAAACTGCTTGAAGAATTAAAAAAAAAGAAGATAGGTGTAAGCATTCACTATGCTAAACCTGTTCCTGATATGAAATTTTACAAAGAGAAATACAATCTTGCTAAAAAAAATTTTCCTAATGCATTTAAATACGGAAAGACTAATATATCTTTACCAGTCTATCCTGATCTAAATAAAAAACAGGTTAAGATAATTTGCAATATAATAAATAACGTTAATTGATTATGAGAAAAAAAACTATTGCTTTAGTTGGTGGATGTGGCTTTATAGGACACAATCTCGCAATAAAGTTAAAGTCACTTAATTATCAAGTAATTGTCATAGATAGTTTATCTGTCAACAATCTTTACTCTTTAAAAGAAATCGGAGAAAATTCATCATTATATAAGTCTATTTTAAACAACAGATTAGATATATTAAAAAAAAATAATATTGAATTAATTATACAGGACGCACGAGACTACAACGCCTTATCTAGATTATTGGGAGATATTAAGCCAGATAAAATTATTCATTTAGCGGCCGTCTCGCACGCAAATAAATCTAATAAAGATCCTCACTCTACTTTTGACCATAGTTTACGAACTTTAGAAAATACTTTAGATTTTGCAAAAAATAAAAAAACTCATACTATTTTTATGTCATCAAGCATGGTTTATGGAAACTTTGAAAAAGGAAAAGTGGATGAGAAATCTAATTGTAAACCAATTGGAATTTATGGAAGTTTAAAACTATCCGGTGAACTATTAATTAAAGCATATAACCAAGTTTTTGATTTACCCTATACAATAATTAGACCATCAGCTTTATATGGTGAAAGATGTGTTAGTAGAAGAGTAGGTCAAATTTTTATTGAGAATAGTTTAACCTCAAAAAAAATATTGATAAAAGGCACAGGTGAAGAAAAACTTGATTTTACTTATATAGAAGACCTTGTAGAAGGAATATCTTTGTGTTGTGAAAAAGAAGAATCTAAAAATCAAACGTTCAATATAACCTATGGTAACTCTAGAAGCATAATGGAACTTTTAAATATTTTACAGGAAGAGTTTTCTGACCTTGAGATAAAATTTGAAAAAAAGGAAAATTTTATGCCTGAAAGAGGAACACTAGATAATTCAAAAGCAAATCGATTATTAAATTTTAAGCCAAAATACCAATTAGAAAAGGGTTTTAAAAACTACATTGATTGGTATAAAAAATTTTGGACTAGTATCAAAACTGACTAAAAATATGATTGGAGTATTAGACATTGGTTTAAGTAATAAAGGGTCACTAAATTCAGCACTTAAAAATTTAAATGCGAAATTTAAATACTGTGAAAAGCCTGAGGATTTTTCTGATGTAAGAAAAATAATTCTTCCAGGCGTAGGAAATTTTAATGAATGTATGAAAAAATTAAAGTCAAAAAAATTAGATATGTCTTTAAAAGATAATTTCGATAAACAAAAACCTATTTTAGGTATTTGCTTGGGATATCAAATACTTTTTGAGAAGAGTAACGAGGGGGAGGAAGTTGAAGGACTTGGTTTATTGAAGGGAAATTTTGTTAATTTCAATGAAGTTTCAGACAATGTTAAAATTCCACACACAGGTTGGAATGTTTGTAAAATTCAACAAAAAAGTAAGCTTTTTCAAGGAGTTGAAGATAATTCTGATTTTTATTTTACTCATTCTTACGTGCTTAAAAATTTTTCTACAAAAGATATTTTAACTACAACAGATTACAATATAGATTTTGTATCATCAGTAGCGAATAACAATCTGTATGGTGTTCAATTTCACCCTGAGAAAAGTCAAATTAAAGGACTCAAGATCCTAAAAAATTTTATAAATTTTTGTTAAATGCTAAAAAAAAGGTTAATTATAACATTAACATTTAAGAATGGAGTCCTTTACAGAACTAAGAAGTTTATTCCAGATTATAGGTACACGAAAAATTTTGTTGGTTTATTTAGTATTGATGAACTTATATTGATAGATATTTCTACTAAAAAATTTCAAGAAAGTTTTTTAAAAATTATAAAGTTTTTCTCTGAAAACTGTTTTGTACCAATATCAATTGGAGGTGGAATTAATTCAGTTGAAAGAGCTGATCTTTATTTCAAAAGTGGAGCTGATAAAATCATACTTAACTCTAGTAGCTTAAACAATAAAAAAATTATAAATAAAATTGAAAAAAAATATGGCACACAATCTATAATCCAAAGTATTGATGTAAGAAAAAGTGATAAAAAATTTTTAGTTTATTGTGAAAGTGGAAAAAAAAAAATAAATTTTGAACCCAAGCAAGCTGTTGATTTATCTTTATCTGAGGGGGCTGGGGAAATTTTGATTAATAATATTGATTTAGATGGAAGTTTATTGGGTTATGATTTGGAGATGATAAGAAGCGTTAGTTATGGTTTCAATTGTCCTTTTTTAGCCTTAGGCGGAGCAGGTAATTGGCAACATATAAGTGAACTATTTTTGACAACAGAAGTTTCTGCTGCATGCACACAAAATATATTTCACTTTACAGAAGAAAGTATAAATTCAGCTAAGAACTTTTTAAAAAAAAAAGAAATTAACGTCAGGCACTAAAATGGTAGAATTTTGCAAGACATGTATTATGCCTAACTCCAGACCAAGAATTTCCTTTGATAAAAATGGAATTTGTAATGCATGTAATCACAGCAAAGATAAAGACAAGACAAATTGGGAACTTAGAAAAACAGAATTTTTAGAAATATTATCTAATTTAAAAAAAATTAAGAATAGAAATAAATTATATGATTGTGTTGTTCCTTGGTCGGGTGGTAAAGACTCAAGCTCTATTGCTCATAAACTTAAATTTGATTATGGGCTCAATCCTTTGCTTGTTACTTTTTCTCCACTAATACCTAATGAAATAGGAGAGCATAATAGAAAAATAATGTCCGACTTAGGTTTTGATACTATCTTGTTTAAACCAAAAGAAAATATTTCAAAATTACTTTCTCAAAGATTTTTTAAAGAAAGAGGAAATCCCAAAGTTGCTTGGGACGCAGGCGTTAATTCATTTCCCATGAAAATAGCAATTGAGTACAAAATACCTTACGTTTTTTATGCAGAACATGGAGAAAGTGAGTATGGTGGGTTAATGTTAAATAAAGAGAGTTTAAAAAGAAGGGATTTAAGAGAAGTTATCGAACATCAAATAGGAGACTTTCCTCAAAATTGGGTTAATGAAAAAATTAATCTTAAAGATTTAGCACCTTATATTTATCCAGAAAATGAAGAATTTGATAAATTCAAAGTAGAGGCTCTATACTTCAGTTATTTTTTTAAATGGAGCATGCTGGAAAATTTTGAATATATCAAAAAGAATGTAAAAAAATTTAAAACTATTAAAGACAGAACAGATGGCACTTTTACAAACTTTGATAGTTTAGATGATAAAATAGATAATATTTATTATTATTTGCAATTTGTAAAATTTGGATTTGGAAGAGCTACCAGAGACTCTTGTAGAATGATACAAAATAAGCAAATGACCAGAGATGAAGCTATTCAAAAGGCTAAAAAATATGATAATGAATTTCCAAACACTTATTTTAAGGATGTTTTAAACTTTTTAGATATAAATCAAAATCAATTTGATGAAATAGTAAACCTACATAGAAATGAAGAAATTTGGGAAATTAAAAACAATGCTTGGAGTTTAAAAAATACAGTTTATGCCTAATAAAATTGATAAATATGGTCTGTGTTTAGAAGAATATTCATCAAATAAAAATAATGCAGATGTATATTTTAAAAGGGCAGTAGGAAAGTATCCAGAAATGGAAGTTTCTAAGGCTTTGGCAAAAATAGTCAATAAATCGATTAAAAATAATGAAAAAGTTTTAGATGTGGGATGTGCTTCTGGACATTTTTATAAATCATTAAAAAAAAGAATTAAAAAAAATTTTTTTTACACAGGATGTGACCCTTATGAAATTTTTCTTAAGTTAGCAAGAAAAGCTTGGAAAAATGAAAAAAACACAAAGTTTATCAAAGCTAATATTTATAAACTCCCTTTTAAAAAAAACTCACACGATATAACTTATTGCAGCAATGTTTTGCTTCATTTACCAGATTTAAAAAAACCTTTGAAAGAATTAATCAAAGTAACAAAAAGAAAACTTATTTTAAGAACCGTAGTCTATGATGTTTCATATAAGATTCAACTTGTTTATAATAATAAATGGTGGAAATATACTAAGACAAAGCCAATCGATGAATTTGACAGCAAAGGCAATCCAAGATCTTTTTCTTATTTTAATATACATTCGAAAGACTACTTAGTTGCATTAATAAAAAAACTAGCGCCAAAATCTAAGATAAAATTTATTAAAGATAACAAATTTTCAAAAAAGCAGATTATGAATAGTAAGAAAAATGAGAAAAGGCCTCTCGCTACAACAATAATAAAAGGGGAACAATTTTCTGGCTGTTTAATGCAACCACATTTTTTTGTAGTTATAGATCTTTAAAATTTTATATTTTATGAGCAATTTAGTCTTAACAGGAAACTCTGAGACTTTCTCAAAGTTTGAAAAGAACATACTAGCTGGGTCTTGGTGTAAACAAATCCAAAATTTCGAAGAATTTAGTAAAAATTATATTACAATCAATTATCATTGGGAGAATATTGCTAAAGTTCAAAAAGATAAAAATTATCTTACTGCTTTATATGATAAAACTTTAACAAGATTTTCAGATTTTTTAAACAACTTTCATGGCACTAATAATTCTAAAAGATATTGGGAAATAATAATTGGTTATTGGCTAGCTAATAGTATTTGTACTCTTTACGACAGGTGGGAAGTGATACGTTGTATCT
>MDTC01060603.1_pt1 | contig 14943 bp, 15 predicted proteins | sample 811181 | NCBI WGS metagenome assembly MDTC01 (sample SAMN05326644, study PRJNA326480) | marine metagenome | isolation source: seawater | place: Pacific Ocean: North | collected 2011 | reverse complement strand
TGTTAATAAGAACAACAAAAATAAGGTCCCATCGTCTATCGGTTAGGACAGTTGGTTTTCATCCAACAAAGAGGGGTTCGATTCCCCTTGGGACCGCCAAAAGATAAAATTATGTACGAAAAATTTGGACAGTTTATAGATGGTAAATGGCAAAAATCTTCTAGCGGTGAAAATTATGAAGTCTTAAATCCAGCTAACGAAGAAATAATTGGTTTGGCTTCAAAAGCAAATAAAGATGATATTCAAAAAGCAATTAAATCAGCAGCAAAGGGGTTTGAAATTTGGAAAAATACAACGCCTTGGGAAAGAGCAAAAGTTCTTAGAAAAATTTCTGAATTAATAAGAAAAAAAAAAGATATCCTATCCAAATGGATGACAATGGAAGTTGGAAAACCTTTAACAGAAGGGCCAGGAGAAATAAGTGGTGCAGCAGACATATTTGAATGGAACTCTGAGGAAACAAAAAGAATATATGGAGAAATTAATCAAAGTAGATTTCCTAACACACGTATACACGTATATTACCAACCTGTAGGTGTTGTGGCGGCATTAGTACCTTGGAACTTTCCTATTATTTTAGCCTCTCGAAAAATTTCTACAGCCTTAGCAGCTGGATGCTCTGTTATTGTTAAACCAGATGTAATTACTCCTGGGAGTGTAATGGAAATTGTAGATATATGTAGAGAGGCAGGCGTTCCTCCTGGTGTAGTGAATCTTTTATCTGGAGATCCAGCCTCTATAGCATCTGACTTGATATCTTCGGATACAATAAAAAAAATTTCAATCACTGGTTCTACTAGAGTAGGTAAATTAATTTTAAAACAAGCAGCAGATAAAGTTCAAAGGGTTACTATGGAATTAAGTGGTCATTCTCCTTTTATAGTTTTTGACGATGTTAATGTAGAAAAAGTCACAGATATGGCTATTGCGGCTAAATTTAGAAATAATGGTCAAGTTTGTATTTCTCCAAGTCGTTTTTATATTCATGAAAATATAAAAAGTGAATTTACAAAAAAGATTGTTGAAAAAACTAAAAAATTAATAGTTGGTAATGGGTTAAATCAACAAACAAACTTAGGTCCTTTAACTACAAAGAAACGTTTAAACGAACTTGAACTTTTAATAGATAAAACTAAGAAAGAAGGAGCAAAAGTATTGTGTGGAGGAAAAAGGCCTCCTTCTTTTAACAAAGGATATTTTTACGAACCAACAGTTTTTGATAATATTAAAGATAATTATACAATTATGCGAGAAGAACCATTTGGACCAGTTATCCCTCTCTTAACTTTTAAAGAATTCGATGAAGTTATTGAAAGGGCAAACAATAATGATTTAGGTTTAGCTAGTTATATTTATACAAATGATTTAAAAAAAGCTAATGAAGCATCTGAGCTTATTGAAACGGGAACGGTCGCTGTAAATACATCTGTAGTTGCTGTAGCTGAAGCACCATTCGGTGGAATAAAACAAACAGGTTATGGTCGAGAAGGTGGTTCTATGGCCATTAAAGACTATTTAAATATTAAATACACACACTTTGGCGTTTCTAATTAATCTATTGTATGAGCTTTTATGTATATGTGCTCAAGTCAAAAAGTAAAAAACCAGTCACTTACGTCGGATATACGAAAAACCTTAGTAAAAGAATTAAACTACATAATTCTGGAAAAGGAGCTAAATTTACAAGGGGAAGAACATGGAAACTAATCTATAAAGAGGCTTTTAAATCAAAAAGTAAGGCAATTTCTAGAGAATATTATATAAAGAAAAATAGAAGTTTAAGAGAAAAAATTAAAAGAAAACATAAATGAAGATTTCGATTTTACTACCTTACAAAGAAAATTTCTCCCCTGAGTATCCAGGAGCAGTTTCTTTATTTGTTTATGAGACTACAAAGATAAGTAAATATAGAAAAAATATAACTGTTTTTGGTAATACAAATTTTAAAAAAAAATTTCCTGTCAAGTACACAAACATTGAAACCAAAAAAAATATTTTAACAAGTCAAACCAAAGACTATGTAAAAAGGTTTATTAAGTTAGAAAAAGAAAAGAATTCAAGTATTATTGAAATCCATAATAGACCAACTTATGTTAAGATATTATCTTCAGAGTTCAATAAAAAGATTATCTCGCTTTATTTTCATAATGATCCACTTTCAATGGATGGATCAAAATCAATAAATGATAGAAAACTACTATTAAAAAAATGTTATAAGATAATTTTTAACAGTAATTGGTCTAAAAAAAGATTTTTAGAGGGTATGGAAAACAAATTTATCAATAGTGACAAGTTATCGATCTTTTATCAATCAGCAAAAAAAGGAAGCTTATCTTTAATAAAAAATAAAAAAAGATGGATAACTTTTGTGGGAAAACTAAATAAAGCTAAAGGCTATGATATTTTTTGTAAAGCAATTGTTGATGTATTAAATATGAATAAGAGCTGGAGGGCTAAAGTGATTGGTGATGAAAAAAGAGAAAATTTAGAATTAAATCATAATAATGCTGATATTCTTGGTTTTAAAAAGCATCATGAAGTTATCAATATTTTTAAAAAATCAAGTATTGCGGTTGTTTGCTCTAGATGGGAAGAACCATTTGGAAGAACAAGTTTAGAAGCTTCAGCAAATGGATGCGCAGTAATAATTACAAATAAAGGGGGTCTACCCGAAACTATTACTAATGCTAAAATATTAAAAAAATTATCCGCTAAAGAGTTAAAAAAAATTCTCAATCTTTTAATTAAGAATTCAAACTTAAGAAAAAATTTACAAAAAAAATCAATTAACAATTTTTATTTAACTCATAAGTTTGTGACTAATAATATTGATAATTATAGAAAAGAAAAACTTCAAAGTATAAACAAATTTTTTACAAGAAAAGTTAAGTCTAAACTTCGTATTTTACATATCACCAACTTTAATGAAAGATTGGATGGTAGGTTATTCTTTAATACTGGCCGTAGAATAAATAATGGGTTTATAAGATTGGGTCATAGTGTTTTAGGTTTTAGTGATAGGGATATACAAAAATATTATAGATCAATAAATGACTTAAAAGGATCTAGAACTTTAAATGATAAACTTAAGAGCACTTGTTATAATTATAAACCAGATTTAATTGTTTTAGGACATGCCGACTTAATATCTTCAGATCAGATCAATGAACTTAGAGATGACTATCCTAATACCAAAATTGGTCAGTGGTTTTTAGACCCTTTAAATCCTAGAGGGCCTGATTATGATCGAAACAAAAAAAGAATTCTTGACAAAATTAATTCTGTTGATGCAAGTTTTTTTACTACTAGTCCTGAAGTTTTAAATTTCCTACCAAAAAAGAATCAAGCTTTTTATATTCCTAATCCTAGTGATAAATCATTTGAAACATTGAATAATTTCAAAAAGTCATGCCCGGTAGATGTATTTTTTGCTTTAAGTCACGGGGTTCACAGAGGGGTGTTAAAAATTGGAAAAATGGATGATAGAGCCTCCTTTATCAATAAATTATTAGATAGGACACCTGATGTAAAATTTGATATATATGGTGTCAATAAAGTCCAACCAATATGGGCTGACCACTATTTCAAAACAATTAGTAATGCAAAAATGGGCTTGAATCTTAGCAGGGGAGAAACAATTAAATATTATAGCAGCGATAGAATTACTCAAATTGTAGGAAATGGTTTAGTTTGTTTAATAGATGAAAAAACACAATATAGAGATTTTTTTAATGATGATGAAATGGTATTTTATAAAAATATTAGTGATTTATCCGAAAAGATATTGAAAATAGCAAAAGACGACAAAATAAGAAAAAAAATTGCCCAAAAAGGAAAAGCAAAATATATGAAATATTTTAATTCAGATTTAGTGGCTGATTATATTGTTGAAAAAACAATGAATATAAAAAGTAAAAGAAAGTATTTATGGCAAAATTAAAAAAGAAAAAAGCTCTGATATTTGGTATCACAGGTCAAGACGGATCTTACTTAGCTGAATTATTGCTAAAGAAAAATTATGCTATTCACGGTGTTAAAAGAAGATCTTCAAGTGCTAATACGGAAAGAATAGACCATTTATTTGATAGTGTAAATTTTAATAATAAAAATATTTTTATTCATTACGGAGATATTTCTGATGCAACAAGCACCTTGAATATAATAAATAAAATTAAACCAGATGAAATTTATAATTTAGCTGCGCAGAGTCATGTAAGAGTTTCTTTTGATATTCCAGAATATACTGCTGATATAACAGCTCTAGGTTCATTGCGAATACTAGAATCAATTAGAATTCTTAAATTAAAGAAAACTAAGTATTATCAAGCATCAAGTTCAGAAATGTATGGTTTGGTAAAAAACAAAAAATCATTGAATGAAAATACGCCTTTTCATCCAAGATCTATTTATGGTATATCAAAAGTCTTTTCTTATCATACAGCAGTACACTATCGAGAAGCATATGGTATTTTTGCTAGTAATGGGATACTTTTCAATCATGAGTCTCCAAGAAGAGGTCCTACGTTTGTAACTAAAAAAATTGTACAAGGTTTAACTAGAATAAAAAAAGGAATTCAAAAAAAACTAACACTCGGTAACTTATATGCTGTAAGAGATTGGGGTCATGCAAAAGATTATGCAATTTCTATGTGGAAAATTTTACAATACAAAAAACCAGATGATTGGGTTATAGCCACAAATAAAGAGACAACTGTGAAAAATTTTATAAATTCTACAGCAAAAAAACTTTCTATGAATATTATATGGAAGGGCAAAGGCTTGAAAGAAAAGGCTTTTGATAAAAAAACTGGCAGACTTTTAATTGATATAGATCCAAAACACTTTAGACCAAGCGAAGTCGACTTTTTAAAAGGCGATTACTCAAAAGCAAAAAAATATCTTAAGTGGAAACCTTCTATATCTACAGATAAACTTATTGAAGATATGATTAGATATGAATTATCTAAAATAAAATAATAAATTTTGAGTAAAAAATTGCAACAAACATATAAAAAAAAGATAATAATTACTGGTGGTAATGGTATGCTTGGTAGTCATTTTTATAATAAATATAAAAAGATTTGTAGTATTACAAAGTACCCACATAGAATTGAAAATCATAGAAAATTTGATACTTGGTTATCTAATAAAAAATTTAATTATTTTATTCATTTTGCTGCAATAACAAAGAATGAAATTAAAAAGAAAAAAGTTATCAATTTTATAAATGTTGTGTCAACTAAAAAACTAATAAATATAATTAATAAAAAAAAAATTTCTGGCTTCAAATATTTTTTATTTATCTCAAGTTCTCATGTGTATGGATTTTCAAAAAATAAAATAAAAGAAACAAAAAAAAGGGTCCCTAAAAATATATATGGAATATCAAAAAAAAAGGTGGAAGATTATCTATTGAAAAATAGAAATAAATTTGATTTTAAAGTGGGTATTGCAAGAGTTTTTAATGTAACTGGTGCAAAACAAAAAAAAGGTAACTTTGTTCCTGACATGATAGAAAAAATGAAAAAAGTTAAAAAGATAAACTTTGTTAATCAATTTAGAGATTTTATTCATATAGACGATGTTTCAAAATCATTAAAATTATTATTAGAGAAAGAAATTGAAAAACCTATTAATATTTCTAGTGGAAAAAAAATTAACCTAATTAAAGTTTGTGAAATCTTAAATAAAAGATTTGTGCATCAAAATATATCTTACGATAAAAATAAAGGTAAGGATATTTTTGGTGATAATAAGTTATTAAAAAGTGTAGGCATTAAGAAATTTAAAAGTATAAAACAGGCTTTATTATCCTACAAAAAATGAATAAGTTTATTTTTTTTAGGAATGATAGACTAGGGGACTTTATAATTTTAACTAATATAATTAAATCTATCAAAAAGAAATATAAAGATTCTCACATAACAGTTTGTTGTTCAAATTTAAATCAATCATTAGTTAGAAAATACCAGTTCATAGATAAAATTTATGTTTTTAATAAAAATTTTTCAATTTTCAAAAAAATTTCATTGTTTAAAAGAATAATCAAAGAAAAATATTATGTCTCTTTTTCAGTTGATGGAAAAACTTTTTCTAATTTATGTAATTTTTTTATAAGTTCAAAGTATAAACTAGGACTAGTGTATAAATATAAATTCTTTAATTTATGGTTTGGTAAACCTAATTTTTTTTACAAATATTTAATTTTTGACAAATTTGAAACTTTTACAAGTAAAAAAAATCTCACTCAAATTGAGCATCTACCTACAAAACTTATTAATTTAAGTAATTTTTTAAGTTTGAATTTAAAAACTAAAGATAAGTATTTTTTTGAAAAAAATAATAAGGATGATGTTAAATTTAAAAAATATTATTCAAAATTAATTAAAAAAAACTATATACTTATTCACTTAGATGAAAAATGGAATAATATAAATTCTGTAGATAAGGATCTTTTTTCAAATTTGATATCTTTACAAAAATTAATTAAAAAAAAAATAATCATTACTAGTTTTAAAAATAATCTTAAATATTTCATTAATCTTAAAAAAATGATTAATTTAAAAATTAATAATGATTTAATGATAATTGAAAATTCTAGTCTTTCCTTTTTTGAAAGACTCATAAATTATTCATTTTGTTCTATAAGTTGTCATTCAGGTTTTTTAGTTCAAGTGGCTGGTGCTAATTCTACTAAAATAGTAGATATAATAGATAAAAAGGATTTAATTTGGTATAGTTCTTGGAAACCTAAAAATACTCATCACAAATTTGTATTTAAATCAAATCGCAATAAAAAATTTTTCTTAAAAAAAATTTTTAAAGATTTAGCTAAACAAATTAGAAATTTTTAAAATAATAGTCTTTTTGAATTTTTTTGAAATAATTATAATTATATTGATTTAAAATTTTAAATATATCTTTTTTTCTTTCTTCAAATAATTCTATTTGAATAATTATTTTATTTTTTTTTAATAATTTATTTATTCCTTCTAAAACTTTTTTCTCGTGTCTCTCTACATCTATCTTGATTGCTATTTTCTCGTTTTCTAATTTAATAAATGTATCTCCTAAATCACTCTTACCTTCAATTTCGTAAATTTTTTTTTTATCATATTTTTTTCTTTCTTCATCATTCTTGTCGTAAACTGAAAATCCACCTGTTTTGTTTTTATCGGGAACCCACATTTTAATCATTTTTTTTTCATTTGATAAAGCAAGATTATATATGTCTATATTATCCACCTTATTTAATTCAATATTTTTTTTAAGTTGTTCAAAATTTTTTTTATAAGGTTCAAACGAATAAGTCTTTATATTTTTTTTTGAAATATTTATAGAGTAAAAACCCATATGAGCACCTATATCTATAAAATTTTTAATATTTCTTTTTTCAATTTCATCTAATAAAAAATCTATTTGCTCTTTCTCATAATCTCCTTTTAAGTAAATTTCTTTATCAATTGGATTCATTAAGTTTAAATTAAAAAAGACTTTATTATTTTGAATAACTATTTCTGTAGTTTTAGTTAAATTAATATAAATTTTTAATAAAGATGGTACAACTCTTTTGAATAATTTTATTCTATATATTGCTTGAAGTATTTTTCTCATATCTAATTTTTAATCTTATTTATCTGATATTTTATTCAATGCATTATTTTTAAATAAATCAGCTTCTTTAATATATCGTCTAACCATATCAACTGACTTATGACCGGTCATTGCCATGATATTTCTTTCACTTGCTCCAAATTCTGCTGTAGTTGTGGCAAATCCAGACCTCAAACTATGACCTGAATATTTTTTATCATCGAAACCTGCTCTAAGTGCATATTTTTTGATAATTAAAGCAACATTCTTATCTGAAATAGGGAATATTTGATTTTTCCTATTTTCAAACATCCATAATCTTAGATTTTCTACTGGGCAGAATTCATTATATTTAAAAGAGGGGATAGCTTTAACCATTCCTTCTCCTGATTGGTCAGATTTTGATTTTTTTACAAATATTTTTACCCCCTCCTTAACAAATTCAACATCTTCTCTAGCAATTGATACTAATTCAGACCTCCTAAAACCGCCTGCAAAACCAACTAATATTAGAGCCTTATCTCTCATTTTTTTATAATGATTTCCTGAAGATTGATCTATTTGATTAACTATTAGTTTTATATCACTGAATAATAAGGGTTTTTTTGCTTTTTGATATACTCCTATTAATCTCTTAATCCCTGTAAGGTTTTCTACGATAATTGGATGTTTAGTATCTAAGTAATGTCCTTTGTATTTATGCATCATGTTAATAGATGCTAATCTTCTTTTTAAAGTGCTAAATTTAGATTTTTTAGATAAAGCAGTTAGATATATAGATACAATTTTAGGATCAGCTGGAAGACTTTTTAAATTATTCTTACTACAAAACAAAACAAAATCATTAAAGTCCGATCTATAAGCTCTAAGAGTGTTTTTAGCTTTAGACAACTTTAAGTTAGATAAAGTTTCAATTTCCAGTTTTTTAACTTCTGTTGTTAAATCATTCATAATTTCCGATAACCATTAATTATCGGAAATAATATAATATATATTTTTTTATGTCAAGAGTTTAAAATTTAACATGTTCGAGAATCGAAAAAAATTACTTTTAGATCGTGGGCCTAGTTGGCCTGACTTTGACAAAGCTGAACCGTTTATGATTAGATATTATTTGCTATTTCGAAAAAGGCCTAAATGGTTCCCGTTCAACATTCTTCTTCACAAAATTTTAAAAAGTGATTTAGGAGATTTACACGATCATTATTGGTCTTATATTACAATTATCCTAAAAGGTGGGTACTGGGAAACTAATGAAAATGGCTCTTTTTGGAGAGGCCCAGGCTATATAGGCTTTAGAAATGCATCAGACAGGCATAGTTTAAAAATTCCTGAAGGAAAACCAGCGTGGACAGTGCTATTAGTTGGGCCAAATAAGGGTTCTAAACAGTTCGCGAAATACTCTAAATGAAGCTAAATCTCCCATTAAATAAGGATTATAAAGGGACTAAATTTCAAAAAAAAGTTTGGAAATACCTTAAAAATATTAAGAAAGGCTCATTAAAAACTTATAAACAAGTAGCTATAGGTATAAATCACCCTAAATCAGCTAGGGCAGTTGCTAATGCGGTAGGTAAAAATCCATTTGCCCCGCATATACCATGTCATAGAGTTATAAGATCAGATGGTTGTCTAGGTGGATATTCAGGTAAAGGTGGAATTAAAACTAAGAAAAAACTATTAAAAAGAGAAGGTATAATCCTCTAGAATTGTTATTTTACGGGCGTTTTAGTTGATTTACCTTATTATGTCTTCTACTTTATTTAATTCTCGAGTTAGTTGTACTATATATTAGGAAATTCAAAAAAATAGGTGCTCTATGGCTGTTTAAACGCTATATTCCTGTATTGCAAAGCTACTAAAAATATTGCGATTTAAATTTTTTAAATTAACTAAAAACGCTAGTATAATTAAGAAATTTGCCTACCCTGCCCGTTAATTTGCTTATATAAGTTAATTTAATCTATTATTTCCTTAAATTATTTTATCTTTTAATCGATATTGACGCTTAATTAGGCCTATTTACCAATATTTATTTAAGTTTTTTATTTTTTATGTAAGTATTACTTACTTATTTAATGAAGTAATACATTAACTATAATTGTTAACTCATTGATTTTATTGATAAAATTAACTATACAAAAAAACTAAATTTAAAAAATTAAATAAACAAAATTCGTGAATTTTTATATTTTTAGAAATGGCCATGAGCTTTTAAACTATAAAAGTTTAATATAATAACAATTAATGAAAATAACAAATTGCAGAGTATGCAGCTCAAAATCGTTTATTTCTCTCTTTAGCCTTGGAAAGCTAAGTTTTACAGGAAAATTCGCTAAAACAAAAAAAGAAAACATACCTAAAAGAGAAGTTACAATTGTAATGTGTAAAGAATGTAAGTTAATCCAATTAAACAATAATTTTAGCTCTAAATATTTATACTCAAATGACTATGGCTATAGAACCGGAATAAATAAAACCATGTCGGAACATGTTAGAAAATTAGTAAGATTTTTAACAAAAAGAATGAAACTTAAAAAAAAAGATACAGTCTTAGACATCGCTAGCAATGATGGAACACTTCTTAATTATTACGATAAAAAAATTACTACTGTAGGTATAGACCCAATCTTAAATAAATACAAAAAATTTTACAAAAAAATTAATTATAAAGTTAATGATTTTTTTAGCTATAAGGCTTTAAAAAAAATAAATAAAAAATATAAAGTTATAACCGCTTTATCAATGTTTTATGATCTTAAAAATCCTAATAAATTCCTTTTAGGTGTTCAAAAAGTTTTAGATAAAGATGGAGTATTTGTACTTGAACACGCAGACTTATTATCACTATTAAAGTTTAATTTATTTGATACCATTTGCCATGAACACTTAGAATACTATTCTTCAAAAATTATATTTGATCTTATGAAAAAAAATAAAATGAGAGTTTTTGATATACAAAAGAACGATGTTAATGGTGGAAGTACAAGATATTTTATTTCGCATGAAAAATCAAAATTTGTGACTAATTTTAAATCTATAAATCGACTAATTAAAGAGGAGAAGAAATATAAATTGGACACAGTTAAAACTTTCAAAGATTTTGAAAAAAGTTTAATTGTAAAGAAAAAAGCAATGATGAGATTTATTTTAAAACAAAAAAAAAATAATAAGATAATTCATGGTTATGGAGCATCAACGAAAGGAAACGTATTGCTACAATATTTTAAAATCACTAATAAACATATAGATTTAATCGCAGATAGAAACCCGCAAAAGTTTGATAAATTTACACCTGGTACTAAAATAAAAATTACTTCAGAAAAATATTCGAGAGAAAAAAAACCAGACTTTTATCTTGTACTTCCATGGCATTTTAGGAAGGAAATAATTAAAAGAGAAAAAAAAACAAGAATGAAAGGTACTAAATTAATCTTTCCTCTTCCTCAAATGAAAGTGATATAAACATAAACAATTTAAAAAGAGTAAAACAATTATCTTGTTTTTATACTAATATAAATTAAATAGATTAAAGCATGAAAAATATCTTTTATTCTCATTTTAGAATTTCCTGTTAATCTACCCGGTAAATTAATTGGTATCTCAAATATTTTATATTTTTTTTTATGTAATATAAAAATACTTTCCCAAAAAAAAGAGTATCCGTTATCTTTAGCTAAAAGAATATGTTTTAGCTTTACTTTTTTTGTATCATAACATCGAAATGCTCCAGAACTATCATACTGAATATTCAAAAAAAATTTAATTAGGTTATGCCTAAACTTAGTTAAAAAAACTCTCCATATACTCCATCCTTTTAAAGCATTTTTTTTCATAAATCTGTTAGTTGTTATAATTTCTGAGTCTTTTATTGGCTTAATAAGTTTATTCAGATAACTAGGATCATGCGTTCCATCACAGTCCATGGTTATAATTGTGAGATATTTCTTTCTATAACCCCACTTTAAACCATGCTTATGAGCAGAACCTATTCCTAGCTTCATTTTGCGTTTAATCAAAAAAATGTTTTTATAATTTTTTTTAAGCTTATCTATTTCTCCCCTAGTTCCATCTGTAGAATTATCGTCAATAAAAAGAATGGATTTTTTTTTTTTAAATTTTAAAAAAATTTTTTCTACTATTAGTTTAACATTATTTTTTTCGTTAAAAACTGGAATTATGATTAAAAAATTTTTATTATTTTTCATTTAAAGCTCAATAATTATATATAAAACTTTAATGCAATAAATACTACTATTGGCACTGTAATCAGAGACATCAAAGTTGACGTAACAATAACGCTTGCAACACTATCAACAACTTTTTTTTCTGAATACATGGATCCTACAAGATAAGTAAGGACTGCACTAGGCATTGAAGATTGAATTAATAAAACTCCTGCTGAAAAACCTTCTAAACTTAAGTACTTTATTAAGCCAAAACAAATAATTGGACCAATTATGACTCTAACTACACCTAATATTGTTGCTTTAGTCCAAGAGACTACTTGAAATCTAGATAAAGCTATACCTAGGGACATAAGAACTAAAAATATAGTTGTGTATGTCAAAAGAAAAGTGGTGTTTTCAATAAAGCCAGGCACCTCCCATTCAAAATATAAAAAAATTATCGCTGCTATAATTCCATATATAGGTACATTTTTAATTAATATTTCCAATGAAAAGCTTTTTTTGGCTAATAAAACACCAATTGTAAAGTGTAAAAGAATAATTACTGAAGCAATTGCGGACGCAACACCTAAACCAGCAGTACCATAAGCAAATAAACATATTGGAATACCCATGTTTCCTGTATTTGGAAGGATTAATGGTGGTAGCTCACTAATCATATCTTTTTTTAAAACAAATAAAAAAAATAAACCCACTAACGAAAAGCCACCTATTATTATTAATGCATAAATGAAATATTCAATAAATACAGCTAAGGTAACTCCAGTTGATGTAATTGTATAAAAAATCATAGCAGGAGTTCCTATATTTCCTGCAAAATTAGTTATGAAATTTGTATCAAATTTAGGATCTTTTACTCCTAAATAATATCCAACACCTATTATGAAAAAAACTGGAAATAAAACATCAATAAGTTTAAGGTAAAGCTCCATTAAGCTCTTACATCAGATTTTTTTGGTTTTCTCAACTTGTTATTATAGTTGATAGAATTTTCAAATTCCATAAGACGTTTATGTATGGACCTAAGTTCAGTTATTCTAGTCCAGTTATATAAAAAAACTGAAAACGCATCTTTAACTTCTCCAAAAGCGTTTACTACTTGCATCATTACCCCCAACGTGAACGCAGCAGTAAATAATCCTGGAGCCATAATTAAAAAAGGTACTATTACAAATAATTGTCTATACCAAATAGCCCAAAGATCAAAATATCCATAGTGTAAAAATAATTTATGATAATTAAATTTTATGCCTGTAAAGAGCTGTAGAATTGTTGGAGCTTGAACATAATTTTTTCTATCATCTTCGCCGTACACTAATTCTTTTCGAAATGCAGCTTCTACCTTTTGATTATTATACTCAAGTCCTGGTAATTTTATTCCAACTAGCCAACTTATTGCTATACCTCCGATACTTAAGATTAAAGCAACCCAAACCAAAGACCCTGAAATATCATTTAAAAAAGGTACAGAAACATTTGAAGAAAGAACCCAAAGAATTGGAATAAATGCAATTAATGTCATTATAGCCTTGACCACCTGAAGGCCTATTGATTCAACTATTTTGGCAAAATTCATACAATCTTCTTGAATTCTTTGGGAAGAACCCTCGACTTTAGATTCTGTTGCTCTCCAATAAGGCATGTATGAAAAAGTCATGGCTTCTCTCCATCTAAAAGCCCACAACCTAGTAAACCAATTTGTAAAAGCAAATAATGTAACGTAAGGTAAGGCAATATAAAGAAATTTTTCTATAGATTCCCAAAATTCAGCTATATCTCTTTTTTCAGCTGTTTGAAGAATATCATAAAAATCCTTATACCAGCTATTAAATAGAACATCTAAATAAGTTTGAGCGACTAACAATAGTAATATAAATAAGCCGCCTCCATAAGACCAATAAAACCACCTTTTATCTTTAAAAAAACTACGCCACATAATTATTTAAGAAAATTGTCTGCATAAGATTTCAAAATATATTTTTTTTCTTTTGGTTCAATTACTTTATATGAGATACCATTATTTTTAGCGTAATCTATAGCTTTTTCTTTAGAAGAGAATTTTAGATTAACTTCACTCAAAGTATCTGTGGAACTTTCCCATCCCATTAGTGGATTAATTCTAGTATCCTTAGTTATAAATTCTAAAACCCATTTTTTTAATTTACCCCTACCTGATTGCATGGCTGTTTTAGTTGGAATATAAATCTTAGCTTTTTTCATAATTCTATAAAATTGGTAAATTGCAAATTTCACCAAAGACTTCTTTATTATTAATAAACATATGAAATTTTTTTTTTAAATTCCAATAGTCTTTTTTTACCATAGCTATACCAATAACTTTATTAAATTTTGGAGAAAAACCTGCAGATCTAAGAGTGCCTATTACTTTTTTTTCATAATATATAGGTAGTTCTTTAATTACATTCACTGAACTAGTATCAATTTTTACACCCATTAATTTTCTTTTAATACCTTCTTTTTTAATTTCTATTAATTTTTCTTTACCAAGAAATTTTATGTTTGTTTCTAAACTTACGTACTTGTCAAAACCACATTCAAAAGGGTTATCTAATATGTCCATATCGTTTCCATAAGATAATAACCCACCTTCAATTCTTTCAATCAAATTAGGTGCACCAGGCAAAAGATTAAATTCCTTTCCCACTTCGAAAAAATGGTCATATAGTTCCAATCCAGCTTTAGTATTTTCAATATGAATTTCAAAACCTCCCTGTTTGGAATAACCAGATCTAGATATTAAAAATTTATTATGATTAAAGTCATAAAAATCGAAATTAAAAAATTTAAGAGTATTTATTTTATCGCCAAAAATTCTCGACATTAGTTTAAATGATTTTGGTCCTTGAACAGCTAAAGTATCAATATTTGCTTCAAAAACTTTTGTATCTAATTTTTTTGCAGATGCTATTCCTTTTGCAAATAATGCTACGTCTGAGTCTGCTATGCAAACTCTCCATTTATTTTCTTCTAATTTATATATCAGCGGATCATTTATTAAACCACCATCTGAGTCTACTAATGGTGCATAATAACAAACTCCAACTTTTGATTTTGATAAATCTCTACATGTCATGAGTTGAATCAGTTCTGAAGAGTCGGCTCCAGTAATTTCTATTTCTCTTTGAACGGAAACATCCCA
>MDTC01214810.1_pt1 | contig 14944 bp, 15 predicted proteins | sample 811181 | NCBI WGS metagenome assembly MDTC01 (sample SAMN05326644, study PRJNA326480) | marine metagenome | isolation source: seawater | place: Pacific Ocean: North | collected 2011 | reverse complement strand
GACCTTTTGATATAAAGTAAATTACTCAATAATTAAAAGATATGGAATTTAAGAAATATAATCATCTAAAAGAAGAAAAAAAGATCTCAGATTTTTGGATCAAGAACGATTGTTTTAAACCTAAAAAAGGGAAATCAAAAAAAAAATTTTCCGTAGTAATTCCGCCTCCCAATATTACCGGAAGACTTCATATGGGTCATGCTTTAAATAATAGCCTTCAAGATGTGCTAGTACGTTTCAATCGTATGAAAGGATTGGAAACATTATGGCAGCCAGGAACTGATCATGCTGGAATTGCCACTCAAGCAATTGTTGAAAATAATCTCTTAAAGGAAGGCTCAAATAAAAATAAATTAGGTAGAGAAGAATTTATTAAAAAAGTTTGGAATTGGAAAGAAGAATCTGGTGGAATAATATTAGATCAACTTAAAAAATTAGGTTGTTCTTGTGATTGGTCAAGAACTAGATTTACCATGGATAAAGATCTATCAAAGGCTGTTATTAAAGTGTTTGTTAGTCTTTATAAAAAAAAACTAATTTATAAGGATAGAAAACTAGTTAATTGGGACACCAAGTTACAAACAGCTATTTCTGATTTGGAAGTAGTTCAGCGAGATGTGCAATCTCAATTATATTATATTGAATATCCAATACAAAACTCAGAAAATAGAATAACAATTGCTACTACAAGACCAGAAACAATGATGGGGGATACGGCAATCGCTGTGAACCCTAAAGATAATAGATATAAAAATCTTATTGGTAGCAATGTAAAAATTCCACTTGTTAATAGAATAATTAAAATCATTGCAGATCATTATGCTGATCCGGAACAAGGCTCGGGTGCCGTTAAAATTACACCGGCTCACGATTTCAATGATTATAATGTTGGTAAAAGAAATAAACTAGAAATAATTAATATATTAGAAAAAAATGGAACTATTAATAAAAATGGCATTAAAGAATTTATTGGATTAGATAGATTTGAAGCTAGAAAGCTTCTTATAAAAAGACTTAAAGAAAATGGTAATCTAGTTAAAATTGAGTCTATTAAAAATAAGGTTCCTTATGGAGATAGATCAAATACAATTGTTGAACCGTTACTTACTAAACAATGGTTTGTTGATGCAAAAAAACTTTCAAAAAAACCTATAAAAATTGTTAAGGATGGTAAAACTATTTTTTATCCTAAGAACTGGACTAAAACTTTTTTTTCATGGATGAATGAAATTGAGCCATGGTGTATTTCTCGACAAATTTGGTGGGGGCATAGAATACCAGCTTGGTACGATGACAATAAAAATATTTTTGTTGCTGAAAATGAAAATGAAGCTTTAAAATTAGCAAAGAAAAAAAATAAAAAAAATTCTTTTAAACTTGTTCAAGAAACAGACGTTTTAGATACCTGGTTTTCTTCAGCTTTATGGCCTTTTGCGACACTAGGCTGGCCATCTAAAACAAAAGAACTTTCAAAATTTTATCCAACATCAGTTCTTATTACAGGCTTTGACATAATTTTCTTTTGGGTGGCAAGAATGCTTATGATGGGAAACTTTTTTAATAAACAAACGCCATTTCATAAAGTTTATGTTCATGCGCTAGTAAGAGATGAAAAAGGTCAGAAAATGTCAAAATCAAAAGGAAATGTTATTGACCCACTTGAACTTATTAACGAATATGGCGCTGACAGTTTAAGATTTACATTAATTTCAATGGCATCACCTGGGAGAGACGTAAAGTTATCAAAAGATAGAGTTACGGGTAATAGAAATTTTATTACCAAAATTTGGAGTGCAAATAATTTTTTACAATTGAATAAATGTAAATTTGACAGAAAAGTGAATATAAGTTCGATTAAAATTCCTGCTAATCAGTGGATTTTTAATGAGTTTGTGCAAACTCAAAAACTTGTTTCAAAAAATATTGAAATATTTAGATTTGATGAAGCTGCTAAAAATATTTATCAATTCGTTTGGCACTCTTATTGTGATTGGTATCTTGAGTTTTTAAAATCTATTTTTAATTCGAATAACCTTAGAAATATTAAAGAAGCTAGGTTATTTTCATCTTTTATGCTAGCAAATATCTTAAAAATGCTTCATCCTTTTATTCCTTTTTTCACCGAGTCTTTATGGTTTAAAAATGATTATAAAAAAATCCTTAAAACAAATTTAATAACTTCAGAGTGGCCTGAATTTAAAAATAATACTAAATTTAATAAAAATCATAATGATATAAACAAAATTATAGAATTTATATCTAACATCAGGTCAACAAAAGCAGAGTTAAAAGTAACACCTGGATTGTTCAGTGATGTTTATTTTATAGAAAAATCTTCCAAATTAAATATTTTAGTTAATAATCACATAGCTTTAGTGAAACAAGTTGGGAGAATAAATAATATTTTGAAAGACAAAGAAATCAATAAAAATACAATTGAAATACTAGCTCTTAATGAAAAAATTTCTCTTAAATTCAATGAAAATATTGATTTAATATCTCAAAAAAAGAATATTTTACAAAAATTAGAAAATTTAAAAAATAAGATTAATGGACTAAAAAATAAACTAAATAATAAGGCATATTTAAAGAATGCCCCCGCAAATATCGTACAAAATGATAAAAAATTACTAAAGGAATTAACTGTTGAAGATGAAAAATTAAGAAGTATTGTGTCAAGTATTAATTAATTATGTCTAAATACAATAAAAAAAAATTACCTAGTCGGCATACCTCTTTAGGTCCTGATAGAGCGCCCCATAGATCTTTTTATTATGCAATGGGTGAAACAGAAGAAGATGTTGCAAAACCTTTTGTAGGTGTAGTTTCTACTTGGAATGAAGCAGCACCTTGTAACACAGCCCTTATGCGACAAGCTCAATCAGTAAAAAAAGGTATAAGAGAAACTGGTGGAACACCAAGAGAATTTTGCACCATCACAGTTACAGATGGGATTGCAATGGGTCATGAAGGAATGAAATCATCATTAATTTCAAGAGAAATAATTGCGGATTCTGCAGAATTAACTGTAAGAGGTCATTGTTACGATGCATTAGTTGGTATTGCAGGGTGCGATAAGTCCTTACCTGGATTAATGATGTCAATGTTAAGGTTAAATGTGCCGAGTGTATTTATTTATGGCGGTTCAATCTTGCCAGGCAAGTTTAGAGGCAAAGATGTAACGGTTGTTGATGTGTTTGAAGCAGTAGGAAAGCATTCTGCTGGGTCAATGTCGTCTGAAGAGCTAAGAGAATTAGAATTAGTTGCTTGCCCAAGCGCCGGTGCTTGTGGAGGGCAATTCACTGCAAACACTATGGCTTGTGTATCTGAAGCTATAGGCTTAGCTTTACCTTATTCAGCAGGAACGCCTGCTCCTTACGAGGAAAGAGACAAATACGCATTTGAAAGTGGTAAAACTGTAATGAATCTTTTAGAAAAAAATATCAAACCTAGAGACATAGTTAATAAGAATGCTTTAGAAAATGCAGCAACCATTGTTGCAGCAACGGGGGGTTCAACTAATGCAGCATTACACTTACCAGCATTAGCTAATGAAATAGGTATTAAATTTGATTTAATGGATGTTGCAAAAATTTTTAAAAAGACACCTTATCTAGCAGATTTAAAACCAGGTGGAAGATATGTTGCAAAAGACATGTGGGAAGCAGGCGGAGTTCCAATGTTATTAAAAACTTTATTTGATGGTGGATATATACACGGTGAATGTATGACAGTTACAGGTAAAACTATGAAAGAAAATTTAAAAGATATAAGATTCAACACAAATCAAAAAGTTTTGAGAGAATTTAATAACCCTTTGTCACCAGATGGAGGTGTAGTAGGTTTAAAAGGAAATTTAGCACCAGAAGGTGGCATTGTTAAAATTGCGGGTTTAAAAAAATTACAATTTTCTGGTAAAGCAAGATGTTTTGATAATGAAGAAGATGCCATGAAAGCAGTACAAACCAAAAACTACAAAGATGGTGATGTAATAATTATAAGATATGAAGGACCTAGAGGTGGACCCGGTATGAGGGAAATGCTTTCTACAACTGGAGCAATTTATGGACAAGGAAAAGGAGAGAAGGTGGCACTAATAACAGATGGAAGGTTCTCAGGAGCTACTAGAGGTTTTTGCGTAGGGCATGTTGGCCCTGAGGCTGCATTAGGCGGTCCCATAGCTTTATTACGTAACGGAGATATAATCGATATTGATGCTAAAAAAGGAACAATTAACGTTCGACTAACTAGCGCTCAATTAAAAATCAGAAGAAAAAAATGGAAAGAAAAAAAATCTAGCTTTGGTTCAGGAACTTTATGGAAATATGCTCAAACAGTTGGACCAGCCTATTTAGGAGCGCCAACTCATCCGGGTAAGAAAAAAGAAGTAAAAGAATACTCAAAAATTTAATGAAAATAAGACCAATTATTCTTTGTGGGGGGTCAGGTACAAGACTGTGGCCTCATCAAAAAAAACATCAGGCTAAACAATTTATTAATTTCGGTAACTGGACGTTGCTAGGAAGAACTCTTGATAGAACCAAAAACTCTTTATTTGACACACCAATTATAAGCTCTAATTTAAAATATTTAAAAGAGATAAAAAAAAATTTAAAAAAACATAAAATTAAAAAATACAAAATAATTTTAGAACCTGCAAAAAAGAATACAGGTCCTGCAATACTTAGCGCTTCTTTAATTAAAGACATACCCGACGATCAACCTTTGATAATCTTATCTGCAGATCATTTAATTGAAAAAGAAGATATCTTTTTTAAAGAAATTAAAAATCATTTAAAATATTTAAATGATAAAAATATTTTCATTTTTGGTATAAAACCTACTGAATCATCAAATGAATATGGTTATTTTATATCGAAAAAAAATAAAAATATTAATCAAGTTACTAAATTTATTGAGAAACCAAATCAAACAAAAGCTAAAATAATTATTAAAAAAAAAGGATATTGGAATTCCGGTATGTTTTTTGCACGAAAAATATCTATTATTAATAATTTTAAAAAATATCAAATTAAAACTTATAGAAATTGTTTAAAAGCAATTATTAAATCCAAATATAAAAAAAATATATATTATTTGAATAAAACAGCCTTTATGAAAACCTCTTCAAATTCTTTTGATTATGCAGTTTTAGAAAAATCAAAAAATGTTAATGCGATAAAATTAGATATTCCTTGGTCTGATCTAGGTAGTTGGAAATCAATCTGTGCAATGTATGACAAAAATAAAAATTTTTATATTAAGAAAAAAAATACTTTTCATCGACCGTGGGGAAATTATATTAATTTATTTAGGGGGAAAGGTTTTTTGATTAAAGAAATATACGTCAAACCTAAAGGGATTTTAAGTTTACAAAAACATTTTCATAGATCAGAACATTGGTTTGTTACTCAAGGAACCCCTAAAATCACTTTAAATAAAAAGATTTTTACTAAAAAAAAGAACGAAGCAATTTTTATTCCATTAGGTGCTGTTCATAGAATTGAAAATCCAAATAGAATGCCTGTTAAAATTATAGAAGCTCAGTTGGGATCTGTTCTAAAAGAAACTGATATTATTAGATACCAAGATGTTTATGGTAGAGTTAACTAATAATTAATTCAATAGGTGTATGGTCAGAGGGTTTTGTTTTTGATCTTGGCTTTTTATTAATATTAATTGAAGAAATATCTTCAATTAAATTATTTGATAAAAGGAAATGATCTATTCTCATCCCATAATTTTTTTGCCATGAACCTGCAAAATAATCCCAAAAAGTATATTCTTGTTTTTTTTTATTCATAAACCGATATACATCTTTAAATCCTAGATTAATTAATTCTCTATATTTTTTTCTTATTTCTAATTTACCTAATGCGTCATTTTCATATCTTTTAAAATCATGAACATCTATCTCTTCTGGAATAATATTAAAATCACCTGCTATTATTAAATTTGAATTTTCTTTAATTCTTTTTTTAATGTTAGTAATAAATTTCTTTAACCAATTCTTTTTATATTCATATTTTTCAGTACCAACTGGATTTCCATTAGGCACATAAATATTTATTAATTCAATTTTTTTTTTACCTAAAGTGACTTCTCCTGTAATTATTCGAGATTGACTCAAATCATCTTTTATAAAATTATTTTTGACATTATCAATTTTAAATTTTGAAACAATTGCTACACCGTTATAACTCTTTTGACCAAATACGTATGAGTTATATCCGCAATCTTTAAAGCCATCTTTTGGAAAAGTTTCTTCTTGAGTTTTAATTTCTTGTAAGAGAAGTATATCAGGATTAAATTCTTTTATATAACTAAGAATATTTTCAATTCTAGCTCTTACAGAATTGACGTTCCAGGATATAATTTTCATTAAATAGAAAAAGATAAACCACAACCGCAAGATGATGTTGCTTTAGGATTACTTATTGTAAATGACTCACCAATCATTTCTTTTTTAAAATCAACAACTGAGCCAGAAATAATATCTAAAGAAATTTTATCAATGATAGCTTTATTAAATATTATGTCGTCTTTATTAGTTTTTTTATCAAATTTAAAATTATACTTGAAACCTGAGCAACCCCCTCCCTGAACAGTTATTCTAAAAAATTTTTTTTCTTCACCTAGAGTAATCTTATTGATTTGCTCCTTAGCTTCTTTTGTAAAATCTAATTTTTTTTCCATAAATATAATGTTATTAGTATATAATCTATATAGTCAGCATGCAAAAAAATTCAATTAACAAATTGTCAGAATTAGCAATACCATTTGGATCTAAAGGTAGATTTTATAAAGAAAAGAAAACAAGGTTAAGAAATGATTTTCAAAGAGATAGAGACAGAATAATTCACTCTACGGCCTTTAGAAGACTTAAGCACAAAACCCAGGTTTTTGTGAATACTTCTGGTGATCATTTTAGAACAAGAATAACTCATTCTCTTGAAGTTTCACAAATAGCAAGAACACTATCTAAATTTTTTAATTTGAATGAAGATTTATCCGAAACACTTAGTTTAGCGCATGATCTAGGCCACACTCCATTTGGACATGCAGGAGAAGAAGCTCTTAACCATTGTATGAGTAAATATGGAGGTTTTGATCACAATATTCAAACAATAAGAATCGTGACTATATTAGAAAACAGATATTATGATTTCAATGGATTGAACCTTGCTTTCGAAACATTAGATGGGTTAGTAAAACATAATGGACCTGTTAAAGATTTAAAGAAATTTAATAAAATACTTGGAAATAATTTTTTTAAAAATAAAATAAATTTTTCTACAAATACTTCACTTGAAGCGCAAATAGCGTCAATTTCGGACGACATTGCTTATAACAGTCATGATTTAGAAGATGGCCTTAAATCTAATTTATTTAAATTAAATGATCTTAAAAATATACCAATTCTTAATAAGATAATATTAAAACATAATAAAAAATTAAAAAAAAATTCAATAGATTTAGTTGTAAGACAAATTATTAGAGAAATTATCAATGTAATGGTAAGTGATATAATAAAAAATACTCAAAATAATATTAAATTAAATAAAATTAGAACATTAAATGATATATATAAACTTAATAAAAACGTAGTTTCCTTTTCTAAAAACATGCAAGATTTTGACTTACAAATTAAAAGATTTTTAAAAGAAAGAATGTATTTACATAAAAATGTTAATACAAAAACAAATTATGGAAGAAATGTAATTAAAAGACTTTTTTTTAAAATTAAAAAAAGTCCAAAAAAATATATTAATATTAATAAGTACAAAAATTCAAACTTAGAAAGAGTAATCTGTGATTATATTGCTGGTATGACTGATAGATATGCAATAAATTTATACAATAAAATTAAATGAATATTTTTCAATATTATTTATCTGAAATTCATAATTTAGTTTTAAATCATAAAGATGATCTAAAACTAAAAAATATTGATCTTTTAAATAATATTAGCCTAGAAGTCCCACCTGAGCAGTTTAATTGTGATTTATCATGTAATGCATCTCTTATTCTTGCAAAACCTAATAAATTAAATTCTAAAGATCTTGCAATAAAATTAAAAGATTTATTTAAAGAAAAAATCAATCATTTTGTTTCAGTTGAAATAGCTGGGCCTGGTTTTTTAAATATTAAATTATCTAATGAAGCAATTATTGAGAATATTAATTCAATTTTAGATAAAAATGAAACATATGGCTCAAGTATAATGAATGAAACATACAATATTGAATTTGTATCAGCTAATCCAACTGGTCCGATGCATGTTGGTCATTGTAGAGGGGCAATATATGGTGATGTTTTAGCCAATCTTCTTAAATTTAATGGAAATAAGGTTACCAAAGAATATTATATCAATGATTACGGTAATCAAATTAAGAACTTTGTAGAGTCAGTTTATTTAAGAATAAAAGAAATAAAGTTTAATGAAAAATATCCCACAAAGGAAAATCTTTATCCTGGTAATTATGTTAAAGAAATTGCTCAAAAAATTTTAGCTGATAATGAAAATAAAAATTTTGAAAACTACGAAAAGAATTATGAATTTTTAAGAGAAAAATCTCTTTTCGAGTCTATGAAGTTAATTAAAAATGATTTGAGTAAATTAGGAATTGCACATGATAATTTCTTTTCTGAGACAGAACTTGTAAATAAAGATCTAGTTAATCAAGCGATAGATAAACTTAAAAAAAAAAAATATGTAGAAGAAGGCTACCTACAGCCTCCTAAAGGAGACTCTAGTAATAGTTGGAAAAAAACAAAAAGATTAATATTCAAATCAACTCAATTTGGCGATGATACAGATAGAGCCTTACAAAAAAATGATGGTTCATGGACATATTTTGCAAATGACGTTGCTTACCATTTGGATAAAGTAAATAGAAATTACAAGTATTTAGTGAATGTTCTTGGTGCTGACCATACTGGTTATATTAAAAGGATAACGGCGGCAGTTTCAGCTTTATCAGATGGTCAAGTAAAATTAAAATGTAAAGTTTGTCAATTAGTCAAACTATATAAAAAAGGAAAACCATTTAAAATGTCAAAAAGAGCAGGCGATTTTATTTCTGCCCAAGATCTTCTTGATGAAGTAAATAAAGACTCAATAAGATTCATGATGCTGAATAGAAGTAACGATGTAGAATTAGATTTTGATTTTGATAAAGTAAAAGAAAAAACAAAAGATAACCCTGTTTTTTATGTACAGTACGCTTATGCAAGAATTAACTCTTTACTAAGAACTTTACATATAAGCTTACATAGTAAAATTAATCTAAATATAGAAGATTTAAATTTTAATATTAATGAAAAAAAAATTATTAGAAAAGTTTTCGAATGGCCAAAAATAATTGAGTCTTCTTCTAATAAGTGTGAACCTCATAAAATTCCTTTTTATCTATATGAACTATCAACTTTATTCCACGCCTATTGGAGCAAAGGGAATGAAGATAATAATTATAAATTCATTAAGAATAATAAAATAAAACGAGTAGAAATTTTGGCAATCATGAACCTTGTTGCTATTGTTTTTCAAAATGGAATGAAAATCTTAGGGGTTTCACTTCCAAAAAAAATGTAATGATTAAAGTTTTAAATATATTATTTTTAATATTTATAATAATTTTTTCATTAACTATTTATAAACATTATTCTTCTTTCAAGCACCTTGAATCAAGAGATTTTAATCGAAATAATATTGATCAGATAATAAAAAGTAAGATTTCTAATTTGCCAATATTAGACAATGATACAAATGATGTTATTCTATTTAACGATTCTTTTTCTGGTGAATTAGAAACTGATAAGAAACGTAGTTTTTGGGATTTATTAAAATCAAAATGAAAAAGAAGGCAATAATCATCAGTATTAAAGGCTCTAAACTAACCAGCAAAGAAAAATTAATATTATCTAAAGAAAAACCTTGGGGAGTAATCTTATTTAAAAGAAATATAAGAACTTTTTTACAAATTAAAGATTTAATTCAAAAAATTAAAAAACTAACTAAAGATAAACATTTCCCAATTTTAATTGACGAAGAGGGTTCTACAGTTTCAAGATTAGGAAATATAATGAATCATAATATTTCAGCAAATTATTTTGGAAATCTTTATTCTGTAAATAATAAGTTATGTATTAAAGTGTATAAAAATTATTTGCATTCGCTTTGTAAAAATTTGAGAAGCATAGGTATAAATATCAATACAATACCTGTTCTTGATATATTAAGTAGAAATACCAGCAAGGTTATTGGCAACAGAAGTTTCTCTAATAAAAAAAAAATTGTTAAAAAACTTGGACAGATAACGGTAGAAGAATGCCATATTAATAAAATAGCCACTGTGATGAAGCATATACCTGGCCACGGTTGTGCGAAATCAGACAGTCATTTAAAGATGCCAAAAGTGCATTTAACAAAAAAACATTTAATTAAAAATGATTTTTTTCCTTTTAAAAAAAATACAGCAAAAATGGCAATGACAGCTCACATTCTTTATAAAAAAATCGACAATAATAACGTAGCAACTTTTTCTAAAAAAATTATTAAAGAAATAATAAGGAAAAAAATTGGTTATAATGGAATTTTAATGTCAGATGATATTTCTATGAAAGCTTTGAAATATGATTTAATTACAAATGCAAAAAAATCACTAGAAGCTGGATGTAATCTAGTTTTATATTGCGCAGGTAATATTAATGATAATTTTAGATTGATTAAATCGCTTCCATATATCGATAAATTTACAGTTAAAAAAACATCAGAAATTTACAAAATTTTGAGGTAAAATTCATTATGGAATCAAATAATTTAAATCAAATATCTATTAAAATTCCTAATTATAGCGGACCTTTAGAAGTTCTTCTCGACTTAGCAAAGACTCAAAAAGTTGATTTAATGGAAATCTCTATAACTAGATTAGCTGATAAATTTTTAGAATATATTAAAGAAAATGAAAATTTGAATTTAGAAACCGCATCTGAATTTTTACTAATGGCCACTTGGCTGGCGTATTTGAAATCAAAATTACTTTTGCCTGAAGATGAAGGGGATGATTTTAAAGCTTTAGAAGTTGCTGAAAAATTAAAATTACAATTAAAAAAATTAGAATTAATAAGGATCTTATCCGATAAAATGCTAAAAAATAAAAGGCTTGGAGTAGACATTTTTACAAGAGGCATGAAAGGTGGGATTAGATCGATAAATACACCTATATATGATATTTCTCTTTATGAATTATTAAAAACTTATTCAAGTATTCAAATGCAAAAAACTTTTAAAAATATTACAATTCCTAAGTTGCCAGTTTTCACCTCAGAAGAAGGAATAAAACAAATTAAAAATAATTTGAATAAAATTATTGAATGGAAAAATATAAATGAATTGATACCAAAATTTTATTTTGACAATCAAATGAGAAAAACCGGTATTGCTGGAATATTTGCTGCTAGTTTAGAGTTAGTCAAGGAAGGTGTCGTGAAGGTATCTCAAAAAAAAATATTTAAAAAATTGATGATTAAAAAATCTTAATATGCCTAATAAAAAAAAAAACAATATAATTAGTTTTCCTTCATCTCCTTCAAAATTAGAAAGACAAGTTGAAGCAATTTTGTTTGCTGCCTCAGAACCACTTGATATAGAAACAATTGAAAAAAGAATTCAGACAAGCACAAATATAAAAAAAATATTAGTAAATATTAAAGAAATATATAAAAATAGAGGAATTAATTTAATTTGTATAAAAAATAAATGGTCTTTCAGAACCGCAACAGATTTATCAAAATTAATGGCTCTTCAAAAATCTACTCAAAAAAAATTATCAAAAGCTACTGTAGAAACACTGTCAATTATTGTTTATCATCAACCCGTAACTAGGTCTGAAATTGAAGAGATAAGAGGCGTGGCATTTGCATCAAATACGCTTGAGGTTTTACTTGAATTAGATTGGGTCAAACCAGCTGGACGTAAAGATGTACCAGGTAAACCGATTCAATATGCTACTACTGAATCTTTTTTAAACCATTTTAATATTCAGAAATTATCTGATTTACCGACCATTGATGAACTTGGATCAGCTGGCCTTATTGATACCTCTAATATAGATAAATCAATTTTTGGAACAGGTAAATTTTTTAAGGAACAATCGATCAATGAAAAACAAAATGATATATATGAGGATATTGAGGATGCTATTAAAAAAGCGCCTGAAGAAGAGAAATAAATATATTTATTTAAGTTAAATTATTGTATATAATTATGCATTATGGGCGTTAGTTTTTGGCAAATAGCTATAGTAGTTGTTCTAGTTGTTTTACTTTTTGGTAGAGGCAAAATTTCTAGCTTGATGGGCGATGTTGCTAAAGGTATTAAAAGCTTTAAGAAGGGTTTGAGCGATGACACCTCTTCAAGTAATGATAGTTCAAACAATAATTCAGATAATTCTAATTCCGACGACAAATAACCCAATATGCCTCAAATTGGATGGTTAGAGATTATTGCAGTAGTTATTATTGCAATTTTGGTTTTAGGTCCTAAAGAATTTCCATTAGCTTTAAAAAAAATTGGTTCTTATATTGGAAAAATCAAAAATACATTAAGTAATTTCAAAAAAGAAGTTTCTTCTGTTACGAACGAAATTGATATAGACGATATTTCTCATCAAAAAGTCTCAAAGAAAGAAAATAAAAAAAAAGATGAGTGATATTAATTCATTTACCAGTCATTTTGTTGAACTACGTTCTAGATTAATTAAGTCAATATTATTAATTTTTATTTTATTTATTGTTTCATATATTTTCGCGGAGGAAATCTACTCATTTCTAGTTGATCCATATGCTAGTGCGGTTAAAAATGATGACGTTTCTAGACGTTTAATTTTTACAGCATTACATGAAACTTTCATTACTTATTTAAAAGTTGCATTCTTTGCTGCTATTTTTTTTGGCAGTCCTATTTTACTAATTCAAATTTATAAATTTATTGCACCTGGGTTATACAAAAATGAAAAAAAAGCAATATTACCATATTTAATCTCTACACCAATTCTTTTTTTATTGGGTGGAGTATTAGTTTATTATTTGGTTATGCCATTAGCTATAAAATTTTTTCTATCATTCGAAACTGTAGGATCAAGTTCTAGCTTACCAATTCAATTAGAAGCAAAAGTAAATGAATATCTTTCATTAATAATGAGGCTGATTTTTGCTTTTGGTATAAGTTTTCAATTACCAATATTATTAAATTTATTAGCTAGAATAGGTATAGTAAATTCAGATTATTTAAGAAAAAGAAGAAGATACGTAATAGTAATTATTTTTGCTGTAGCAGCTATATTAACACCGCCAGATCCAATAACACAAGTTGGTCTAGCAATACCTTTGTTATTACTTTACGAGTTGTCTATAATAACTGTAAAATTTACTGAAAAGAAAAAAGAAAAAGAAAATTTAGAAGATGCATAATATTAAAGATTTAAGAAAAAATTTAGATACTTTTAAAAAAAAACTGAAAGACAGAAATTTAGAATTTGATGTAGATAAATTTAAAAAATTAGACGAATTAAATAGAAAATTAATTAATGATAAAGAAAAACTAGAACAAGAAAAAAAATTTTTATCTAAATCTAAAGATAAATCGAATTTTGATAAATCAAAAAAAATTTCTGATGAAATCTTAGTTTTGGCAATAAAACATAAAGAAAGCCAAGATAAACTAAATGAAATAATTTATTCTCTTCCCAATATAGCTTTAGACGATGTTCCAATTGGAAAAGATGAAAAATCAAATAAGTTAATAAGAAAAGTCGGAAAAATTAAAAATTTTTCTTTTAGAGTAAAGTCTCATATTGAAATCGGCTCTAAAGAAAAAAACATTGATTTTGAGTCCTCAATTAAATTATCCGGTTCAAGATTTGTTGTTTTAAAAAATAATTTTGCTTTACTTGAAAGGGCTTTAATTAATTTTATGCTAGATACTCATGTTATTGAATTCAAATATACTGAAATTTCTCCTCCTTTAATCGTTAATGAAGATGTAATGTTTGGAACAGGTCAATTACCTAAGTTTGAGGAAGATCAATTTGAAATAAAATTTGATAACTCGGATCAGAGAAAATTTTTAATACCAACAGCAGAGGTTGTACTAACTAACCTTGTAAGAAAATCTATTATTGAGAAAAGTCAATTACCACTAAGATTTGTTGCTTCTACGCCATGTTTTCGAAAGGAAGCTGGTAGTTATGGCAAGGATACAAAGGGGATGATTAGACAACATCAATTTTATAAAGTTGAACTAGTCAGTATTGTAGAGCCCAATAATTGTATAAATGAATTAGAGCGTATGCTTGATTGTGCTGAAAAAATCCTAGTAAAATTGGATATACCTTACCGAGTTGTTCTACTTTCTTCAGGCGATATGGGCTTTAGTGCAGAAAAAACATTTGATATTGAAGCATGGATACCTTCAGAGCAAAAATATAGAGAGATTTCTAGCTGTTCATCATGTGCTTCATTTCAGGCACGAAGAATGGGCGCTAAATATAAATCTGATGATGGAAATAATTTTGTTGCTACATTAAATGGTTCCGGATTAGCCGTTGGAAGACTTATGATTGCTTTGTTGGAAAACAATCAAAATGAAGATGGATCAGTAAGAATTCCATATGTATTAAAAAAATATATGAATAATTTGGATAAAATCTAAATATAATTTACTTGTTTATATAAGTCTTTTCATATATTTATCATTTCATGAGCGGACAGGGAATAACACAATTTATACCTTTAATATTAATTTTTATTATTTTTTATTTTTTCTTGATTAGACCTCAGCAAAAAAGAGTTAAAGATCATAAAACTATGGTTGAGTCTTTAAAAAGAGGTGATGAAGTCATTACATCTGGAGGAATAATTGGTACCGTAGAACGTGTTATGG
>MDTC01145574.1_pt1 | contig 14946 bp, 27 predicted proteins | sample 811181 | NCBI WGS metagenome assembly MDTC01 (sample SAMN05326644, study PRJNA326480) | marine metagenome | isolation source: seawater | place: Pacific Ocean: North | collected 2011 | reverse complement strand
GATGACATTGTAGTATTTCGTACTGTTGGTAGTGACGAAGTAGTTGGTAAATTGATAGAAGAAACAGACACTTCTTACAAAGTATCAAAACCTTTAGCACTAGCAATGACTCAACAAGGTGTTGGAATGACAGCATATATGATTATGGCTGATCCAGAAGCAACATTTGAGTTTTTAAAAAGTACGATAATTACAGCAGTTTTGGCTAATAAACAAGCCAAAGATGCTTATACAAAGAGTACATCGAATATTGTTACTCCTAGTACACCATCAATAGTTACGTAATAAATACTATTATAATAGGAGAACAAAATGCCACACGTAGCAAGAGTCGGAGATGCAGATACGAATCACTCACCATGTGCACCAGGATCGTGTGCAACAGGGTCGCCAAATGTTTTGGCAAACAACATACCGGTTCACAGAGTAGGAGATAATAATACTCCTCATGGATTTATACTTTGTGTTCCTCATGTAACATCACTTGCAAGTGGTTCTCCTAATGTGTATGTAAATAATCAACCAGTTGGAAGAATTGGTGACGCTTACAGTTGTGGAATAAAAGTAAATGCTGGATCACCAAACGTGATAGCAAATAGTTAGGAACAAAAATGGCACAAACAATATTACCAGGTGAAGATCAAGGACTATTTAAAGATTTTAACGGATCAGCGATTAGTCAAAGTTTAGGTCCTATTGCAAAAGAAAGTTTACAAAGCGGATTGTTTGATGTAAAAGATGGAAAAGATCTTTGGGGCAATGATATAAAAACAATGGCCGCATTTAAAAATCCACACACAGAAAATATTTCTAAAATAAGATCAAATTTATATAATGGTAATAGCAACGGTTGGGTTGGATTAAATGGTATGCCTGCAGGTTGGGATGATCCAAATTATTCTACTAGAGCAACTGTAAATGGAAGCATACTTGGCTCAGGTCAAACAGCAAGAAAATTAACTGACGCAGAAGTTCTTGAATTACAAAAAGTTAATGGAGTATTAAACGATTTTAACAGACACACAAATATACAAAGTGGAGTAGATCAAACAGATTACGGAAATGCTAATCCATTTTCATTTATGGGAGTATCGGGTGGTCCGTCATTTAGTTTACCAACAGGTCATCTTCCAAAACCAATCGGACAAATGCTATCAATTGGACAAGGAATTAATGCACTTAATACATCATTAGGAGCCGCGGCCGCAGTAGGTACAGGCCCTTGTGCTTTCATTGATGATATATTTGGTGCTTTATCAAAAGGTGCAGGAGTATTAAATCAAATACTAGGATTCATAGGTCAAGCACTTGGCCTACTAAATCTTATTTCAGGCGTGATTGGATATGTTGTACAACTAGCACAAATGATTTTAGCAGACTTGGCAAATTTAGCCAATGCAATTACAAGAATAACTAATGCCGCGATTGCTGGATTACTAGATGGATTAATGAGCGATCCTTGTATGAAGCATTTAATTATGGCAGGTATTGCCGGATTTGGTTTATTACAGACCATAAAGAAATTTACATAAGATGATGAATACAATTGTACTTTGTGCTATACCTCAAGAAGTCGAAGGACTACACTACACTGACGTATTTTTTACAGGAGTTGGTAAAATTAATGCGGCGGCAACCACGGAACAAATTATAAAAGATTATAAACCAAAAGTAATTATTAATTATGGTACAGCAGGTTCACTTAAATCTAATGTAAGCGGACTAGTAAAAGTCACAGGTTTTGTTGATCGAGATATGGATGCAAGACCTTTGAATTTTAAACTTGGTCAAACGCCATATGAAAAAGATATCATGTTAGGCACAGCAGAAGTTGTTTGTGGAACCGGTGACACTTTTGCTACAGAAAAACCAAAAATAGATTGTGATATTGTTGACATGGAGGCATACGCCATAGCAAAAATTTGTAAAAAACATAAAGTTGATTTTTTATGTTACAAGTATATTTCTGACTCAGCTGATAGCAATGCATCAGATGATTGGGCAAAAAATGTTGCCAAAGGTTGTAAACTATTTAGAGAAGAAATACTAGATAATCTTTCACAACCATTGTTAGCATAAGTAACACATACGGAGAGGTGGCTGAGCGGTTGAAAGCACCGGTCTTGAAAACCGGCAAAGGGGCAACTCTTTCGTGAGTTCGAATCTCACCCTCTCCGCCAGAATAAAAGTATATAATATTGACTTTTTTAATTAATTGTAGTACTATATCATTATGACATACATAGTAAAAGATGAATGTATAAAATGTAAACATACAGACTGTGTAGAGGTCTGTCCTGTAGATTGTTTTTATGAAGGAGAAAATTTTTTAGCAATTAATCCAGAAGAATGTATCGATTGTGGAGTATGCGAACCAGAGTGTCCAGTTGATGCAATTGTGGCAGATTCAGACCCAAATATAGCTAAGAATGAATTAGACTATTGGATTCATATAAATACTGAGTACAGTAAAAAATGGCCAAATATAACAAAGAAAAAAGATGCGTTACCAGAAGCAGAAGAATATAGTCCAGCTAATATGCCAGACCAAAAATCTAAAAGAGATCTTCTTTCTGAAAACCCTGGAACTGGAGATTAATAAATGAGCAAAAAAGATAAAACACAATTAAATAAACCTTTAAGTCAAAACATGAATGAAAGAATTGATGTTGACATGGAGGCATTAAGAAAACAACATGTGATGGTTGCAACACCTTGTTATGGTGGTATGGTCGGCGAACCATATTTAAAAGCAATGACGGGATTGTCAATTCTTTTTAAACACTACGGATTAAATTTTACATTAGCAACTTTGTCAAATGAGAGTCTTGTAACAAGGGCACGTAATACACTTACTGCAATGTTCTTACAAAATCCAACATACACTCATATGATGTTTATTGATGCAGACATTGGGTTTATACCACAAGATGTTATAAAACTATTGCATAGGGATCAAGATATTGTTACTGGTGCATATCCTAAAAAATCAATAAACTGGCCAGCAGTCCATGGAGTAGCAATGGAACAAAAACCAACTGACCCATATGAACTGGCAAAATTTCAAGCATCTTATGTTTTAAATATTAAACGTGATCATATGGATTCTAAAGAAATTCCATTAGTAAAAGGATTGATTCCTGTGTTAGATGCTGGTACTGGATTTATGATGATTAAACGTGAAGTTATAGATAAAATGACTAAAGAATATCCTGAAACAAGATATACAAACGATCTTAATACTGCACCAGAATTAAATCCATATTTTTATGCACTATTTGATACAATGATTGATCCTGAAACAAATAGATATCTGTCAGAAGATTACACGTTTTGTAGACGTTGGCAAAAAATGGGCGGAGAAATTTGGATGGATCCATCTGTAAATTTAGATCATTATGGTTCATATCCTTTCCAAGGAAATATTGCAGAACAATTTACTTTGGTCAAAAAAGAAGATTGATTAAAATAAATTTTTATGCTACAATAAATCATGTCATTAGTAAACATTCTTCGCCAATGGTTTAGCACTGCTCCAGATACAACAGAGCCAATGTCTACTGGTGATCAAATACTTTATGACAGCTTTAATCATTTACAAAATTTTGTTGAATATTACATAGCACAAATTTATACAGGGTCATCGGATCAAACTTTTAAAAGTAGAGAAAAAGGTTTAGAAGGTATCGAGTGGCTTCATTCACAAAAAGATAAAGATCCGGTTTATCAATCTGCATTAAATGAAATTAAAATATTATATAACTGGTGGGTTGATTTAAGGGTACAAAGATCTGACGCATGGAAAGACATTGATACAACCTATGGTCAGTTCAAAGAAGAATGGCTACAAACAACAGAACAAGAAAACAGCGAATTTAAAGAATTTATGGACAAGTGTAGACATGCAGAAAAACTGCAAAAACTATACAATACAGAGGACACTAAAATGTTATTGAGGCTTATTCAGATAAGAAATTATCTATAAGTGATAAATAAAAAGACAGGATACATTATGGCAGAAAATAAAAACAAAAAAACTTTCAAGTTATCAAATCAACAAGTAGTAGATGCATTTGCACAATATCTATATGATATTGGAGAATTAGGCAATGGTGAATCCACTGGTGAGTTAGTATACGAACTATCTGAAAACAATGGTGCAACAGTAGTGTTAACTATTAAAGAAGATAACGAGGACAAGGAATAATAAATGTCTAGTAGTAGTGAATTAGAAAGATTAAAACTGCAACACAACAAACTACATACCGCTATCGAAAAAATGTTAAATGACAATCAATCAGATGAAAACAAATTATCTGTAATGAAAAAACACCAACTTTGGTTAAAAGATAAAATATCAAATATCGAAACAACAAAAGAACTCCAAAACACATAATAAAAATGTTTATTCCTGATTACTTAGGTAATGATGCCTGGCAACTTCCAATGATCAATAGAGATCATTTTAAAATCAAACCAATATTAGAATCTGATGAACAATTAGGCTATTTTCCTTGGATTGAATTAGACATCAAATACAGTTACGAAACTTGGTTAAAAGAAATAAAGCTAGTTGGTGATTCATTTGTTGAATTTGAAAGTGAATATGGTAAAGGTTGGAAATATGTTTCTATGTATGAAGATGATAAATGGAATGACAGATTATTAAATGGGTGTCCAGCAACAACAACTTGGTTTAAAAATATTTTCTCAGAAAAAATAAATGCAACAAAAATACATAATATAAAAGTTATGTGTTTGGAACCAAAAGGATATAGTGAACTGCAACATGGTAATCATTTTGGCCAAATTAATTTTGTTCTTAATCAACCCATAGGATGTAAAACAGTGATGTTTTATCCTAATCCCATGGACAAGACAAAACTTAAAGATAGTGATTACATAGGTATTGTACCTTTTAGAGAAGGATCAGTTATCCAATTGAACAATGAAAATTATAATATGGCAAGGAACAATAGTGAAGAAAATAGATACCATATCATAGTAAATGCAGATACAGAAATTAACGACAAAGTAAAAATGTTATATGACGAAAGCATAAAACATACAACAACAAATATTAAGAAAGATGCACAATTATAAAATTTGGCCAATGTCAAAAATAATGGTTGACGAATATGGTACATTACTATATAATGAGTGGAGTAAAGAGATTATTAAATCAGTGTTAAAAGCTGATTACTTATAGGAAACTATAAATAATAATAGTATATAATGATTATGGCTAGTTTAGACTTACACGGTTATTATGTACAAGATGCTTGGAGGGAGTTTGTAAAATTTGTCCACGAGAACAAGCATCAAGGTCTTAAGTATGTTACTGTTATTACAGGACAAGGTAAGATCAAAGAAGAATTTGAGCTATGGGTAGAAGCAAACGATAGCTTAAAACACTGTGAGTTACTGCCTAGTAATGGTGCTTACAGAGTATACTATAATAAGGAGTACAGATGAGTACAGGTAAATTAAAATGGTACAACGCTTCAAAAGGTTTCGGTTTCATAGTGCCTGATGAAGGTGGCAATGACGTTTTTGTTCATGTTTCAGCATTTAAAGATGCAGGAATCACAAAAGTAGATCAAGGCCAAGCAATGGAATATGTTGTTGCTGAGCACAACGGAAAACCTGTTGCAACTCAGTTAAAATTGACTGAAGCAACTGCTGAAGAAAAACCTGCTGAATCAAATACTGAATCAGCATAATATATAACCTTAGGAGGTTCATGGCAAAAGAAGTAACTGGTACTCTGAAATTAATTATAGAGGCAGGTCAGGCTAAACCTGCTCCACCGGTTGGACCAGCTCTTGGTCAACGTGGTATACAAATTATGGACTTTTGTAAAAAGTTCAACGATAAAACAAAAGGTATGGAAGGTCCCATACCTTGTCTTATAACAGTTTACAAAGATAAAAGTTTTACGTTCATACTTAAAAAACCACCTGTTACATATTACATATTAAAAGCAGTTGGTTTAAAGAAAGGTGGAAGAACACCTGGACGTAACGTGATCAAGTATATTACTAAAGAGCAAATTAGAAAAATTGCTGAAGAAAAAATGGAAGATATGAATGCTTTTACAGTGGAACAAGCAATGGAGCAAGTGGAAGGGTCATGTCGCTCTATGAGTATATCAGTAAAAAAGTAGTTATATAAAAATAGCATATCTGGTTTGCATTAAAAATACTTGAAAATTCAATTTTTCACACTATATAATATATAAATATGATTGGTAGTTAGCTACCCATTCACAGATTTTTAGGAGAAATTAAATGAGACAAATAATAAATTTGCTCAAGTCTTTGACAGAAAGCCTTGGCAAACAAACTATAGATCAGTTCCAAATAAACACCAACGATCCTTTGTGGTGTTTAGCAAAAACTGAATACAGTCATGATCCTGTGTATGCTTATAGATGTTTAAAGAGAGGAGTAAATCCGCATGTTTAGTAAAATTTTAAATTTTATGTTTGCTCCCAGAAAGTCTTTTGAAGAAAAATATTTAGAGCAATCAGCAGATCATTACGATCTTGAAAGACGCCAAAGAGAGTTAGATAAAAGACAATTCAATGGCGGTAACTTTCGTACATTGTATAACAGATTTTTTATCTAAAAAAGAAGCCTATAAAAGGCTATTTTTTGACCAAAAAATATAAGTACATTTGGTAGTAAGCCCAACGCCTCAGATTACATCAAAAGACGGTAAGCCGATCCCTTAATAATAACTTGGAGACAGTCTATGGAAAAAATATTTAGATCCATGGGCGACGGGATCTTAATGCTCAATGCTGTGTTTAGTAAACAGCAAAGGTCACTCAAAGAGCCAGCCGACCAGTCGGATCAGGTGAAAAACTTTAAAAGATGGTTATCCTACGAGCCATCAAAACACTACTTTAAGGGTAAACAATCCCAAATAACAAAGGATTGTGACCCACATAAGTAATCTTCTTGACAAGATGCGTTGTTTAGTATATTATATAGATATGCTACAACGCATTTTGCATTTGAGGACTCAACGTCAACCCTCATTAAAAACTCTGCCGTTAGAAACAGGAGATAAAAATGAGCAAATATTATAGTACAAAAACATATGGACACAATATTGGGTTGGCCTGTGTATTCAGACAGCCTAACGCAGATCATTCACATTGTCATTTATTACATGGTTATAGTTTACAGTTTAAATTTACTTTTGGCTGTGATAAACTAGATAATAAAAATTGGGCAGTTGATTTTGGTGGGCTAAAGCCTTTGAAAAAATGGTTAGAAGATCACTTTGATCATAAGACAGCATTGGATATAAATGATCCACATCTTGAAAAATTTAGAGAGTTAGAAGAACTAGATCTAGTAGACATTGTAACTTTTGATGGTGTAGGCGCAGAGAAATTTGCCGAACATGCCTTTAACTTTGCAGATAAACTTATTAGAGAAAAAACAGATAATCGTTGTTACGTTGTATCAGTAGAGTGTGCAGAACATGGTGCCAATTCAGCAATATATGAAGCATAATGAAAACACACAAAGTTATCTTAGGTACACCAAGAAGTGGGTCTAGCTTTATAACCAGGTGGTATTCAAATGAATATCCAGATTACACAGCATTATCGGAAGACAAAGGATTTGAGCATTTTGAACCAGATCATCCAGGCTGGCCTGCATTAGGTGACCAAGAAGGAATCGATAAGGAAACAAAATTAAGAATTCAAAAACTTGAAGATAAAACTATTTGGAAAATGCACCCTGGCCCGGATATGAGTAATCATATCTTTGAGTACATATCTAAAATGCCAATAATTCTTGTAAAAAGAAAAGACTTATTAGGACAATTTATAAGTTATGGTGTTGGATGGACTACAAACAAGTGGGTTAATTTTGATTCAGAATCAAAATCAAAGAATGGATTAAAAGAAAGTTTTCACTATGAAAAAAAATGGTTCGATGATATGGTTTTTAGATTAAAAGATTTAGAAGAAAAACAAAGTAAATTAAATATTGAAAAACTAATATGGTTCGAAGATATTCCAAATTATAAAGTTAATGGAAAGTTGTCTGTGAGACAAAACGATTTTCCAAATGAACAAAAGTTAAAATGGTTAATTAACTCAAATGAATTTATGAATTGGTTTTTAAAATTTAATGATTCATTTAAAATAAAGGAGACAATATGAAAAATAATGTTTTTACAGATTATAATATTGTTGGTGAAACCACAGATACAAATGATGATTATTCAGTAGTCGAAACTAATGAATTAGAAACGTTATCAGTTGGCGGCATAAAAATTCAACCTGGTAAAAAATCATTCAGTCATTCACATCCAAATAATGATGAAATATATTATATTCATTCAGGAAAAGGAACAATGACAATTGGAGAAAATACTTTTGAAATTTCTTCAGGAAGTGTTATTCTATATGATGGAAAAGAAGATCATTATATAACCAATACAGGTGAAACTGAAATGTATCTCACTATGGTATTCAATAACAAAGCAAAAAATGCCTAAATTTTTACATAAATAATATTATTATGTTTATGGCGTTATTAACATTATTGACTGCCTTAAGTATTTCGGCAGTTGCGATATACTATTCCATATTAGGTTTAGCGGCTATTTTTGCAGGTGCGGCAATACCAATCATGGTTATGGGGTCAGTACTAGAAGTTGGAAAACTTGTTACAGCTTCATGGCTATATCAAAACTGGAAAGTAGCACCGAGATTCATAAAGGCGTATCTATCAATTGCAGTAGTAGTATTGATGTTTATTACGTCAATGGGTATCTTTGGTTTCTTATCCAAGGCACACGTTGAGCAAACCTCATTAGGTACAATCGGTCAAGAAAAACTATCAACCATTAATGAAAAATTATTGCGTTCTGAAAATAGAATAGAACGTTGGTCAACTGACATTGATAGACTTATGAAGGGCGAAGATGTTAGGGTCGATATTTTAATTGATAAAGAATTAGTAGAATTAGACAAACTGTATGCACGTATTGATAATGAAAAACAAGCATTAAGAGATCAAGCAGACAAGGATATTGAACTACAAAACAACAGATTAAAACAAGCACAAGAACGTAAAGAGGCCGACATAGCCGCGGCACAAGAACGTTTTAAAGGTGCATTTAGTAAAAAAGGTTTAGATGAAGCAATAGCAAAAGCAACAGCAAACGAACTTGCTGTGGCGTCAGCGGCACAAAGAATTATAGTTGAAATACAAAACAAATTAAAAGAAGATCTTGCTAGTGTCGATGCCAAGTATGCCGAACAAATTGCAAGTATTGAAGAAATAATTCAAGATTACAAGAATCAAGCAAATACAAAAACAGGTGATATTGAAGGTAAAATAATTGCACTAGAAGATCAAATTGAAGCAGAACAAGATAAAATTGATCAAGTAAACGAAGATAAGATTGTGTTAATGAGTAAACAAGCACAATTAGAAGTTGAAGTTGGTCCATTAAAATATATTGCAGAATTTGTATATGGTCAAGAAGCCGATCAAAACTTGTTAGAAGCGGCAGTACGTTGGGTAATTATTATTATTATAATTGTGTTTGACCCACTTGCAGTATTACTTTTAATTGCGGCCAATATGTCATTTATTAGACGTTTCGGAAGAGGATTTGAAAAACAATATGATCCAGCTCTAGTAAAGAAGTATGCACAAGGTGACATACAACAATCAAACGATAAAGAAATGGATGACCTAAAAAAAAGACATGAAGTTGAGTTAGATGAATTTCGTGAAAAACTTTCACAAGCAGAACAAGAACTACAAGAGCAATTAGAATATCAGGAACAACAAGCAAAAGAAAAACCAGATAAAATGGTAATCAATATCGATGAATCGATAAACGTTAAATCCGATGATGACGTTAAGAAAAAAAAAGACTGACCGCTAACGATCACGTTCAACTAAAGGTTGAAGAAATAGAAATTACTCCAGTAAAAAAAGATAATAGGCCAGAAGTGCAAATGAAGTTCCGAGAAGATCTAAATGTGAACATCAAAGAATTTAAAAAAGAGATTGACATTGAGCAAAATCGTGTTATTATAAATAAAACAATGAAAGCCGATAGTTTAAAAAGATCAAAAGATAAACCAACATCAGTTGGTTGGTTAAAACCATATGTCGGTAAAATAGATAAGAAGGATTAGATGGTAAAGAAAAAAGGTGAATCTTATGATTGTTCTTTTTGTGGAAAAGAACGTGCAAAAGTTAAAAAATTAATAGCAGGTCCTAAAGTTTATATTTGTAACGAATGTGTTGATTTATGTTATTCAATCTTAGAAGAAAATGATATCAATCAAAAAAAAGAAGGACAAAAATCAAAAGCATTAAAAACAATTATACCAGATGAATTAAAAATGCATTTAGACGAGCATGTAATTGGTCAAGAACAAGCAAAAAAAGTTTTATCAGTTGCTGTATATAATCACTATAAAAGATTAAACAATCCCACAGTGGATGGCGTTGAATTAGAAAAATCAAATGTGTTGTTAGTTGGGCCAAGTGGTTGCGGTAAAACATTGTTAGCTCAAAAGATCGCAGATTATTTAGATGTGCCTTTTGCACAGGCTGATGCGACTACATTAACAGAATCAGGTTATGTAGGTGATGATGTTGAAAATATTATTTTAAGATTATTACAAAGTTGTGATTTTGATGTCGAACGTGCTGAAAAAGGAATAGTTTACATTGACGAGGTAGATAAAAAATCACGCAAGTCAGAAAACACTTCAATTACAAGAGACGTTTCAGGAGAAGGTGTACAACAAGCATTGTTAAAATTACTTGAAGGTACAACTGTTAGAGTTCCACCTCAAGGAGGAAGAAAACATCCACAACAGGAAATGATTGAAGTTGATACTACAAACATTTTATTTGTTTGTGGCGGAGCATTTGTTGGTTTAGATGATATTGTAAAACGTAGATTAAATGTTAATACGTCAATGGGATTTATGTCAAATTTTGAATCGCAAGAAGAAATAGATCAGATACTAACGAAAGTACAGCCTGATGATGTTGTTAAGTTTGGTCTTATACCAGAAATGGTAGGTAGACTGCCTGTAGTAGTCTCGTGTCATAGTTTAACGCACACAGACCTTAAACACGTATTAACCAAGCCAAAAAATGCAGTTTTAAAACAGTTTGAAAAAATGTTTAAATTAGATGGTGTTGAATTAGAATTTACAAATGAAGCAATAGATGTTGTAGCCAAACAGGCTCTTGAAAAAGATATTGGTGCAAGAGGATTACGTTCTGTTCTTGAAAGAATTTTGTTAGAACTACAATATGAATTGCCTTTGTTAAAACAACAAGATGTTGAAAAAATTGTAATCAACGATGCAGTAATTCTAAAAGATAAATCTCCATTACTAATTTACAAAACAGTAGATAAGAAAAACGGAGCATAGTGAAAAAACCTTTTCGCCATAGGAATCAACAACCAAATGTGCTATTAAATTCAGCCATTACATTTCCGAAAGTTAGGCTTATTGATCCTAACGGGTCATTCATTGGTATAGTTGATAGCAAAACAGCACTTGTAAAAGCTAAAGAAAGTTCTTTAGATCTTATTTGTACCACAGTCAAAGCAGATCCTCCTGTGTGTCGTATTATGGATTTCGGAAAATGGAACTATGAAAGACAAAAGAAAGAAAAACAAAAGAAAAAATTAGAAAGACAAAATAGAGTAGAGCTTCGTGAATTACAATTCAGGCCAAATATTGATGTGCATGATCTTAATGTTAAACTTAAAAAAGCACAAGAATTTATTGACGATGGAGATAAAGTCAAGATTGTAATGAAGTTGCGTGGTAGAGAAATTCCAAACGGAAGAATGTTTATCGATCAAATAAACATGATGGTAAAGAAAATACAAAATAGTAAATTTGATTCAATACCGAAACAGGCCGGAAATAGAATTTTAGCAGTTATTTGTAAAGACAATGATGCAAAAAAGAGTTGACAAATTATATAAATATGTTAATATAGTGTTATTATGAAATCAGGAAAACCAAGACAAAAATACGATACTAAATCATTTGATATAGAATACAACGTCAATAATAAAAGAGAACGTAAACCACGTCCTCCGAAATTACCAGGCATGGCAGTAACAGTAGTTGACAACAATGTCGAACGTGCAATGCGTAAACTTAAAAAGATGTTGCTTAAAGAAGGAGTCATGCAAGAACTTCGAGACAGGCGTTACTATATGAAACCGTCGTTTATAAAACGTGAAGATAAAAAACGTGCAATCCGAAGAGCGGCAAAATTACGTAGAGAACGTGAAATTGAAGAATTCGGTGGCGGAGTACCTAAGAAAAAAACTAGAAGAAGATAATCCATGTTACAGAATGAAATTTCAGATTGGATTAAAGACTATGCAAAATCTAATAATCGAAAAACATTAGTTGTAGGAATTTCAGGTGGGATCGATTCGGCAGTAGTTAGTACTTTGTGTGCTATGACCAAAATGCCTACTATCGCAGTTTCCATGCCAATTAATCAAATAGAAGATCAACATGATTTAAGTATAGATCATGGCAATTGGTTAGAAAGTAAATTTAAAAATGTTAAACATGAAGTAATTGACTTAGATGGAGTTTATGAAAAGTTTTGGTTAAAAACATTTAATGACTATGGCAGTGAACATGCATTTGCAAATACAAAATCAAGATTAAGAATGGTTACACTACATCAAATATCAGGTGACAGACAAGGTATAGTTGTAGGCACAGGTAATAAAGTAGAAGATTTTGGTGTAGGTTTTTATACCAAATATGGAGATGGAGGAGTAGACATCTCCCCAATAGCTGATTTAATGAAATCAGAAGTATGGCAACTAGGAAAAGATCTAGGAGTTATGCAAGAAATTATTGATGCTCCACCAACAGATGGTTTATGGGAAGATGGTAGAACAGACCAAGATCAATTAGGCGGTCTTACATATGATCAAATGGAAGAAGCTATGGTCAAAGGAGAGGCTAGTGAATATTACGATAAATATCAAAGTATAAGGAAGCCAAACCTACACAAGATGGATCCAATCCCAGTTTTCAAAAAAAAGTAGTTAGGCTTACTTTTTGATAGGTAAAATGTATGACTAACTCGAATGACGAACAGCAAAAATATTCAGTAGATAAAATAAACGAATTATCTAAAAAACTTAACCGTAATTTAGATACGGATACTTTTTGTATTCAACCTTTTATGCATCTTAGCACAACACCAAATGGTCAAATACGTTTGTGTTGTAGGTCTCAAAAAATTGCAGATGCGTCTGATACTACATTTAAAGATGTTTGGTATAGTGATCATATGAATGAAATAAGAAAGAATATGATTGATGGTGATAAGAAAAAATTACCAGAATGTGTAAACTGCTGGTCAATGGAAAGCAAAGGTATAATGAGTTTACGTCAAGGGCAAAACATTACGAGAATAGATAGATATTCAAAAAATGTAAGATCTTGGTTAGATTACTCAGAAGGAAATCAAGAAACATTTCCGTTTACAATTCCTGTATTAGAATTAAAACCTTCAAACTTATGTAATTTTAAATGTAGAATGTGCTGGCCTAAAGACTCAACACCATGGATGGCAGATTGGGATAGTGTAAAAGAATTTTATCCAGAAGGAGATAGAGGTCCAGTTGAAAATGATATTAAACGTTTCAATATGAATAAAAGTCCATTGATTAATTTATTTGAACAACAAAAAAACTTTATTGATGAGTTTAAAGAACTTGCTCCATCGCTAGATGAAGTAGAATTTGCAGGTGGAGAACCTTTATTAGATCCTTTGGTATTTAAAACTTTAAAAATATTAGGTGAACAAGAAAATGTTAAAACTGAAAATATTGTTTTAAAGTATAGTACAAATCTCAGTAAGTTAAATTTTAGTAAAAAAATGGATATTATTGAATTATGGAAAAAATTTAAAAGTATAAAACTTACTATTAGTATAGATGGGGATCCAGAAAGAAACAAATACATACGTCATGGTGCAGATAGTTGGCTATTAAAAGAAAATTTAGCAATAGTAAGAAAAGAATTAGGAAACAAAGTAGAAGTAAAAGCAACAACAACAGTACAAGCATTAAATACTCCATATTTGGCAGAAACAGGACAATGGATAGTAAGAGAATTAAATTGTAATTGGCATACTTCAAGATTGCAATGGCCTAAGCACTTGCATTCTAACGTATTACCTGTTAATATACTAGAAGAAAGTATAAAAAAAATAAAAAAAGTAAATGTAAATTTATTAAAAGATACAATGGATAGTGAAATAGAAAAATATAGGTTAGAAACGCAGTTCAATAATGTAGTTCACTGGTTAACAAGTTGTATGAATGATAACAAACACAAAAAATATTATAATGATTTTGTTAACTTTAATAAAGTTTTAGATAAAAATAGGGGAATGGCAATAGAAGATTATTGTCCGTTAGTATTAAAATGACAGTAGAGCATAAACATCTAATAGTTAGAGCCGAAGTTAACAAGCCACCAACTAATCAAAAATGGGCTCACACATGGTTAACAGATTTAGTAGCAAAAATTGGTATGCAAATATGCCAAGGACCAATTACAACTTATTTAGATATGCCTGGTAACAGAGGATTAACTGGTTTAGTAATTATAGAAACTTCACACATAGCATTACATTGTTGGGATGAAACTGATCCTGGACTACTACAATTAGATGTGTACACTTGTGGAAGTTTACCAACAGAAATAATATTTGAAGAAATTAAACAATTTGATCCTGTTAAAGTTGAATATAAGTATCTCAACAGAGAACGTGGATTAACAGAAATTAATATTAAGGGTGATTAGCTCAGTTGGTAGAGCACCTCGTTTACACCGAGGGGGTCGTTGGTTCGAGTCCAGCATTACCCACCATT
>MDTC01127227.1_pt1 | contig 14947 bp, 9 predicted proteins | sample 811181 | NCBI WGS metagenome assembly MDTC01 (sample SAMN05326644, study PRJNA326480) | marine metagenome | isolation source: seawater | place: Pacific Ocean: North | collected 2011 | reverse complement strand
TTATCACCGACGACGTCATCTCAGGCGCTCTATCGTTGGGGGACTATGCAGTCCTTTGGGGTATGTTTGTACTTCTCGGGTACAACGCCTCGGCGATTGGTCTTTACTGGATTGAATTACAGAAAAACGTCGCCGCCGTGCGACGCGTATTCTTTTTCATTGACTACACGGCCGAAGTTGAACGACCTTTACAACCGATGGCACCGCTAGCCAACGCAATAACGTTTAACGACGTAAGTTTCTCTTACCCCGACGGTCGGGTTGGTTTATCACAGATCAACCTAACCTTTCCCGTCGGCAAATTGGTCGCCATCGTTGGCCCTACAGGCGCGGGGAAAACCACCCTTGCCTATATGCTTCCCGGTTATTTACGTCCGACTACTGGCGATATCTACTTTGATAAAAAAAATCTCAAGGATGTAAATTTTAAAGACATTCGCAATCAAGTCACCTATGTCTTTCAAGAACACATGCTTCTCTCAAACAGTATCCGCGAAAACCTGTTACTCGGAAATCCCAATGCCAGCGAAGACGAAATGCTCGAAGCTTGCCGTATTTCAGGCGCGATGGAGTTTATTGACCCGCTCCCCAAGGGTATTGACACACCCGTCGGTAAAGGGGGAGATACGCTATCGGTGGGGCAAAAACAGCGACTTTCCATTGCCCGAGGCTTGGTGCGGCATACGCCGATATTAGTGCTCGACGAGCCCACAGCAGCGCTGGACCCACAGACCGAAAATGCGCTGATGGCCTCCCTTAAAAAAGCCGCCAAGGGCCGATTAGTGGTTGTCATTGCGCACCGCCTTTCGACAATACGGGAGGCAGACCAGATCGTCTTTTTAGAGGGTGGGCGTGTCGTCGACGTCGGGGACCATGAAACGCTGATGCGCGATCCCGAGGGTCGTTACCGACAATTTGTCGATCTGCAACGTAGATAACGAAAAAGACGGCCAAACTCGCAGTCCGGCGCACGCCCAAAAGACGCTATGCGGTAACTCGCGCTACAAGACCACTGCACACAGAACTGCCGCGCTGAGTGTTATCCCCATACCGCTTGTCAAGCCGCAAAGGTGCACGCTGTATGCGACTGGAGTGGGCCGTGAACAAGTGTGTGTGTTCTTCTGGAGCGGCGGACGCCCATCGCTAACATTGCAAATCCGCTATATTTGGATGGGGAATACTGGCAGCTGTATAAACGACCGCTAGGTTGTTTCTATCGCTATTGCCCTAACCCAGGTTCCCTCCATGCGCTCTACATTTAACGGCATACTCATGAAGAAAACGCGATCCTGCGTGAGTAATTCTATGTTAGACAGTGGGTAGACAATTGGAATGTTATTCCCCGTCATGGCTCGGTGCGTCGGGCTATTCTCAGGCTCCGGCGCTTGCGTGTTAGTCTCCCAAGAAATACCGGGAACACCCACACCCAACATCTTAATTTTTTTCTCTTCGGCTAACCAGTTGGCCGTGTCGCCGACTAAAACCGGTTGATCATCGTCACTCCAGCAACTTGCCAACAAGACGATATCGCCCTCTCGAACATTAGATAGGTGTTCTGGCAAGATCGACTGACCCTTGATGTGGTCCAGGTTGCATACGCACGCATCGCCATAATACGTGTTAAGCGGCATATCCCAGATGCCCTTCATACCACTTGGCAGAGACGCCCAATTGTCGTTATGACCCACGCCGAGTTGAATATGCGTCCCCATATGCCCGCTCAAACCCCCGATTGGCCAATCCGCGACGGTCCCAACGTTACTTCCAATCAAGTGCTCAATAGTCCCGTCTTGTTCATTCACTGTCTCTTCGCTGAGCCAGAGCATGCCGTAAACATCGCGCGTGCCAGCATCAATCGTGCCGTCTAAACGGGCAACCCTAGCCACCAGTTCAGCGGTAAGATCCACCACTTTTTTATTCTTTAAGCCAATCATCGAAGCGACTCCTCTGGTTGGAATGCAACAGATCTGACAAAGCTGGCTTCGAGGTGGGGTATATGAAGTGGCATACCCACATAAAAAACCCGATCTGACGTAAGCGTGTCAAGATTCACCAGCGGGTGCACAATGGGAATATCTGCGCCCAATAACATACGTCGCACGGGCGAGTTGTCCGGCGCTGCCACTTTAAGATCGTATTGCCATTCAATGCCCGGATAGCTACAACCCAACATTTTGATTTTTCTGTCGTTAATGAGCCAATTGACCGTGCGGGCTGACAACCACGGCTGATCCAAACCCTTAAACGGGCTCGTCATTAACACAATATCTCCGCGCTGAATATTGTCTAAATGATCGGGTAAAATTTCTTGGCCGCGAACATCTCCGGGTAAACTTTTCGTTCGATAGCCTTCGCCCTTCGGGTATTGCTCACTCTCTGCGAGCGCTCGTGGTTCCTGGTGGGCGAGATTACACACTGCCGCCTCGCCCAGGAATGTTTCAAGATCAAGTTCCCAAAGACCCTTTATGTCCTCTGACACCCCAGCCCAATGGCTGATATGCCCCTTACCCCCCTGCACATGTGACCCATTGTGAGACGACATGCGTTCTTGTTTTAACACTCCATCACCCTTCGGCGCAGCATAAATGGTAAACAGCGAGTTATCTCCGGGAAACCGCCCTTCCCACATCACCCATGGTCGTCCGTACGGATCCAATTCACCTTCTTCTATGGAACCATTCGTCCTTTTGATACGCGGCACGATACGTGGGCTCAAATCTATCGCTGTATAACCCTCTAATGAGAACATGCTATTCCTATGAGACATAAAATTTCTTCAAGGCTACGCGGTACCGCCCTGCCATACAAACGCGCATACAAAGATTTCACCCATTACCGCCTTATTATCTCGCTTAAATCTCGGCAAGGCGCATCCGCGCAAACGCAACTTCAGTAAAATCGTCCTTGCCAATAGCGCCCGCCTTAAGGACAAATGACACAGCATCAGGCTCATTGGAATGGCAGTAGCCACCGGCCAATTCATCAAAGGCGGACACCTGAACCACGTTTATCCCCAACATGTTAATGACTTGGCCGGAGGTTTCTCCTCCAGCAACAATGAACTTTCGGACACCTAGCTCATAAAGACCCCGTGAAACCTCCCCCAGAATCTGATCGGCACGTTCGGCAGCACCTTCGCGACCGAAAGCTGCTTGGGTGCGCTTGAGCTCTTTTGCATCCGCCGAAGAGGCAACCCCGACGGGACCCAACGGCAGTCGCGTCTCGGCCCATAACAAAATTTTACTCACATAGTCAGGCGTTGCCGCAGCTTCAATTAAGTCAACTCTGAATACCGGGTGGTCATTCTCAAAGTAAGCAACTTGCCGCAATGTGGGCGCAGCGCAGCTCCCCGCAATGAGGGCCTCATAACCGGGGCTAGCAGGCAACAGCGTCTTCCTTGGCGGGTAATTTGAACGCTCATTCTCGCCTTGCAACGCGTTGGCTAAAAAAACGGGTAATGCATCAGCACCGGTCGTCAAAGGCCAATTTACGGCAACATCTGCAAGGCGCCGCAGGTCCTCGTCGTCGACCGCGTCAACGACATAAAACGTCGGCGCTTGCGGTCTTGTCAAATGATCCTCAATCGCTGATTTACCGCGGATTAATACGTTGTGAGGCAGCAGTCCCACGGGCTGATTTGATTGCGCTTGCAGTACTTCAACAAGGTTGGAGTTCAGCATCGGTGTGACCGGATCGTTACGTTTGAACGACTGTCCCAATGGCGTTGCGCCGACGAACATATGACCTTGGAAAACGGTCACCGTATACTCTGGGAAGGCAGGGCAAAATACCGTGTAGTCGGCGCCACTCGCCTCAAGCATAGCTTCGGCCACCGGGCCGATATTACCCTTTTCGGTGGAATCAAATGTCGCGCAGTATTTGTAGTAAAAGCGATGACAACCGATGGCTTTTAATGCGGCCACAGTTTGTCGGGCTTCCTTTTGTGCTTCTTCGGGGCTAATTAAACGAATTTTTCGGGCCACAACGACCGCCTGAGCCGAGGATTTTGCCACTGCCTCAAGGGCCTCGACACTACTCACCAACGGGCACTCCAACCCTGCACGCTCCAAAAGGCTCGCCACCATCATGCCGCCTGTTAAATCATCTGCGAGTATCCCAAGCTCAATCATGACGCAATCCCTCACTGTGTGTAGGACGCGATTTTAACGCAACAGGTGTCACTGGCACTAATGCATAAATAGACGGCTATTTTGAATGAAAAAAGTGCCAAGTCACATCGGCTCAAGCGCCTCGAGCCCATGCAGTTTTTATCTAACCTGTCTGCAAAAAAATAGGGTGCTTGCCCGTCTCAACGCCCCTTTGTAAGTTACGGGGACGGACCGTGGTGGGGCGTTGAGACGGTTTGCGAATCACGGTGCTTCGCTAGCCAATCAGGCCTGATAAGGTTTTTAGCCACAGTCTGAACGCAGATCGCGTCGACATGTCCATAAAAACTAGCTCATGCTAGGTGCGTGTCTTGCCGTGAGGCCTCCATTCATTGCCGGCTCAATGTCGCTGCTCAAAACGTACATCAAGGCGACGGTTTTTTCACTTTTTCGGCGCGATTAAACACGCATTTTTTGGGGGAAAGCGCCTTATCTGCTTTTATTATTTATCATGTCCCGAACATGTTTATGCGCTCTTTGACCGCCGGTTAAATAACACTGCGCAATGGACGTGACCTTGCCACTTGTCAAAAGCACTCAGCACACCTCATCTTTTAATGTCTGCGCCATCTTTGCCGTCACGACAATCAGTTGCCTTGATCAGCGGCTAGGGGCCACTCTGCGGTTTGCCCGCGTCCTTTGGCAGTGCGCGGTATGCGCTCATCGAGCTTTGCCGGCGCCGCGCAGATTTCCTGTCAAGGCGTTAGGGCGTATACCAAATGGGCGAGGAGTAAGCACGTTCCTGAATAACCTGCGGCGAGGGTGCACTCAACCGCTGATAGAAATTCGCATCATACGTGGTCCAGCGAAGCGTAGGAATTTCGATGACTCGAACATAATAAAAAGCCGACTCGTCGCGCTTGAAACTTGGGTCAACCCAAACAGCGGCGAGGGTATGCTCGCCGATGGAATTTAGATACGTGGCGTTCTCAATATCGACGCTTGACCCTACAGGGGGCAACTGACCATCCTCAGTCAATCGTCGATCACCCGACCAATCGACCTCACTAATTTTTTCATGTAACTGACCCGAAGTATCGCGCCAACCCTTGATAATTTGGATGCGATCTAGATTCGCCCCACGGGGGTCTTTAACCGCGCTGATAAGAAAGCTCGGTGCGCGATCAGTACTCGACCCCAATAGGTCTCCCCCCATCGGCACACCCTTTTGATAACCGATCTCGGCGAAATCTGGGCGAAGCAGATCATTCGGCTGAAAATCCCAACCCGCAAAGAAACGCAGCGAGATGCGCGGCCCACTTGTGGCATAGACTTCACGCCGCCTGAGTGCCGAAAAAATCGCCTCGCGCGTGTTTTCAGTCGCCCAAACCGCGGCATATCCCGATGCAGAATAAATGGATGCGTTGTTCGCTCGATAAGGACTCGGTTGGTGACTCGCTGTCTTACCCCAGAAATTTTCCTCACGCGCCGTCGCTAACCCCGTGTGCGAATCGGTTGAGCCAAGCATGCCAAACTTGAAAGGGTTCACGCCCACTTGCGCCTCAAGTTGCAAGCCTGTTTTTAATGCACCTCGAGCAAACGACTGTTTAGCTTGATCCAGCTTAGCCATATCTCCCGGGCGAGAAAATTTGCTCATCATGTCCCACCATATTTTTTCATGCCCGGCAAAATTATCACTCGGCGATATTAAAGGTGCCGTTTCACTGTCTCCTTTTATTTGCGTCACCTCCATCAACGGCTCAATTGAAGCGCGCGTTTTAGCGTATTGAGCCGTGATCTTTTTTCCGTCAAAGGTTGTCGGTTTAAACATGTTGCCGCGGCTAAGGTTACTGTTGTGCGGGATTGAGAGGACATCACTCCCAGTGGTTTTTCGGTACCGTTCCAAAAATGCCCATAAATCCTCCGGGTTATCGCTGTCAAAAGCTGAAAAAGGGATGATCTTCTTGGTATGGACGGGGCCTCCCGCGAAAAGAACGTTCCGATGCAACATCCCGCTGGAATATTCATAGCCCGCAAACGTGGTAAAATGACCCGGGTCATTGTGCTTTTCGGCGCTATCGACAACCTCGTGCCAAATATGCCGCTTAAAGTCGTCGTCTAGTAAAAATTTTTGGGATTTAAATGATTTACCTTTTTGAAGTGCGTGACTTGCGGCCTGATATTCGGCTTCTGTCGACGCCCCCAGCGCCTGCTCTGTTGACGGCAAACGTCTTAACGCGTCAAAAACACGTCTACCGGCTTCTGCGTTAATTAACGCGGGATGCTTGGCCGCAAGCTGGGGAAATACCCCCATATTTTCAGCATGATCTGCCACCATCATAAAATCGAGCGCGTCCAACAATTGCGCGTATTGGCCATCGGAACGAATTTTTTCTCCCTTAGCGAATCGATAAGCGTCGTCAGGTGTTATCCTCGCGCCCATCGAGTAGGCATCTGCAGACACGTATGTGTGAACATGAGTGTCGCCCCAATAGAGATGACGGGGATACGTTTGGCGCACTGCAGGCGCATAGGACTCAGCCCCCCAAACATTCACCGAGGGTAGCCCCGCACACACCCACATTAGCCATATTAATAGCGACGCACGACGTCTTGCAAAACATCCTACGCCCGTCACTGTGCTCGTCGCCTCACGTCAGTAATACTGTTTCACGCTAAGCACCGGCCATCGCCGAGACTTTGCGATAAACCTGTAACGTGCGCTCTGCCAAGTCTGACATGGTCACTTCCTGAAAGCCGATAACACTGGGTCTAATCGTGTCATTCAAAGGCGCGACCAAAATTGAGTCCATTGCCTTCGCACCCATCGCCGCACCCGTAATCGAGCCACAGGTTGCACCGTTACAGTCGGTATCGAGGCCACCTTCCACAGATCTACAGATCGATTGATGAACATCCATCTGGCCAAAGATCATCGCGCCAATAACAACCAATGCGTTATTGACCGTATGGACGCCATTTAGATCGCCATAGTGCGCGTCCACCCAATCCATATAGCCTTCGAAATCATCGTGCACCTGCGCCTGCTGCAACGCATTTCGGCAGGCTTCAGCAAGCTTCGAATTTTTCGGTATCTCGGACAACCCGATCGCTACAAGTGTGTAGGGATCATTCTCAACAAAAGCCGCTGCCACGATGGCCGCAAACAACATTTCCCCGTAAATACCGTTAGCCCGATGCGTCCAACTCGCATCGCGAAATGCGAATTCGGCGGCCAGTTCGGGGTTCCCAGCACAGGCATAACCCCATCCATCAGCGCGAATCTGCGCGCCAATCCATTCTCGATAAGGATTCCGGTTGCTACTGGTGTAGTCACTGGTCACCCAACTTCGAGTCGTCGTGTCGCTTCTTCTGGGCACGGCGTTGTTGTAGTTGAGAATGGCCTGAGACTCTGCTGTACAAATAGCGTTGTAAGGCAGACAAGAATTCCAAAATGTTGCAATGTCGTGCCAACTAAAACTGGGCCCCACCTTTTCTAGTATCGCCAGAGCAATCAGCGTGTAGTGAATGTCGTCATCGGGCTCCATATAAGTAATATTTTCACGCTGTGACTGGGGGGAAAAAAGGGTAAACGCGTCTCCTGCATCAGCACCGCTAAAATAGTCATTTAACGGCCACTGACAACGATTTTCTAAATAGGTCCTGATCGCCTTCCGACCGCGCATGCCTTGTTGACCCAAAATACCCATATGCTCAACCGGCTTTCCCAGTGCACAGCCAGCCGCGCGTCCCGTCCATGCTCCGTGAAATTTATCGAGCAGATCGGCTTCTTTAAGGCCACCCATTTGTCGGGGACCTTCTGGCCGCTGCTTGCGAATATTAACGAGGTCATTGGGCTGAGAGTAGGTAAAATTGGGATCTTTAGATAATTTCGCCAGCTCACTGAAAAGACCGTCCACCGCCTCAAAGTTCATCGCATCATTTTCATCATCCAACTGCGTTATGTGCTCTTTAAGAGCAATGGGAACCACATACCCCTCATAAGCGCGCTGCACCACTTCCATTTTTAGTAATTGGAGAGGCGATTCCCAACCTGTAAATATCATCATTTCGTACCCTTTTAACTGTCAGCATAACCCAAGGATCATTCGTCGACCCGCACAAAAAAGCCTACCGTCCTATTGGTCAACCTCGATAGACTGGAAACTCGGTGGACGCTTTTCCGTAAAAGACAACACGCCCTCTTTAAAATCACTGCGCGCTAGACTTTCTCTCATCCATCGATTTGATTCCTCCATGGCACTTCCTAGTTCTTGATTCAGGTGCCGATAGACTTGCTTTTTCATCATCATGATCGAAATAGGCGCACTGGTTTGGGCTATCGCTTTAAGGTAATCCTGCGCGTCTGCCACTGACTCGCCCGAAGCTGTGAGCCGGGTGGCATAACCCATTCTGTACGCGTCTTCTGCATCAACTTTTCTAGAACTCCACAATATATCCAGCGCGTTCGCAGGCCCTACTAGGCGCGGCAACATCCAACTTGTACCGTGCTCTGCAATCAGGCCGCGAGGTCCAAACGATGTTACAAACCGCGCATTTCGATCGACAAAACGCAAATCACAGAAAGTCGCATAACTAAAACCCAACCCCGCACAAACGCCGTTTACGGCCGCAATCAGCGGCTTTCTTAGTGCAAGGAAGTAAGTGGGCGCCAACATAAAATTAGGATCACAATCGGGATTGCCAGGGTTTGCCGCCAGATGTTCGACACTTTTTTTGATGGGCTGCCCCTGAGCACTCATTGCACTCAGCGCACCCATATCAACGCCCGAACAAAAACCTCTGCCAGCACCCGTTAAAACTGTGCCTATCACGCTTGGATTCCGCTCTGAAACATCGAGCGCATGGCGAACTTCAGCTTGCGTAAGATCGGTCAACGCGTTTAACGTTGCCGGGCGATTTAATGTAATCGTTGCCGCGGGTCCGTCGATCTCATAGAGAATTTCTTGATAAACAGTGCACGGCGTGTCACGAGACATAAGGCTTTTCCATCATGCGTTGCCCCGATATTGTTCTGGCAGTTCAGCGACTTTGCCACTGTAAGACACGACCCGGCCAAGGCTGACCAAAAACCCGCTACTGTGTGGATTTTTCTGCTCACTCACAACCACTTTGAGCACATGCTCGCCATCGTCGAGGCCTGTTTCCCAAACCGCCGTCGCCTGCACATGGAAGGTATGATCGAACCCAGCGTCGATGAAGAGATCGCGAGTTCCCACATGTTCCCCGTCAATGTAGATATCAACAATCCCGCAACTCGAACTCAGCGCGGCCTGCATGTAAATACAGTTACCTCGAAATTTTACTTCGGCATAATCACCGTAGTCCGAGGAGCTAATGACTTCTTTACCGTATGTCGGTTGAGATAGAATCTCATCGCGATCCCAATCACCATGCCACTGAATCGCGTCATCAAGTGTTGGATAGGCATCGACGATCTGACAATCGATAAACGACACCTCGCGCTCACCCACGAACTGGAACGGCTGGTTAGGCAATTCAATCATGTCACCAATACGGCCGCCGTGCTTCTCAATCAGACTCAGAGCCAACTGATAACACAGCTGCGTCGCCGAATTGTTTGAGAGTGTCGTATGGTTGTAGTCGCGGTCCATATAGGGGGCCAGTTCAGATTTTACCTCGTCGGGTAATCTCTCGTAACCGATGATTGCCCCCATGATGCCGCCGCAATTACCCACGTTAGAATCGGTATCCTGCCCACAACGCGTGCACACCGAGATGGATTTTATATAGTCGCCACCCCCATAGAGAATACCCATCAACACATAGACACCATTGAAGTGACCCTGGATATTGAAACAACCGGCATCGGTTTTTGCCCATGGGCACAGGTCATTATTCCATTTGTCTTCAACTTTTTGCCACGTGACGCGCCAGTCTTCAGGCTCTTGCGCGTACCAAGCCAACAGATCGCGAAGCATCAATGCATAATCGCAGTCCACTGGGATCGTTTGCAATGCCATTTCGATCATTTCCAAGCGATCATTTTCTATAAATGCAGCCGCGTACAAAGATGCTAAAAAAACACCCGCATAATAGCCCTCTCCGTAGTTCATGATGTGCCCTACACGATCTGCGTAATCAGTCACCGCTGCGGGTAAGCCCGGACTTATCAACCCAATAAAATCGCATTCAATTTGGAAATCAATGTCGTCAGCATGGGGATTAAAGCGCGGATGTCCTGACAGGTCCGCAGACATGCCCGCTAACAGATTTTGACGGGCCTGACCATTGGCATGCCAAAGCATAAAGGGACTATCGGTAAATACGCGTGCAAAGTGATCGCGAGTTGCATCGATACCTTCCTTTTGCATCACCTCGAGCAAAGCCATGTTGACGTACATATCGTCTTCATTGTGAAGCCACACTGTGGGCGCTTTCGGGTGGATATCCAACGTGCCCTCGTAGATCTCGCCTTGCGCTTTAAATTCCATAGGCTCGCCCATCATGCAGCCATATGCCTTGCCACTCCAGCCGCCAAGAATCTTATCTTTGAGCTGCTCGTGGGACAGCTGGTAGGATCGCGCCATGGTACTTTTCCTTTCTAAATTGAATAAAAATTCGTCAATCCCGTTAGGGACTCAACCTTGCAGACGTCGATAGGCGTCGTCACCAATGGTTCGAGATACGCCAAGTCCCAAATCATGTGCACGTATAATGGCATCACGAAGGGAATCGTGGTTTACCGACAATGGCATATGATGCGAAATCGGATTTGCAAGTGTGGCTTCAATCAGCGTATCGAGCGCCTCTCCGTGCTGAGCGGAAAGTGAGAGTTGTCCAAGATGGATGGGTAGCCCGACACGCGCAAAAAACTGCGCTACACGCAATGCGTCTTCGGAGTCGTCCAAAACAAGTTGCGCCAACGTACCCATCGCGACCATTTCGCCATGCAGATAGCTGTCATTAACGACGGGTATTAGCGTATAAGCCAGTGCCAGCGGATGTGCCAGCGCAAGCCCGCCACTTTCAAACCCAATGCCACTCAGCAAAGTATTAGCCTCTACAATTGCTTCAACCGCATCCCCGTTTTGCTTCTGGCGCACTGACTCGGCGGCCGCTTCGCCATGCGCATACAGCGTCTTAGCACACACTTCACCAATGGCGCAGGCGGCCAAGGTTGGGCGTGCTCCAAGACAGTTGCTTGCAGATGGGTTGTTGTAACAGACTTTGGCCTCGTACCACGTCGCCATTGCATCACCCATGCCCGCCACTAAGTAACGTTCACCCGCATTCGCCACAATGTCAGTATCAACGACGACAAAAGCCGGGTTTTGGGGAAAATACTCAACACGATCTTTTTTACCGTTTGCCATGTAAATAACCGAAAGGGCGGAGCAGGGTGCATCATTCGATGCGAGCGTTGGAATGATCACGACCGGAATGTCTAACCGAAAGGCAATCGACTTACCCGCATCAACGACCTTGCCACCGCCTAACGCGATCAGACAATCAATCTTTTGATCGCTAAGAAGCGCAACATGCCGTTCAATTTCTTCGTTTGTGCACTCACCATTAAACTGTGAATTAATCGCAATCATATGCGCCGCTTGCAAACTATCGGCGACCTGCAGGCCCTGCGAACCCAACCCTCGCCGACTGGCTAGAACCCCAACGCGACGCACCTTCAACAGCGACAAATAATGCCCAATATGATTAATCACTCCGGGACCTTGAATGTAGCGCTGCGGTGCCACTAGTGCCCGCGGCAGTGGCCCGCCCCCTTTGGCGAAGATGTCTTTAGGCGAATAGTATGTACCTGTCATATGCACTCATTCCTGGCCAATGTTACGGTCCGCTACTCACAAAAGTCGATCTGGATTCAACAGACAATAATGCTACCATTAGAGATACCTGAACGCCTATGAGTGAGGAGTAATCAAGTGTTCCAAGCTACCATAACCCGCCACAAAGCTATAGAAGAACTGTCGAGTGAGGGGCAACCTTACGCGTTGGAATTCACCCAGATCCGCAACCAAACTCAACGGGTGTTTGTCCATGCGCCAGCAACCCTTCACGACCTCTATGCGCAAAGTCGCAGTCACAAAGACTTTATTATCTACGCAGACCAGCGACTCAGCTTTGACGAGGTGTATCATTTGGCCAGCGCGCTGGCACGAGCGCTGGTTGATGACTACGGCATACAACGTGGCGACCGGGTCGCAATTGCCATGCGCAACTACCCTGAGTGGACGGTTGCCTTTCTCGCTGCGACATCCATCGGTGCCGTCTGCGTCTCGTTCAATGCCCTTTGGGGCGCTCCGGATATGTCGTTCGCGCTCCAAGACTGCACACCTCGCGCAATCATCGTTGACGCCGAGCGACTGAGCAAATTATGCCCTCCTGAATCACACGATCTGCGTTGCCGCGTCATTCGAGTAAGAGCCGAAAATCACCCGACGGTGGTGTCAGATGACTGGGATACCGTTTTAATGGCCAAAGCGGGTTCGCCCATGCCGACGTGCGAAGTCGCGCCAGATGATGACGCCACTATCATATACACATCAGGCACAACTGGTCGCCCCAAAGGTGCGGTATCAACACACCGAAGTATTATTCATGCGTTACTCTCTTGGGAGTTAGACGCACAAGTGCGCGCACTCATGGGCGTGTATGAAGCGCCTAAATTAGACCACCAAGACGCCATGTTACTCGCTGTGCCGTTATTTCATGTCTCAGGATCGCATGTCGCAATGCTCGCCTCAATGCGCCCGCAACGCAAAATGGTGTGCATGTATAAATGGGATGTTGAACTCGGACTCAATCTTATTGAACAAGAGCGCATCACGGTTTTCACGGCCGCGCCCGCAATCACCCAAGATTTGGTGCGCGCCGCAAAAACTTCGGCTCGCGACCTCTCAAGCCTGCAGGTCATGGGCGGGGGTGGAGCACACCGCGCCCCTGAAGATGTGCACGGGATTAATCAAATGATGCAATCGCTGACACCGCATACAGGTTGGGGAATGACGGAAACAAACGCTATTGGTGCAGGCATTGTGGGATCGGATTATCTCACCTATCCCGCCAGCTGCGGGCAGTGCTCAGCGGTGCTTGATATGCGCGTAGTGGACACGTCGGGGGTGTCGCTGGAAAGCGGTGAGAGAGGAGAGTTACAGGTCCGCGGAACCTCGATGTTTAACCGCTACTGGAACCGGCCCGAGGCGGACGTAAACGCCTTCGACGGCGATTGGTTCCGCACTGGGGACGCCGCAATCATTAACACTGACGGTTTTGTATTTATTGTCGATCGAATTAAAGACATTGTGATTCGGGGCGGCGAAAACATCGCGTGTAACGCCGTTGAAGCGGCTTTAGTCGAACATCCGCTTGTCATAGAAGCGTGCGTTTATGGCATGCCCGATGAACGATTGGGAGAGGAAGTGGGTGCAACCATTTTTATCTCAGCCCCCATTGTGGAAAAGGAACTCGAAGACTTTCTGTTCGCTCGGCTCGCCAAATTTGAAGTCCCCCGCCACATTGATCAGACCCATAGTCCTTTGCAACGGGGGGCGTCGGGGAAGATTCTCAGACGTGCTATAAAAGCGGACGCAATCACTCGATTTCACAAGCTCTAGTGGGGCTTTCGAACGGGTCTAACGGACCGTAAAATGCACCCACATTAGAAGGCATAAGGCGGCACCCCAATACCGACATCCGCAGAGCGCCCTAGAAGCCTTACACCCGAAAAATCGCACAGCAACTAGGGCAACACGGTAATTTCTGATCGCGCGATTTCCTCACGCCATAACGCTTGCTGCTTTTGCCGCGTTTTTTCTATGCGAAGCGTCAGTTCTCTGCCTGATGGCAGTACTTTGCCCTCTGGATAATCTGCACCAAACGCACTGCGACTGACCGTCAGACTCCACGCCGCATACTCATTTTTCATGCGCTCAGCAATGTCGGGATATAAATCGATCAGGTTATTTTCTTCGCTGGGATCACCAACAATATTATAAAGCTGGTACGGTGTGGTGACGAATGTCTTCCCCGTATAGTCAACATTTCTGACAAGCTTCCAGTCATTGTCTAACCACATGAGTCCCCCATTTGCTCTAAATCCTAGGGGTTTCTCTCGCCTTGCAGGTTCTTTTTGGAACACCTCAGCGAGCGAAATTCCGTCGTGAACTTGATTAATTGACGCGGGATCGAGCCCGGCAACATCAATCAATGTGGGAAAAATGTCCATGGTAACCGATGGAAAATTAGACACTCTAGGCTCTATCTTCGCCGGCCACTCGACGATCGTTGGCACACGCAACCCACCCTCATAAAAGTCTTTCTTAAATCCGCGAAGGTGGCCGGTGCTGTCTGGGTCTAAACCTCTGATACAACCGTGCAGGTCGCGGGCCTCATGACTGTTAAGGTCCGGATCAATCTCGTCACTGCATGTCGAGGGGTACTCCATCTCGATTCCCTGCCCCCCAGAACCCCCAAGAAGACTCTCAGCGGCCCACACACGCACGTCCATATTCGGTGATCCGCCATTGTCACTGGTAAACCAGATCAGGGTGTCTTCTGCGATGCCTAGATCTTCAAGCCCCCGCCTTAGATTTCCGATGGAGCGGTCTATGCCAATAATCTCGCCATGGGCATGGGCTGAGGTGCGATCGACCTTTCCCAAAAAGGGCGCGATGTGCTCGTCCGACGCGGCCCATGGCCCGTGTGGGGCGGAGTACCATATGACGACAAAAATAGGGGAGTTGTCAGACAACTCACGGGCAATAAATTTAAGCGCCTCATCGACAATGACCACTGAACCTTCACCCTCAAATTGTTCTCGCTCACCATTTCGACTGAGT
>MDTC01074184.1_pt1 | contig 14947 bp, 17 predicted proteins | sample 811181 | NCBI WGS metagenome assembly MDTC01 (sample SAMN05326644, study PRJNA326480) | marine metagenome | isolation source: seawater | place: Pacific Ocean: North | collected 2011 | reverse complement strand
TTAGAGCAAAGGAATACTCTAAAATATGATATGGAGGTCAGCGCAATGACAAATAGTGCTGGGGCCCCTTTTTGCCTATTGACATTTTTTTCAATAGGCTCCGGCGAAGTGGAGGGGTGCCGATAAAAGAAATCTATCACCTGATTTCAACTACATGCACTAATTTGAGATCGAGCAAGCCACTTGTTTAGACTCTAATCGCTTCTAGAATTATTACTATATCAGCATTCCTCAGCATCAAAAGCCCCACTTTTATGTTATAAGAGGTCTATGCGAGCCCTATTTATACTTTTGCTTTTTTGCAGCAGTGCCAATGTATATGCCAATACTTGCGATTCGCTTTTTGCCGAAGTAAAGGAGGCTCCACTCACGAATGATGAGGCCATTTTTTGGTTGTTACAAAAACACTATAAGGTGAGTGAGGCGGACTTATTTCAGCACTTAAAAATAGAGATCAAGGACCAGGATCATGCCACGGCATTGCGGATGGCAACTTATGAGAGGTTGGAGGCGGACCTGCCGATGTTTGTTTTTCGGGATATGGCTGCAGAAAAATTATCTCCGCAATTTGTGTCTTTTTTTAGGGACAAATTGAATACGAAGGACTTTCCCAGTTTTGCCATTGCCGGCATGGAGACCATGGCAATTGAGATGGGCCTTTTTGCAAGAAGCCGGCAACAAGGGGAGCGTGCAGAGCATTTAATCATTAAAATAAGGCCAGAGGACTTGCCTTTGCTACTGGAACAAATACAGGAAGCGATTAAAAACGAGGAGCTTCCCTCTGTAGTCTTTTACCAGCGCTTTATTTCCCCTCAACAATGGCACTAAGAAATCTAATGATTGCCATTGACCTCTGAAATGAAGTGAAACAAAATGTTAGAATGGTATTAGATACACATTCTTATTTGTTGGGCGTTTTTGCCGGCCTAGCATTTTTTATGTATGGTTTGGACTTTGTTTCCTCTTGTTTGAAAGAGATCATGGGCAACCGCGTCCGCGATCTTTTGGCCAAGCTATCTAAGTCGAAACCCCTTTCCATATCTGTGGGTATTTTGCTAACCCTATTGATGCAATCTTCAGGCGCAGTAACCAGTTTGTTGGTGGCTCTAGGAAAAGCTCGGGTGACCACATTGTCGCAAGTAATGGGGGTGATCATAGGCTCTGCCATTGGTTCCACCATAACCGTGCAATTGATTTCCTTTAATATCGCGCAAATTGGTTTGCCAGTTTTTACCGTAGCGTTTTTTGCTTACTTTCTTGCACAAAAACCCATTATGAAATCCATTACCGGCATTCTTATGGGCTTTGGCTTGGTCTTTTTTGGTTTAGAGCTTATGGGCATTGGTGCCGCAAAAGTAAAAGACGTGGAGTGGTTGAGTACCATGTTCATTTACTTAAACGAAAATCATATCATCGCCATGGTGGTCTCGGCTGTGGTCACTGCCATGGTTCATTCCTCGGCGGTCACCGTGGGTTTGGCCATGACCTTGGCAGCATCGGATGTCATCACTGCCTATGATGCTATCTTTTGGGTTTTTGGTGCCAATATAGGGACTACATCCACTGCATTGATGACCGCCATAGGCGGCAATGCGATTGGCAGACAAGTGGCTTGGGCCAATGTTTTGTTTAAAGCCGGAACCCTTTGTGTCGTTTACTTTTTTGCCAGTCAGCTACATGATTTGGTGGCCTGGATGGGAGGAGCCGTACCTAGGCAAATTGCCAACGCCCACACCTTATTTAACTTTTTTGGTGCTGTTTTGTTTTATCCATTTATTGAATTGGGCGCGCGTTTGTTGCAGCAGCAAATCCAACCGTCTAAATCCGAGCAAGAGTTTGGGCCCAAATACCTTGATAAGTCTACGGTTCTATCACCGATTATTGCCTTGTCCGAAGCCAAGCGTGAAGTTAGCCGTATGAGCGATATAGTACATTATATGATTGTGGATTCCTTAAAGGCTTTTGAAGATGAGGATACGGAGCTGGTGAAAACCATCAATGAGAGTGATAATCGGGTAGATCTATTGCAAAGAGAAATTAAGGACTATCTAATTGAAATGGCAACAGATTCAGATTTGGCCGAACAGGTTCGCTACACCTTTTCCTATGTTTCAGATTTAGAGACGGCGGCCGATATTGTGGACCGAGGACTATTGGAGCTAAGCCGAAAAAAACACAATTTAAAATTGCAGTTTAGCTCTGAGGGTTGGGGGGAGATCTGCGAGTTGCAGTTAGAAGTACGCCATCTAGCGGATTTGAGTGCCTCTTGTTTTCAATTGCATGATGCCAATTTGGCCGAGCAAGTGATTGAGCAGAAAAAGAAAATTAGCAAGATGGAAAATCGATTGCGAAGTTCCCATTTTGAGCGCCTAAATCAAGGCCTAAAAGAAAGCTTAAATACGAGCTCCATTCACCTGGATGTTTTGGCCGATTACCGCCGAATTGCTTCGGTGCTAAGTAATCATGCCTATGAGGTCAGGAAGCAGAGAAAAAAGCGCAAGAAGTAATTTTTCATCGGCGCCGCTTCGTTGCTGCTAGATTCTAGTCAGTGCCATCGATCATAGGCGTTGCTGTTGCGTCACCCCATACAAAAAGCCTGAGCTTTGTTACCTAAACTATCATCTAGAACATATAAAACTTCTATAATCTCCACAAGATAGTGCCGATAAGTAAGTGATGAAGTTTTTTATATTTGCATTTGCATTTTTTCTGCCAATACTTGCAAGTGCTAGTCCCAAAGAGGCGGCGATTGATAAGGCCTATCAAAAGGTTATGCGGCAAGTTTTCTTGCAAATCATGAATGATGCAAAAAAATACGAATCGGCTGCTAGTTTTTATGAGAATACTTTTGCTCAGGTAAAAGAAGATAAGCAGTGGGAGGGTAATAAAAAAATATTAGCCAAGGTTCAACCACCAAAAATCTATATGGTAAAGAACGCATTGGTTTTTGAGCTGGCGCCATCGCATCGCTACTTTGTGAAGTTGCTAGATAAGCGGGGGGAACTTGCTATCTTTAAGGCTGAGCAGCAGGCAGGAGCATTTCCGCTTTTACCAAGAGCCTATGCCATTGCCCCCGCATTGGCCGCAGGGGCAAGTCTTATTGGTGGTGCGGTAGCCAGGGCGTTTAGTAATTTTGCGATCAGGGTGGCAGGTGCAGCATCACTGGGATGTGCCGTCAATACCATTGCGCATCGAAGTGAGGATGAAAGTGATATGGATCGCACATTGTCGTGCTCACAGGGAGCTGTTAGTGCTGCCAGTCTAACATTGTTTAGTCGAAAAGAATTGTTATTTACATCGGCCACCGGTTTGGCGGGATGTTTGTTGTATAAATCAGAAGACAAGATCACTTTTTTTAAGGACAAAAAAGAATGCAAGGATGGCTTTCTGGATTTTTATTCTGTTGCCAGCGGCTTGCTCGTAAGTCTTAAACTGGGCAATCGCCTAATCAAAGGGGATAAATGGGAAAAACTTTTAATTGGGGCCCTTTTAAGCGCTGGAGTTGCCTACGGCTACCTAGCAGATCTTACTTATTATGCCAAATTACCTGAACAGTCTGGCACTTATCTTAAGTGTGAAGCAAAAAAAAGCTTGAGCTACCGTGTGGTGAGTCTTGATGAAAACTTAAAAACTCAAACTGAAATGCACTATGAGAGCTCATCAGCAGAAAAACCAGAAAAGGGGATTATGTATTTTTATGATGATAACGGGGTCATCCAAGGCGGAGCTGGTAATAATATGGAAGATTTGCTTGCCAGGTATCCGCAAGCTAAAAAATCCAAACAATCAAAAAATCGACTAGAAAAATTGCTGGCTAGTAATCAGATCTATATAGATATTTGTAAAAAAACAAAAGAACTTACTTATCTCGAATTACAATCGCAAAAAAGCGAGAAGACGAAAGCAAGCAATTAATTGCTTGCTTGCCCTACTGGTAGGTAAATGCCATCTTCACTGATAATGGCGTTGGTTTCATCACTAAGCTTTACGCTCGTGTTTCTTTGGCCGTCTCTAATTGCAGCCTTTGTTTTTGCGTTCTTCACAAAAATGATTGCACCTGGCACCATTTTGGAGGTTGTAATTGCCAAGCCTCGCGGATTAAAAGCTTTTAAAGTAGATTTTAATCCATTACCAAAAATTTTTAGCGACTTCACTAATGAAGCTGTACGTCCACCGTCAATGGCTCCCTCCGTTACATCTGCGGACATATCGGTGCCAAGGTTCACATCTGCATAGGCAATGTTCGCACTAAGTAAAGCTACTAAGATTAAATTTAAGTTATTCATTTTTCTCTCCTACCCATTAATAAAGCATATTGCATGCCAGGCGAAATTTAGTAATATCAGTCACTTAGCTATGGGTATTTCTTGAGCAGCGCGATTTGTTCGACAGCTGTAAAGAATTTCAACAATGCTATGCTTCCACCGCAATGAAGTCTAAGTAGTTGAAATCAGCAGCATTTGGATACAAGCCGCCTCTATTTTCTCCAAGGGACTTTTGAACACCAGATTTTGCTACGAGTCATCAACCAGTCTTCTTGCCCAAAGTAGAAGCGCTGCCACATTGTTCTAGGCAAGTTGCCAGAATCTATGCTAGACTCTTGTTATCATTAAGGAAATCAGGGTATGAATGGGAATACGAAAAAAAATCTTTATGAAGTGACTATCGCCGACGTACCCCTGAAGCTTTTGTCAGAACATTCCGAGAAACTAGTTCAAGAGATGGTTGAACTTGTCGATGCCAACGTAAGCAAAGCATTAGAAAATCAAAAGACACCTTCGATTCAAAATGCCGCATTATTGGCAGCTCTAAATATTGCTGAAGATTATATTTTATTAAAAAATACAGCGAAACAACGACTCGATCGTTTAAGTGATCATGCCGAAAGTGTTCTAGCAAGCTTGGATTCTCCTGATGATGAAAAAGAATTGAACGTATAGTTTGATTCCTTGAATTTTGGAGATGGATCATGGCTTTGCAAAAACGATCGAAAGATCTGTTGCGAAAAGATGCTTGGTTGTTGTTGCAAGAGCAACAAGACTTTCTCAAGCAAAAATCCCTAAAAGTAGAAGGCAATTTGGCGAAGTTCTTTGCTAGTCAGCAAAACGCTAAATGCTGGGCAGCTTTTATGCCGCTCTCTTTAGAGGTGCAAATTGATTATTCTCGTTGGCCTGATAAGGACTTTGTCTTTCCCCGCTGCGAAGGGCAAAGCATGTCGTTTTATCGGGCTAATCCAGATACCTTTGAAAAACATGCAAAATGGCAGGTGCTTGAGCCCAATCCAGCACTTGCAAAAAAAGTAAATGCAAATGAAATTGATGGTTTTTTGCTTCCCGGCTTGGCTTTTTCCACAAAAGGTCAGCGTCTAGGCAAGGGAAAAGCCTATTATGATAAATACTTGCAAAATCTATCACAAACAAAAGTGGGCCTAACCTTTGAGTTTTTAATGAAAGAGGAGATTCCCCAAGAAAGTACTGATGTGAAAATGGATTTTGTTATAACCGATGAACAAATAATTGAGGTGAATTAAATGGAAAACCTAGGATTGTTAATAGGAGTTGGAGCAGGAGCCCTAGTCTTTGGGGCCATAGCGATGAATGTCTTTCGTAATCTTTTGGATGAAAAGCGCCGCTACAATGCCTCGCGTGAAGCAGAGCGCATTGTTGCCAAAGCAGAAAGGGAGGCTGTCAAAATTGAACGTGATGCCAATCGCCGTGCCGAGCAGCTAGAAGATAAGATTCGAAAATCCACCGAGCGCGATATTGAGCGCAAAATGCAGAGTTTGGATCGAACCGAGTCGCAGTATAAAGATAAGGAAAAAGCGCTGGACCGCAAGCTCAAACAAAAAGAACAAGAATATCAGGACAAGCTTCGTAAGGTGCGAGCTAGAGAAGAGAAGCTAGATCTCGCCGAAAAGAAATCCGAAGAGCAAGAGCAAAAACTGCAATCGCTCTTAAGTGATTATCGAGCAAAATTAGAGAGCGTATCGAATTACAGTGCGGAAGAGGCGAAAAAAGAAATTCTAGAAATTGTAAAAAGAGAAAGTGAAATCGATGCGGCGAAACTGGCGCTAAAAATTGAAGAGGAAGCCAAAAGCAATGCAGAACGCAATGCCAAGAAAATTATTTCACAAGCCATCTCGCGCTATTCCGGTGAGTACGTGGTGGAGCGCAGCACCTCGGTGGTGGAGCTGCCTAGCGAGGATGTGAAGGGAAAAATCATTGGTAAGGAAGGGCGAAACATTCGAGCCTTGGAAATGTCCTGCGGAGTGGATGTGATCATTGATGAAAGCCCAGATGCGGTGCTGATATCAGGCTTTGATCCCGTTCGAAGAGAGTTGGCCAAGCGAACCCTAGAAAAACTAATTGAGGATGGCCGCATTCATCCGTCTAGAATTGAAGAAGTTCTTAATAAAGAAAAGAAAAGCTTGTTTAAATCCATTCAAGCCGACGGTGAAAAAGCTTGTCATGAGCTCGATATCACAGGTGTTAACCCAGAGATATTAAAGCTCATCGGTAGTCTGAAGTACCGTACATCCTACACGCAAAATAACTACACCCACTCCATCGAAGTGGGCTTTATTGCGGGAATGATTGCCGATCAGTTGGGACTAGATGTTAAGGCGGCAAGACGAGCCGGCTTGCTGCATGATATAGGCAAGGCCTTGGATCATTCTGTTGCAGGCTCGCACGCAGTGATTGGCGCTGACTTTGCTAAACGCTATGGCGAGAGTGAATTGGTCGTTCACGCAATCCGAGCGCATCATGAGGATGAAAAGCCCTCGCATCCCTTAGCATGGGTGGTGCAGGCAGCGGATGCCTTATCCAGCGCAAGACCTGGTGCTAGAAAGCAAACCAACGAGACCTTTGTGAACCGTGTGGAAGAACTAGAAAGTGTTGCCAACTCTTTTGATGGCGTGATTCGTTCCTTTGCCCTGCAAGCAGGCCGCGAGATCCGTGTCTTTGTGGAAGGCTCCAAAATCAACGATCAACAGTCGGTGGTGCTAAGCCGAGACATAGCTCGTAAGATTGAAAAAGAGATGACCTATCCAGGGCAAATTAAAGTTGCCGTGATTCGCGAGATACGTGCGGTGGATCACGCTCGCTAAGGGGATGAGATGAAGGTGAAATTTGATCCACTAGATAAAGAAGTGGAAATTGATTCCAATACCAGTGTATTGGAAGCTGCCAAAGAAAATGGGATTCAAATCAAGTCGGTATGTGGAGGCTTGCCCTCCTGTGCTGAATGCCGCGTGCAAATCAAAGAGGGGGAGTACAATGTATTTCCTCCTGGAGAAGAAGAATTGGCACTGATTGGTAACGCCTATTTTGTTGATAACTCACGCTTGTCTTGTCAGTTAAAGTGTTTTGGTGATGTGACCATTGATATGAACGAGCAAATTGAAAAGCAAAAGCGTGGGGTAAGTACGAAAAAGCCTCGCGGAGCCAAAGAGCAAGAAGCTCGCGAGTCCTATGCAGTGGAAGGCTCCATCATCCTAGATGGTAAGGAGCTAGAGATGTTTGGTGCTGCCAATCCGCAATATGCTAACGAGAAATTGGCTTCCATGGTGGAGGATGAGCGCCTAGAAGATGCCGAAACGGCGCAGGCCGAATTGCGGCGTATCCGTGAAAGGCATAAGGGCAAGTCTGAGTCCGAAGATATCTAATCCTCATTCACTCACCCGAAAAGCCCGCAAGAATCCCCGCAAAAATCCCCGCAATAAAAAAGCAGCCCGATTAGAGGCTGCTTTTTAGATGTAATGCAAAAATAAAAATTAAGCTGCTTTAAAAGCTGGAGCCTCTTTTGGCGACCAGTTGCGACGTAATTTTTGATATTTTTTAACATCTCTTTGGTAGGTCTTGTTATAAGTAGTTTTATAACCAGCAAAAACCTTGCTTAAGAAAGTGTAGTACTTTTTGTAAAGGTGCTTAGAGAAAAAGTTTGTGTAAAAGCTAGCAGTAGCGCCTTTGTTGTTGATCCAGAACTTGTTTGTAAAGTTGCGGCACTCTTTGTTTAGAATGGTCCACCACTCGTTGGCTTCTTTTTTTGTGATAAAGTTGCCCATAAATACGTGCTTCTTGCCGTGCTTAAGACCTACTTCATAACCGTTGCCTGCTGTTTTAAAGTAAGCGCGGAAAGAGAATTTACCGTATTTATATGTTTTTGTTTTTGCTTGCATTATTATGCCTCCTTTATAAGTGTCTCTTATCTCGGGCATAAGAAGACAAAGCTAAAGAGGACGTAGGACTAGAATATTAAAATTTGACTAAGCTTGCGCCCCAAGTAAAGCCAGCACCAAAGGCAATCAGTGCTAAGGTGTCCCCTTCTTTTACTTTTCCTGCCTGAATGGCATCATGTAGTGTTAAAGGAATGGAGGCCATGGTCGTGTTGCCATACTTATGAATGGTATGGTGAGATTTTTCTAGAGGTATTCCGAGTCCTTCCAAAATCATTTGGTTGATACGGATGTTGGCCTGATGGGGAATTACGCAGTCTATATTTTCAAGCGCTATGGAGTGCTGATCGCAAACTTCTTTGAGCGCTTCGGGCATGCGGCGTACGGCATTTTTAAAAACAAATTTTCCGTCCATAAAAGGATAAAAGTTGCGCGCCTCATCCTCTCCACGAATAAGAGCGCCGTATTTATCCAAGTCATTCGATGAGGGTTTAGGAAGAGTTAGTTTTTCTGCATACTGGCCTTCAGAATGAATGGCAGTTCCTAAGATATATTGATCATCCTTATCGCTTCTTTCCACAATGACTGCGCCAGCACCGTCGCCAAACAAGACGCTTATGTCGCGGCCGCGCGTGCTTTTGTCCAGACTGGTGGAGTGAATTTCTGAGCCAACCAAGAGTACGCGCTTATAAAAGCCGGCACGAATCCAGGCATCGGCTACACTGAGTCCGTATAAAAAACCGCTGCATTGGTTGCGAATGTCTAGGGCCGGAACGGTTTTACTAAAGCCAAGCTCTCGCTGCAGCAAGCAGCCGGTTCCGGGAAATATATAATCCGATACCAAGCAACCAAAGACAATGGCGTCGATATCATCGGCTTGCACCTCTGCATTTTGCATGGCTTGCTTAGAGGCCTCGACCGCCATGGAAAGGGTGGTCTCTCCCTCGCCAATCCATCGTCGCTCTTTGATACCGGAGCGCTGCTGGATCCACTCATCAGATGTATCCATTAACTTTTCTAAATCTTGATTGGTAACAACTTTTTTGGGTACACAGATTCCAGTGGAACGTAAGCGGCTTTTGTACATTTGGGCTCCTTAAATATTAAACAGCAAAAGAGGAGCCGCAGCCGCAGGTTTTTGCAGCATTGGGATTGGTAAAAGAAAAGCCCGTGCCATTAAGGCCACCAGAATAATCTAATGTCATACCGGCAATGTACATATAGCTTTTTGCATCCACCGCTATTTTCACATCTTTGTCTTCAAAAATATGATCACCCTCTTTTTGCTCGTCTTGAAACTCCATCTTATAGCTTAAGCCAGAGCAACCACCGGGGCGTACCTGTACGCGCAAGAAAGACTTGTCTTTGCCTTCTTGTTTTAAAAGACCTTGTATTTGTTGAGCTGCACTATCACTAATATGGATCATACTTAGCCTCCGGTTTTATTTTAGCAGTAACGACTAAATTTCTCTAGCAATATGCAAATAATACGCAAAAAAGGCCGGCAAGCAAGTCTGAATCTGCGAAAAAACGCAAAGATTTTGGCTATTTACTTAGTGCTCCACGAAAAATAGACAAGGCCTCCTGGATTTCCTCGGCCGTGGTCATGCGCCCTAAACTAAGACGCATGGTATTGCGGGCATAGTGCTCCTCAAGACCAATGGCCTTTAGTACGTGGGAGATTTCGCCATTACCAGAGCTACAGGCAGAGCCCGTAGAATAGCATATGGGGCGCAATTCACTTTGCATATCTGCAAGTGAGCGATTGCCGAAAGACAGGCTCAAGTTGTTATGGAGCCGAGGGCCAGAGGCATTATTGATTTTGTATTCTATGCCGTATTCTTGGCATATGCTTTCCAGTCCGCTTTGCAATTCATCTCGAAGAGCTGCGATCTTTTTTTGCTCCTCTTGTTTTTGCGAAAAACAAAGATCGGCTGCTTCGGCCATACCAACGGCCGCCGCCACATTGGAGGTGCTGGCGCGAAATCCCTGTTCATGGGCGCCGCCAACCAGCATTGCTTTTAACTGAACAGAATCTCTAGCATAGAGCGCACCAATGCCTTTAGGACCGTAAAATTTGTGTGCCGACCATGTGAGAAAGTCTATGGGCATTTGACTGACATCAATGTCGTATTTTGCAAAAGTTTGTACGGCATCACTATGAAAGAAACATTGATTATCACGGCACAAGTTTCCAATGGCTTCGAGATCTTGCAGGCTGCCAATTTCGTTATTTGCATGCATGATTGAAACCAAAAGTGTGCCCGGCTTTTTTATTCTGCTACTTAAATCCTCCAGATCCACTATGCCATTGGCATCCACCTTTACCAATTCTACTTCGCAGTTTTTGGCGTGATGCTTTGCCGCCTTTAAAACAGATTTATGTTCAATCGGCGTAGTAATAATGCGGTAGGCATCCCTGTCAGCATAGTTTTCAGATAGAAAATAAAATAGCCAATTATTTGCCTCTGTTGCAGAGGCGGTGAAATAAATTTCTTCTGCCTTTGCACGTAAGATATCTGCCTGCCGCTTGCGGGCGGCCTCCAGGGCCTCCTTTGCCTGCCAAGCCATGGCGTGGGAGCCAGAGGAATTGGCGTATACGTCGGTAAAGTAGGGAAGCATAGCCTCCACAACCTTTGTATCACAAGGCGTGGTGGCGTGGTAATCCATATAGATCGTTTTCATAGGCAAAATCAAACACAAAAGCCAGATTTATTCTAGTGTTCTTTGCGCATTTGTAATATAGAAAAGCATGCTTGAATCACTGACTCCCTTTCGAATTAGCTTCATGGGCGGACGCTCGGATTTGCCTGCTTTTTTTGAGAAGGAGGAGGGTTTTGTCGTCTCCGCCTGCATCAATAAATTCATGCATATGCACTTAGAGGCGGACAGCTCCCATCACTTTTGGCTAAAATATAGCAAAGAAGAGGTGGCTCTAAAGGTCTCGGAGATTAAGCATCCCATCATTCGCTCTTGCTTTCAACACTTCACCGAAATGGCGTCGCTGCCGGGGCTTAAACTTAGCATTCAATCGGATATTCCCTCTGGTACTGGTTTGGGCTCAAGTTCTGCGTTTACGGTTGGCCTATTAAATTTGCTGCAAGCAAAGTTTCACAAGCATTGGGATGCTAGTATGTTGGCTGAGCTAGCAAGCTATATCGAAATTGAAAAACTAGGTGCCTTTATTGGAAAGCAAGATCAGTACTGCGCGGCTTTCGGGGGTTTTAATAGCATGCGGTTTTTAGCTAAAGGCGGCGTTGAGGTAAAGAAGTTAGAGATGCCGGATCCTCAAGTCTTTCAATCGAGTCTTTGTTTGTTCTTTACAGGCTTGCGACGTGATGGTGCAAAAGTTTTAGAAAAGGAACGCAAAAACTTAAACATTGCAGAAATCATAAAGATGCGCGATTTAGCCAAAGATTTTGCCGCTGCCATTCATGCTGGTGAAGATACGCAGGTTCTGGGTGATATTTTGGATAGCGGTTGGCAAATCAAAAAGTCATTAAACCCTGAAATAGCCAACTCCGAAATCAACGAGGCTTACAAGCGGGCGATGGCCGCAGGTGCCTACGGCGGAAAACTACTGGGAGCTGGTGGAGGCGGCTATATGCTATTCCTATGCAAGGCGGAATTGCAAAAGGATTTGGAAAAGGCATTGTCACCTATGCAGAGATTGCCTATAGAGATTTGCTATGAGGGCTCAAAAATATTAGGAGATACTAATGGATAAAAAATACGGCAGCATAGCCATTGAAAATGCAGAGTTGGAAGCGTTTGAAAATCGCACCAAAGACCGAAAGTATGAAATTGAATTTACTTGCCCGGAGTTTACTTGTCTTTGTCCGCGCTCGGGCTTTCCTGACTTTGCCACCATTTTTATTAAGTATGTACCGGATCAATATTGTGTCGAACTGAAGTCATTGAAGTTGTATATCAACAAATTTCGCGATGATTCGGTTTTTCATGAAGATGTTACCAACCGTATTCTAGATGATCTGGTAAAACTTTTGGATCCGCATTATATTGAAGTGGTAGCCGATTTTAATGTGCGTGGAAATATCCACACGGTCGTTAAAGCGGAGCACTCCAAGTAAAAGCTTTTAGATTTGTATTTTTTGTGGGCGCTTCAAAGTCCCAAGAAGAACGCTGAAACTCTGCTCCAGGGGCAATCTCCTCGACCTGCTGACGAAAGCTTTTCCAAGTTAGTGCTTCGTAGTTCATAGAAAAATAAAGGCTACCTCCCGGCTTTAAAAGCCTTTGGCAATCCTGTATCAGCTGTCGCCACTCTTTTTTTATTTGAAAGCTTTTGTTTTTTGAACGTGCAAAAGATGGTGGGTCGCAGACAATAAGGTCGTATTTGCGTTGCTTTTTAATGGCACCTCTTATAAATATTCGAGCATCGCTAGACCAGTATTCCCATTTTTCTGTCGGGATATCATTTAGCTCTAAGTTTTGTTTTAACCAGTCCAATGTATTTTGTGAGGTGTCCACATTGGTAATTGCTTTGGCGCCCATTTTGGCGGCCAGAACGCTAAAGCCACCGGTATAGCAAAATAGATTTAAGACATCTTTGCCCTTTGCTTTTTTCGCAAAGCTCCACCTTCTTTTTCGTTGATCTAAAAATAAGCCATAGGATTTTCCTTGCTCGGCACGCATTTCATATAGAGCACCGTGCTCTTGGATTTTCCAAACTTGTTTGGCCCCGGCAAAGTATTCGATTGCTAATTTGTGTGGGTCTTGCCCGCGGTTATTCATATATTGAATGATATAGGGAAACTGTTGATCAAAAAGATTTTCAATTTCCTGATGTAGCGAGCGGATTAGTTCTGCATGCCAGGCTCGTTCCTCATAGATTTCATATATGATTTGTTCACCCAAGATTTCTATGCGCAAATCCCCCACCTCTTTATGAAGTAGGCAATAGGCATTGGTGTCCGGGGAAAATAAAAAGCGCCGTGCATGAATGTGTTGCAGAGCCTGAACCACCTTGGCTTGTGAGAATAATTTCAAATTTTGAAAATAATAGGGCAGGGGGCTTTCATATTCTCGTCCAGCAATTTTCATCTTATGGCAGTGTAAAAAAAAGTGGGGCCACTCATCTTTGATGCCATAGTCTTTATCACCCAAAAGCGGCATGCCGCAAGCCTTTGCATGAATACGGATTTGATGTTTACGGCCTGATTTTGGTAAGGCTTTGTAAAGATATAGGCCATCTGCTTCGCTAATTAGTTCAAAGTCGGTTTGGGCATCTTTTCCGCCAATGGGATCTTCGCAGTGAAAGGAGCTAGCTTTAAATTTGGAAATAAAGACGTATTGCTTTTCTACTAAATTTTTTCGAAATTCTTTTTCCGCCTCTGCGGCACTGGCCTTGTCTTTTGCAAAAACTTGGCAACCAGTAGTTTCCTTGTCCAGGCGGTGAATGGTCCATAGCGGCTCACCTATTTGATGTTCAATATAATCTTGCCAACCCCACCATTGGGGTCCGGGCCGGTGAGTGGGCCACAAAAACGCCTTGTCGGTTTTGATTAGGTTCATGAAAAATTCTTCGTGCCCGGCAGGATGCCGTCTTCTTTTTGGCATTCAGGACAGATTCCATAAAGTTCCAGCACGTGAGATGTGAGAATGTAACCAAAACTTTTAGCAATCGCTTCTTGCAAATCCTCGATTTGTTGGTTTTCAAATTCGCAAATGCTACCGCATTGCTTACAGGTTAAATGATCATGATGGGATTTTTTGCGCGCCCACTCATAACGAGCAGGAAGACCGCCCATGCGCACCTCGCTTACATACTCCTGTTCGGTAAGTTGCTTTAAAAAACGATAGACAGTAGCAAAACCAAGATTGGGATCTTTTGCTTGCACAGCTTCGTAGAGCTCTTGTGCAGTAATATGATCGCGGCCACGCAATATGCATTCTAGAATGGTCAGGCGTTGCTGCGTAACCTTCAAGCCCATATCGCGCACGATTTGTTTTATGGCTTTCTCATCCCAGCGGTAAACTGGCTCTTTGATTTCGGGGGTTTTTGCTAATTCCATGGGAAATATCTATCGGAAGCCTAGGGTTAAAGCAACTAAATAATAATGGTTCTCAATTATAAAAACAGGCGAGAGTTTTCTTGTCGGCCTCGTGATGTTTAGAAAAAATCAGTAATTTCATGTGTTTATTGACATTTGGCAACATAAAAGGCTTGCAGTTTTTGACTATCAAGCGTGCCTATCAAATAATGGAAGCATTCATTGGGGGGAGAAATGAAATATCTAGTTTTTACGCTATTTTTGTTTGCGATGGGGGCGGAAGCCCGAACTTGCTTTAACAAACATATGGCCCGTAATTACCATTCGGTGATGATTGATTCTTTTGTGGTGGAGGTGGGAAGACGCTCCTACAAGGTTGAAACATGGCCATGTCCGGAGCTACGTTGGGCTGATGCCATTGGCTTTGATTCCTTTGGTTCCCAAGTTTGTGCACTAGACACCGTCTTGGTTTATGATCGATTTCGCCGCAGAATGCCGGTGGATCGTTGTCCTATTCATAGTATTGTAGAAGTTGAAAATCGCTAAGGACACTTGCCATTAGCGAAACAAAAAGTTAGTTTGCGATCTGCCGCGCAGACGTAGCTCAACTGGATAGAGCATCTGACTTCGGATCAGAGGGTTGTGGGTTCAAGTCCTTCCGTCTGCGCCATTTGGTATATTCCGGATACATCCTTTACACTTTATTCCGGGCACATAGTTTACACTTTTATGACGTATCATTTCCCTACAGGGAGGGTGA
>MDTC01225274.1_pt1 | contig 14949 bp, 23 predicted proteins | sample 811181 | NCBI WGS metagenome assembly MDTC01 (sample SAMN05326644, study PRJNA326480) | marine metagenome | isolation source: seawater | place: Pacific Ocean: North | collected 2011 | reverse complement strand
GGTTCAGATGCTATTCGTTTGAACCGTAAATCATCAGATGGCAGCATCATTGACCTCCGCAAAGACGGCACCACTGTGGGGAGTATTCAAGCTAGAAGTAGTTTTACAACATTACAGATAGGCTCAACAGGGACAGGCATAACTGGAACTAGTTCGCATGCAATTTTACCTTCTGTGAACAATGTTAGAAGTGATAACACTAATGATTTGGGTATCAGTAATTATCGTTGGAAAGACCTTTTTCTATCTGGCGGTGTATACCTTGGCGGAGTAGGGTCGGCTAATAAGTTGGAGGATTATGAAGAGGGGACTTGGACTGTAGCCTTAACACCGTCTACTAGCGGAACAATAGGTTTGAGTTCTGATGGTGGTGCATTTTATACAAAAATCGGACAAGTTGTACACTTTTCAATTAGCGTTACTAATAATTCTATTAGTAGTCCTGTTGGTATCATCAGTTTTAATTTACCATTTGCAGCCGCATCTGGGTTTCAAAAAGGTCGGTCTGCTCTTGCTCTTTACTTTGATGGGGCAGCTGGAAGTAATGTAGCTGACTTTATTGGTCTTACGATTGATGGTACGTCAGAAGGCCGTATTTACCTTGGAGATAACCCTGCATCTCAATCAGACAGCGCACAACAGATGGACGGTTCTACCTATATTTTAATAAGCGGAAGCTACATAACATCAGCATAACCACCCCTGTTGGATCACAGGGTAGTCAGTCCAACCATCACAGGAGATAAACGATGGCAACATTAACAGAAGAAACAGTACAAGACAAAATCGAAGTAGTGGGTGACTTCAAGCATGTGCAAGTACGCACAGCTACAGTCATCAAGCGTGACGGCACAGAGATCAGCCGTGGCTACCACCGCCATGTCGTAGCACCAGATGCAGACATAAGTGGCGAAAGCACTGAGGTGCAAGCCATCTGCAATGCAGTCCACACAGACGCAGTGAAAGCAGCTTATGCCGCACATCTAGAAGCACAAGAGGTGTAATAATGGCTGTAACATACACTTGGACGATCCCCACAGTAGAGCGAAATCTGTCAGACGGTGGAATTACTATTATTCACTGGCGTTGCACTGGGGTTGATGGTGACAACTCAGCGTCTAGCTACGGCACAACAGGCCATGAACCAGATGCAAGCGCAGATGGGTTTATAGCTTACGACAGCGTAACGGAAGCCAACTGCATTGCTTGGGCGCAAGCTGCGCTAGACAAGGATGCGACTGAAGCGGCTCTTGCTGCTCAGATTGAAGCAGACAAAAACCCAACCAGTGGCGCAGGAACTCCTTGGGCCGCATAACTTAGAAAGGAGATCAACATGGTTGAAGATAAAAAAACCATAACGATTGACGATGTAGAATACACAGAAGACCAACTCAGCGACGAGGCAAAGGCTTGCATTAATCATTTGGGTTCACTGGATCAAAAGATAAGAAGCGCAGAGTTTAATTTAGATCAGCTTAGAGTGGGTCGTAACGCATTTATGGACATGCTCAAAAAAGAGCTGAAAACCGACGAATAAGGCAAAAACATGACCGCATATTACGTTCAGCCAGAACCAAGCGCATCGGGCGGAGAGACATACTGGCTAGAGGGATATGCGGTCGGAGATGCCAAGTTCGCCGCAGCGCAATCTGACGGCACAAGCACTAGTATTACGGGGGTTACAAAAGTAGTTAACTCGGGAGCGGCAGCCGTCGGCGCGTCAACTTCTCTATTCGGCGGTAACAGAGTTGTCGCCGGCGCCCTTGTTCAAGAGCCAGTGTCGGCTACAGTTACCGGCGTCACACGCGTAAGGCAGGGAAGCGTTAGATCCGATGGCCAGTCTACGGTTAAGATTGGCTCAGTGCGTGTCAGAACTTCCGGAAATCTTGTCGAAGCAGACACGGTAATTCTTATTGGCGCCAATAACGTAATTGACGGCGCAGCCGCGACTAGAAGCCGATACGTTGTGGAAAACTACTGGCTCAGTGACTATGTGGGGCCGACGTCTTTAGCGACTACCGTTATAGGCGGCACAAAGTTAAATCTTTCTGCGGCTTTAACCGAAGCCACTTCTAGCGTTCTCATAGGCGGAAATAAGACGGGTGTGGCGGCTGCATTAATGAGCTCTACGTCTTCAATAATTATTGCAGGAAGCCTTACAACTACGAGCTCGGCAATTGCTGAAGCCACTTCATCTGTGTTTGCTGCTTTATCTAAAAAATGGGAAAAGGTAGACGACGTAGCTGAAACGTGGTCTGACGTATCGGACGTGAGCGAGACGTGGACGGAGGTAAGTGTTACCTCCGAAACATGGACACAGGCGTGAGTTATAGACGAGATTAGATAAAACCTATATAATGGGCTGAAGCTAGAGGAAATTAGATATGGCAGATACAACGACTACAACGTACAGCTTAACAAAGCCGGAGGTTGGCGCCAGTGCCGACACATGGGGCTCTAAAGTAAATACAAATTTCGACTCCATCGATAATTTGCTCGACGGGACGACGGCCATAGCGCCAAACCTTACGGCAGGATCATGGAAAGTAGGCGGCGTAGCAGTCACAAGCACCGCCGCAGAATTAAACATATTAGACGGCGCAACGATTACACTGTCAGAGCTAAACTTACTTGATGGCGATACGGCGGCTGTATCGACGACGTTGGTAGACGCAGACAGAATTATTGTGAACGACGCCGGCACGATGAAGCAAGTCGCGCTATCAGATTTGGGAACGTATGTCGCCGGAGGTGTTACCCTTACTTCTGTAGGCGCATTAAATAGCGGCAGCATTACGTCTGGCTTTGGGGCGATTGACAACGGATCTTCTAACATCACGACGACCGGTACAGTCTCATTTGGCAGCCTTACTGACGGCACAGTGACTATTGCCGACATTAAAGATGAAGACGATATGACATCTGGTAGCGCCACGTCTTTAGCAACTCAACAGTCTATCAAGGCTTATGTTGACGCGAGCGGTATAACCAAGACTTCTGGCGCCGCTCCTTATTACGGCGCTCGAGCGTGGGTAAACTTTGAAGGCTCATCTAGTGGGGCGACAGTGCGAGGCAGCCAAAATGTTGCGAGCGTAACAAGAAATGCCGCAGGAAATTACACTGTAACCCTTTCGGCGGCCATGCCTGATACTAATTACGCTGTGATGGTTAACGCTATGACTGCCGACTCGGTCGGGGGAGTTCGTTTTCACGGAGGATACCCAAGCTCTACAACTGAAGTAAACGTTTATACTACAAACGATAGTAGAGCCGGTGTGGATTTAACAATGGTTAATGTCGTAGTATTTGGATAGGTGCATAAATGCCTCTCGTTAAATTAGATATACCGGCCGGCGCGGTACGCAATGGCACAGAGTACGAAACAGGCGGAAGGTGGAGAGATATGTCACTCGTCCGTTTTTATAATGGTGTCTTGCAGCCGATTAACGGGTGGCGTAAGCGCGTTACCAACCAACTTACGGGTATACCGAGAGCCATACATACTTGGAGAGAAAACGACGGCACGCGTTGGGTTGCCGTTGGAACACACCAAAAGTTATACGCACTTGAGGCAGGGTTAATATTAAGCGACATAACTCCTACAGGTTTAAACGCAGGAGTAGCAGACCAAACTGGGTCTGTTGGGTATGGCGTTGGAAACTATGGCGAAGAGGCATACGGAGTGCCAAGGTCTGAGGTATCTGCGACGCTCGTAACTCCTGCGTCTGTCTGGAGCTTGGACAACTGGGGGGAGTATCTTGTAGGTGTATTATCAGACGATGGCCGGATATTCGAGTGGGACTTAACCTCGGGAACGGCTTCCGTAATATCAAATGCACCCGTAGGATGCGACGGTGTTATCGTTACGGAAGAACGTGTTATATTTGCCCTTGGAGCTCAAAACGATCCGCGCAGGATCGATTGGTGCGACCAAGAAAACAATACGACGTGGACGGCTGCGTCTACAAATCAAGCCGGCAACCAGATACTGTCTACTAATGGTAAGATTGTTACGGGTACAAAGATACGAGGCGGTACGTTAATACTGACAGACATCGACGCACATTTAGCGACCTATATAGGGCAGCCCTTCGTATATCGATTTGATCGGGTTGGCACTGGATGCGGAGCGGCATCAACGGCGTGCGTAACTCAGGTTGACGTTGGGGCCGTGTGGATGGGCAGAGACGGCTTCTGGATATACGATGGCGCAGTGAGGCCATTAGATAGCCCCGTCGCAGACTTTGTCTTCCGCAATTTAAACGAAAGCCAGATAACTAAGGTAGCTGCATTTAATAACGGTAAGCACGGCGAGGTCTGGTGGCTGTACCCAAGTGGAGACAGCAACGAGTGCAATAAGTACGTCTCTTGGAGCTATCGAAATAACACTTGGACATTTGGCGATTTAAACCGCACGGCAGGGTCTGATGGCGGAATATTCGGCGCTCCGATCATGGCATCTTACGACGGCTACATTTACGATCACGAGGTTGGTTGGGATTACGATGGCAGTTCCCCATTTGCGGAGACGGGGCCAATAGAGATTGGTAAAGGAGATAACTTAGCCGTCGTAAACCGGTTGATACCGGATGAGCGTAATTTGGGTGACGTTACGGCAACTTTTACGAGCAGACTATACCCAAACGCCTCTGAAAGCACGCACGGTCCTTTTACGCTAACCGCAGAAACAGACGTGAGGTTCACTGGCCGTCAGGTTAAAATGAAAGTCACGGGGGCCAAGAATAGCGACTGGCGCGTAGGGGATATGCGTGTAGACGTCAGGCAGGGTAGTAAAAGATGAGAAAGCTGCCAGTTGCAGGGCCAGAGTATGACTACAAGCTCGAGAATATACGTAACAGTATTCTCGAGGAAGAATTAGCTCTAACGCATCGAAAGCTCGAAAACATTCAGCTTGGAGCCGGAGATCTCATATTCACAGATGATTCGGGAAACCAGAAGACAGTACGCACGCTGCAAACGGCTGTAGACGACCCGTCAACCGGTTTGTCTGCCACTGCAAGTGCGGTGTCTACTTTGTCTACTAATGTGACGACGCTCGACGGCGAGGTCACAGCGTTATCGTCTAGCGTAACTACGTTAAGCACAACTGTCGGCACGAACACGACAAGCATTTCCACAAATGCAAGCTCCATAAACGGCATCGAGGGTAAGTATGCCGTAAAAATTAACAATAATAACCATGTGTCTGGCTTCGGGTTAATTAGCACGGCAAACAATGCCACGCCTACAAGCGTTTTTACGGTTACGGCTGACGCGTTTAAAATTGTTGACACGAGCGGATCGGCAACGCCTACGGCTCCGTTTGAGGTGTATACGTCATCACGCACCGTAGACGGCGTAAGCGTCCCTGCCGGCGTTTATATGGATAATGCGTTTATTACGTCAGCCAGTATCAAGACGTTAGATGCAGACGTAATTACAGCCGGAACAATTAACGCCGACAGATTAAACGTTGACGGCACTACAATTAGCACAAGCGGCGGCAACCTAATTGTTAAGGCCGGAGGCGTAAATACAACTCAAATTGCCGCTAGTGCCGTCTCGTCTTCAGATAGGTATTTTACGTCAGCCTCTAGCTGTTATGCGAGCAGCAGTGGAACATGGGGCGCTACTATATTCAGCCAAAGTATTTCTGCAAGCGCAGGAGATAAATTTTATATTTCTACAGAAACTCCTAATTTTAATTTAACCAGTTGGACAGCTAATACTTATTTTCTCCAAATGGCTACTTTTTTAAATAACGCATCTTTTTCCCTAATGTCGTTAATTTACCCAAATATGACTAATTATCACGGAGGTATTCATTATGGAGGTATATTCGTTGCCACGGCAACTGGGACATTAACATTAGACGTTAGATTTAAAACAAATAATACTGCGACAAATTCTGCACAAGCAAACGGCCTTCGCGTAAACGTGTTAAAACTGGAAAGATAGCATGAAGAGCTACGTAATATATAATTTAGATGGTGAGATTTTACGTTGCGGCGCAGTAAGTGATAATTCTTTTTCAGATATTCAAGACGCAAGCACTGAATTTGAACTTTTAGTAGATTGGCCTATAGACGTTGAAAATTACAAAGTTGTAGATAAAACGCTAGTTCTAAAGCCTGATGAAGAACTAGTCTCAGAGAGCCAAAACATGGATTTAGTTTTGTTTAGGCAGCAAAGAGACGGCATGTTATCTGCGTCAGACTGGACGCAATCACCCGACAGCCCGTTATCAGATACCAAGAAGTCCGAGTGGGCGACATACCGTCAACAGCTCAGAGATTTACCGTCAACGACAACAGATCCAAGCAGCCCGTCGTGGCCGCAGAAACCTGACTAGCCAAATGCATAATAATGTTATAGAATTGCAAACAAAGCCGAGCGTAAATATTCTTCCGGTGATGAAGGAAAACTTCAGAGACGTGATGAACGACGCAATGGAGTTACTCGCACCGGCGATAGCGAGGCAGTCTCACAACGTCACAATGCAAGACGTTGAGGACGACATTAGATCAGGTGGGTCGGTCTTATGGCTAATCCACTTGGAGGACAAGCTAACGGCGGCCGTGACAACTTGCGTCGTCAAGCACCCTCAGAGAACGACGTTAAAGATAGAGTTTATAGGCGGCACGAGAATGAGGCAATGGATGAACGAAGCAATAAGCCTTTTTAAGAAGTTGGCGATTGACGCTAAGTTAGATGGCATCGAGGCAGACGGCCGCAAAGGATTTGAGAAATACGTAGACAATTCAGACTTTAGAGAAGTTTACACGCATTACGAAATGGAGTTGAGCTGATGGGAACATCCAAAACTGAAAAAACGACAATGGACCCGATGATGGAGCAATTCTTTGGGGAGACGTATATTCCTGCGATACAAGGTTTCTTGGAAAGGCCATATGAAGCGTTTACCGGTGAGCGCGTTGCAGGGCTGACGCCAACTATGGAAAGTCTTTTGGGCGAAGCTCAGACGTTTCAAACTCCGGAAGAGTTTGCTGCGGCCAAGGGCGTCGTCAGCGACGTCGCCACAATGACGCCGGAGGAGCTTTCGCAAAGACGCGGCCAGTACGCGCAAGAATATACCGACTTAATACTAGATCCCACGCGCTCAAGACTAATGCGTGAGCAAGATATACAGCGAAGCCAAGAAGCAGGCGAGATGACTAAGGCGCTTGGTGGCGCAGGCTTCGGGGCGTCTAGGCGCGGCGTAATGGAGGGCGAGAGAGAGGCGGCCAGAGATGTTGCTGTAAGGCAGCTAGAGGCTGATGTTGCAGGGCGTGGATTAGATTACGGCACGCAAAGGCTTCTTTCCGACGTAGGTGTAACCACTGGAGCCGCAGGACAGTTGGCGCAGCTTGGATTAAGCGAGCTTGGAGCCGAAACTGACATATTTGGACGCAAGATGGCGGCGGCTACTATACCGCAGCAAATTGAGCAGGCCCAACTTGACGCGTTATTTGACGAGTATTCGCGCTCGCAGCAATATCCGTTAACACAGTTAAGCATGTTGACTGGATCTGCCGGAGCGTTGCCGCAAGGGTACGGCACGACGACATCACGTACTGGTGGGCTCGGGCCTGCGTTGGGTACTCTAGGAAGTTTGGGTATGGGCTTTGGCGCTATGGGTGGCGCGGCATCACCTATCTTTAATCCTCTTTTTGGCGGCAGTGGATTAGGTCTTAATTTTTAGGAAGTTAAAATGGCATATATACTAACACAAAATGACATAGACAGATTTGGCCTTATAGATGCTATGGCAGGCGACGCAGCCACGGCGGCAGACTTGCAGAAGATGGGGCTTGGCACATTGCCAAAGAGAGATACCCCAACAATAGACCCAGAGACAACTGACATTGCATTAACGGCTCTTCAAGCGACTAATCCGGTTAGTCCTATTCAAATGGAAGAACGCATAGTGCAGCCACGAGTTGAGCCGCCTGCAAGCTCTTTTACGAATATCACCCCTACTCCGACAGCCGTAACCGCGCCAAACGCCATGATGAGCTTGCTTGATCAACCTATATCACAAGACCCGTTTGAAAATTTAAGCAAAAATCAAAGAACAATGCTTGCATTTGCCGCAATTAAGGATGCAGGCATGGCGCTGCAAGGGAAAGAAGGCACAGCATTTTCTGGGACACTAACAGGCTTTAGAGAGCGTGCCGACATGGAGCGTAAGCGCCAAGCGGTAGCAGCTAGGCGTCAGCTTATGGGTAATCTTATGGGCGGCATGGGTATGGGCGGCGCAGGCGCGGCAGGCAGCCCTACGCAACAACGTGACGCAATTATGAGCGCCCTCACTGGCCAACTTATAGACGCCCCCACTGCAAACATTCTTCTTGGTAATATTGAAAGGCAAGAGTCTAATATGTCAGGAGCCTCAAAAGCTACGGCGATGATGGCGGATATTGATAACTTATTAGGTCTTGAAGGTCTCGATCAGATTGTAGGTGTAAAAGGCATAGCAACAGGCGCTCTTGAGACTCTAGGATTAGGCGCATTGCTGCCAGATGCACAAGTAGCCAGAGGCGTTTTAGACAAAATTAAAGGTGGCGTATTCCTAAACGCATTTGAAAGCTTAAAAGGCGGAGGCCAAATTACAGAGCTAGAAGGTAAAAAGGCTGAAGAAGCAGGCGCTAGGTTGCTTACAACTCAAAAACCAGAAGACTTCAGAGCCGCACTATCCGAGCTTAGATTTTATACTGATATTGCTAGACGTAGATCTATGGGGGAAAATATTCCGCCAGACACTTTTTACGAGCCAACAACTGGCGCGGCAGGAGCTTTAAGCGAAAGAAAACAAAAATGGCTAGGCGGTTAGAATGGCAGAATACACTGTAGAGGATTATCGTAAAGCAGCAAAGGCAGCTTACGAGGCAGGAGACATAGAAGCGGCAGAAGCGTTAATTGAGGATGGCATGGCGCTCGAGCAACGCCTCAAGCCTGCGCCAACTGGCGCTGAAATTGTTGAGCAATTTGATGATGGCGGCCGTATTCTAAAAAGCACACAAACTGGTCAAGAGACTTACGTTACTGATGGGTACGCTACATCAGACCCTGCACGTATAGCAGAAATACGAGCCGCAGGCGGTAAAGCCGGAGAAGTCTACAAAACGTCTATGGCTAAAGATATTATTAGCCAAGTAGGTGAGTTACCGGCAAGAGCTGCAAGCGCAATAAAAGGCGTACCATTTGTTGGTTCATATATCGACGAGATCATAGGGCAGTTTAGTCCAGAGGCTGCTCAGGCAACAAGAGCGGCACAAGAAGCCCGAGAGATAGTAGCGCCAGTTACAACCGGATTATCAAGAGCAGGCGTAGGCGTGGCAACCGCTATTCCTGCGGCTATAGCTGCTCCTGCAATATCTGTTACTCCGCTCGGCACTTCTTTACTAAGCCGTGTAGCAACAGGAATTGGCCTTGGAGCCGGCGTTGGGGGTTTGGAGGGCGCAATATACGGTTACGGCGAAGGGGGTACGCCTCAAGAGCGTGAGGAAGCCGCTAGGCAGCAAGCACTATTCGGAACAGGAGCAGGCGCAGTGCTCGGGCCACTGGGACCGACTATTGGCGCAATAGGCGGTAAAATTAGAGGGCGTCAGGTGTCAGCTCCTGCGCGTGAAATTGGACGAGAAATAGGTGCAAAAGAGCAGGCGCTAGGGTTGATAAGCGAAGCAGCTCGCATGGACGCTCCGACAGCCGCAGCTAACTTGCAGCGTGCAGGGCGTTACGGATCTCTTGGCCAAATGGGACCGGCGACACGAAATCTGTTAGACTTGGCGGCTTCATCTACTAGCGAAGGCGCAGCCATTGCGCGACAGAATATTGAAGAAGTTGCAGGACTAGCAGGCTCTCAGTTCAACGACTTGCTTGACGTATCTTTAGGTGGGCCGCAGGCTGCCCAACAGTTACAAGACTTGCTTATGGAAGGTACCGCAACGGTCAGACGCACTGAATACGATAAGGCTTATCAAGCGCCAATAGATTATGCCACTTCACAAGGGCGCAAACTTGAAGAGCTGCTAGGAAGATTGGATAGCGACGTAATAGCCAGAGCTGAACGCCTTATGAGGCTAGAAGGGCAGCCATCACGACAGATTCTAACTCAATTAGATGACGCCGGCAATGTTATTGGCTTTGAGACCTTACCTGATGTAAGGCAAATTGATTACATTACCAGAGCCCTAAAAGATGTATCGCCTACCGCAGCTCCAGAGGAAAAGGGCGTGCTAAGAGCGTTATCTGGGGATATACGAAAAACACTAGATGAAATAGTCCCACAATATAAAACGGCCAGAGATATTGCCGGAGACGTGATTAGCCTACGTGATGCGATAGACTTTGGATCAAAAATGCTTAACCCAAAAACAACTCGATACGAAGTACAGCAAATTGTAGACGGTATGAGTAAATCAGAGCTAACAGGCTTGAAACAAGGATTAAGAGGCCAAATTGACGAAATGATGGCTAATGCGAAGTCATCTTTAACAGATCCAAATCAAGACGCCCGTGAGATGATTAAACCTCTAAAAGATATGCTAAGTAGAGCATCAAAAGAGAAAATAGGCATAATACTTGGCGACGACGCAACTCCATTTTTGCGTCAGTTAGATGAAGTTTACTCTGCTATGTCTATGAGAGCAGGAGTAGCTCAACAAAGTAAAACAGCTATAAGAGACATGGCTAAAGAAGCTGCAAAAGAAAGAATTGAGCCCACAATGGGGCAGCTAATGGGCGAGCGTGGGCCATTTACAGGAGCCTTTGAGGCGCTACGCCGAGAAGCAACGCAGACACCATCTCAACAGCGTGCGTTTGAAACGCTAATGGGTGAAATTGCAGAGCCACTTACACGTCAAAAAGATCTGACACAGCTACTACAGCAAACGCAGCAACTACGCCAAGCTGCGCCGCAGTTACAAAGAGCCGAGGATATATATGAAGCCGGCAAAAGATTTGGAACTTATGGCGCGATAGGCTTAACGCCTGCAATGCAGACGCTAATAGGGCCGCGTTAACCCCTCTTCTTAGCCTTCTTCTTCGGCGCCTTGCCGCCTTCCCAAGCTTCGTTTTCCGGTGTGGCAGGGTCATCTGCTTTTAGCGTGCCGTTACTATTGCGAGCTCGCTTTGGCGCTGATGATTCGGTTAGTGCGGTTATCTCTGCGTCTTGGCGTTTAATAATTGCCGCAGCATCTTCGCAAGCTTGCATCATTGCCCGAGGGTTTGAGATCCTATGTGGGAGCTCAAGTAGCATAATTAAACTTTGTTCTTTTTCACTTAACATTTTATTCTCCATGACGTTAACATGCTTTAAACTACCAGATACTGCTTGTTTTTCAATACCGAAGCCTATATGTAGTAAAAAGATACCTCCAAGAGCCTTGCCTGTTTGGCTCTTCAACTAGCCCCGAGCTTCCTCCCAATTTGGCTCGGGGTTTTTTTATTTGCATTATTGTTAACTTGCGGTTAACAGTAAGAGCACAAGGAGGAAAACATGCAAGCAATAATCGATGAAACTAATAGCTGCCGCGTATGCCGTGGCGAAGGTAAAAATTGGGAGTGGGATTACTCTCAAGTCGTAGACAAAGATGTCCAGACAGTTAGCGCGTGCCGTTGGTGCATGGGCACTGGATACGATTGTGTCATTATAGGAGGTTTAAATGACAAAGTGGGATATTAATATTATGGGGCCGTCCGTGGTTAACATGCAGGAAGTGGCTCCAATTATTAACCGCCTCGAGCGTAAGATTGAGGTAATGAAGCTCGATCAGAAGGCGTCAGGCTCTTTAAGATACCACGACAGCAACGAAATGCTTTCTCTCGTCTCAATATTAAAAGAGAAGATGAATTTAAAATGGTAAAAATAAGAGCCAACGAATACGACTGGTACAAAGTATTGCCAGTTATGCGTAAATATGCAAAAGCAGAAAGCGAAGCAGCCGCTAGAAAGTGGGGCTTCGGGACAATGGACCGCGTAAAGGCAGGTCAAAAGAGCGGCGCTATAGGCGGCTCTCACAGTTGGAAGACGCGACCAATGACTGCGTATGCCAACAAGATAAAGTTGATGTTGGCTAAAGGTATCAGCGTCAGCGAAATTGCAACAATTTTAAATAAAACAGATGCCGCGATAAACTCTGCGATAAAGAGGCATGGCATTAAAAAGGAGGGAAAATAATGATTATTACATATTACACATTTATGATGCTAAGTTATTTCGTCGAGGGCGAACAGGTGACACATAACATCGTTTTCCCAAGTTATGACGCTTGTAGCTACAGCAAAGAGGCAATGTTTGACACGTTTGAGCCGCATTACGATACGGTAATCTTGTACTGTAAAGGCACTAATGTTATGTCTAAGGACATCATTAAGCCGAGGGTACGACCGGAGTATGGCAATTAAAGATCCTCAAAGGAGGAAAGAATACCAAAGGGAATACGGGAGGAAGTGGTATTTAAAAAACAGAGAAAGAGTCATTGCGAGTAATAAGAAAAACAAACGCAAGCGACATCTCAAGTGGTTGGAATACAAGTCTACTTTTAGTTGCAGTGAGTGCGGAATAAAGCACCCTGCACTAATAGACTTCCACCACAAGGACGGAGAAATTAAAGAAACTGAGGTAAGCACTTTTGTAAATCAGGGCCAGTATTCAAGAGCATATGAGGAAGTTAAGAAGTGTATACCTCTTTGCCCGAACTGCCACAGAGTGCATCACTGGAACGAAAGAAAGAAGAATGAACGAAATACCTAATTATTTTGAAATAGCAGAAAAAATTATTGATAGAGCCAAAAGAGGGTTGCCGCAGGATCGTTGGATGCGTGGCGATCACGAGATGGAAGCCTTCGTCAGAGCTTACATTGGCCTGATTGATGCGTGCGCTACAATGCACAAAGAAATGATTAAGCGTGGCGTTGAGTCGATGAGCATCGACCCTGATAACACCTAACTAAGCCATTGGTAGACTTTTTTAGTTTCTTTATTCCGATGGTCGAGGCCAGTATAGCCACCGTTAACGCGCTTAGTGATTTTCTTAATTACCTGATCGTTTACGCCTTCGTCGGCAAGCTTAAACAAGCCGTTCTTATCGAAGAACCAAATTGCTGTATCGAAGGCGTATTCCTTCTCAACCAAGGATGGATCGTTTAAGATCTCCGGAATACGCATGTCATTGGCGAAGGCAGAGTAGTTATTTTTTCCGGTTAATTGCAGAAACCCTCGGCCTATAAATTTGGAGGCGTCGCCGGACCCTTCAACATTACCCATCCGACCCGAGTAAACTTTCTCAGCTAATTTCTTCGGATTGCGTGCGTATGGCTCTGCCTCCGTCGGACTGGGGAAGCGGCTTGGCCATACCTTCATCAGAGCTTCCACAGAGTAGCTTAAATTCTCCCGAACATAGCGAAAAGAACCGCTCTCGTGTATCACTTGGCCAATTAGGTGCGCTCCGCGCTCTGGTGCGAGCTCATAATGCTGTGCAATGGCTCTGGCAGTGTTAGGGCCAAATGAGCCATCTGGTTTGCAGCCACACTTTTCCTGTAGCAGTTTTAGCGCGTCGCTCATTTTTTCATTTCCAAGTATAAACGATATACATTTGCTGCCGTGTTAATTGTGACGGCGGTGAGCAGGCATAAAGCGATAGTAGTTGTCATTTTGTCAGTCCCTTCTGTTTTTCGTAAGTGCGTAATGTGCCGATGCCGAGCATACCGCCTAGAACTGGTAGCAGTGTTCCTATGTCAAACTCTGGCAGTGGCGGCGTCTCTAAACCGGCATACGACAATCCAAATATCAATACTGGCTGCAATACAAAGTGATATGCAAAAGCTATGGCACATGACCATCCCACGGCAGGGCGCCAACCGCCCTTGAAGATTGATCCAGAGGCCGCTTCGGCTTTGTTTATTTCTAACTGAGCCAACATAACCTCTTGGCCGTGTCGCTCCGCCATCGTGGCTATCTCGTGAGCCAGTAAAGCCTTTTGGTCTTTGTCCTCTATAACCTTATCGAGAACGCCGGCCACGGGGCCGATGAGCTTCTCTACTAAGTTAATCATGGAGCCATCCTATCTGTTTTTGCTTCTTTGCCTAGCCATAATGCAAACGAGGCGGAAAGACTAGAAACGACTATGCTTACAAAAGTTGTTTGCTGCGTTGTCGCTGTTACTCCCAAACTCATGTACCAAAGACACACTTTCCAAGTCAGTATAATCTGACAGAGAAAAGCTAGTCTAGGAAGGATCTTGAGTTGGTCTATTGCGCTTGCGGTTATCTGTACCACGGAGAAATCTCCTCGCTATATTTTTATACGTGGTTATTATAACGATTTTACCGTCATCGTCTATGACTATGTATTTCCCGTTAATCTCTATCAACCTCAAGGCAATGCACCGCCATATCGTTGTCGGTCACCATGACAGACGCTTTCTGGAGAGCAAGCTCGCACTGTTCCTGAGACCCATATGTCCCGACTTGGTAGTATTCAAATTTACCAGTTGAAGCAGTGAAGTGCATCCAGACGAGAAACCACATTTACCAACGCCCCTGCCACTTGCCTAATAGATAAAAACCAACAAATAAAATACCGCCACTGATTGCAAAAATTACGGCGCCAATGGCAAAGTTAATCATGGCGTCTATTTGCTCCTGCTTCCGATACAACTCATCCTTACGCCTTTTACGTTGCTGCGCCTCGATGGCCAAGACTTCCTTCCACGCGCTCGGTCCGTACATAAAACTGATTTCATTTTTTAAGGATTCTCGCATTTCCTTGAATTTACGCTCATTATTCCAAAGTAAGATCGCTGACTCCTCGTCGCTACCTCGGAATGTCTTTTTCCAGAAGGGAGGGTTCTCCTCACGCCGTTGGAGCTCTGTAAAATCTGAGAACGCTTTGCCCCACTGATTTAGTTGGCCGGCCATTTTTCCTAGATCCTCGCCGGCGGAAAT
>MDTC01225034.1_pt1 | contig 14949 bp, 13 predicted proteins | sample 811181 | NCBI WGS metagenome assembly MDTC01 (sample SAMN05326644, study PRJNA326480) | marine metagenome | isolation source: seawater | place: Pacific Ocean: North | collected 2011 | reverse complement strand
GCAAGAGCATTAGCAACTGAAGCAGAATTTCTTTTACTTGATGAACCATTGGTTGGTATGGATAATAATGCTAGAAATTCCTTGTTAAAGTTATTAGATAAACTTTGTCACGAGGCGGATAAAACAATTCTGATGGTGTCTCATGATTTAACTGCAATACGTCAAACAGCTCATAGAATGATTTTCTTGGAAGAAAAAATCAGATTTGACGGCCCAACTCATCTCTTCCCTGATTTGGAAACTCTGGCAGGTTTACGTGGAATTACTCCTACTCATGAAGGGCCAATTCATATTCATTCAATTCCACAGTCAGAGGGGGTGAGATGATGTGGGATGAATTTTCAATAGGCGAATTTTTAATGGAACCACTAACGACCTTATTAGAATCAATAGCTCCTATTGTTCCTGGAGAAACATTCCCTTACTTTTTCACTATGGAAATGTTTCAACGCGCTATGATTTCAGCATTACTTGTAACTATTGTCGCGGGGTTTCTAGGTACATTCTTATTAGTTAGAAATCTTGCATTAATAGGGGATGGTTTGGCTCATGTATCTTTTGGTGGTGTTGCTATAGGGGTTGTCTTAGGGGCGACTTCTCCTTTGTGGTATGCATTAGTTTTCAGCATCATTGCATCAATCATTATTTATGAATTACAGTCTAGAGAAATACTTACAGGGGATGCTTCTATTGCAATCTTCCTTACTGGAATGTTGGCCTTGGGTCTTGTTGCCTTACGAGTTGGTGGTGGAGGTATTACAACGGATATCGAAGGCTATTTATTCGGCAATCTACTTTTAATTGATGAAGCCGATTTCAATATGATTTCTACCATTTGTATTTTATCATTTGTTATTCTATTTACAATCAGTTCTGGTTTACTTGCAACTACAGTAGATCCTCTATCGGCAGCAGTCCAAGGCATTCCAGTCCGAGAAATTGGACTTCTATTCAGTGTCGTAACAGCTGCAGTCGTTGTTAGTATGGTACAAGTGGTTGGAGCATTGTTAGTCACATCATTGCTTGTAACTCCTGCAGCAACTGCCCAATTAATTGGACGTAGTTTCCGCTCATGTTTATTATGGACTCAGATATTTGGAATTAGCTCTGTTCTATTGGGACTTTATTTTTCTGCCGAGCACGATACTGGAAGCGGTTCAATGATTGCATTAGTAGCTGCAATAATATTCTGTTTAATGGCTATTTTAACTAGTTTCTCTAATATTTCAAATTATTTCAATCCAAAAAATATTTCAGAAAAATGAAGAATGCTTTAATTTAAATTTTTGCAATGAGTTTAGCCTTGGCTAAACTTTATATTAGCCTTGTCTAAACATATGCTATGTATTCGGTGGCAATTGAGGACTATCTGAAATCTATTTGGAAACTTGGCTCCAAAGATGTAGGTACTCAGGAGTTAGCATCTCATCTTGATATCAAACCTGCTTCTGTAACCAAGATGATTCTCCGATTAACTGAAATGGGATTAGTTGATCATACTCCATACAAAGGTGCATCATTAACTCGTCGAGGAGAATTAGAAGCTTTGTCTGTAGTGCGTAGACACCGTCTGTTAGAGACTTTTCTTTCGCAAACTTTAGGTCTTGCTAGAGATGAATTACACGTAGAGGCTGAAAGACTAGAACATGCACTTTCGAAGGAACTTGAAGCCGCTATAGCCGAATATCTGGGTAATCCCACTCGTGACCCTCATGGTCATCCAATACCCGGGCCTAATGGTGAATTATATGAAGAAACAGATCTTCCTTTATCCGATTCGCCGATTAATATGACTCTAACCGTTATGCAAGTACCAGATAATGACTCGAATATTTTATCCTGGTTAGAAAATAATAACATTTACCCTGGTACTAAATTAAAGATAATCTCCAGAGATGATTTTGATGGCGGTATTAATGTTAGAATTGGTCTTAGTAAAATACGCATTTCTTCATCAATAGCAAGTTTAGTGAAGATTTCTTTTGAGGAGTGAAGTTTATGGTAACTTCGAATGAAATTTTCGAGGTCATAGTTGTCAGCATGCGGGACGCTTTTCTTGCAGTAACCGTTTTTGTTGCTGCAATGGTTCTATTATTCAGTTGGTTGCAGTACATTACTGCAGGAAAATTTGTTGATAAAATCAGAGCTAATACTGGTTGGCAACCAGTGATAGGTGCTCTCATGGGCATTACTCCAGGATGTGGTGGAGCTATTGTAATGATGCCAATGTACACGCGTGGTTATGTCACCTATGGGACAGTTATAGCGACACTTATCGCGACTTTAGGTGATTCAGCATTTGTTTTAATCGGTGCTGCAGTCACTGATTCATCGTTCATTGTTCCAGTTATTGCTGTACATATTATTTCGTTTATTATTGGAATTTGTTGGGGTTATCTTGTGGATGTTATGAAAATCACTCCTCGTAACCCATTAGGGAGATTTAGTTCAAATTTTCAAGATAATCTTTCATCTGGTACTGTTGTTGAAATCAAAAATGAAGATAAGAAAGAAATTTTTGAAGATCTCGGGAGAGAAGAAAAAAGCGGTTGGGGTTACTTCCTTCTACACCAGGGCTATACTGTTTGGTGGATTGTAACTGCCCTCGGACTTATATTTGCAATCTTATTATTGGTATGGAGCTCCCAGGATGCAGATTTCACTCTTGAGGTTGATTACAATCCATTGAATCTACACGGTTTCATTACTTGGATTGGTCTAATTGGAACTTCCCTGTCTATCATTCTCTATATTTCACAGAGAAATTGGATTGGTGATGATACAGAAGCATCTATTGGTGATAAATTATATTCTATGCGTGAAACTATGATACATTCTGCAAGTGAAACTGCATTTGTTACTTTTTGGGTGATGTCTGCATATCTTATTTTTGAGTTTTCTATGTTATTTTCAGGGATGAATGAGGCCGATTTAGTATTATACGGCGATGGTCTTATTGCTGTAATTCTTGCATCATTGATTGGATTAATTCCCGGATGTGGTCCTCAAATAATTGCGATCACTGCATATACAAAGGATATAATCTCGTTTCCAGCACTTGCAGCAAATGCTATCAGTCAAGATGGAGATGCACTTTTCCCATTGCTCGTGAGACACCGAGCAGCAAGTCTTTGGGCAACGGTACATACTACCATCCCCGCTCTCATTATAGGAATTATTTTGATGTTTTTTGGAGTAAATTTCTAAATCTAATCTCTCAATGGTATTTTTATTACTAATGCATAATGGTTAGATTGCTAATGGAATTTCCACAATCCAAATATCAAAATTACCTGCACGATCGGAATGGAAGGCAATATATTTTCCGTCCGCAGACCATGTTGGATGGGCATCAATCCCCATTGGATGCATAGTCAGTCTTTTTGTTTGACCATCTAATAAAGAAAGTATATGTAAATTAGAACTAGTTGATGTCTGCTTATTGTAAACAATGTAATCGCCATTAGGATGCCATGCAGGATAACCATTTTGATTTTCATCAAATGTTAATTGAGTTTCATTAAGACCGTCTGAAGTTATCATCCAAAGATGATTAATGCCAGTCTTATCACTTTCATAGACGATATATTTCCCATCAAAAGACCAGCGACCACAATGCTCTCTTGCATCACTTTCTAAGACTTTAACAACGTCTCCTAATGGATAACCTGATTCATTTACAGATATTTTCCACAGATCCATAGTGCCATCTCTGTTGGAGTAAAAAATAATCTCTGAACCATCTGGACTCCATCGCCCAGAATCGTCAAATGAAGGGTCATCTGTTAATCTGACAGTCTCTCCAGTAGATATATTCACGGTGAATATTTCCATCTGAGTATTCCCTAGATCACTAATGACTCGTGAGTTGAAAACTACGTACTTCCCATCAGGTGAAGGGCCAGGATATCCATGGTATTCTTGTGTGGTAGATATTTTAATCGGCATAGTAATACCTGGATTAAAATGATAAATTTCATACATCCCCGATTCCAATCCTCTGTTTGATTTGAATAATAATTCACCATTCAAATTAAATTCTGGTTGAATATCTTCCGATGACCAGAATGTCATTCTTTGAGGAAATAACGCCGTCACATTTACTTCTGCAATACTTTGACTTTGATGTCTTAATTCAATATTTAGACTGATAGGAGACGAAGAATCATAAGAAAAAAAAGATGTGTCTATATTGAAGTTTTTGTTTTCTCCTAAGTCTTCAGTAGAATAATAATTATCTTTAATCCAAACTTCAATTTTTTCAGAAACGGTCATTTTTGTAGCTATCGAAACTTGAATTTGACCTTCCACCCAATCTCCTTCTAATGGAGAAATTATTTCCATCTGAACTATATTTTCTTCCTCATTATTAGTACATCCAGCAAGAGTAGAAGTAAATACAATTATTACAATAATCATTGCTTCTACTTTCCTCATGCCCTTTGGTTAGTATAGAAGTGCTTAGTATTTCTTCCGATCTTATTTAATATCAAAGAAAAGTAATTAATACGGTAAGACTTTAGAAAAACATAAAAATAACTGTGCTTTGACTAATATATGGGAGAAAATAAATTATCTCCAGAACCTTGGTTTTTACACTTATTAGGGCTAATAAGTCCTATTTTAGTAATCTCAGGTAATCTGATGGGCGGATTTTTCACTGCAATGGGTGTAATCTTTATTTGGGTAATTGGTCCACTTCTAGATGTCCTATTGGGTAAAAGTAAAGTTTACCGTCCACCGAGAGATTCAGGTACTCCATTTGAGATTTTATTGTGGGTCCATGGAATATTACATTTCTTTGTAATAGGTACTTTTTTCATGTTTGCGTTCCAACAGAATGAAATTAATTTATGGCTTATTGCTGCAGCAATGTCCACAGGCCTCTGCTCCGGTGCTTCTGCAATAGTCACTGCCCATGAATTGGGCCATCATAAACCAAAAAGCCCCGGTTGGATCCTTGCAAGGCTTCTTTTATTCTCTGTCAATTATTCACATTTTACTACAGAGCATAACCATGTACATCATAGATGGGTAGCAACTGAAAAAGACTCTGCCAGTGCTAGATTAGATGAGGGGCTTTGGTTTTTCTGGTTACGAACAATCCCAGGGCAATTCATCTCGGCCTGCCGTGTACATAATAAAAAAGGCAGAAGAGGGCTTAAAAATCCTACAATTCAACAATTTTTAATGCAAATATTAGTAGGGATTATTTTACTATCATTTCCAAATGGTTTAGTACTTCTATCTGGTTGGTTAATTCTTTCGTTATTAGCAATTCTAACCTTAGAATATGTGAACTACATACGCCACTGGGGGCTAAGAAGAGACTTAGACGAGCGTCAAACTGCTATGCATTCTTGGAATACAGAATCCCGTTGGTCCCGTTGGTCATTATTGGAGCTTACTCGACATTCACATCACCATTTGCAAGCGAGTGCTCCTTTCTGGAAACTAGAACCACATCCTGAGGCTCCTGAATTGCCATCAGGGTATTATGCATGTTGGTGGCCTTGCCTAATACCTCCTCTCTGGAAACGTTGGGTTTCACATCGTATACCTAATTATGAGTAATTTACTCTTTCATTTTAGCCCCCTTCCTCATTGTTATTATAGGACTACCACCGCTCCCAAAGTTAGGATTCAGATGCTGTCGAAGGATGTTACACTTCATCATCTTAAGAAAACTGCTGCCAGGGATACTGATGATTATGTTTTTTCACAACTGATTCCATATATTGGTAACAAAAGGAAATTGTTGGATATAATTCATCAAGCAATTAATATGACTGAGGTAGATGGAGGTTCTTTTGTCGATTTATTTTCAGGAAGTACAGTAGTTGCAAGATTTGCAAAGAAATTAGGTTTCAGAGTACTAGCAAATGATTGGGAACCTTATTCAGAACAAATAGCAATAGGAACAATCGTGAATAATAAAGAGCCTCCTTTTCTTCAACTTGGTGGCTGTGAAAATGTATTCAGAATGCTAAACGATGTAAAACCAATTGAAGGTTATATTACCAAACACTTGTGCCCTGAGGATGACCAAAATCTCAACCATGAAGAGGATCGACTGTTCTTCATGCGGAAGAATGGAATGAAAATAGATGCAATGCGTGAATTAATTTCTTCATGGACTAATGATGAAAAAATTTCTCCAGAAGAGTTTGGCTACCTCATGGCATCATTAGCATACTCAGTATCTTATGTTAGCAATACCAGTGGTGTTTTCAAAGGGTTCCATAGAGGATGGGGAGGTAGTAATGGTACGGCACAGTATCGTATCTGTTCTGATATTGAGTTAAGGCCTGCAATTTTATTTGATAATGGGGAGAAAAATATTTCAACTCGTGAAGACGCAGGCAAATTAGTTCTCGAACTAACAAATATTTTGGGAGAAATTCCGGACATTATCTATCTTGACCCCCCATATAATCAGCATCCTTATGGTTCAAATTATCATGTATTGAACACAGTCACTTTATGGGATAAACCTGATTTCCCTAAAAAAATAACTCGCGGTACCAAATCTGCAATAAGACTTGATTGGAGAACCGATCGAAGGAGTGCATACAATTCACAACGTAGGGCTGCCCAAGAGTTTCAGGAATTGATTGATAATATTACAGCTAAGTTTATTTTAACCAGCTATAGTACTGAAGGAAATATCCCTCTTGAAGAGATGATGAGAATATTAGGTAGTAAGGGTTCTCTCCGTATTGTTAAACGAGAATACGTTCGTTATCGTGTGAGTCCAACAAGACTCTCGCCTAAGCCAAGAAATGTTGAGTTTGTAGTGATCACAGATACTAATGGTAAACCTGAATCGATAGAAAGTCTGGAAGAAATCGTATCTGAACTACATCGCATCGACTCGGAGATTCAAATAATTCAGAGTTGATACAATGAATGATGAAAATGCGAAAGTAATATGGGCATATATACAGGAGGCAGGTGATAAATTATCAGGTAAGCTACCTCCTTCTAGAAATCACCCAAAGGGAAGAAATCCCTATGCACATGTGGCTATTTGTGTAAAAAGTAAGTTTTCTCAATCATACAGAGAAATACCGGACGAAAAGTTCCAAGATGTTTTGGATTACATTGATTATCTAGTTGAAAATCCTTCATAGATCAAATAACATTAAAATAATTCTGAACTAGTTTTCACGGCTCAATATTTATCGTCATTATTTTACTAGGTTTATTGTGAATAACCATTCCGATATGACAGAGACCTTTTCCCCCTCTTTGAGATGGCTTATCACCAATCCATTTTTTCTTTGTATTGAAATAATTTTTATCTACTTCATTATTAATTTAGAGTTTTCTTATCCAGACGACTTATTTTTCGGCAATTTGATTTTACTTGTATTTGCTTCAATTTATTTTTTATTAAATTTTTCACCTATTACTTCTATCCAAACATCTCTGATAATTATCACAGTTCTTATTCAGACAGTTTTTTCATTAAATCACATAGAAACATCATATTTTTTCTTCCCATCCTTGCTCATAGTTTCTCAGATGTTCTTTGGATTTAGATATTTTATCCGTTCAAAGATTATTGTAAATGATGGTTTGCTTTTTTTCAAATCTAATTCATTTAGTTGTAGAGATATTTCTGTAGAATCCAGAATTAAAACAATAGGTAGAATATTTGGATTTGGCGAATTAATAATCCATCATAATGATGAAGAGTTTATTCTGGCAGGTGTAGAAAAACCAATCGAGAAACGTCGTATATTAATAGATAATTTCCGATTAAAACCTCATCCCCAAAAAGCAAACTGGAGTGGGACAATTGTGTTATTTCTAGTATGTTCCTTAATTCTTATTTCACCAATATTTTTTATCTGGATATTTTTTTATTCATATCTTTCAGAACTGTCTCTTCTATCAAGAATTCTATGCTCTACCGTAATTACTTTGTTACTCACAATATTGATCCTTAACATTCGCTTACCTAGAGTTAACAAGGATCCGGCATCAGATATTATGGGTTTAGAATTAGTTAATACTGGAATGTGGACGCAGATATTTCAGTGGAATGAATTACTTGTTGTTAAACAGCTATTCAGGTGCGGTTGGGGTCATAATAATTACAACGGCCACAAGGCACCTATAATTGGTAAAAAGATGTGTGGTAAATGGAATCCAATTGCTTTAGTTATAATGCATAATTTAATGCTTATTTATCAAATGATTGGAGTTCATCGAAGAAAAATCTACGAGCATCATATTGATGCTATTCCAAGAACCTATACGATTCCTGGTAGGAAGTTTAGATATCTCCAAGAATATGTGTCTAAACCTCTTAACTTAGAAAATATGCCCGAAGACATCAATGATCAATTCATATTATTAAATAAACAATTAGAAAGATCAGGTTTATTCATCGATGATATTCATGCCGGCAATGTTAGAATAAATTCAGATGGAAAAATAAGATTAGTAGATGGGGAATTATATACCGATGGAGAAGTCCTAATCAAGAATTTCCTTGTGAATGGAATTGACGATAGGTTAGATGGTATGGAGAAAGTATTAGGCTGTGAAAGAATAATTCGCTGGGTGGACCACAGAGTATCTGTTGATGATTTATTAAAACAAAGGTGAATGCATGAATATTTTATCACTTCTTTCTGAGAGGGCTAAATCTCATCCTGATAAGATCGCATTTGCCTTCCGCCTTAAAAATTCAAATATGTATAATGAAATCTCATTCAAAGAATTAGATCAGAGAAGTAGTAGAGCTGCAATCTATCTCGAAAATAATGGATTTAAGAGAGGTATGAAAACTTTAGTGATGGTTAGGCCTAGCATTGATTTTATTATTCTGATTTATGGGATGTTTAAACTCGGAGTCATACCTTTATTTCCCCCAAATTTAGACATTAAAAGTCGGAACGGGAGAAAACAATTGAGATTAATCATAAGTCGTGCTAAAATTAATGCTTTAATTGGTAGCCGTAAAATTTTATTCATTAGTTGGCTTCTGAGATTAAGAGTTTTTTCTCAAAAGATTTTATCATTGAATCAAATCAAATCTTACTATTCCAACTCGAATAATAAATCTGAATATTTTATTGATTCCAATATTAATTGGTTAGAAGAACCAGTATTTGTAAAGTATACTACTGGATCTACCGGACCAGCTAAGGGTGTAATTTACAATCATGCCATGCTCCATTCACACATTAAAATCTTAGAATCCGAAGGTATCAATAGTAATGACATATTTTTCGGTCGTGCAGGGACTTTAATCGTCCATCCTTTAATCGGAATGACATCTATCCTTCATACAAATAAACCAAAACAAACTACGGGAGAAGAGATAGTTCGAGCAATAAATAGGTGGTCTATTAGTGCATGTTTCTTATCTCCTCCTTCGGCAATTAATCTTTCTAATTATCTTGAAGGTATTAATGAACCCAAGATTACTACTCTCGAAAGATTGTACGTCGGCGGTGAATCAGTATCTTCAAAAGTCGTTAGAAATATTGAGCCTCATTTATCTCCTAATCGTCCAAAAGATGGTGGATTTCATCTTGTTTATGGTGCTACTGAAGGATTTCCTCTTTGCCAAAATCAGGCTAAGCATATCTTTCAAACTGAGTTTGAAACTAAGTCCGGTAAAGGTATCTGTTTAGGGATACCAGTCAAGGGAGTTAGAATTAGAATTCTTACATTCAAAGAACCATTAGGGGACTTTGATAATTCTTCTGCTGTAGATGTATCTGGTGATAGTATAGGGGAAATATCTGTCTGTGGCTCTGTTGTTTATACTCGATTAGTAGGTGATGATGAGGAATTATTTGGCGGACCTCTAACATGGGCTTTAGACAAAAATGATGGTAGTATCTGGCATAGAACCGGAGATCTTGGATACACTGATCATGAAAATAGAATTTGGCTGGTTGGGAGAAAAAAACACAGGGTTGAATTATCTAATGGCATAACATTGTACCCTAAACAAATTGAACCAGTTTTAGATTCAATGTTTGGAATTCGTACAGCCTTAGTGAATGGTCCTAATAATATTCAAGCATCTATTATTGTTGAGGATAATGGGATGAATTGGAATATTCTTCAGGGTAAATTAATTAAATCAATTCCTATCTTATGTGAATTATTGGGGGATAATATTGATTTTTCATTCACATTATACAGTGATACATTTCCTGTTGACTCAGGCCACGAGGCAAAAATCAGACGTGAGGCATTAAGTCATTGGTTATGTGATAAATCATGAGATTACTCATTACTGACAATATTGACTCTCGGTTCTTCCCTTACAGGTAAATGAATCAATGAAGAAAATATTCCTACCGCGATTCCAATCCACCAGACAGTTGTATAACTTCCATACATGTCATACAGAACTCCGCCTAGGTATACTCCAACGAAGCTTCCCAGTTGATGTGAAAAGAATACAATTCCATATAATGTGGCCATATATCTTAGCCCATATATATGCGCTACTAAACCACTTGTCAATGGTACAGTTGCTAGCCATAAAAACCCCATTGCGAAAGAGAATATTAAGACAGTGTCAGCAGTAATTGGCGTTAGAATAAACCAAGCAGCAGCTATCGACCTACCTGCATAAATACCAGACAATAACCATTTCTTACCAAATCTTTTTCCTGCCCAGCCAGCCATTAATGTGCCAAATATATTTGCAGCCCCGATTACAGATATTGCCATCCCACCGAGTGCTGCTGTTGTTTCTATACCTAGATCACCACACCATCCTGCCGGATCGATAGGGGCACTCATTTCTGTAACTAATGCCGGAAAATGTGCAGTTATGAATGCAAGTTGATATCCACAAGAGAAGAAACCTACGAATATCATCATATATGTCGGGTCTTTGAAAGCTATGAGTAATATTTCGCCTAGAGATTCTTCAATCTCTTCTTTAGATGCTCTTTCAGGATAACGCATAAATGGTAGTAAAATTAGTACACCTAATATTGAGAAAGCAAAAATTAAGAAAACAGTCTGCCAAGACATTGTTTTCAATAATATTATTGCTACTGTTGGACCAACAATTTGTCCGGCGGATCCTGATGCTGTGGCTATTGCTAAACTCATAGCTCTATGCTCAGGAGCACTGGCCCTTCCTACCACTGCTAAAATAACTCCAAATCCAGTGCCAGCAATTCCGAATCCAACTAATATTTCATAAAACTGTATTTCTATAGGTGTGTTGGCTCCAGTAGTTAATATAAGTCCTAGTGAATACAATATTGCACCTAGAATTATTGCCTTTTTATCTCCTATCTTTTCAGCAAAAGCTCCAAAAAATGGAGCACCAAAACCCCAAGCAAGATTTTGTATCGCTATTGCTAAACTGAATTCAGACCTTGGCCAACCAAATTCCTCCTCGATTGGTATCTGGAAAACACCAAAAGAGGCTCTAATTGCAAATCCAACCAAAACTATTGAGCACCCGATTAATAATACTGGTGTAAAAAGTCGTGATTCTTTTTTCATGTTCGGTACTTTCATTGCGACTCAGATTACAGGTTTAACTATTTTTAGTCGTAATTTCTTTCTCCGATATCAGTTAATATTTCATCAAGTGAACTTAGAGTCTTTTTCACATCCTCCTCTGAAATAACTAAAGGCGGTTTTATTTTTATTACATTTTTTCTAGGCCCATCAATACTGAGTAATATTTTCTTTGATAACATTCCTTCAACTAATAGTTTTGTTTCCTTAGTAGCCGGTTCAAGTGTCAAATGATCTTTAACTAATTCAATACCTAGAAACAGACCTTTTCCTCTTATATCTCCGATTAATTTATGCTGTTTTTTTAATTTAGTTAACCCATCAATAAATAATTCCCCCATCAATCTTGAGTGTTCTATCAATTTTTCATTTTCTATTACATCTAAAACAGCCATTCCAATAGCGCAAGACACCGGATTCCCTCCAAATGTAGAAAAGAATTCCATTTCTTCAAACGCGGATGCAATCTCTTTTGTCGTGAACACTGCAGCCATGGGGTGGCCATTTCCGATCGGTTTACCCATTACAACGATATCAGGGATAACGCCATGTTCCTCGAACGCCCACATTTGTTTTCCAGTTCTACCAAATCCTACCTGAACTTCATCAGCAATACATAATCCTCCTACTTTGCGAATACACTCAAAAGATTTGGCTAGATATCCTTCTGGAAGAGGAATTTGTCCAGCACATGAAAGCATAGATTCAACGATGAAACCTGCTATTGGTTCAGCCTCGCTTACAATATCATGTAGTTCTCCTATGTAATCTCTTGAACTATCTCTGTATGTATCTGGAACTGGAACTACATGTACCCAATTCTCTGAACTTCCTTTCCCACCAGGCCCTCTAAATTTATACGGGCTTAGATCAATTAACATTCCAGTATGGCCATGATATGCTCCCTCAACAACCACAATATCGTGATTTTTTGTATATGCTCTAGCAAGTCTAATGGCAAGTTCATTCGCTTCACTACCAGAATTAACTAAAAAACCGACATCGAGTTGACCCGGTAAGGTATTTGATATCCTTTCAATATATTTTGTTAATCCATCGTATATGTATCTAGTATTAGTATTTAGTAAAGCCATTTGTTTTTGCCCCGAACTAACAACATGAGGGTTACAATGCCCAACATGACATACATTATTTACCAAATCTAGATATTTTTCTCCAGACTTAGAATATAGGTATTGCATATCTCCTCTTATGATGTGAAGTGGTTTCCCATGTCCTATCGAAAGAGATTTACTGATATGTTTCTCTCTCTTTTCTAGTATTTCTTCAAGAGACAATTCTAGTTCTCGCTCAGATATTTCCACAAATTATAGATGATGCTTGGATAATTTAATCCTTTGATTGGAATCTCTCTTATAGATAATACGATATATATAACAGATGTAGTACATCTATGGCATACACAGAAGTATCTCTTGAGGAGGCTTCTGAGGTAATTGAAAAAGCCGGATATAGAGAATTAGTTTCAATAGAAAAGTTAGATGGTGGTTGGGCAAATTCAAATTATAAATTAGTACTAAAAAATAATACTAAACTAGTACTTAAGATTTGGAACGAGCAAAACAAAGATCAAGTTAATTATTTGCTTAAAATAACCTCATACTTAGCTAATTCTGGATTTCCAACTCCTGCTCCTATAGTTTTCGATAATGGTGATTTTCTCATAATACGTGATAATTTACCTTGGACCATTTTGCCATTTATCGAAGGAAATTGGCTAAAATCTGATTATGAATCATTATTCACATTAGCCAGGATTCAAGCAGAGATGCATCTTATCACCCCTCCGACTTACCTAAAGAATGACTTTTCAATGGGGCTTAGTTTGTTCGAAAAACTATTCGAGATTGCAGACAATAATAATGAATGGAATGATTTCTTATTGCTGTTGAAATCATCAAAATCTTTGTACCAAAGTATTGAAAATTTACCAAGAGGAATAATTCATGGCGATTTATTCCCCGATAATGTGATTTGTAAAAATAATTCTATATCAATACTTGACTTTGAAGAAGTGTGTAATGATGTACTAGTATTTGATTTAATGATGACATTTGTTGGTTTTGGTTGGGAGAATGGTGAGCCTATAGGAGAAAGATGGAACGCCATTCTGGATGGCTATCAATCTGTTAGAAAATTATCTAAAGAGGAAATTTCTGCACTTCCTGATTTACACAAACTTGCTACATTATCTATAGCTGCTTGGCGATATTGGCAATTTAAGATTAATATTCCAGGTACTGAGCATGAGAATAGATATTTAGAAATGACTTCTAGACTTGACAAAGTATTACCATTCTAATTAATTACTCTTCGGCTGCTTCTAATTCTTCATATCTGATTTTAGCTAATTCTCTCATATCTTCGTGATGATTTCCTTCCTCTATTGCATCTTGATCATCTTCATCAACTATCTCAACACCTAGCAATGTTTCAATTATATCTTCCATAGTAACTAGGCCCACAGTGCCTCCAAATTCATCTTTAACAATCAAGATTTGCTCTTTATTATCTAATAATATGTCTAGGGCCTTGTCTACTGAGTCTATATCTCTACATGAATGAATATCTCTAGAAATCTCTTTCATTGTTTTTTCGTCATTATCTGCTGCTGCTTCCCTCAATATCTCACTTCGAAGAACCATTCCCTGAATTTCATCAATATTTTGATTTATCGTTACAGGCAACCGGCCATGGACCATTATTGGTATTCTTTCCCTAATCATTGCAACTGTTTCATCACCAGATGCTGTTTCCATTACCACTCTAGGAGTCATGATAGATGCTACTGTTTTTTCTCTTAGCCCCAATAAATTTTGTATAACTTTTTCTTCATCTCTCTCAATTACTTGACTTTCTTCTGCTATATCAGCTAGATGTGATAATTCATCCCTAGTCACTGCTTCATTTTGTACTGAAGGGAAGATAGATCGCAGTTTCTCAATAGGATAAACTATAGGCAATAATACGAACATTAGAATCCTCAATACCCTAGCTGAACTTACAGTTAATTTTCTCCAATACAGGGCACCAATAGTTTTAGGTAAAATCTCACTCAGTAATAATATAGCTATTGTCAGTAATGAGGCGGAAACAGCTATGACATATTCTCCTTGATATGCATTCTCTACCTCATGCCCCACACCTAATGCCCCTACTGTGTGTGCAATCGTGTTAAGAGTCAATATCGCAGTTAGAGGCCCCTCAGGGTCATCTTTGAAATCACTCCATGTTTTACTTATCTTTGGATGAGTGTCTTTTAGTGCTACTATGTGGCCATGAGTTGTTGAAAGTAATACAGCCTCTAAAATACTACATAGGAATGATGCGCCTAATGCTAGCGATGCGTAAAAAATAATTAATGTAGTAGGTTCCACTTTTATTGCCTCTTAGAGAACTTTTGGGTTG
>MDTC01131464.1_pt1 | contig 14950 bp, 8 predicted proteins | sample 811181 | NCBI WGS metagenome assembly MDTC01 (sample SAMN05326644, study PRJNA326480) | marine metagenome | isolation source: seawater | place: Pacific Ocean: North | collected 2011 | reverse complement strand
GGTTGATATTGCCGATCGCTATGATCACAAACATCAGGACATTTCTAGCGACGATCAGGAAAAGGGGCTTTCGAAAATGTCGATTGATATCTGTAAATTATTCTTTCGTAAACTGGCGACAATGGGAGTGGTTTTTGATAGGGGAACTTTTCGTTCCTTGAAGGCTGCCTATTACCGTAATGCCCTCGATTTTGTGGAGCGCTACAAGAATGACGCGTTAATCAATGGTCTCGAATTTGATGTCCATAAAGAGGAACAATCAGCCGAGCTATTTGCTGAAAATATTATCGCTGCCGGGCAGATCTTTTTGAAGTCACCCATGGAAACGCCGTTCATTCCGAGCTGGAATCGGGTCGAGAGTGCCATGCCTGATATCTTCGAGCGTTTTCTGGATGCGGTTGAAAAAGATAATAATGAGTTCTCCTAGATGATGAGTCCGTTGGATGCCCTCCTTGGGAGAATTGGAACCCACCTCACCAAAATTTATGGTAAGGGTGACCATTCGATTTTGGTTAACCAGCTTGTGGAGGCAATGCGCTTGCGGGAGCATTTCTTCGAGCCTACTCCATTTACCAACCATTGGTCGGAGAAGGACGTTGCGCTGATTACCTACGGGAACACCATTCAGAGGCGTGGATTCAAGCCCTTGGAGGAGTTGATAGAGTTTCTTGATTCGCGGCTGCAGGAGAGTCTTTCCATTGTCCATATTCTTCCCTACTTCCCGTGGACTTCCGATGATGGATTTGCCGTGTCGGATTACAATTCCGTGAATCCTGAATTAGGTGACTGGTCTCATATCGAGAAAATCTCGGCAAAGTATCGCGTTATGTCGGACCTCGTGGTCAATCATTGCTCGGCCTCGCATGAATGGTTTGTGCAATTCCAGAACGATGAGGAGCCGGGGATGAATTACTTTTTTCAGGCTGAACCTGAAAACGACTTGAGTGAAGTGGTTCGACCGAGAACTTCTCCCTTGTTAAGGCCGACAGAAACCCCGTCCGGGACCAAGTATGTCTGGTGCACTTTTGGGCACGATCAAGTCGACTTGGATTTTTCAAAACCCGACCTTCTCGTGGAGTTGGTCAAGATTATCCGTTCGCATTTGGATCACGGAGTCAGTGTCTTCCGTCTCGATGCAGTTGCCTTTATTTGGAAAGAGATCGGCACGCGATCCATCAACCTTCCGCAGACTCACGAGCTCGTTCGGTTGTTCCGCACCTTGATCGAGCACGTAAAGCCGGATGCCGTGATCATCACAGAGACCAATATTCCCAATCAGGAGAATTTAGCTTATTTCGGAAACTGCAACGAGGCACACAGCATCTACAATTTTTCGCTTCCGCCTTTGCTGCTTCATGCCATCACCACCGGGAATTCCTTTTATCTCAAACAATGGATGATGCGTATGCCTCCCGCGCAGTCCGGAACGACGTATTTTAATTTCATCGCATCCCACGATGGAATCGGTCTGCGACCGGCAGAGGGACTTCTCTCGGACGAAGAAATCGATAGTCTGGTCGATCTGATGCGCAAGCGTGGCGGATTAATTTCGGAAAGGGCATTGGCCGGCGGTGAGAAGCGCCCCTATGAGATAAATATTAGTCTCTTCGATGCGTTGGGGGGGGAAGATGAGTTTTTCTGTGCCCATACGGTCTTGCTGGCGCTCGAAGGAATCCCAGCTTTATACATCCACAGTTTGTTGGGAACTTTTAACGATTATGAGCGGTATGAAAGAACAAATCATAACCGTCACATCAACAGGCATCAGTGGAATGCTGACGAACTTGATTGCTTCCTTAATGATTCTGAATCCCATCACGCGCGAGTGCTGGCGCGAATGTTGGGATTGATCGAGATTCGCAAATCTCAACCCGCCTTTCATCCCAATGCCACCCAGTTCACTCTGCATTTGGGTGACGAGATCTTTGCGTTCTGGAGGCAATCGGTGGATCGGCGGAACAATGTTTTCTGTATCCACAATATTTCCCAATACAAGCAGGAGATCCCGGTTTCGAGCATCAACCTTATTTCCACCGAGGATTGGATTGATCTCTTGAGCGGAAAAGAGCTGGAAGCGGAAGTCAGTGAAATTGTCTTAGAGCCCTATCAATCGGTCTGGCTGGCCAATCGAAGAAAGCACTTTCCCTATTAACCTTGGTCCAGTTGCCATACTCCGCGGAAAAACTCCGCTTGTGACTCAATCTCAGGGAGGCTGACACGGATTGTGACTTGGGTTGTTCCTTCTGACGGATTGTTGTTGCGGGAAACTTCTTCGACTCCGACAGCGAGAGGTGAGAGAGGAGACCAATTCTCGAGATCGCTGGAAAATTCAATTTTGGGAATTGCTTGACCGGACTGTAGGGGGACCGCTGAGGTGAATTCCAGTGTGTAGGGATCGGTGGATACGACATCGGTATTGATCAGTGGGGTTGATTGGACGGAACGGGGATTGGTTTGGAAATTGAATTCTTTTTCATTGGTAAAACCATCTCCATCTGGATCGGCATCGTTTCCCGAAATGGCTTCATTCTGAAGTTCGGCGGTCGAGAAGTTGTTTCCCAGCCACACGGCCTTTGTGGGGAAAACCCTCACCGTTGCTTGCGCAGACAATGTGCCGTTCAGCGTCAAGGTGTATGTCGTGTCGCTCAATGGGGAAACCGCAACGTGCCCAACTCCGTTGATGGAAAGGTTGGTGACTTGACCAATGCCGTTGTCGATCGTCAAGTTTGTGGCTCCTTCCACATTCCATTGCAGAATAGCTGCTTCTCCTGAAATGATGGAAGGTTGCAAGGCCGAGAAAGAATGAATCGCTGCAGGTCCCTCGCTGATGGGGGAAAGGGCTTCGAGCGATTCCACATTGGCACCGTTGCCATAAGAGATTTCCACCCGATAACTGTCGTTGTTGTCATAGACCGGCAGGCGGATAAGATTCCCGGCAAAGCGCATCGCGTAGAGGAGCTCGCTGTTGGATTCACTATACACCGCGAGGACGGGAGCGCTTTTCCAGTGGGTTTCAATAACCGGGAGAAATCCGGTAGGGGAGCGGCCGTCGTTCTCAGCCTGGTGAATCGTGACCGGCCAGTCGGGAAACTGGCTGCCTGTTTGTGGAAACTCCGGATCTGCGTGAACCGGCCAGCATTCAAATGTGATTTGGCGCGTATCTTTTTTAATGCGAATGATCCCGTATCCTGCACCGCGGTCGTGGAGATTGACGGGGTCGATGTTGCGGGTTTGGTCGTAGTATTCGAGTGGGTTGGCCGCGCTGACTATGCGGATGTGACCAGGGTGGTTGGAGGTAATGTTTGGTTGGCCAGTTGGAAGGGTGCCGTTGCCGTCTAGATAGAAATCTCCTTTGTAAGGACTCACGGTGGCGGTTCGGCCACCACTGTTGTGAACGGGATCCCAAACGCGAGGGAAGAAGTTCGAGATGGCAGGTGAGGCGAAGGAATAGCCGGCATCGGCCGGGCCATCAACTCCGTGATGAACAAGCGTGCTGAGATGTTGGTCACCTGCCAGCTGGAAGCTCCGTGATTGTCTGAGAATTTCCCATACTTCCTCACGTCGATGCTGCGGCCACCCGTGGGCATCCCGATCATTGAGCCCGAAGTTGTATCCTGATGCGGCGTGGGTATGAAGCATTCCGAAGGGTGACTGTGAGACCACGCACTTAATTTTCTGTCCGTCCCAATCAGTGTTCCAGCCTTTGAGGAAGTCTTTCTGCCGATCTCCGAGAAGAAATTGTTGATTGAGATCAACCGGGAACCCGTTGGGGCCGGTCTTGAATTTGCGATCTTCCAGAATTGCGAAGCCGACCTCGCCGTAGGTCATGCCGGTGAAGTAGACTCCGATTCCTTGTGCGATCAATGGAGCAGGCTGGGTGGTATTGTAGGGATCGGGAAGAGGCATGTGGCGGGTTTGGCAGCGCTCTACAAGACGGACCCAGGAAGGTGGTTGTTCATAGCCGCCGGTCGTTTGGTTATTTGTAGCGATACCTCCCTCACCCCAGAGGTTACCCTGATAAACGTCGTGATCGTCGGGGATGGCAATGGTGGGCATGTCTTTCGCCAGATCGCGGGTTTGTAACATCCAGAAAAACCATTTGTAGAGGTAGTCATAGTGACGATTGAAATTTGAGCTGGTGTCTTTGCTGGTGGGTTGGCCTTCGTAAATCTGGTCCCCGAGTGCAAGGAGAACGTCGCCGCCATGCTTGGCAATGTGATCGTATGTCTGGAGATGAGGATGCCAGACTTTGACCGGCGACCAGTCCATCGTGTCAGCCTCCACGCTGCCGTCGGAGATGCGTTGGCAGGAGGTGTTGATGACCACGATTTCGTTTTTGTCGACCGGGTCTTTTCTAATGGTTCCCTCCCAGTAGTAGGTTTCTCCATCGACTTGAACTCCCACACGGTAGTCAGTTTTGCGGGTGTCGTTCCACGAGGGGATTTCGAAAGTAGCGGTGTAGGAAGAGAGACTGTCGGTGTTGTCGATGGGAGCATTGGCGATCTCGTTCCAGTTCGTTCCGTTGAATATTTCCAGCGTGGGGTTTGGTGTGGTCGCAAGATCGACGGGAGCGAGTTGAGCAGTTAGTCTCAAGGTTCGATCATGCAGAGTGTGCATTGCTCCAATGATGGCGAGATTGTGTTCGGGTTCGGGCTGCAAGGCGTCTCCGGCTCCGCTGAAGTTGTCGAACCAGAAACTGGTGCCGCTCGTGCTGCGATTGGACATGAGTCCGAACGATCCGAGGATGCGGTCGGAGGGGACTTCGGTAGAGGCTCGGGAAATGAGGTTTCCAGTGACGCCGAGGGAGCTGATGGTGAGAGTGTAGGTTCCGGGTCCAGGATTGTAGCTGCCGATCAAGTTGATTCTGGCAGCGGAGGGAAATCCTCCGGCTTGATTGGCTCCGGAGGCGACGAGAGTAGTTGTGCCTTCTGACATGTCTTCAATGATGGCGGAACCATTATTGTTGACACCAAGGAAGGTTCCAAAGTCGCGGCCGAGGCCGTCGTGGACCAGGAGAGAGCCTTTCCAATCGAGGTTGGGACCGGCGCCGATGAGAAAGCCGGAGCGGGCATTGGTTCCAATCGTTCCGGCGTGAATTCCAGTTTGAACGGACAGCGCAAACGCGCCGCCGTTGCCGCGGATGGATGTGCCGATACGATGAAGGGTGCGGCGGGGTTTGGAGGTGTGAATGCAATTCACGCGGCCGTTTCGGACTTCCCAATCCTGAAGTCGGTTTCCCCAGTATCCGGGCCCGGGCCAGACGCGGTTGGGCGAGCTGTCCCAGTCGGAGGCAAACGAGCCGTCAGGCAGATTGGGGGGATAGTGATCGAGGCGAACGTTATCGACGTAGCGCGAAAGGTTGTCCCCGCCTCCCGGTCCGCGAAACCGGAGGCCGATCTCTTTCCCGGTATGGGCGTCAAGCGCTCCGGCAGGAATGGCGAGATGGTAGTGATTCCACTTGGTGATGCGTTCGGAAGTGAGGGTGTAGGATTGGCTCGCGATGATCTGAGGCGTGCCGCCATTGTCGACGTAGGCTTCTGCGATGAGGTAGCCGGATGAGGGTTCCGGCGGAGTGGGGGGAATGGCGGGGTCGTTGTCATTGACCGAGAGGCGGAAGTCGGCAACGCGACCGAAGCCGGTTGCGCCATCTCCATTGTCAGCGCGGAAGGCGACGAAGAGACGTTTGCCGGCGGCGGAGGCCGGAACGGGATTGAAGTCGGCCGTGAACTCTTCCCACGTGTTGTTTCTGGTCGAAAGTGGAGCGAGGATGGTTTGCAAGATGGTCCGGGATCCGAGGATATCGTCGTTGGAAGTGGTGTAGAGGAAGGTGGCAACCCGGTCTGCGGAATCATTCCAGTTCGAGGCATCACGCCAGACGAATTTTATCGTCAGGACATCGCCGGTGACAAGGGTGTGCCCGCTGTCGTTGGCGAAAACTGTTTGAGTAGCGGTTTGGTTGAGGACGGTGGTGCGGGTACCGTTGTAGGGAAGATTTGTACGGGTTGCTTGTGCGCCTTGGCCAGCACCGAGATTGGTCCAGTCCGGAGTTTCCTCGAATGTCCGCGAATCGGCGAGGGAGGTGTCTTCGGTAAAGTCACCATTCCGCAGACCGGGGCCGATGAGAAGAGGATTGAAGAGTGAGAGCACGAAGTCATCGACCTCGGCCTGACCGTCAGGGGAGGCATTGCCATCGATGCCTTCGAGCAGGACGAATAACTTTTTCCCATTCGCAGAGGCGGGAATGGGAGCGAAGGTGGTTTTGAAACTTTCAAAAGCGGCAGCGGTCGACGATGTTCCCGACAAAACGGATTCGATATCGCTGCGAGTGCCTGAGGGGGTGTCGTCCGAAGTGGTGAAGAGAGTGACTTGAATTTCGTCATCTGCTTCGCTCCAATTCTCTCCATCCCGCCACTGATATGAGAGTTCGAGTTTTTGGTCGGCGGTCAGGGTGTAGCCCGTTTCGATGGCGAACAGGCGGTTACCATCGTCGGTGAGCGCGGCACTGCGTGAATTGTTTGGCGCGGGAAGGCTGCCGGTGAGAGTGGTGGCGATCGTGTTTTGATTACCGGAAAGATTGAACCAGTCCGGGGTGTCGTTGAAGGAACGAAGATCGGTATCGGAATTGTCGGCATTGAAGTCGCCGTTGAGAAGCGCCCCGCCGACGATGGCGTTGGGTGGAATCACCGAAGTGTCAGCGCTGAGGGCGGCGTCGAAACGAATGGAGTAGGCCGCCCCGGTCTCGATTTTGTGAGCGCTTAGCTGACGGGCGGCCTCGGAGCCATCAAAGAGAATTTTCCAACGCCCATTTCCGTAGTCGGTATCTCCTTCGGAAAGGTAGGCGTTGCCCTCCCAGCCCATCAAGGAAGGATCGGAGATTGGGATGTTGTCTGCCCCGCTATTGAGTTCGACTCCAGGGTTTTGAAGAGGGATGGGCGCGGAGGCAGCCCAAAGGGTTGAGAGGAAGAAGATTGAAAGATTGAATTTCACGGGTCCGCTCTTGTAGTCCACCGAGGGGAGCAAGTAGACGATATTTTTATGGGATTATTGTGGCTCTGTCTTTTTTGGCCCATTTTTTGCGATCTCAGAATTCTTAGATGCTGTCTCCTTTGCTTTGCTGGCGATGCCAAAATCGACTCGGGTTGAAGCTCAAGCTCCGCAGGTTAGCTAGGCCAGAAGTTCCTTGATGACCTTACCTCCGAATTGGGAGAGCTGTTTGTAGCGGCCGGCGTGGAAGTAGGTGAGCTTGTTGTCGTCGAGGCCCATGAGGTGGAGGAGGGTGGTGTGAAAGTCCCGGATGGGGTGGACGCATTGGACGGCTTGGGCTCCGATGTCATCGGTTGCGCCGACGATGCCGGGCTTTACGCCGCCACCGGCCATGAGCATGGTCATGGCGTCGGCATTGTGGCCGCGGCCGATGGAGTAAACACCGCCGCGTTTGTTGTTGTCGGGAGTGCGGCCGAATTCGCCGCTCCAGATGACGAGAGTGTCGTCGAGCATGCCGCGTTGTTTGAGATCGCGGATCAGGGCGGCAACGGGTTTGTCTACAGCAGCGATGCGTGAGGAATGTCCGCGCTCGAGGTAGTCGTGGCTGTCCCAACCACCGGCGAAGATTTGTACAAAGCGGACGCCTTTTTCGACGAGGCGGCGGGCCATGAGGCATTGGCGCCCGAAGTCGTGGGTGGTCTTGTTATCCATGCCATACATGTCGCGGACGTGCCCGGGCTCGCCGTCGAGATCGACGACATCTGGGACTTCCATTTGCATGCGGTAAGCGAGTTCATACGATTCCATGCGCGCAGCAAGGTCGGCATGTTCGGGATGCTTGCGGGCGTGTTCGTCATTGAGGCTGGCGAGGGCATCGAGCGCGGCGCGTTGGTGTTCGCGCGATTTGAAAGGCTGTGATTCGAGATCGAGAAGCGGGGAACCGGTTGGGCGAAGGGCGGTGCCTTGATAGAAGGCGGGGAGGAAGCCGTTGGACCAGTTTTTGGAGCCGCCCTGAGGGAGGGCCATTTCGGTCATGACGACGTAGCCGGGGAGGTTTTGGTTTTCGGAGCCAAGTCCGTAGGTAGCCCAGGCGCCTAGAGCGGGATCAGCACCGAGCCGGCTGCCGGTGTTCATGTGGAAGAGGGCCTCGGGGTGGTTGAGGGACTCGGCCTGGCAGCCGCGGTAGTTGCAGAGCTCGTCGGCGACGTAGGGATCGGCGAGGTGTTCCCATTGATCGCACATGTCGATGCCGTTGGCGCCGACTTTGTTGAACTTGAAAGGGCTACCGACGTAGAATTGGTATTGCCCGGCGGCGAGGCCGCGGTCGTTCTTGGATTCTGTTTTGTGGAGCTCGGTAAGCTTTGGCTTTGGGTCGAAGGTGTCCATGTGCCCGGGGCCGCCTTCCATGAAGAGCATGATGACGTTTTTGGCCTTGGGTTCGCCCATGGGTGGCTTGGGTGACATGGGTCCAGCTTCCTTGGCAAGGAGATCGGTCATCGCGACAGAGCCGATGGAAGCGCCGAGGCCGTATAGGAACTCACGACGTGAGTGCGCGTCGGAGAAGGGGCGGGAGCAGAGTGGTGATTTCATGGCGTCAGAAAGATGAGGGTTGATCTAGTAGCTGTAGACGAATTCGTGGGAGTTGAAGATCAAGAGGCAGAAGTCGGCAAGGGCTCTGGTTTTAGGGGAGACGTCGGAGGCTTGGGTGTCGGGGAGATAGTCTTCGAAGACGGGGAGGATTTCCTGGTATTCGAAAGGTTGGCCGCTGAACTCTTCGACGAGGGAGCGGGTGATCTCGGTGGGGTATTTGCGCTTCCCAGGAGTTTTGTCCTGATGGTAGCCGCGCATCTCGGTGACGTAAGCGGTCATTTTTTCGAGCTCGGCATCGGCAGCATTTCTGCTGAAGGCGAGGTGGAAGGCGCGTTGAATTTGCTCGGGCAGGGTGTTGGCTTCTTTTTCGAGTCGCAGAGCGAAGGCGATGGAACGATCCGTGACGAGGTCGCTGTTCATCATGGTGAAGGCCTGGGGTGACACCGAGGCGGCGTCGCGTTCTTCGCAAGAGTCGTTGGGATTTGGCTGGTTAAAGGTTTCGAGGAAAGGATCGGCGAGGCCACGAACGCGGTAGGCGTAGATGGAACGTCGGTTGCGTTCATCGGCGGTGCGGGAAGGGAGGTAGGTCGGGGCGATAGAGAATTGAATCATGCGCGGCTGCAAGGCGACTTCGAGATTCATTTCGGGGCGGATAGGAAGGCCTCCTCCATTGGGGTTTAGTTCGCCGGTAATGTGAAGCATGCCATCGCGGAGTTCTTCGGCAGTGAGACGGCGGTTCGGGAAGTAAGCGAGGAGCTCATTGTTGGGATCTTCTCCGTTGAGTTTGTATTGATCGGGGTGTCTGCCGGACTGTTGGTAAGTCGCGGAATTCATAATCATACGGTGGAGGCGTTTGATCTGCCAACCGTTTTCGACGAAGTCGGCGGCAAGCCAGTTGAGGAGTTCGGGGTGAGTGGGCTTGGCTCCCTTGACGCCGAAGTTGTTCGGGTTTCCGGCAATGGGTTTACCAAAGTGATATTGCCACACGCGGTTAACGAAGGAGCGGGCGGTGAGGGGGTTTTTGGGATGGGCAATCCACTTCGCGAGAGCGAGGCGACGTCCGTTGAGCTTGTCGGCGATTTGATAGGGATCCTCTTTGCTGGCTCCCTCGACGGGAACACCCAGTGAGCTCAGGACGCCCGGAGTGACTTTGGCTCCGGGAGCTTCCAGGGAACCTCCGGTAAGGATGTGGGAGTTGGGCTTTTTGGGTGTTTTGTCCTTTTGGCTGATGCGCAGCCTTCGGGCATTGAGGGACTTGGGGTCGGTTCCATTGTAAACGGACTGTACCATTGGCTCGAAGCGCTCAAGGCGGCGCTTCCAGATCCAGTCGTCTTGCTCGCGGACTTTGAGTTGGCCCTTTTCGGTTTCGTTCAAGCCAACGTGGCGCGGCGGTTTTTTGTCATCGGGAATTTTCCTGCGGCCATTGAGGTCGACGTATTCGAGATCATTTTCGGCGTACCACTTCCCGGCAGCAGTTTCGACCTTCTTCTGCAGGCGAACGGCTTCGGAGTGGGCGAAGTTGTAGAGACGTTCGACTTGGGCTTTTTCGTGATCGAAGCGTTCCTTGCTCTCCTTTGAGGTGAAGGAGGCGCGGCGCTCGGCGAGCTGGGTGCCGGCGAAGACCGAATACATGCGGTAGTAGTCCTTGGTGGGGAGAGGATCAAATTTGTGATCGTGGCATTTGAAGCAGCGCATGGTGGTGGAGAGGAAAGTCTGGCCCACGGCATTGACGACATCGTCGAGGTATTGCTGACGGGCTTCTTTGACTTTGACCATGGCGGGATCCCAGGGGCCCATACGGAGGAAGGAGCTGGCGACGAGGTGCTCGCTCTCCTGGTCGTTGTAGTGACCTTTGATCCGAAGGTCTTCGTACTTATTTTTATTGCCAATTCGTTTGCGGAGGGAGTTGTCGGCGAGTTCGTCGCCGGCGATTTGCTCCATCACGAATTCGTTGTAGGGCTTGTCCTCGTTGAAGGCGCGAATGACGTAGTCACGGTAACGCCACATGTTGGAGCGTTCGAAGTCGTTGGAAAGACCACCGGTGTCGGCATAGCGGGCGACATCGAGCCAATGCTGTCCCCAGCGTTCGCCGTAGTGAGAGGAGGCAAGGAGTCGTTCAATGAGGGCGGCCCAGGCTTTGTTAAAATTCTGGGCGGCTTCCTTGGTGAACCGGCGAACCTCGGTTGGGGTGGGCGGCAGTCCGGTGAGGTCGTAGGTGGCGCGTCGAATCAGAGTGCGGAAGTCGGCACGCGCAGCGGGCTTTTGCTTGGCTTTGGCAAGCTTGGCGTGGACAAAGGAATCGATGGGTTTGTGATCGGTGGAAGGGAGCGCTGGTTTTATCAAAGGCTGGAAAGCCCAGATGTCCTCGAGGGCGTATCGGCGAAAGGTCCAATCGTCGGCGAGGCCTCCCGAGGTTTCGACGATGGCCCCTTCATTGGTGACTTTCTTACTGCGTTCGGCGAGGCGGATCTTTTTTTGGACTTCGGCGTTGGGCCAGGGAGCGCCGTTTTTGATCCAAGTTTCAATGTGGTCGATTTGCTCGGGAGTGAGGCGGTCGTTCTCCTTGGGGGGCATTTCGTATTCGTCGTCCTCCCACTTGATCACGGTCATGAGGAAGGATTTTTCAACATCCCCGGGGACGAGGAGCTCGCTGATGGATTCACCACCTTTGAGAAAGCCGTCGCGGGTGAGGAGATTGAGGTCCCCCTCGATGTCTTTGGGGTCATCGCCATGGCAGGAGGCGCATTTTGACGAGAGGATAGGGAGAGCGTAGATCGTGGCGTGCTCGTCCGGAGATTGGGCGGCAAAGGCATTGGCGATGAGGGCAAAGAGAAGAATCAGGCGTTTCATCCAGAGAGTGATTTTTGAGATGGTGGGGCTGCCAACTTCCTTTATTTAGCAAAACCTTGCGTTTTATGACCAAAAAACTGTCCGACAGCTTATTTTTGTTCCAGTGACAAGAGGAATTCCGCGACTTTGGGGCTTCTCTCTGCCGGGGCCCAGGGGGCGAAGTTCTTGTCGGTGGTGGGATCATAGGGGCCGATTTTGATCTCGAAGATCACGGTGTCGGGCCTTTTGATGATCATGCCGTGCCATAGGCCGGGTTCGAAATCGATCAGGGGATTTTGGGGGGTGAGGGCGAGGCGGTCGAGGATTTCGCCGGATTCGCTGAAGACGATAAATTCCAATTCACCTGAGAGGAGGCAGAGGGACTCGGTGGCGTGGGGGCGGAGATGTCGGTGGGGGCGGATGTAGGTGCCGGGTTGGAGGAAGTTTAGGAGGCGTTGGACATGAGCTTCCTGAGATCGCTGGACGGGCATGATCATTCGGAGGCGCGGGCTTTCGCGGGAGGCTTTTTTACCGGTCTCGAGGAGATCGGGTGTGAGACGGAAGAGGTCGCCGGTGGGATTGGGCAGGGCGTTGGGCATGGATGGTTTATACGATATTTCTGTACACGAGAAAACCGCCGAGTTTTCTCCGGCGGTGCTACTGGCAGAGGGGTGCGTTCTGCCGGACCGAATATCAGCAAGTCAACTTATGACTTGTATCGAAGGCGCTTCTTGTGGCGATTTGCCTTCATGCGCTTACGACGCTTGTGCTTGCTGATCTTGGTCTTACGACGCTTTTTCAGGTTACCCATAATTCGTGGTGTTTGTTAAGTTCTGCGGGTTTGAGGAACCGCAATTCCGTTACGGTGTTTTGGTTAGAGAACGATCTTGTTGAGAGGGTATTCGATAATGCCTTCGGCTCCCAGTTCTTTCAGATCCGGGATGATCGAGCGGGCGATGCTTTCGCAAATGATGGTTTCAATAGCGACCCATCCTTCTTCGGCAAGCCGGGAGACAGTCGGGCGGCGCAGGGAGGGGAGTTTTTCGAGCACGGCTTCCAGATTAGCTTCCGGGAGGTTGGCTTTGAGGCCGACTTTGTCGCGGGCTTCGAGGGCTCCTTTGATCATCATGACCATGCGCTCCATTTTAGCGCGTTTCCAGTCGTCGGCAAAGGCGTCCTTGCTGGCGTAGAAGTGAGGGAAGGAGGAAAGGAGTTCGTCCACGATGCGCAGCTTGTTGGCGCGGAGGGAAGAACCGGTCTCAGTGACATCGACGATGGCGTCGACGAGGTCGGGGACTTTGACTTCGGTAGCTCCCCAGGAAAATTCGACGTTCGCGGTGACGCCTTTTTCAGCGAGGTAGCGGTTGGTAATTTCGAGTCCTTCGGTGGCGATGTGTTTTCCTTCGAGATCTTCGACCGTCTTAATGGGGGAATCTTCGGGAACAACGAGGACCCAGCGGGTTGGTCGAGTCGTGGCGCGGGAGTAGGGAAGCTCGGCGAGGTCGACGAGATCGACATCGTGTCCATAGGCCCAATCGAGTCCGGTGATACCGCAGTCAATGAAACCTTGATCGATGTAGCGCGCGATTTCCTGAGCCCGGATCATGTAGATATCCAAGCCGTCATCGTCCGAAGAAGGACGAAGTCCGCGGTCCGAGGTGTAGATGTTGTAGCCAGCCTTTTCAAGAAGCCGAAGGGTTGGATCTTGCAGGCTACCTTTCGGCAGGGCGATTTTAAGTGAGTTTTCCACGTGGGGCGGCGGTTTTACCCACGAATTGGTGGGAAGCAAGTATTTTGAGCGATTCCTGCCCGAGGGTGGCTGAAAGTAGCCTGATTTTCGATTTCGGAAGGCCTTTGTATAAGGGGGCGCAAACCCGTTCAGTGGCAGATTTGGCGATGAGAATGGTGCGTTCGGGTTCCGAAAGGAGAGGACGCTAGAGGGTGTCCGATCCGTAATATGGCTGGAGAGCCTCGGGGATATTGACGGTACCGTCGGCGGTTTGATGTTGCTCGACGAGAGCGACGAAGAGACGGGGGAGGGCGGTGCCGGATCCGTTGAGGGTGTGGCAGAAATGGTTTTTGCCCTCGGCGTCTTTGTAGCGGAGCTTCATGCGGCGGGCTTGATAGTCGCCGAAGCTTGAGCAACTTGAGACTTCGAGATATTTTCCCTGACCGGGTGCCCAGACTTCGATGTCGAAAGTTTTCTGGGATCCAAAGCCAATGTCGCCGGTACAGAGTTCGATAACTTGATAGTGTAGCCCGAGTTTTTGGAGTGCCGCTTCGGCATGGCCGGTGAGCTCTTCGAGGAGAGCGAATGATTGGTTGGGATGAACGACCTGAACGAGTTCGACTTTGTCGAATTGATGAATGCGGATGATGCCTCGATTATCGCGTCCGGCGCTTCCTGCTTCACGACGGAAGCAGGGAGTGTGTCCCGTCATTTTGATGGGAAGATCGGCTTCGGCCAGGAGAGTGTCACGGTAAAGGTTCGTGATGGGAACTTCGGCAGTTGGGATGAGAAACATCTCGTTGTTTTCGATCCCGTACATGTCGTCCTCGAACTTGGGGAGTTGAGTGGTGCCCACCATGCACTCGCGCCGTACGACGTGAGGGACGTTGACTTCTTCGTAACCGTGTTCGCGGGTTTGAAGATCGAGAAGATATTGGATTAAGGCGCGCTGGAGGCGGGCTCCCTTGTCGCGGTATACCGCAAATCCCGAACCCGAAATGCGGGCACCGTCATCGAAGCTGATCATTCCGTGTTTTTCGGCAATTTCGAGGTGGTCTTTAGGTTTAAGGAGGGCTTGTTTTTCTCCCCAGGTCCGGATGACGGGATTGGCTTCCTCGTCGGCTCCGACAGGGCAATTGTCGTGCGGGAGATTGGGGATGTTAAGAAGGAGCTCTTCCTGACGCGCCGCGGCCTTCGAGCCTTCGTCGTCGAGCTTTTTAATCTCGTCGCCGATCTTTTTGACTTCGGATTCGATGGCCGATGAATCTTCGCCGTTGGCGCGGAGTTTGCCGATCTCCTTGGAGGTTGATTTACGTTGCGATTGAAGCGCCTGTTTTTCGGTTTCGTTTTTGCGACGTGTTTCGTCGCACGCGAGGACTTCATCGATGAGATCAGCCGAGCCATCGTGACGATTGGCAAGGCGTTCTTTGACGAGGTCGGGGGTTTCGCGGATGAGCTTGATGTCGAGCATGGAGGATCGTGGTGAAAGGTTTCGGAGAACTCCTGACCGCGATTACCCGATTTTTGCCTGAGTGGCAAAGGTCTATTCGTGATATTTCAGAGGGGAGAGAGAGTCGCTTGCTAAGGGTAAAAGAAAGCGGCCCCGAAGACCAATCCGAAGCCGCTTTGCACAAAGCCAGGATGCGCTCAATTGAGCAAAATCTGGCGGCGCCGAAGCGCTGGTCGAATAACGTTGCCGGATCCGCTATTTTGTCGCCGGATTTGCAAATAATTTGGCGAAAATCGGTCAAGTCCTTTGGCTCAAAGGAAAGCGGGGTAGAGACAATTTGTCGCACCTGAAAAATTCACTTAATCGAG
>MDTC01092582.1_pt1 | contig 14950 bp, 15 predicted proteins | sample 811181 | NCBI WGS metagenome assembly MDTC01 (sample SAMN05326644, study PRJNA326480) | marine metagenome | isolation source: seawater | place: Pacific Ocean: North | collected 2011 | reverse complement strand
TTTCATTTGCCAATCCTTCTTTTTCTCTTTCTTGGCCGACCCCCAATCCTTCCTTTGCTCAGGGGCTCGGATATTCTTCTTTCATACAAAAAACCGGACCGGATAAAGAATTCTCTTCTGGAGCTTTTGGGTGCGTGCGTAACAACGGGTACAAATTCCACGAAGGAGTCGACTTATTTCCGATCAAGCGAACCTCTGGCGGGCAGGCGGAAGACAAAATTTTCGCTTCGATCTCTGGTGTTGTTCATTACATCAACCGCAGTGCGAGTCATAGTGCGTATGGTAAATATATTGTTATTGAGCACCCTCAACTATCCCTCTCAATTTACTCCCTCTATGCTCATCTCTCCGAAATAGAATCCAAACTAAAAGTTGGTAGTTCCATTCAGGTTGCAAATCCAATTGGCAAAATGGGAAACACCTCATCTTTTCGAATTCCACTTTCTCGCTCACATTTACACTTCGAAATTGGACTTCGCTTATCGAATGACTTTCAGTCATGGTTTGATAAAAGAAACTTCAAAACTCCTAATCGGCACAAGAATTACAGCGGTTTTAATTTAGTTGGCATCGACCCCCTGCCTTTTTTTGCGGAATACCAAAAAAAATCATTTTCCACTGTTCTTGAATATTTTAAGACCCTTCCAGTTCGGGCAAAAGTAAAAATACGATCGAATAAAGTCCCAGATTTTGTTGAAAGATACCCATCACTTTGCCCAAATTTCAAAAAAGAGTTTAGTTCATGGGATTGCTCATTTGGTCCATATGGAATTCCTCTGCGTTTGGAGTCGTCCTTAAAATCAAAGCCAGAAGATCCAAAAATAAAATTTGTAAGTTTAGATTTGGGTAATGATCTTAAACCATGCCGGAAACTTGCGATTAAAAAAGGGGATTCCTTCGTTCCCACTGAGCAATTCCAAACCTATCTGGATTTACTTTTTGGTTTTTGAGAAAACGGAGGCACAACGATTCAAAAGAAAACAGTTGCCTGCTTTGTTACCTCGCATGGCTTTGGTCATGCGACTCGGATGGCCGCTATCGTCAATGAATTGAATTCTGTGTCCTTAAACATTCAGTTTTTACTAATCAATTCTTTACCTCAATGGTTTTGGATACAGAACTTAGATAAATCAGTCAGTTTCGAATGTCATTCTTATAAAGTTGATGTTGGATTAATTCAAAATGGTCCTTTCGAACATGACCTGGATAGTACTCTGGATCAATTGGATCTTTTATTTAATAGGAAAGAAAATATAATTGAATTAGAAGAGTTAATGGGAAGACATGCCGTAGAACATATTATCTCAGACATTTCTCCCGTGGGATTATTGGTTGGTGAAAGATTAAAGATAACAACTACCTTAGTAGAGAACTTCACTTGGGATTGGATTTATGAAATCTACATTAAAAGAAAAACCAGATTCTCTTTTTTTATTACTAGATTGAGATCAATCTATGAAAATATTTCTTTAAGAATTCAAGCCACTCCTTTCTGTGAATTTAATCATAATGCGTACCAAGTTGGACCGATCCACAGAAAATTCAAGTCCCCAGAATCAGTTGTCAAATCTAGGCTTGGTTTTAAAAATAACGAAAACTTTACCATTATCTCAACTGGGGGAATCTCAACAAACTATTCCTTTTTATCTGAATTGTATAAGAGTGATGAAAATTTTATTTTGTGCGGAGAATTTCAAAAGTTAGAAAAAAATAAAAATCTGATTTTCCTTCCTTTTAATAACGGGATACACTTTCCCGATATTATTAGAGCAGCAAATCGGGTAGTTGGAAAAGTTGGATACGGTACAGTTGTTGAATGTTGGGCAGCAGATACACCACTACTCGGGATTTGCCGTAATGATTTTAGGGAAAGTCAAACTTTGAGGAATTTCATATCTGCTGAAAAAATAGGAAAAGAAATAAAAGAATCCGAGTTCCAAAGCGGGCAATGGATTAGTAAACTTGGATCATTACCAACAATTCCAAGCCGCAAAACTAAGTTGATGGGGGGAAATCGAGAGGCCGCTCTTGCAATTTTGAATCTCTGCAACTCCCTTTAATAAAAGAACCAGTTTCAAGTTACCCTGAAAAGCATTTATTCTGTGAATTCTTTACTTTAATGAATCCAAAAAAATCTAATTACCCTGTCCCAAAATCGGGGGATTTTAATTCTTACTTGTTTGCCTTACTACTGGTATTTCCTCTCATGTTCGGATCTTTCAAGTTGTTGGAAGGATTACTTAAAAATAACTTCAATCCCCCAGACCAGAACCGAAAAACCACACAGATTAGTTGGGAGATCAATGAATTGGATCCGCTTTCCCCCAAGAAAAATAAATTTGTCGAAGCAAACCCCAATGCGCCTGAAAATCCTCCTGATCAAACAAAGAATTTTTCATTCCGTGATCAACAAGCTGCGAACCCTGACATTAATCAAAAAACAATAAGTTCAGAATTACCAAAGCTGGACGGGAAAGAAAAAAACCAAAAGATCACTTCAGCCAAAAAAGAAGTCTCTAATGAAAGCCAAAGTCTCCAGATAAAGACCCAGCAAATCGAAAAGAAGGGGATTCCCGAGGCCACCCCTACAACTTCTGTTTCTAAGAATGTGCGAGAAATGAAAAATTCAAGTACTGACAAAAAGGGCTTAAAACTCGAGGAAAAAAATGAAACAAGGACTCTTTCGATGATTCTGGGTCAACAGTCAGACCAATCTCAGTTCTCGCATTCTCAATTTAAGAGTCAAAAAATACCTATCACCACAAAAAGACCAAAGTTATCACCCGAACTTCTTTTTGGACCGGTTATGAAATCTACAAGTACGGCACCGAGAGTGGGCACAGTTGCAATCGAATGTAGAATGCATGTTTATGGTGTTTACATACAGCAAATGCTTCAAGCAATAGAAGAGCAATGGAATCAACTGGCGAGCGGTTCCATTCGATACCTTCAACGGCACAATCTACCCGACAAAGTTACTTTTAAATTTGTCCTTCGCTCAGATGGTAAAATTGAAGGACTATCTCGAGTTGATTCTCAGGGAAATTCACTTCCCACAGATCTTTGCAGACAAGCAATTGCATCGAGAGTCCCCTTTGGAAAATGGACTTCTGCAATGATTGAAGACTTTGGCGAGTTCGATGAAATTACGCTAAGTTTTAACTACCGATGAACGAAAATAATTCATCAGGATTTCCACTGCAGAAAAATTGTTCCGTATTATTCGAGTTTCCCTCAGGTATTGTAGCATTTGAAAAAGCCGCGGGAACACTCAGTCATCCCAATATTGGAAAGTCCGAAAAACAATCAAGCCCACGCTCTTTTCTGAATGCTCCCTTTGACCATGACGGAGAATTTTATTATTTGGAAGATGGAAGCAAAATTTTCCTCGTACATCGTCTTGATTCTCCAACTTCAGGAGTATTGTTAGCCACTACCAATTTGGATGCCTCAAAAGCATTGAAAAATGCTTTTAAACACAGAGAGGTAAGAAAAACTTATTACGCAATAGTTCGATGTCGTTCAAACCCGCGATTAGGCACTTGGAAAGACTCTCTAATCGAAAGAAAAAATGCTGGCAAATTGAGGGTTGTCAGGGGAAAAGGATCACTCGCAATTACCGATGCTTCTTTAACTAGAAAGCCCGGCGGACTTTACGGACTTTCAATGCTGAAACTCATCCCAAAGACTGGAAGGACACATCAATTAAGGGTACAATCCGCGATCCGAGACCTACCAATTATCGGAGATCGCAGTTATGGTGATTTTTCTTTAAACCGCAAGATTGCCAGAGCATCAAAAGTTGATCGACTTTGTCTTCACGCAGCAAACATTGAATGTGAAGTTATAATGGAAGGGAAGCCAATAAAAATCCATGCAGAATCTCCTCTCCCACGATCATTCGGGAAATTATTAAGCTAAAGGGCAATTGCTGCAGAAAAAATCACTGCATGTGACTTCAAGCGGTCAAATCCATCGTTTGCTGCAGTCAAAAAATACCTGTAATCTAGATTCAGACCCCAGTTTTCTCCAAAGTTATACCCTAAACCAATAAGAAAATCGTATGCAAATCCGACTCCATCAATTTCTCCTACAGAAGTACTTTCAATTCCAACAAAACTAAAACCCATCCCCATCCCTGCTCGCAAATCCACTAAATCAGAAATTTCTTTATCAAGAATGAACCGGGCCAAGAAATTATGGGAACCAATCTCCAATCCTCCACTCGCATCATGATTTAAATAAGAATATTCACTTTCTACTCGAATGCCTCCAAAGTCCTTTCCAAAATTAAAACCCAACTGAAAACCTCCATCAGAATCATAAGGGACATGCGATCCACTCACTCGGACCGCACCATCTTCGGGAAAAGACAATCCAACCAGTGGTCCAAAATAATAACCAACCCGCCTGTAGGTGGGTTCGGTGTCGTACAGGGCGGCATAAGCTTCATCCAATTCGTCAGGGGTACTTTCAATCCTTTCTTCCTCATTCGAAAGAGAAACATCCGGTTCGGTTGAACTTGCAGGCCGGGGCATGGAGACCTCTGGATTATTATTGAGAGAATCTTCGTAATACTCCGGGACAGGAATATAGGGAACTTCTGGCACAGAAGGTGGACTGGGCGGAACTTGAGTTTCCTTTTCTGCGGCTAATGAAGCAGGCATAGCGTAATCCCCTCTCTTAAGAGGTGGTTTAGACAACAAACTGGCGATCCTTTCCTCGTGCGAAATTGAACGTGCCTTAAAATCTGCAAATCGAGAGGTGAACTCTTCTGAGTCAACCGCTCGAGCGTGCTGCAATACGAACGAAAACAAAACAATGGCTAGTAGGGCATAAATTGAGTGAATCATCAACTGAATCAGTCCATCTTTGTAAAATTCCCTGCAAAAGGAAAGAAAGAAATCTAGGCAAAAAAAGCGCCGGGCGGTAGATTGGCGGGAACCGCCCGGCGCGGGTGTGGTGGATGGGAAATAAAGTTATTAACAATGAAGATGTAATTTAGTCGATGCAATACAAATTTTCATTCGTCCTGACGAAGAGTTGTCCCTTTGAAATAGCAACGGAAGAACGTACATTATCTTCATATTTACTACCCAACTTTGCAGAATTTAATACCTTACCTAACTGCGAAGAGATAACTAGTACTTCACCATGATGGTTCATCAAATAAATCACCCCACCCCCACCAGTAGGAGAAGATCTCCACTTATATTTCCCTGGCAATGCAAGGCTCCACTCCACATCTCCATTTCTAGGATTTACTTTACTTAGGGTTTTTCGTAGGTCGCTGAGGAGAAAAAATCTTTTCTCATAAAAAAGAGGAGTGGGCACATCGGAGGTTAAATTTCCTTGTTCTTTAGACTTCCAGACCACTCCTCTTGAACCTGAATGTGTACCAACAAGGTCTGACTTTATCGCAAAAACTGGTGCTTTTTTAGGAGCACAAACTAGAAATACTCCTCCCCCAAAGACAGGAGACGGAACGAGTCTCCACCACTCCTGTTTATGGTTCTCATTCCATGTACCCCATCTCCAAAGTTCTTTCCCAGAAAGTGGATCATGACCGGTCAATACATCTCCTCCCGCGACCACAAGTTGTCCTCGATGTGGAATAATTGTCCCAAAGGATTCAAGTGATTCTTTTTTGGCATCCGAAGGACGATCGTGCTTCCATATGGTTGTGCCGTCTTCTGGATTCATACACAAAAGGAAAGATGTTGCGTTCGAAACTCCTCTTCCATGCACCGGTTCGTTTCGTTGCAGAATTGGCAGGTATAATTTTCCGTTATAAAGGGTAGGAGAAGATGAAAAAGTCCACTGAAAACAAAAATCTCCATAATCTTGCTGTAAATTTCGACGCCAATTCTCAACTCCCTTAAAGGAATACGACACAAGGTCTCCGTTTCCATAAAAATAGATTACATTTTTCCCGTCTGACACAGGAGAGGGACTCGCGTAATTGGATTTATTGTGCAATAGAAAATCATACCCATCCCCGCTTGGTCTGTATCCACTCCCCGCACTTCTTTGCCAAAGAAGCGTTCCCTCTTCACGATCGAAACAAAGTGCAAGCAGTTCTCCTTTGCCTTTTTCGTTTGGGTCCTCAGATTCGCTGATAGAAGAAATAAATACCTTCCCATTTACTATGATCGGCGTAGCCGCAGAGGGACCTGGCAGCGAAACTTTCCATTTAATACTATTTTCGGGTCCGAAATCGGTAGGTAACAAAGATTGTCCAGAAGCTGAACCATTGTAGGAAGGACCACGCCAACTGGGCCAGTCATCAGGGCCTAAACGATTGAGATTCTCTTGAGAAAATAATCCAACTGTAAATAAAAAAGGAGTGATGTACTGTATCAAATTCATAATTACGATCGAAAGAAAGGATGAAGTATCAGAGATTCAAGGTGAGAGTAAAAGATTCTTTCATTAATTGAGTTCACAAACCACATTTCCATTTATTGATTACCATTATTTTCATTCTCTATTTTTTGGACAATTTCGTTAATCACTAATTCAGAGTTTTGGAGGACTTCCTCTCCGTATTCCTGAGAAAAATCTGAATCTACTTCCTGCATTAGTTTTTCCTCATCAATGGACTGAGCTCGATTTCTTATGAGAAAAAAAGATCCCAATGAAAGTAAAAACAATAGGAGGTAAAAAAAAATTTCCACAATCACTCGTTATTCAATTTGAGTGATAGGGTAGAGCACATTGACTCCGCGATTGTTCCCGATAATGATGACAATGCGACACACATAGACTGCACCTCATCGCGTACAGTTGTTCCATTGATCGGAAATTCTTCTTCGTAGGATGCTCTTTTCGAGAATCCATCAGTATTTTGGATCTCCCAGAAGCATTTTAAAAAAACCATTTCTGAAGAAATTTTTTCAAACCTTACTATTGTAAGACCCAATTCCCATTTGCAGTCTAACTTTTGCCGGTGAGGAAAAACCGAAAATTGCAAACTTCCTGTTAAATCGCTCAAATTTTGACCCACTACTCTACCAATCCCTTCCTCCAAGGGCTCTCCCCACCTTGTATGTTCCCGAAACTCAAGGGTTTCCGCATCGGGACGAAATATTAGCCGATTATCGATCAAGTAACTCGGTAACTCTACTTCCCTGATAAAAAAACTTATATTTTCAAGTCCTTCCACTTTTTCTTTTTCCGAAGATGAAAGGAGATAGAATTCCGGTGCAACATGGGTAGACTCAGGAACAATACAAGAAGTGAAGAGTAAACACATCAAGGATCTTTTAAAACATTTGCTTCGCTTCATTTTAATCTTCGGATGATGGCTTTCCTCGAATGAATGCTTGAGGATTACGCTCAAGTAAATCAGCCAAAGTTTTTAGTGATTTTGCCATAAGTGAAACTTCTCGTAGTGTATCTCCTAACTCGAATCGAAAATCTGAGTTGGGGGTAAGAATTAATTCAAGTTGGTCCGATATTGTTCCGATCTTAAGAAGTGTTTGGCGAGTTTGATCGGAGGTTTTAGTCAAGCTTTCACCAAGTGGAAGATATGAAGAAGAAAAAGCATGAAGGAAATTACGTAAGGCTGCACTGGTATTCACAAGTTCTGTGCTAAGGTTACTGGTGTCCAGTTCATCAAGGCGTTGAGTGGCAACAAGCATAAGATTGCTAAGTTGCTGGCTAAACTTCTCAAGATTTATACTTTCACTTAATTCAGCAAACATGGATCCTTTTGTGGGAATTTCTGGATACCCGTGAAGCGTATTCAAAGCACTTTTAATTGATACATTGTTTTCCGTTGTCAAATTCACGTATAGAATACCAGTCACGAAACTCTCTTGTACTAGTTGTCCCATTAACCGGTTCAGAACCTCTTTTTTGAATTTGCCTTCTGAATCAAAGACTTCATTCCCTTCTAGTATCATGTGTCTCTCCACCAACTTACGATTAATCTCAACGAGCACTGGGACAGGTCCTTTTTCCAACTCATCTCCAATAAAAAATCGTTCTACGCGACCAATACGAACCCCATTTAGAGTAACCTTTCCGCCTTCGTGAAGTCCGTAGACATTTTCGTTGAAAACCAAAACGAATCTTTCATTTTTGTTTCTCAGGTTAGAAAAACCACCCGTAAAAACTCCAAATCCCAGTAAAATTACCAGGGCACCGGCGGTAAAAAATCCAACCAGTATTCTATTTCCTTGCTTGTTCAAAGTGGTAAATTGTTAATGAATTATCAATCGGTCGCAACCATAGTTTTTTAAGGACCTCGACGAAGAAATTCCTGAACCTTAGGTTGAGTGTCATCATTCAGTAAGTCCTGGGGAATGCCTTGGGCGATCAATTCTTTGCTATCTGCCTCAAGAAAAATGGAATCGTCTGCAATCTCAAAGATGCTTGCAAGTTCATGAGATACAACCACGAAGGTAATTCCAAGACTTTCTTTAAGTTCATTGATTAGATCATCTAAACGTCGTGAGTTCAAGGGATCCAAACCCGCTGAAGGCTCGTCAAAAAAAAGAACTTTGGGATCGAGCACCATTGCCCTTGCCAACCCAGCACGCTTTCTCATACCACCACTCAATTCAGACGGAGAGAAATTTTCAAATCCGCTCAATCCAACCAAGTTTAACTTGTAGCGGCCAATCTCCTGGTAATCACATTCGCTAAGTGAGGTATGAATCTGTAGAGGAAGGCAGACATTTTCCAAAACCGTCATCGAACTCCAAAGTGCCCCACCCTGAAATAAAACCCCAAATTTTCGAAGGATTTTTTTGCGTTCGCTATGGCTTCCACTCCATAAGTTCTGTCCATCTACCTTAACCATTCCATCCGCTGGTTGTAGAAGGCCGGTCATTGACTTCAAAAGGGTACTTTTTCCACAACCACTTCCTCCCATTATCACCAAGCACTCTCCCTCATTTAAATCAAAAGTAACATTTTGCAGGACTTTATAATCGTCATATTCCAAATCTAGATTCCTGACTTCGATTAGTGCTCTTTTTTGACTCATGTTCATTCAACGAAGATCCAAGATACTGAAAATAATCTCAAAAAGTGCATCGGAAACAACAATTAATGTCACTGCTAGAACTACCGTTGAAGTAACCGACTTACCCAGGGCGGCAGAATCATTTCCGGTATGCATTCCCTTGTAGCACCCAACTAAGGCGATAATTAGACCGAAGAAAAGGCTTTTTAAAAGACCTGAGAAAATTTCCCACATACTCTGAAGAGCCGCCTGAGTCTGCTCGACATAGTGAATGACCGAAAAATTCATAACCTCTACTCCTACGCACAATCCTCCTAGAATTCCCACTAGATCGGCATAAACAGTTAAAAGTGGTGTCATTATTATTAGTGCAATAGTTCGAGGAAGCACCAAAAATTCGATCGGAGAAATTCCGAATATACGCAAAGCATCAATTTCTTCGTTTAGTTTCATGTTCCCTATTTCAGCGGCAAATGCAGCACCAGTTCTTCCTGCCATGACTATCCCCACCATTAAAGCACCCATCTCTCGCACCATTGCCAAACAGACTAAATCAGCAATGTAGATTTTCGCATTAAATTTTTCCAGTTGCACACTCCCCACGAAGGCAAGCGTAAGTCCAGTCAAAAAGCTTATTAAACTAACGATCGGTAGTGCTGCGGCCCCGCAATTTTTACAGGCCACGATAATGTCTCTTATTCGAAGGTTAGACCTACCAGTCAACAGACCAAAAATGGCCTGAATCCATGCACCCCAAAAATTCAAGGGGGAGAGGACCTTGTTCACTAATAGGTCAAATGAATTAAGGAATTTAAAATTTTTCTTATTCGGATGATTAAATGTGGAGCTTTTCTTTAGACTTAAGGAAAGCAATCGACGAATAGAATCGGGTAAATAATCTACAACAAAACTAATTCCCCTTTCATCCATCTCTTTTTTTTGGCAAAGAAGGAAAACGATCAGACTCGAATCCCACTCCAATGATTCATTACATTCGAAACTGATTTCCTCTGGAGTTGGCTCAGATGAAATCAACTTTTTCCATTTATTCTCAAGTCCAAAATCTATTTTTTTTGCCTCTAGTTTCCAAACTCCTTTCAGTTCGCAAAACACAACATTTCCTTCTCTTTTAAATTCGAGGGTAGCAGGCGAAAGTTCGCCTTGCCTAGAACTGCCATTTGGATTTGATGTGTTCATTGTTTCAAAACCTTTATTTTCCAATTATTAACTAAGTACAATGCCAATACGAGCAATTATGTTCGATCTCGACGGCACCTTAATTGATCAATTCGATGCAATCCATCGTACATTCAGCAAGGTTTTAGTGGATATGGGGTATCCAGCCCCCTCCTACGACGCTGTAAAAAAAGCGGTTGGAGGAGCCTCGGAAACTACAATGACCAAGTTGATTGGGAAAGAGAGAGCACCTGAAGCGGTGCAACGCCTGCGGCCAATATTTGAGAAGGAAATGCTCATTGGTTTGCGAGCTCTTCCCGGGTCCATGGAAATTCTTGAGTTATGCGACCAGCGAAAGATCAAAACCGGGGTTCTCACCAACAAGCACGGCCCCCATGCTCGCGTGGTTTGTGATCATCTCGGATTCAGCAAGTTTCTCTCCTTTACGATTGGTGCAAATGATACGGAATGGAAGAAACCGGACTCCAAGTTGTCCATGCTCGCCCTTAAAAGACTGGATTCTTTGCCCCATGAGACCATTTATTTAGGAGATTCACCGTACGATTACGAAACTGCCCTGAACGCGGGAATGATTCCTTATTTAGTGGCAACCGGGACTCATTCACATGAAGAATTACGTTCTTTAAAAAATGTCCACATTGAGACTAATGTACTCTCCTTTATTGAAAATATATTTCCTTCAATTTTCCAATAAGATTTTAATTTCACAATCAGAATCATAAAATTCAATTCCCCGACTAGTCATCTTACTTATTGACCAAAACTGAGTTTTTTTTAACATTAGTCTCACCCTAAGTTATGATTGTTACACCCCACCACTCGAGCACCAGGTCTTTTTGTGAAAATGTCGAAGATGTGGACTTACCGACTTTAGCGCTTTCTGTTACTTCGGAAAAGAAACCAATTGTTTCTGCATCGGCAATATACCAAGACCAATTAATGTGCCAAGATTTACTGGAATTCGAATACAAGGGAGCGATTTTGGCTTCTTGGTCGCCTTCCGTCCACTCCCTTCTAAGAAACGGTTTGTATCAGGAACATTCTATTTTTGTTTTAAACGATTCTTCCGAGTGCTCACCCACCGCATTGATCGATCTACTAAGTGCACGGATGAAGAAGCCTTTTATTGTGGTAACCGACCAAGAAATTCGACAAAAGGGACTCAAAAATTCATTTGAAAAATTAATCCAGCAAATGGAAACAGAACTGGGCATTGAAGAAATCGTTCAGGATTACGTTGATAATTCTGTAAAAAATTTCACTGAAACGAAATCCGTTGCAAAATCAGACTTTCAATTAATTACCTCCATTCAAACTGAGAAAGAATTTAAGGATTTATTAAGAAACCGACTTAGCCAGTTCTTGTCCTCACCACCTGAGGAATTCTTGAAGCAAGCAATTGGCGAAATTCGCGGAAAAAAGTAACTTCTTTTTTATCTCTGGGGGATTTTCCCATAATCCATTCGCTTTATAAAAAGAATCTCAAAACTTGGTCCTTCCGGACAAAGTTTTTACTTTCAACCACATTAATTTCTCTAGTTCTGCCTTCAATTGGAGTCTATATAATCCTGAAAAATGAACTTCAATCCACTAAGCAGTTAATTTTTAATAACTTACTGGATCAAGTTCTTATTTTTAGTGAAAATATTGGTCCCACCATACTGTTCGAGGACTCAGAAACTGCCAAGGAACTGGTCGATGGAATTACCATCAACCCGTTGATAAATAAAGCAACGGTTTGGAAAATAGATCCTCAAAAGGATTCCGAGGAGTTCTCTCTTTTTGTTAGCTCAGAGGAAGAAGGAGAAAAAACCTTACTCTCACCGATTGGTGAATACTGGAGTGATCAAGACCTCACTATCACTAGAAAAATTACTTCCAATTCGATGGAGATTGGAATTTTGTCAGTCGAAAGATCACTTTCAGATGTTTTATCTAAGACAGCACAATTTCAAAATTTTGGATTCACTTCCTGGGTCGCAATCATTTTTTTAATTCTTCTGATTACCATTTGGTACCAAAGTTCACTTACCAGACCAATCCAGGAACTTCTAAGTGTGTCAGAAAAAATTTCCACCGAAGGACACTACAACTATCGCGCAAAAAATATAGGAGGAGACGAAATCGGGAGGCTGATTACCCAATTCAATGAGATGCTCGATTCCCTTCAGGAATCCAACAAGAAGCTCCTTGTAGTAAACCAGGAAATGGAAAAGAGAGTGCAATCACGGACCAAGGAACTTACGGACACCAATGAAAAACTCGTTTTGGAAATGAAGCAAAATGAAAGAGCCACAAAGAAACTAATTCAGACTCAGGACAAGTTAAACCGCCAGGAAAGACTCGCAAGTGTTGGACAAGTTTCGTCAAACATTGCACACGAGCTTAGGAACCCCATGACAGCCATGAGAAATTCAGTTTATTTTCTTCGTTCACGTTCGCAAAATGATCCAAAAACCATTCAACATCTGGACCTTATCGATGGCGAACTTAGCCAGGGGGATGAAGTAATTGAAAGATTGCTTGAAATAACTAAAGGCGAAAAATTGAGGATTAATGAAACCAACATTGAAAAACTCTGCCTCGATGCCCTTCAAATCTCAGATCCCTTAGGACTCTCTCAATTTGAATTCATTGGAGACCCGATCAAAAAGCATATTAATTTAGACAACCTTCTCTTTAAGCAGGTATTTAGTAATCTCTTCACCAATTCGCTTCAGGCTATGACTTCCAAGACTAAAATCTCCGTAATCGTTGAAGTGGGGAGCGAGGTAAATATTAGAGTAATTGATACAGGTTCAGGAATTCCGATTGATAGTTGGGAAGAAGTATTCGAACCTTTAATTACAACTAAAAATGACGGTATTGGGCTTGGCTTACCATTATGTAAAGAGTTAGTTTCCAGACACGAGGGCAAAATACAAATTGAATCAAGTTCTCCAACAGGCACTTGCATTTTAATTACAATCCCCCTTGATTTAAAACCCGCGTAGAATTAACTTAAATTCATTCGTAATGATTCAATCGATTAAAACCACCCGCATATTAGTTGTGGATGACCATCCTGCCATTCGGGAGACAATGACCGATATTCTTACCGAAGAAGGATTCTTTTCGGATTTTGCTGCAGATGGCATAAAAGCTCTGGAAAAATGCCTGACCGAAGAGTTCGATTTCGTACTCATCGATATTCAAATGCCTGAAATGAATGGGGTAGAAGTCTTAAGAGAGTTAAAAGAAAAGAGAAATAAAATTCCGAAATTCATCTTCTTCACTGCTTATTCAACGCCTGAATTAAGGCAACAGGCTCTTTCATTAGGCTCTTATGCTTTTTTAAAAAAACCAATCAAGGTGGAAAAAATACTCAATCTCATTCGGGAAAAAAGTGGATTGGCAATTCTCATACACTTGTCTGATGATCATCAGATTAGTTGCATAACGAAACTTCTTTCAGACCAAGGTTACATGGTTACTCAAACTAAGAAGCATGATGAAGCCTTAATTCAACTTCGTCAGATTGATTACAATTGTATCGTTTTCGATTCTGATTCTCCCGGCATCAATCAGGATTCAATCAGAAGCACGATCAAATCCTTGAAATCTGATACTTTGTGTATCGAAACCAATGAAGATGAAACTCCCAAGAATCTATTTTCGCGAATTTCATTTCATCTCGACCGCTCTTTAAAAGTCCTCAACTAAACCGATATCCGCCCTTGCTTATTTTTTTAATCAGCAAGTTTTTCTATAAAAAGATGACATCCTTCGACTACTGAATCGAATAATTCGACAACCTCTTCATTTCCTACTTGCAAGCAACCCGAACTTGAGGGATTTCCGAGATTTTCTTCCCAGTTCGTTCCATGGATATACACATACCGGTTAAAAGTATCGACTGGATTTCCTGAATTTACTCCCTTTTCCAGCCCTAACAGTCGAAGAATTCTGGAAGTGATCAAATTCTTTTTCCTGTCCTCTTCCTCACACTCCCAAAAGGTTCGTCCAATTGATTTCCGCCCTTTAAAAACCGTTCCCAAAGGTTCTCCATCTCCAATTTTTTCACACACCTTATGGAGCCCCCAGGGAGTGCCCAAAGAATTCTCCATACAAGAAGGTGGACGCTTAGAACTTGACATCAAGTATTCCTTCACGCTTTTGGACTTATGGTATCTGGTGATACATTGCCGACTGATGGAGGCAATCAACAGGTCGTCAGATGCCTCAATTCCCAAGGTGTTCCGCACCTTATCGTACTCAGAATATAAAACTTCTACATTCATTGAAAAAATATCGTATTGGAATCGTAGGCGCAACGGGAGCCGTTGGCCAAGAAATTATTAGCCTTCTTGAAAAAAGAGAATTCCCGGTGTCGGAAGCAAGACTTTTAGCATCCTCTCGCTCAAGCGGCAGAGAAATCAAAGCCTGTGGCAACCTGGAAAAAGTACGCGAAACAACAAGGGATGCTTTTAAGGATCTTGATTTGGCGATCTTCAGTTCGGGTTCTAAAATTTCCTTGGAATTTGCTGATGTGGCCCGCAAACAAGGATGCGTTGTGATCGACAACAGCTCTGCATTCAGAATGGATCCCCAAGTCCCACTGGTTTTACCAGAGGTCAATTCGGATGCCGTGGAAGCACACAAAGGTATTCTAGCCAATCCGAATTGCTCCACCGCAATCACCCTAATGGGATTATATCCTCTTCATAAAAGATTCGGTCTTAAAAGAGTGATTGCCTCTACCTACCAGTCGGTTTCAGGAGCCGGAGCCTCCGGAATTAC
>MDTC01051812.1_pt1 | contig 14951 bp, 14 predicted proteins | sample 811181 | NCBI WGS metagenome assembly MDTC01 (sample SAMN05326644, study PRJNA326480) | marine metagenome | isolation source: seawater | place: Pacific Ocean: North | collected 2011 | reverse complement strand
GGGATACAAGGTCTTCACCTGCTGTCTGTTCTTCCCACATACGTGCAGTTGATGCCCGAATATCTGCCAGTTGCCCTCTTCGTCGCAATTCTATTTTTTGTCGAATTTCATCGTGTTTAATTCTCCGATTACTGATAGAAGATTCTATATCCGCATTTTCGACTGATTCTGGGCTTACTTCGACTACAAACTCATCAGCGACATGAATGTCTTCCACTTCGAGGGTAACCTCTACCATGTTTTCTTGGTCACCTGTATTGTCTTCTGAAGCCACGAACAGCAGTGCTTCTTTCTCGTCTTCAGCCGCTTGGATTTTTGCGATTTTACGTTCCCGTAATGTGGCTCCATCGAGATCATCTTCAGTGACGGGTTCTGGAATATCCAAATCACTCTCTTGTTCAGAGTTTTGAGATTCAGGTGTGGGTTTAGACTGAATGGCTGTATTTTGGATTCGAGCAACAGGTTTTTTCGATCCCATCATAATCCATGCTAATGAAAAAACGAGAATGATAGCAGTGCTAATCCATTTCTCAGAATCGGTTAATTCTCCGGCTTTGAGAAGATAATATCCTGCCACTGTGAGGGCACTGATTCCAGTGACTGAACGTGCGATTCCCATGGCCCTCAACTCACCCAACTGGTTTTAACTTATCATGCTGATGGCAGTTGCCGAAGTAAGTCATTCAACGCCCGACTTCGATGGCTGTAGGCTTGTTTTTCTTCCATCGAGATGGCTGCAAAGGTTTTGCCATGCACGCTTTTTTCTCCGTATGTACCTGGAGGTAAAGGTTCTCCAAAGGCGTCGAGATCATTTGGTGTGAACACAGGGTCGAAACCAAAGCCATCTTCTCCGCTGCTTTCCAGTGCAATCCATCCAGGACAAACCCCGTTTCCATAGAGAATTTCGCCGTCTATCCACAAGGCTGCAACAGCTTGAAATTGGGCTGAACGTAATTGAGCGCATTGAATGGTATCTTCGCTTTGTAAATGGTCGAGTAACCGCAATACACCATTGCATCCTATTGTGTTCAGGACATAAGAAGAATATACCCCGGGGAAACCATTGAGAGCATCGACAAACAATCCAGCATCCTCAACCAAAATTAGATCTTGAGATTTTTGGCCATCAGGAAGGTGTAGTAAGGCCTGTGCAATTTTGGATTGAGCGACCTCTTCCAGAGTGTCAACTTGAGGTTCAACAATTCCCCCTTCTTCAACAATTAATTGTCGAACCTCGTAACCAAGTGGCTGAAGGTGGTGTGTGGCTTCTTTGAGTTTGCCAGAATTGCCGGTGAGGAACCAAATTATGCGCGCCATGGAACCGGCTACAGTTTTTGCCTATTGATATAACGGGCGATAATCGTTGATCTCTTACTTTTTACAGGCGAGCATTCAAAGGTCGACATCTTGAGCCAAAGATATGCTGCAGCAACTCGGGATTGTCGCACTCGGCGGTGCAATTGGAGCAGGCTTGAGGTATGCAGTTGGTGAATGGATCTCCACTGATTCATTTCCCTATGCGACCCTCTCGGTTAATCTGGTCGGCTCCTTTCTTTTAGGTATCTTAGCCGTTGGCCTCGCCCAAAACCTCGTATCTACAAATATGGCGTTATTGCTTGGAACTGGTGTTCTTGGCGCCTTTACTACGATGTCTACTTTTTCGGTAGAAACCGTTGAAATGTTTGATAATGGTCATGGAAGTTCAGCAATGATTTATGTCGTTCTTACCATGATTCTCAGCCCTGTTCTCGCCTTGATTGGTTGGAAGATTGGTGAAACGATTTTTGCTTGAATAAGTGGCTTTATGTAGGGCATCTTAGTTGGTCTAATCGAGGAACATCGAGCGAAAATATTTCGCTTGCCCTAAGAGTTGAAACGATGTCAGAACACAATTTGATTAAAACTTTGAACGAAGCCCTTGGGTGGGAATTACGAGCTACCAACATGTATGCACATTATGCAGCAAATATACGAGGTATTCACCGTCTACAACTCTCGCCAATGTTTACCGAAGAAGCAACTGAATCAACAATGCATGCAGATGTTGTTCGAAAAGCCATCGTCAAACTTGGAGGAATTCCAGTGACAGAACGTAATCCTCACCCGATTATTCATACGACCCAATTTGATGAAATGCTTGTTCACTCTCTTGAAACAGAGACCAAAGCAGCAGCAGTCTATGCAGAAATTATGATTGAAATTGAAGCGGTCGGTGACCAAGATTTGTATGATGCAATCGAACAAATTTATCTGGCAGAGGTTCGAAGTCTGGAAGAATTACGCCTACTTATGGAATAATCATCCATGGTATCGTACTCGGGAACGTACTTCCTCTAATCTTTTCAGTACCTCGGTCGCTGTCGGTACGGCTCCCCCAGACTGTTCGGGAGCCTTGCCAAGTTTTTCTTCTTCAGAGGCATATCCCTCTAACAACACTTGGATTGCGTCTTTATGATCTGGGTGTGAGGCACCAAGGATTTCATCGATGACATGCAAATCGATTCCAAATCGTTCAATTTCATAATCAATTGCAGCAAGTCCAAAATCGATTAAGGAAACTTCCGCATTCTCATCAACGAGGATATTGTTGGTGGATAAGTCACCATGTGTAATTGCTTCACGGTGGAGTCTACGAATCAAGGCACCAGTGTTCAGTAACGTAGTATTGATGAACTCTTGAGAATGTTCCTTCTCTCGTAGAATCTCGATCAACGGTAGTCCAGGCATTCGCTCGAGAATCATCCTCCCGGATTGCGGGTCAAGATCCCATACAGAAGGGACATTCAAACCGCGTCTCTTGAGCCGAATGAGGAGTCTTGCCTCACTCATCATTCGGCGGTAACCGAGACGCAAGTCGAGATCTGGGTGGCGCCATTTCCGAGGTCGGCGCAGTTTGCGGACTGCACGTTGGCCCATCCAAATACCAGCCCAAACTTCGGCTTCAGCACCAAGGTGCAACCGCTCGCTCGGTACAAAGGCCATGAAGAGGGCTTTTGCTCCCCATTTATCAACACTTCATCAAAGGTTTGCTTCAAAAAGGAGAACATCGTGCCATTGTTGAAGCAAGATGACCGTCTCTCTGCCAATGTGTTCCGTGGATTTCATGGATACCTCTCTTTCTCCAGAGGAACAAGCAATAGCAGAGCGAATCGAAGAGTTGCGTGAACAACTCGGTGATGAGTTGTTAATCCTCGGCCATCATTACCAGCGTGATAGCATTGTAATGCATGCTGATTTCCTTGGCGATTCATTCATGTTAAGCCAAATGGCTGCGGAATCAAAAGCCAAATACATCGTTTTTTGTGGTGTTCATTTCATGGCAGAGTCCGCAGATATCCTCACCAATGATGACCAAATAGTTGTTCTTCCAAATCTGAGAGCAGGATGCTCAATGGCCGATATGGCCACACTTAGCGAAGTTGAATCTGCGTGGGGCTCGATCTTGCTTGAAGCTGGCTTAAAAGACCCAATTACTCGTGAAGATCCAACTGCATTGGCGTCTGAAGACGACAACTTCTTGGTTCCAGTGACCTACATGAACAGCAGTGCTGACTTGAAAGATTTTGTCGGACGACATGGTGGAATAGTCTGCACATCAAGCAATGCCCAAGGAATTCTCAATTGGGCCTTTGAACGCGCGGGAAAAAATGGCGCAGTGTTGTTTTTCCCGGACCAACATCTTGGTCGAAATACTGGAAATGCGATGGGCATTTCACTTGATTTGATGCCAACTTGGACTCCTGGTATTGGCGCTATGGGTGAGTTGAAAGGAAGCAGAATTATTCTTTGGCATGGTTTTTGTTCTGTCCACAAGCGATTCACTACGGGACAAATTGAGGAGTTTAGAGTTCGCCACCCGGAAGGTATTGTGGTTGTTCACCCAGAGTGCCCCATTGAGACTGTAGAGGCAAGTGATGCGAATGGGTCTACCCAATATATTCGTGATTTTGTCGACCAGCAGAAATCAGGTTCTCAGATTGCTATTGGAACAGAGATCAACATGGTTGCTCGTTTAGCCGATGAACATCCCGACAAACACATTGAATGTTTAGATTCGGAAATCTGCCCTTGCTCTACGATGTACATGATTCATCCAGCGTATTTGATGGATGTTCTCGAACGAATTGTCGATGGAGAAAGACCGAATCAGATCAAAGTTCCAGCCTCAATACAAGAGGGTTCACTTTGGGCTTTAGAACGAATGTTAAGCATAAAAAAGTGATTATTCTTCTTCACGATGTAATTCTATCATTCTCGACTCTGACTGGCGCTGAACTATGTGGGCAAACACAAGTCCAATCCCGAGAATCATTCCGACTTGCAGCAAGATGTTTGAGTAAACCGTGAGTTCAGGCTCCCATGAATGAATGTGAATTGTCACTTCACCATCTGCTGATTCTTCAAAATAGACCAAATGGTTCTCGAGGACGTTTGGCCCCCATTGATGTAAAGCATCAGATGTCAAGAATTGCGTATGGTTATTGGTGAGATTGACAAACTGTATTTCCCCGTCCATGTATTTCTCGATAGGCTTTGTTGGATCCAAATGGTCTCGAACAGACCATGCCAGAATTCCATCTTTCATCGATGGGTCGCTCACTGCATATTTGGCGTCAGATGCGAGCCATTGTTGTCCATTTGAACGATTGTAGACCACCAAACGATCTGTAGCGGAAACGTTCACGGTAATTGCCATGAAATCGTCATCAAATACAAAATCGGTAATGCTTGCATTTTCCATGTCGACAGGGGTATTCCACGATTCAAGAATTTCGTCTTGTTCAGGAGTTGAAGATGCATTGATGTTCTCAATTGTAATCGAACCAGATGAGCCAATACGGGAGAGGAGAATGCTCGTTGGTTCATTTTCAATGACCATGGCAATTTCGAGACCATTGGCTTGAACCAACTCGACTCCTACGACATTGAAACCAAGCGGTACCTGTTCGCCGAATAGAGTGTAAGCACTCAATAAACCATTTTTTTGAACGAGGATATATTCAGTTTCTTCTGCTCCTGTCAAAAGTATTTCATCAGGTTGTTCCATTTGGATGGTTGACATTGAAGCATTTGAAGAATCAATTGAGTTAAGTTCGAACACTGATAATGTCGTCTGGTTCGCAATAGCGAGTGTTGAACCGCTCAAAGCGTAAGGCGAATCTGGCTCGATACTTCCGTTCATAATTTCCCAATTTAAACCTAAATCAGCGAGGTTGTGAATCACGACAACGGGTCCGGTTGTACGATTATCAATGGTCGCCATCCATCCATCACTCGTCGCTACTCCTTGGGGTGCTTCAATTCCTCCAGCTGGTAATGATTGATGACTCAATTCCCATGTGATGATAGAAAACAGCATCAAAAAAACGACGACAGCCAAGACTCCGGTTTCCTTGCTTTTCGGTCTTCTGTATCTTTGATAAATATCAGAAAAACGGTTGGAGACTATTCCGAATGCTTTTTTTGGATTCGTTAGCACTGTAACTATTCGCGAGTTCATCGTACGTTCATCGAAAATTTTCCACCATGCATCAGATGTACGATCCGCAACTGATACAGCGAGTGCGGCAATTAACATCCCACCAATTATGTCAGAAAACCAATGTATTCCGAGGTAAATGATCGCAAATGCAGTGATGAGAGTATAGGCAAGCACCAGTCCACGATATTTGTTCCATCGTCGGTCTTCATCAAAGCGAGTAAGGCATAGCCATACAGCAAATGGGATGCCAATGTGAAGCGAAGGCATTCCATTGGTAAAGGGGTCTATTCTGCGAAACCAATCACTGATTTCAGGTGTTAAGTCGTAAGCCAGAGTTTCCATGCCGGGAATGTAATCTCCCGTGACTCGGACATTGAAAAACAGGTAAAAAGGAATAGCTAAGATATAGACCCAGGCAATACTGAGCGTCATTCTATCCGCAATCCAACGGTCATCGAAAAATGCAAAGTAGAATACCGAAACATAGCAAATAAACATGAATCCGGAGACATAAAAATGTGTGAGAGCAACCGTCAACCACTTGGCTTCAAACAGTTGTTGGACCTCTAAAACTAAGTCTCCTTCAATTCCGTAAATCAGTGGTGTCATGTCCAAACCAGTATTGGCAATGATGATTCGGTCTAATTGGTCGAGAATATCTTTTGAATTATAGATGATGAATACAATCAAAATATGAATCCAGTACCGACGGAAGAAATCGACAAATGTTGGAAGTGTGATTTTCATCCAAGGGGGTTTGAATACCGGCAGTAAAAGGACACCAAGCGCTAATGCGCTCACCATCCAACTGAGATATATGCCGTCCATTGGTGAACCTCAACCCCTACGGGGTTGGGTATAACACATGAAACCTCGCAGTCAAAATGTCGCAAGAAGGCGTTCCTTAACCTACCATGCGCCGTGGACGTAGGGTTTGCCGTTATCCGGGTCTCTTCTGTTCGCTAAATCCCAAATTCTCTCAAATCTAAAAATACCACTTGAGCAACCATGAGTCCATTCAAAACCAAGCGCATAATTCCCTACGGTACGAACTTTTGGCTTTTCTTTCGGTAATGCTTCGACTTGCCTACGTAGCGTTTTGCTGGTTTCGTCAAGGTTACGTAGTGGAGAACATTTCGCACAAGGGCATGCGTGTCGCAAGTCATCATACGTGATTGTAAATTCTGAGTCGTCGTCATAACTGACGATAACATCCAAATCTCGACGTTCAAAACGTCTCATTGTGGGCATGTCTGTCGTCATTCTTTCCACCATCAAATGATTTCAAGACCAGATCCTGAATCTTCGCTAATTTGTTCTTGTAATGCAGACACGATTGCAGAAAAAGCAATTGCAGATGCCCCTTCAGGTTCACTGACAATTCGATGAACTCCGTCATCGCCGCCGCGAACAAAACCGGGGTCAAACGGAAGCGCTCCTAGGAAAGGCACACCAAACTCTTCAGCAGTAAGTCGCCCTCCACCTTCTTTGAAAATGTCAAGTGTGACACTAAATGCTCCTTCGTCATTCGCTGTTGTTTTGAGTGTTTTACCAGCAGGAGCAGCAATCTCAATTTCGGAGCCGGGTTTGGCTTTACCTGAAATTGTGTAGCCACTCATGTTCTCGACGACTCCAAGAACGGGTACTTTCAACGATTCTGAGAAGGTAATGGATTTGCGGCTGTCAAGCAGTGCCACTTCTTGAGGTGTAGTGACAATGACCATTCCATCAATGTCAGGAAGTGATTGAGCAACGGTCAGTGGTTCGTCTGATGTGCCAGGTGGGAAATCAATAATCAGATAGTCGAGATTACCCCATTCAACATCTCCTATAAATTGCTGAATTGCACCGAGCTTAATCGGTCCACGCCACACAACTGGAGTATCTTCATTGTCGAGCAGAAATGCCATTGAGATGACTTTGACGCCAAGGTGACCTTGAGCTGGATGAATTCGACCTGACTCCACATGGAGACGGCGCCCATCAAGCCCCATCATCTTTGGAACATTTGGCCCAGTGATGTCGATATCGAGGATACCTACTGAGAGTCCTTGTTGGGCGAGAGAGAGAGCCAGACCGGTCGATACTGTTGATTTTCCAACGCCGCCTTTTCCTGACAACACCATGACCTTATGCTTGATTTTCTTGCCGATTTCTTCCATCGTCATTTTGCGCTTCATCTGCGCATAAGCCTGTTCCATTTTCTTTTGTTCTTGGGGGGATGCTTCAACTGGCATATCCCCCGCCTTTGGGTCGTGAGTGGAGACTGGGGAATCCGACATGAGTAGAGTCACTGGTCTAATCTACTTCAACCCATCTTTTCAGCGTGCTTTTGAAAAATCAATTGCCGATGTACGAAATGAACGCCAATAGCGATGCAGATAAAAACCAAAGTTCGAACCATATCGAAAGACTGGTCTTCATATGCCCATGCTAAACCAATGGCCAATGCGATCGATATAGGAAAGCCAAGTGAGTTTGCGCCCATTTTTTGTTGAAACTCTGTTATTTGGCCAAAGAGCACAATACTCGGGCCTATTAGAAATGTCATCAACGAAATGGAGACCGCAATGATTTGGAAAACAGTATCGAAGTCTTGAACTGCAGCGATAATGTGACCTAGAAAAAGAACTGCGTAGAGTGTGGCTGAAATACAGACGCCACGAAAGATTGGCGATGTATCTTTGTCCATGAAAAAGAGCAACAGTTTCTCCTTTGAGAACCCTTCTCTATGACGAGAATCAATAAATACACTTGCCGATATGGTTTCATCATGCGACTCCTCTTCGTCTGTGTAGGCAATTCTTGTCGGTCCCAAATGGCTGAGGGTATAGCACGTTCAATGGGATTTACAGCGGATTCTGCCGGAACCCATCCCGCACAAAGCATTGCGGGTAATGCGGTCGTAGTTCTTGAAAATCGTGGAATCTCAACTGAGGGTATGGTGCCAAAATCCGTCGATGGTTTTTCTGCAGAGAACTATGATATGGTCATCTCAATGGGATGTGGAGTGCACTGTCCGTTGATGCGAATCGACCAAGACTGGGAATTAGAAGACCCCGTTGGACAAGCACTTTCCGTCTATCAATCAACAGCAGACTCTATTGAACAGCGACTCAAAGCGTTGATTGGATGATTATTCTTCTTCACTTGGAACTTCACCAATTCCATCCAATTCGATGGTAAGAACGCTTACGGTTCGTTCTCTGTTATCCTGCGTGAGTATTTCAGAAGAACATTGGATTTCACCGATAATCACTTCAGATGGCAATCCTTGAGCGATGATTCCGTTTCTACGACGACAAATTTCTGCGACATCAACAGCGCGACCAATTGTAGCGCCTCTTGCAACAAGTTGAACCTCACGATTTCCTTCTTCCATTGCCATCACAACTGCTCGAACATATGCATGTAACGGTTTCTTCCCGATAAAAATTGAACGGCGCTCACTCATTTGACTCCCTCAACGGTGGACTCACCTCTCCACTCGTTAAGCGTTCGGTTCTTTTTGAGGACAAAAACTGCTAAATCGGGTAAAATTGGGCGAATCAAAGGAGAATGGTACGGACGCCGGGATTTGAACCCGGGTTCAAGCGTTGGCAACGCTCGGTGATAACCACTACACTACGTCCGTAGATGTAATCACCCCAAAGAACAGCAGTATAAACGGTTGTCGGCCCGACTATGTGCTCAATTGAATCCGAAACGGTCTTGCCCTTCTTCACTTTCTGGTCGATTACGAATTGAAATGAAAACGACCACAGCCACGCCGATACCAAACAGTACGAGAACGCCGATTAAAACTCCGGATGTAAGGAATGATCCCGATACTCCGGTTAGCGTTGATTGTTCTTCTACTAATTGAATGGCAATTGATTCTGTAGGGCTTACTTTCCCATAGATATCTGATGCTTGAATCAAAACTTCATGTGTACCGAGTGGGATGCTGTTTCGAACCTGTAATTCAACAGAATAAATCCCATCATTGGCTCTTTCATCACCGTTGGTTCCATCATCATACATGGTCTGCCATGTGGCTTGTGATGTGAGTGGAGTGAATACACCAAGATTTGCTTGGGCAACACGAATACCATCATAGTCGCTGATAGCCACTTCAAGTACAACCGTCGTACTCTTCTCGCTTCTCTCCAAAGTCTGAACACCAGGGGCGACAATGTCAGGGCCAGTGTTGAGGATATTGATGTTGATTTCTTCCATCACTGCATCGGAAATGTGATGGGGCCCGTAAATTTCTTGAAGAGAGTTATCTTTACCATCGACGTGCCAAAACGTCGTAAATTCCTTTTCTCCAAGCCCATCGGTCAATGTGAATGTCAAAATCTGTTCTCCTGGGGTCATTGCTTCAGGCACTGTGAACGAAGCGACCCAAACTCCATTGGTCTGAATAAGTTCGACCTGCTCACCTCCCGAGTCTCTCAAATCGAGCGTTACGCTATCAACACCATGGCCATCGTAAGCCTGTGTATTCACGATCATGACTGCCCCGCGTGGTCCCGTATCGGGAAGTATCTCTAATGCGAATAATCGTGGGCCTTGGTTGATGATTTCAATTTCTCCTGTGCCTGTTGTTTCCATGTCCCATGTGTCGGTTGCAGTCACATTGAGTGAGACGTTGCCAACTTCAAGCCCCGGCACGAGAATACGCGTAGTAAAGCGTTGGTCACCAACGATAGCGTCACCATCAAGCCCTCTGTCATTCATACTTACGACATCTCCCCCGATTGGAGTGAGGTCGACCGTAACTGAATCCACGTTCATCTCTTCGTCACTGATATGAGCGACAAGGGTTCCAGAACTTCCTCCTTCTCCATAAATGACGCCTTCTTCAAGATACAATTCCACTAGAACTGGTGCGGTATTGTTTTCAGCTGTGATAATGGACGGTGATAGAATACGTTCGACAACCTGACTTTCAGTAAAGTTAGCGGTTTCATCTCCACTGCCGTAAGGGATTTCTAGGATTCGGTACACGCTTGAGAGAAGTCCCATGAGCGGGCCTTGGTCAATGATGGAACCCGATGCAGTCCCGCTTTCGCCATAAGAACCGGACCAGTTGACCACATGTAAATTGAAACCGTCTCTCGGGTCATTACCTGTGGTTTCAGCAGTGATGACTAAGGACAATCCTTCTTGGCCGGCGAGACGAAGTGTGTCCCCGGGTATCAATGGAATTGGCATGAGTCCAGTTTCTCGAGAGATTGTAATCTCACCCAGAATTTCTTCAGAGTCGGGTTGTGTGGCGTTTACTTGAATTGGGCTATTCTCAGGCCGTTCATCACCGCTTGAAGGGTCAGCTCCGGTTTCCTCCCATACCAATCGCACTGTTCGGTTTTCCCATTCTGATTGTACAACTTGATAATCCCAAGATTGGTTGTGATTTGCACCAACTCCTTGTCCATCGAAGAAATTACCGCCATTGATGCCGGTGATGTTGAACCAAGTCTCTTGGTGAATCACATTGACCAAAAAGACCACTTGTGTCGCATTCGCTTGGTCACCGGTTTCTTCAATTGAACGAACAATTCCGAAAGTACCCTGTGCATCACCAGTGATTACGCCATCCATATGCAAATTGTCTTTCAGAGTGATTCCATCTTCTGTTAACCAATGTAACTCGTGTATAGTCCCGTTAATCATGATACTTGAGTTCTCATCTTCTTCGTTAAGGCCGAACGTACCTTGGCCAAGAAATTCATTCTTTTGGTCAGTGCGAACTCCATCTTCCCAACGTTCAATCACGGTTAAGCCATCCAATGACACATCCATTTGGAAATCGTCTTCATAGAGAATCATATCTGCAAGTGCTTCGAATTGAGTATGTTGCAGTCTTCGAATACCGTTTTCATCCCATGTTTCCAGGAAAAACACACTGACTTCACCAGTCACATTGACTCCTTGTCCTTCATCGTCTTGTTCAGTAATGGAGAGATCCCCGGTTGCTTCAATTCGTAATCGTTCAGACAGGTCTCCATCAATCATTGAGCGGTTAAACCATCCATCGGATACATTGGCGAGGATTTCGCTTTCAGAATCTCCATCCAGCGTCACTAAGTGCAGGACTCCACTGCCTCTGGCGTCAAATACTTGGGAAGTCAATACGCCTGATTGAATTGTTTCATTCTTCCAAATTGCATCGAGCAAAAGGGAAAGTTCAGTCGAACTGTCATTTGTATTTTCCAATGTCGTAAGATTACCGCTTCCTAGTTCCCAGGAATTGAGTACATTACCTTGACGCATCTGCCAACCCTGGCCGTTGAAATCGAGGGCAAACCCTTGTTCGCCTTCCTCAGTCATGTAGGTTTGGTTCAGATCCCAAGATGTCTTGAGAAGAACTTCATGGTCGGCCATAGGTTGATTCCAAGTTCCGACATTGAAGGTTCGGATTGATTCAACAGGCTCAGATAAAATGTTTCCATTCCAACTGTTTACCGTCACTGTCATGGTAATCTCATCGCCCCAATGCAAAGAAGTATTGAGTAAAGCGTGAGCGGCTCGATTACCGTTTACAGAACTCCACGTAAGAAATACATCAGTAGTGAGTAATGAGTTATTGCGAATATGGTTGACATCGACATCGATACCATATGACCCATTGTCTGCAAAGGTGAGGATATAGGCGTGTTGATTCTCTCCGCCATCTCCTTCAAGCCAAGCAGTGTTAATGGTTGGAGCAGTAGGAACCGATTGAGCAGTTGCTGTAAAGACCAGTGGCAAAACCATGACCAAGAAAAGAGTGATTGCTCGTCTTGATTTCTGTGTGCTCATGGAAAGAGGTAGAGTCTGCTCCTCTTCAATACTTGCGCAGTTCTGTGCGATGTGATAATGATTGGTTGTCGGATTTTATGCGTCCATAACATATCCAAACAGCAATGGTGCAACAATCGTAGCATCGCTTTCTATTACAAACTTAGGAGTCTCAATGTTGAGTTTACCCCACGTGATTTTTTCGTTTGGAGGTGCTCCTGAATAGCCGCCATAGGAAGGAGATGATTCACTGATTTGGCAATACCAACTCCACAACGAGACATCTCGTTCCAAATCTTGGTGAAGCATTGGGACTACGCAAATCGGAAAATCTCCAGCAATTCCTCCACCGATCTGTAGGAAAGCCAGCGAATCGGTTCTCGATTCATACCATTGTGCTAATTGAATCATGTATTCAACACCATTTTTTATTGCTGTAGGACGAACCTCACCTTGGATACATCTCGCTGCGAAAATATTTCCTAACGTCGAATCTTCCCAACCAGGGACATATACTGGAAGATTTATTTTGGCAGCAGCATGCAGCCAAGAATCCTCTGGATTCGACTCAAAAGAAGAATCTAATACTCCGCTTTGCAATAACTGGTAGAAGTATTCGTGGGGTAATTTTGAAAATCCCTCTTTATCGGCTTGTTTCCAACATGCGACAATATGGTGTTCTATTTTTCGAAAAGCCTCTTCTTCAGGAATGCAGATATCAGTCACTCTGTTGAGTTTCTTTTCAAGCAATTCCGCCTCATCTTCAGCAGACAGGTTTCGCCAATTCTCAATAGATACGTAGGAATTATGAGCAACTAAATGAAACAGGTCTTCTTCTAAATTTGCGCCCGTGCAGGAGATGCCAGCAATGTGTCCAGCCCGAATCATTGGTGCCAAGCTACGGCCAAGTTCAGCAGTGCTCATGGCTCCCGCAAGGGTGAGGAATATCTTGCCACCGTCTGCTAAAAACTGCGTTAAAGATCGTGCAGCTCGTGCAAGTTCACCAGCATTGAAATGACGATAATGCTGGTCAACAAAGGTGCGAACAGACATGTCATTCCACCTCGTGTAAGAAACGGTCGACATGCTGTCTGCGCTTAAGCGAAAGAGAAGGAATCTCTCTGGTAAGATGCAAGTGGATATCATCTGCCAAAGCATTTGGATCTGAGCCTCCGCACGTAAAGCAATCCAAAGCCAACCACCCTTTTTCTGAATAGCAATGGGCAGTAACGTGGCTTTCGTCGAGCAAAACGACTGCTGCGAATCCAATCGGAGAGAGGGTTCCATCGAAAGGCTCCACATGGGAATGTACATTTCGCGCTTCACTGCGCTTTACTGCTTGTTCGAGAAGTTCAAGAATCCACTGCTCATCGTTTTCAAGAGGTGGCACATAGCCCGTATAATCAAGGAATACATGGGCTCCATGCGCGGCTAAATTCGTCACAACTTTCCCCTCCATTTTCACGCAGTTTCCTCACTGCTTCTTTGTTGTCGAAAGAAATCAGAAACTTGTGGCACCCGCATTCTTCCTGCCTGAGGGGCAACAGCCTCCCACCGACCTTCCTTTCGGGCTTTGAGATGCATTGCTATTGCTTTTGTAGCCACCATAGCGGCAGTAAATTGTGTAAGTGGCGTATCCTGCTGAGCCACGATTTCATTGACATCGACGCTAATCACTGTTGCATTTGGGGCGGTAAAGACTGCTTCTATGACCTCTGTGGCTTGCCAAAAAGAGAGTCCGCCAGGGACAGGAGTACCTGTTGCTGGAACGATACTACCGTCGAGTCCATCGATGTCGATAGTAAGGTGAATTGGTCCGGTCAATTTTCTTAGTGTGTCTAAGCAAGAACTCCATGCTGATTCTCCGTTTGAGGGTGACTGCGTGTCACGTGCAAAAAAAGTCGTAACCCTCTTATCCTTCTCGATATAATCCGCTTCTTGTTTTGAATAAGCACGAATGCCGATTTGAACCAACTGTCCTATTCCGAGGTCAAGGGAACGGCTTGCTGCACATGCGTGTGAGTATTTTTCACCATCAAGTTGTTCGCGCAAATCAGCATGAGCGTCAATTTGCACGACAGTCAATTGCTTCATATTTCCATTGACCAGAGGATGATGCTGTGCCGCATTAAGGAGGGGTGGTAAAATACCATGCTCTCCACCTAAGATGAGTGGTAAACAATCTCCTGCATACCACGGTTTCAGGTATCCACTGATGTTGTCCAATTGCTCAGCGAGACTGTTCCCCTCGCCGTTCCATTCAGGCACAGTGAAAAGAGCGGCACCAGCAGGTAGGTCTTCGCCAAGTGAAGCATCGAACAATTCGACTTGCGCACTGGCGATGATACACGCAGCAGGACCACCGGCAGTACCCTGTCCGTAAGAGGTTGTGAGTTCGTAAGGCAATTGCAATATTGCGACATCGACTTCACCCCCGTTTTCGGGTAAGCCAAGGAAATTTCCCTGCACATACTCTTCGCTCACATCCTTGCCCTTGCACAGGCGTTTTTGAGGCTGTTGATTGATGTTGTTTAAGGTGAGTCGCCTGTTGGACTGCATGAGGGGGGCTATTCGCGGCCTCCTTTTTTTGGGTGCTGGGGGGACAATATTCACTGATTTTTGTGTTTTTCATGAAATATGAGCGATGAGTCTATATGGGTCGGATGACAATAATATACAGTGTCTGCGGAGTAAATTAGCGGGT
>MDTC01200185.1_pt1 | contig 14952 bp, 13 predicted proteins | sample 811181 | NCBI WGS metagenome assembly MDTC01 (sample SAMN05326644, study PRJNA326480) | marine metagenome | isolation source: seawater | place: Pacific Ocean: North | collected 2011 | reverse complement strand
TGACTTCAAACTGAAGATCCGCAAGGTCGATGGTTACTGGAACTATGACAAGTCTGAGTTCGCTGCACCTGGTACGCTGGGTAACTTCGATGATGACAAACTGGAATCTATCTGGAAGCAGGGATATTCCCTTGCAGAGTTTGAAGATGCTAAGAACTTCAAGTCCTATGAGCAACTTCAAGCACGTTTGAATCTGGTTCTTGGCAAGAATGCTGCACCTGCTCGCATTGATGAATCCCTTGAGGATGAATCTGAAGGACGAGGTTCTTTCAACTCTCCTGACATCATGGCATCTAATCAACCTGATTGGGGTGCTGAAGTCAAGGACTTCCGAGAGAAAGCAGTAGCATCATCTCCTGTTCAAGATGAAGATGACACTCTCTCCTATTTTGCTAAACTTGCAGAGGAAGAGTGATGGACGTTGTTCATGCTTGGAACTCCATGTCATATGGCGAGGGGTTCCTCTTCTCGATCTGGGTGATCGGGATGTACTATATAAAACTAAGAATGGATAGGTACTTCCGATGAAACTAGCACTTGCATCACTAATGCTATTGTCATCTATTGCACTTCCTGCTCAGGCAAGAGGTCCAGTCTATGACCCTACCAGAATTCGTTATAGAGATACTGGTGACTATTCAAACTACAAAGCATACGAATCGAAGGGTGGATATGCTCGTGAAGAAAAATGTTTCAAGCGAGTCTATCGTGAAGAGTACATTCCTGGAGACATGCGTAATCCTGGATATGTCAGATCATATAAGAAAAGGGTTACCGTTCCCTGTGATTGGAAATATTATAATAGGAGACCTGCTGCTCCTCCAATTCATAAACATAAACACGAACATAAAGAGAAGGATGACAACTCTTGCATCGAAGGTGCAGTTCTTGGTGGCATCGGTGGTGCTGGAGCAGGTGCTGTACTATCCCGTGGCGATGGTCGCTGGTGGGCAATCCCTCTAGGTATTGTCGGAGGCAGCATGGTTGGATGCCAAATTGATGGGGGTTGACCCCAAACCAAAATCGACCCTTGATTCCCAGGAAAGCGGAAAAAAAATTCCGCCAAAAAATGGGTTTCTAGGGTTTTTTAGTATCCTCCTCCATAACCAGGCGATGGTGATGGGGATGGACTTGGAGAAGGACTTGGAGAAGGCGAAGGAGAAGGACTTGGTGAAGGCGAAGGTGATGGGGAAGGGGATGGACTTGGAGTAGGAGATGGGGATGGTGTTGGAGTAGACGTTGTAGTCGCTGCTGTAGTTCCACCTGACGCTGGTGTAATTGTAGATGTAGCAGTTGTAGTTCCAGCAGTCCCAGCAAGAGATGAACTCGGACCATAATCGAAAGATGTTGTTGTTGTCGTCGTAGATGTAGAAACCAGAGATTCTGATGTAATGTACCCAACATCGCCAAGGAATCTAGAAGCAATAGAAATAGGAGTCTTTTTGTTCCCTTGATCGTCAAGTTCTAAATGTGGAGCATAAGCAATTAATTGTTCAAACTCTTCAATAATCAAATCTACCATTTGAGAAACTGGAAGAAGAATTTGTCTTTTCTTCTCATTTTCAAATGATTCGTATTCATAGTTACTAACAGGATATACTGAATCAGTTTCACTCTTAATAACACCATCTGGCATTACTGTTCTCCAAGTTCGGTTTACAACAATACCTCCTGGCATATAGACGATATCATCTAGTAATATTTCTTGTGTTTCATAATGATGGACATCATCAGGACCACTATACTTTTCATTAACATATGCGATTAAGTCCTCTTCATTTCTAGGCCAATCTTCATATACATCAGTGATATTGTTTACTAGTAAGATAACCCAATCTAAGTGAGAATCTTTATAAACTTCTAATGCTAATGTTGATGGTGTTTGACCAGCAGTAATTGAATATGCTTCAAATAGAGAACTATACTTTGATAGATCATCTCTGGTTTTGGTGCGTCTGAATATATTTTTTACTAATCTATATTTGGTTGCTTCATCGTCAGCAACACCTTCACCAACGTATACATTTGGTAAATAAGAAAAAAACCCAGGCATTAGAATCCTCCTCGTCCATCTTTAACAGGTCCAATGTCTGTTTGTGTAATAATTCTTGTTTCTGTAAAAGAAACTGTCAATTGAATTGCAGGGACTTGAACCATGTCACCTGAAACTCGTTTAAATGATGTATATTGACCATCTGGAGTATAGTTGACGTTTATACCCGTGCATACAGATGGGAAAATATTGAAGTGCATTGATTTTTCATTTTCACTAGAATTGTCACTGATACTACCATCAGCATTAAGTCTGATAAACTTTAGATCAAACTTATCAGGAACTTCTAAGAATCTATTTGAACTAATGGTTGAGAACTGACCTTGAAGTTGACTATTATTATCAAGACCAAATCCACTTGATTTTAAAGAACCAGTTGCTCCCATGATAGGTAGAGAACCCTCTTTAATATAATCAACGATCATTCTGACCATTCTCGCTTCTTGCTCAGATCTAGAATAGAATTTAAAAGTGAACTGATGAGTTCTAAAATTCATATTACTAAAGATCTGTTCTTGGAATGGGTTGAATACCTTACCCTTTCCAATTGCTAACAGAGAACTAGCATCAACATTACCTGCCAGACCTAATGCTTGATTCATTGCACCAGCAGCTTGTGCCATTGCACCCAAAGCAACTTCTGGAACTGCTCCCGCTGCCGCACCCTGAATAGTTTCTGCCAAAGTATTGAAATCATCAGAACCCATTCCTGCCAAAGCAGAAGCACCCAAAACACCCATGACTCCCATATTTACTTGCCTATAGGAGGGCGTATATTGAGTTTGCAACTGCTGAGGCATTGCAAGGTAACATCTACGAGGATTTAACTCACGTTCTACTTTGTTACCTGGTAAATTCTCGCCATAATATTTCGAGGCGTTATCCTCAAACTTGATCCTACTTCGTTGCAGCATCAAGTAATCAATAGCTTTTGTGGCACCCTGATTATCGTCATCCCCCTGATTTGCAGTAACAGGCGGTTGTAATGGATACCTTAGGATAGATTGTGCCAACTTCGTACCTAAATATTATGTGACCTCTATGTATTTATGAGATATCAAGGAAAGTATCGTCCTAGTTTCCCCAGAAAGTACAAAGGTGATCCGACAAATGTTATTTATCGGTCATCATGGGAGTATAAGTTCATGAAATGGTGTGATATAACCGCATCAGTTCAAGAATGGGGAAGTGAAGAGATCATTATTCCATACATATCACCAGTTGACGGCAAAAGACATAGATATTTTCCCGATTTTTATGTCAAAATAGCAAACAAAAGGTATCTGGTTGAAGTCAAACCATTTAGGCAGACTAAAGAACCCAAAACCCAAAAAAGAATGACAAAACGCTATATTAATGAGGTTGTTACTTGGAGTGTCAACCAAGCAAAGTGGAAAGCAGCAACTGAATTCTGCAAAGATAATAATTGGGAATTTATGTTAATCACAGAAAAGGAACTTAAGGTCTAATGGCAATCCCAAATCCGCAGGCAGCAAAATATAACTCATTAAATGAATTCATAGGGCAATTCAAGGACAATGATAATTTCCCTAGTACGACGAATTTATTTTCGTTACATTTTTCATGTCCTGCTATTCTTAGATCAACACAAACTCAAGTATCTGGAACATTTGCGGGTCAGACCGATGAAGTTTTCAATCCTGAGCGAGGCGATTTAAGAAACTTACTTTTAGATTACTATGCCAAGACTGTAAACTTACCCAGTAAGCAGGTAACTAGTGGTCAAATTGTAAATGTCGGTTCTGGATTTAAGTATGCTACTGGTACAGCATTTAGTCAAATCAATATAACGTTTCAAGTTCCTCGTTCTCAATATACCAGAAACTTCTTCGAGAGATGGGTTGATGAGATGGCGAGAGATTCTAATCAATTTACAGAATTCTATCGCGAGTACGTTTGTCCTAGATTATACATCTTCAAAATGGAGAGAGGTGGTGGAGATTTGGCAATATCAGATCCTAAACTTCTATCAGAGGTTAGGAGAGCAGCAGCACAAGGTCTGCAAGTTCTAACCGCTAGAAAGAATGATGTTACAGCATGTTGGGAATTGCAGAACGTTTTTCCATATAACATTGGGTCTATTCAGTTAAATAACGATAAGGCACGAGTTATGGAACTTACTGTTGGTTTTTACTATGAAAGATATAGGTTCTTTACTAAGGATCAATTTGATTCCCCAGGTCGTCCCGATATCGTACTTGACATGGCAGAAACTTCTGATAATATCATTGATACGAACCTCGTCTAAATAAATATACTGAATTGAATTTCTATGGCATTACCTAAGTTAAACACCCCAAAATACAAACTAAAACTACCTTCTGATGGTAGTGCGGTGAACTTTAGACCTTTCCTCGTAAAGGAAGAAAAATTGCTTCTCTTAGCAACTGAAACGGGTGAAACTGATCAGATTATTACTGCGATCAAGGACATCATCAGTGCATGTTCTGATGTTAAAAACGTAGACAAACTATCTACATTTGACATTGAATACTTGTTCTTGCAAATTCGTACAAAGTCTGTAGGTGAATCTGTTGATGTGACAGTCACATGTCAAGATGATGGTGAAACTGAAGTCAAAGCATCTATTCCTCTCGATGAAATCAAAGTAGTCAAGGATAGAAAGCATAAAAGGGAAATCAAGATCTCAGATAATGTTATTGTGACCATGGGATATCCTAGTTTGGATACCTTTGTCAAAATGAATTTCGTTGAGAGTGATGGACCTGGTGTTGATCAAATCTTTGAAATGGCAGCAGGATGTGTTGAATCAATTGCTGATGAAAATCAGGTATATGATTGTTCCGACATGCCTCAAAAAGAAATCTTGGATTGGTTTGAAGAACTTAATAGCAAACAATTTGGTATGATTCAAGAGTTCTTTGAGACCATGCCCAAGTTATCACACACCTTGACTATTACCAATCCCAATACTGGAAAGGAAAACACGATTGTGCTTGAGGGACTAGCGAGTTTTTTCGCCTAGCACTCCTTCACAACAATCTTCGTTCATACTATGAAGGCAATTTTGCCTTGATGCACCATCATAAGTGGAACATCGAACATATTGATAATTTAATGCCTTGGGAAAAAGAAATTTATATCAACATGTTGATGCAATTCCTAAAGGAGGAAGAAAAACGAATGAAGGAGCAGCAAGCAAAAGGTGGCTAAATTACAAGTCTATAAATTTGTAAATCCTGGTTCGGTAGGTGCCAATGCACCTGCTCCAGTCGCTGCTGCGAGTAAAACTACTTTAGCATTAAACAGAACGGGAGCAATTGCATCCAGTATCGGTGAAATGGTACAGGATCTGGAGAAAATTGCTCTTAAAGGTCAAACATTACAAAAGACTGAAGAAATCCTGGCACGCAAGAGAAAGCGTCGGGAAATGGATGCTGCTGCTGAAGAGGCACAGGAATTAGAAAAACTAGAAAAAGGAAAGGTAAAACCTAAGAAGGATAGTAAGACTAAGAAAGGTATAAAAAAATCGTTTGGTTGGTTAGAAAGTTTCTTTGGACCAATCGGTAGTCTTTTAATGAAGGTTGCCACTCTGGGCATTATTACAGAGACTTTAAAATATCTGTCAGATCCTGAAAAGAAACAACAGATTGTAACTTTTTTAGAGAAAACAAAATTTGTTTTTGAAAAGTTATATGGATTTGCTAAAGGTCTAACTACAACTTTCTTAGACGGATTCTCAGCATTGATGGATCCTAATTCAGACTTTGGTACTCGTCTGAAGGGTCTTGGAAAGGTGATGCTTGGCATCACAGCACTGAAGTATTTGATGAATCCATTCAGTTTAATTACTGATATTCTTGGTATCATTGATCTTCTAAGTCTTGGTGGGGGTAAGACAAAGCAACCAAAGAGCCAACCAAAGTCGTCGAAGACACAAAAGAAACCCCCTGGAGTAGATTCTAAAACTAAGAAACCACCAGGTAGCACTACTACAACACCAAAAACGCAAGTAAGACCCCAGACTACTTTTACTGGGATTGAAGATAGTGCTTTAAATTCACCACAAAGAAGAATAGCGGACAATATTTCTAAACAGCATGGTAATGCTGCTAGAAATGTATATAACCAAAGATATAATCAATTAATCTCTGAAGGTGTTTCTCCATCTCAAGCAGCAGCGCGTGCTAAAGCAGATGTAGCAAAGAGAATTAGTAAAGGGCAGATTAAATCTGCACCTAAACTGGGTAGTCTATCTACCAGAAGTAATAGGATTACTGCGACTTTATTAGGTGAAAGCAACGAACAGGCAGCAAAATTAGCAGGATCTTCCATCTTCAAGAAGGGGATGGACAAAGCAACACAACGCTTCTTCATTAAGATTCTTGGCATGGGTGGTGTCAAGGCTCTGAAGAAAGTTTTTAACAGAATTCCTGTCATTGGTCCTCTGATTACATTTGCTCTGAACTGGGCAGCAGGTGAATCGATTGCCAAGTCTGCTGCCATGGCAGTTGGTGCAGGTCTTGGTGAACTGCTTGGAACTTGGGCAGGTGGTGCTATTGGTGCTATTGGTGGTCCAGCAGCACCTATCACAATCCCTATCGGTGCCTTTGTTGGAGGTATGCTCGGTAGTCTTGGTGGTGAAGCACTTGGTGGATGGTTGTTTAGCACTATCACTGGAGAAGGTGGTGGAAGCGGTGGTCTTGGTGCTGTAGGTGAATCCCTGATGGGAGCAGTCAAGACTTTATTTACTGGTGAGTTCTGGTCACAAATTGGTCAGGGTGTAGCAGAATTCTTTGGTAATGTAGTCAAGGGAATTGGCGGTCTGTGGAACATGTTAGGTTCCATGGCAGAATTCCTAGGTGTCAAAAATATGTTTGATGCCCTTTGGGAGGAACTCGGCAGTATTGCTGGGTCGATGTTCAAGGTGATGAAATATCTCGGCAATCCACTTAATTGGTGGAAAATTGGTGGCGAGTTATTCAAAATAACAAAACAACTTACCAAACTATTTGTAATTCCTGGTCCTATAGGTTTCATTTGGGAGAATGGTATTCAACCATTCTTCGAGAATGTCGGAAAACTTTGGGCACAAAGAGATAAGTTCTTTGATTTCTTAATGAAACCAGGAACGTTCCAACAAACGTTTGGTGCAAAATATGATCCAAGTCAGACTTCTCCTCAGCAGAAAGGTTCTCAAACTGGTCAACCTCATTCTCAGGGTGGACTTGTACAACCTCAACAATTATTCATTGGTGGTATTGTCAAAGGTATTAAGAAAGCGGTAAGTGGTGTAGGTAAAGCAGTTGGTAGTATTGTAAGTAACCCTATTGTTCAGACTGCTGCGTCGTTTATTCCTGGTGCTGGACCTATCATAGCAGGTGTTAATGCAGTTGCTGGTCTTGCCAGTGGTAATCCCATGGGTGCTATCACTCAAGGTCTCAGCATGATTCCTGGAGTAAGTGGAATAATGAGTCAAGTTGGCAATTTCATGGATTCGCCACTTGGAGGAATTGCATCAAACTTGATGGGAGGAAACTTTGCTGGTGCTATCACTGGTGGATTAAACATGATCAACCCAGCATTAGGTGCCATTGGAGGTAATCTGATGAGTGGCAACTTTATGGGTGCTCTCAGCGGTGGATTGAACATGATCAATCCTAATCTTGGTGGTATTGCACAGCAATTAGCAGGTGGTAACTTCGGTGGTGCTATTCAGAATGCATTCAACTCTTTTGATATTGGTTCTAAACTTGGAAGTTTTGGTGGAACTGTATCTGCATTTGTGAATAGTGGATTCGATGCAATGACTGGTATGCAAGCAATGGCAGATCAGTTTGGTGCTGGTGGTATCTTCCGAGGTATTACTAATGCTATAGGTGGAGATTATTCATCTGCAATTAGTGAGATTGGTTCCGATCTCGGTATCGATCCTAAGATTTTGGGTGTAGCAAGTTCTGCTACAAAAGAAATGATGAAACCTGGTGGTTTATCTGCTGAATATGTAATGAACACTGCTATAGACATTGTTCCTGTTCCAGTTGTTCTTGAGAAAATTGTTCCTATTCCTCAAGCAGTACCCATAAATAACGTTAGAACTATTGTTCAACATGCTGCCTCAGGGAGATAATTGATGGCAACCATTTCAAAAACTAGCAAGATTAATTTCTATAAGTTCGTTAATGTAGAAAAAGTATCTGTTGATGCTAATGACACAAAGAACGAACCTAAAAGAAGAGCAAAGTTAGTAAAATCTATTAACAACAATACTCAAGCAGTGAATAATCTGGGTGCTACCCTGAATTCAATTGCTGGAATGGTTGCTGGTTTGAAGTCTGCCATGATTGGTAGATTGGAATTGCAAGAGAAGCAAAAGAAAAAGTTTGACGCTGAATATACAGAACCGAAAAAAGATAGGAAACTGGTTAGTTTTGTAGGACAACTTGTAACTGGTACAGGTAGTTTCTTTGAAGCTATCATGAAGATGTTTGGGGGTTTGTTCAAATTATTTGTTGTTGTACCTGCACTCAAATGGTTAGCTGACCCGAAAAATAAACAGAAAGTTATTGGTATTTTAGAAGGTATTGCTAAGGTCGTCAAGTTTATTTTTGACTGGGCAAAATTTGGTGTCGTTAATACTATTGAAGGATTATATAAACTTTTATCTGATGAAACTAGTTGGTGGGAAAAACTGAAAGGTTTTGGACAAGCATTTGTTGGATTAGGTGCATTGTTCCTTGGATTGCGTTGGTTGAGCAATCCTTTAAAAATTATTACGGATTTTGGTGCCGTCCTTAAATTGTTTTATAATGGCCTTGTGAGAGGCAAAGCAAGCCTTATAAAAAGAGCTTTGAGGTTTGGACTTAATCCAAAGACTCTATTAGCTGCTGGCGTCATCACTGCGGGTGTCATGACGTACCTATCAAACCAAGATGGTTCTGCACAGGATGAAGAAGCTGCAGCTCAAGGCAAATCTCGTCAGCAGGAAATGTCTGAGGAGAAAACTGGTGGTGGATTTAATGTTTCCGAACCTTTCAATGTTTTCTCTAGAGGTGGTCAAGTTCCCTCACTAAAAGGTTTCTCTCAGGGAGGATGGATCAATGGACCACAATCAGGATATCCCGTATCATTGGATGGAGGGAGATCAACCTCGTTTATCGGACATGGCTCTGAGTACGTCGCTAGAAAGAGCGATGGGGGAGCTTTCGTCGTTCCTTTTAATACTCCTGGAACAAAAACGCAACCCCACTTAACAGATAAAAGACTGGGTGAGGCAAAAAGTTTAGGATATAAAGTTCCTGGATTTGCACAGGGTGGTAATTTAGATAAGCAGATTTATCTTCACTGGACTGCTACACCATATAACTGGAAGAAAGGACCATATCACACAACGATTCAAGGTGATGGTAGTGCATACAGATATAGAGGTTATGATGAACATAGTAACCATACTTACTATAGAAATAGTAATAACGTAGGCATTTCTATGGCTGCTATGTCTGGATATAATTGGGATCAATTTGGTCCTAAAAATATTCAGATTGAGAATATGGCAAAGGAAGCATCCAACGTTGCTTTAGACTGGGGATGGGAACCAAAGCACATTAATATTAAGCGTGTGATGAATCACGCTGAAGCAGCATCAAACAAAGATGGTAGAGCACCTCATGATAATTATGGTCCTACTTGGTGGGGTGGTACTGGTGAGCGTTCCGACTTACATAAACTATCTAAGAATGAAGCAGATGGTAGTGGTGGTGATAAACTCCGTGCCATGATTAAAAAATATTTGGCAAAAGGTGAGAAGTATAATATCCCTAGTGCTGGTGGACCTGCTACTGATAATACTGGATCTGGTTCTACTAGACAGGGTGGAGATATTTCTAGTTCTAAGGAATATGAATATTTACAAAAACTTGTTCTGGCAGAAGCAGGTGGAGAGGGTATGCTTGGACAAGCACTTGTCGCTAGATCAGTTCTTAATAGGGCAGGACTAATTCAAAGCAGTGTAGTTGGTCCTGGAATGTTTAATGCAAAGTCTGGTAGTGTCACTGATGTTATCAACGCTTCTGGTCAGTATCAACCAGTACCATCATCTATTAATGGTAGTGGTAATGGAAGTATTAATAAACCAAGATCTGAAGCAGAGATGGCCGCGGCAGCAAAAGCAATTAAACTAGCACAAAATCCTGCAGGTCTTAGAGGTATGCTTGAGGCACAGGGATTAGGACCAGATCAGATCAATTATTTGATGGCAGCAACTGGATTTAGAACTGGATCTGCATTCAATGATCCTTCTCAAAATGTTAATGTTGTTAAGTTTAAAAATCACTATTTCAATACTGCTGGCAACAAAAATTTAAAAACACCAGTAAGTGAGATTGGTCCTGATGGTGGCACTAGTGGACATACAGGTTTAGATTCTCCTGCAGGAGATGCAGCAACTGAATCAAGTAAACCAAAATTTAAAATTAATTTAGGTCTCGGACCAGGATCTGATTCTAGATCTGGTATGGTAAGAAGGGGTGCTAGTTATACACATTCAGTAGATGCCCTTATTAGACAGGCTCAACAGGCAGATACTAATCAAAGATTAGCAGCACTAAGAGGTGCAGTTCCTGGTGGTCCTACTGGTAATATGTCTAATTTAGGACCTGGAAAACGACCAGGTGCTAGTGATGTACAAAGACAGAGAGAATTGGCAAAACTAACTGAAGATAGAAATGCTGCTAAGGAAGGCATAAGTCAAAGAACTAGAGAGATGATTCAAGCTGTTATGGATCAGGTTGGAAGACAAAATGGTATGAATAGACAGCAGATTGGTGCTGCTCAGCAAGTCATTACACAACTAATGTCGCAAGCAAGTGGACAACAGGAACAACATATGATGACTAGTAGCATGAGTGGTCGGGGAACCAGTCGTGTCAACGGAGTACAACAAACATCTGCAAAGGCGTTGAATTCCAACCTAAATCCAATTAAAGGTCTGATCAAATGAGTATTAAAAGAGAACAGGTTGGTGAAATTGATTTCACCCTGTTAGTTTATAGAAATGGTCAAAAACTTCAGAACTCTGAAGGTAGTTATGACCTGAAAGAATTTGTCAGAGGATTTGAGATCTTTGAAAGTATTGAAAATGCCACTATAGAAGCATCATTTATCTTTGAAGATGCTGCTGGTCTGATTGGTGCTTTGACTGGATCTGAGCAGTTTGCTCTCAATATTGTTGGTACGATCGTTGATAAGAGTTATAATTTTAGAAGTTATGAAATTGAATCTAGAACAAGAACTAATCAGGGTTCTGATGTATTCATAGTCAATTGTGCTTCTGATGAGTTTGTTCGTAATGAAGTTACAAATGTATTTGGAAACTCTGAAGTTATCTTTAATAATGGAACAGAAGCATCTCAAATTGTAAAACAATTAGTTAAAAATCAAAAATATCTTTCTAGTGGTAAAAAAGTATACTTGGAAGAAACTTTGAACGATCATCATTTTGTTGCTCCAAACTGGAGACCCTTTGATGCAATTTATTGGATTGCACAAAGAACTATCAGAAAGAGTCAATCAGGTGGTGGATTTCAAAATGGTTTTGCTTTTTTTGAAAATGGACTTGGGTTTAATTTTAAGTCTATTGACAAAATGATTGAAGATATTAACGATCAATCTCCTACAGAAAAGACAAATACAAATACTGGAAAACCAAGATTGTATAGTTATTCATATAGTCCTAAGCGTGGCGATGATGGTACTATGGACTCATACAAAATTAATGCTTTAACCTTTCCAAGCGAAAGAAACTTTTTGGAAGGTTTGAGACATGGCGCATGGTCTGGATTTAGCATTGGATTTGATCCTAATACTGTACCTAACTCCAAAATGGGAACCAGTACAGATATGTCCGTTGATGCATATCGATATTCCCTAAAAGAGTTGTGGTCAAACATGTCTCACTTAGGTAAGAACACTACAAACCCATTTGAAAAAGCAGATGATAATGTTAAAAATCTAGTTGATTATCCAAAGAGGGTTAGATATACTATTCTACCTAATCAAATTTTCGATCCTAAGTTTCAACAGAATGCAGATACTAACTATGAAGCATTAGTGGAACTTCAAGCATATCAGTGGATGAGATTTGAATCGTTGAAGACTATCAAACTTAAAATTAAAATTCCTGGTAATTTAGATCTATATGCAGGTCATGGAATCAACATAGTTATACCTGCAACCACTAGAAGTGGTAGTAAAACTCAGATAGATAAGAAATATAGTGGAAGATATATGATTGCTTCCTTGACACATAGTTCTACGGGGACTATCCTAGAGACTGAACTATTCCTGGTCAAGGATTCAGTTCTGAAATAAATAGTAACGTATCAATAGTATACAAATATGGAATCCATCGAAAAGCATATCGAGAAGGATAAGGAAATTCTCGATAATCCAAACACAAATCCTCAAATGCGTCGTCACATTGAAGGCGAACTGCATGATCTTGAGGAATACAAAGAGCACCATAAAAAGGAAATTGAAGCGGGTGACCATCATGACCCTACATACCTTGAGCTCTATTGCGACCAATTCCCATCGGAACCTGAATGCCTAGTGTATGACGATTGATGATTTTTTATTAGGGCACTGGACAAACAAATATCAAGCACAATCTTCTCCACATTGTTATGCTCAAGTAGAAACAATATGGGAGAAGATTGATGGTGGGTATCATTCAAAAAACTTTTATAGAAAGGATGGTCCCAGCAATCCATATCGAGAAAGATATCACAAACTCGTAGTCATCTCAGAAACTGAAGTTGTCTTTGAAAATTACGATCTAGACTGGACACGATCAGAAAATTGTGATATGATGTTCTCATTCGACGGCACTGCATGGCACGGACGTTTAGTCGGTGATAAATGCACTGGTGTCAAAGGATATCGTGTTGAATCTATGATGTCTCTCTATGGTACTAAATTACATAGTAGAGATAGAGGATTTAATACAAATGGAGAAATGGTGTGGGGATCTCACAATCCTTACAAATTTATCCGAACGGGAGATTAGCTCAGCGGTAGAGCACCTCGTTTACACCGAGATTGTCACAAGTTCGATCCTTGTATCTCCCATATTATGAACATTCAGTATTTAAAAGAACCTTTCCCTCACATCATTATTGACAATCATTATGATGATTGGCAACAAAAAGAAATTTGGGAAGAGTTAGATTATCTTACACATCCTAGTAGGATGGTAAAAAGCAATGCTGGAGATGGAGCAATAGCTCCTGATGGAGAATTGCTTAAAGACAATTATGTTGTATGGGTGGATGATTTTTTCACCAACAGAAATCATTCTAGTATTTTAAGGAATACTGCTAAAATGTATGAAAATGATCTGCAAATATTGAAAGATCATGGACATTGGTATTTTTCTGCACGAAATCTTTCTGCATACAATACTCAACTTTGTTACTATGAAGATAGTAATTCATATAAACCTCATTGGGATGTTTCTATTGTCACAACTCTAACTTGGTTTTATAAAAAACCTAGAGCATTTAGAGGTGGAGATTTAATTTTTCCTGAATTTGACTATAAGGTAGATTTAGACTATAATAGAACTTTGATCTTCCCATCTCCATTGATGCATGAGGTAACTCCTATCAAAATGAAACGACAAGGTGAAAAACTTGGTAGATATTGTATCAGTCAATTTATTATTTGTGAGCAAAATCAGCGATGATTAAAGCAGTCAGTCCTAACGCTCTTGGATGGTTGGAAAAAAAATTATCTCGCCAAGAAAAGATACATTTATGGGAATGTATCGAAAGCGGAGGTAAGGACTTAAAAGAAAATCTAGCAGGAAATATTTCCACTAGTCATGTGATTCCTGACATTGATGATCAGTTCTTCAATAATACATTGATAGAACTGATAGAAAGGTATGGTCAAGAATTTATTGACTTAACTAAATCAGTGCCTACAACAGACCTCCGTCCCATATGTTTGGAAAAGATGTGGGTTAACTATCAGAACCAATATGAATTCAACCCACTGCATGATCATACTGGTATCTATAGTTTTGTAATTTGGATGAAAATTCCTACTAGTTTTGAAGAGCAAAAGAAATTACCATTTGCTCGATCAAATTCTGTGGACATCTCTAATTTTGAATTTATCATTACAAATATTTTAGGTCAACCTTGTCCTTACACATATTTTATGTCACCTGAATATGAAGGAACTATGTTATTTTTCCCATCTAAATTAACACATATAGTATATCCCTTCTATAATTGTGATGACCAACGTATCTCTATCTCAGGCAATTTGTCTTTAAAAGTATGAAAAAAACTATTATTGCTGGACTTCTTCTCGGTATGGCACATGGATTCTCCATGCCTGTACAAGCAGAGGATAAGATTACTAAAGGATATAATACTTACGATGCTATGGGATGTATGCTTCTACGAGAGTGTACAGATAACGTAGACGAAGTTTTCTCATTACTTGATATTTCATCTCAATATGATAATACCGAGGAGTTTACTTTTGCATCAAACGAGTTTAACAGACTTCTAGTGACACTTAATCAAATTGGTGTCAAAGTATATCTTGCAGATCAAAAATATTTTCCCGAGAATCATCGTGGTGTCTACCATACAGTTAGCAATAACTTCTATCTTAATCGTGCATACATGAATGATCCTGCTGTCCTGATGCAACTGATGAGACATGAAGGATGGCACGCTGCTCAGGATTGTATGGCAGGAACCATTAAGAATAGTTTGATTGCAATTATTAAACCTGAGGATGAAGTTCCTATGATCTGGCGCGTATTGGCAGAGCGTACATATCATCCAGATGCTGTACCTTGGGAAGCAGAAGCAGGATGGGCAGGACGCACTGAGGGTATG
>MDTC01067857.1_pt1 | contig 14956 bp, 17 predicted proteins | sample 811181 | NCBI WGS metagenome assembly MDTC01 (sample SAMN05326644, study PRJNA326480) | marine metagenome | isolation source: seawater | place: Pacific Ocean: North | collected 2011 | reverse complement strand
AGGCAAAAAAAGCTGTTGCTGTTGCATTAAGAAATAGGTGGAGAAGACAGGCTCTTACTGATGAAATGAGAGACGAAGTATTACCGAAAAATATACTTATGATAGGTCCAACAGGGGTAGGTAAAACTGAAATATCAAGAAGACTTTCCAAATTAGCTGAAGCACCATTCATAAAAGTTGAAGCCACAAGATTTACTGAAGTTGGGTATGTAGGTAGAGATGTTGAACAAATCGTAAGAGATTTGATTGAAATTGCTATAGCCATGGAAAGAGAGAGAAAAAGGAAAGAAGTTAAAGCTAAAGCTGAGTTGAAGGCGGAGGAAAAGGTTTTAGATGCTTTGGTAGGAAATAAAGCGAGTGTTGCTACAAGAGAAAGTTTTAGAAAAAGACTAAGAAATGGAGATTTGGACAATAACGAAATCGAAATAGAGGTTCAGGATGCGTCCTCTGGATTACAAAGTTTTGAGATACCCGGTATGCCTGGAGGAAACGTTGGGATGGTAAATCTTGGAGATATTCTAGGAAAATCTATGGGAAATAAAAAAGGTAAAAAGAAAAAGATGACTGTTAAAGAATCCCACGGAATATTAGTCGCTCAAGAATCAGACAAAATGATTGAGGAAGACAAAATTATTAAACAAGCCAAAAAAGCTACTGAAGAAAATGGAATAGTATTTTTAGATGAAATCGATAAAGTTTCTGCAAGGAGTGATAGGGTTGGAGGAGATGTTTCTAGAGAGGGTGTTCAAAGAGACCTATTGCCCCTAATTGAAGGGACCACAGTAAGCACCAAACATGGACCAATCAAAACTGATCATATCTTATTTATTGCATCGGGAGCTTTTCAACTAGCCAAGCCCTCCGACTTATTACCTGAACTACAAGGAAGATTACCTATAAGAGTTGAATTAAAAGCACTTAATGAAGAAGATTTTAAAAGAATTCTTAAAGAACCTGATAACAGTCTAATAAAACAATATAAGGCTTTATTAAAAACGGAAGATGTTAATCTTGAGTTTTCAGAGGATGGTATTGACATGCTAGCTAAAATTTCTGCAGAAGTAAATTCTTCAGTAGAAAACATTGGCGCGCGAAGACTTCATACAATAATCGAGAGAGTTTTAGATGATATTAGTTTTAATGCTACTGACAAAGCTGGTGAAACAATTACAGTTGATAAAAAATTTGTTCAAGAAAATCTAGGAAATTTAGTTAAAGATATGGATTTATCAAAATTTATATTATAAATTTTTTAATTTTATTAATAAAGCACCTGCGCCACCATCTTTTGTATCAGCTTCATTTATTGAAATGATAAGATTACTTAAATCTTTTTCAGATTTTATAAATTCAGGAACTGAATACCTAAGTGTTCCAAAATTTTTTGAAACATAAATGTCTTTTTCATTTTTTGAGTGTAATCCTTTCCCAGTAATTAATAATATTTCTTTATAATTATTTTCTTTGCAAGAAAGTATGATCTCTCTAACCTTTATGTTAGCATCATCTAGCGTATATCCATGAAGATCGTATTTAAATCTTCCTTTTCTATTATTCTCTCTAGAATAATTTTTATCTTTATCGTAAATGTCAGATGGATTTTTTATGTATTCTTCCCAAGCTTTTGCATTGACTTGGTCGAGATCTTTTTTCTTGTTCACTAGCTAATAATTTCAGATAAATACCAATTTGGACTTTTTTGATTAATATTTCTTGTAAATTTCCAGTTATCTGAAACAAATTTAATTTTGTCTGGATTACCCTCAATAATTTTATCTTCCTTATCTCTTTTTACAGAAATAACTTCTGCAACAAATTTTACAGTTGCAAATAAATTATCTTTAATTTTTTCATATTTTTCAACTGAGGACTCTTTTACACCTATGAATGTAAATTCAGATTTTATATTTTCTTTATTTCTAACTTTAATTGCATCTGAAAAGTTTGAAAACATATTCGGCGAAAGTAATGATTTTAATTTGATTAAATCTCCGTTAGCAAAAGCAGTTAATACAGTTTCATAAGCTATCTCAGCTCCTCTAAGAAACTCTTTTTTTTCTTTTCCCTCTAATATTTCTAAATTTTGTTTTTGTGGCTCAACATCTTTTTTAGGCATACTGAATTTTTTCTCATCGAAGCCGGGATAAACTTTTGTTTCGTGCCCAGTCTTTCTTCCCAAAATACTTCTTAATCTCAGGATAATAAATCCTGCTATCATGCCTAGTAAAATTATGTCTAAATAACCAAAACTATTACTCATTATTTGATAAATATACATGAATAATATAATTTTGTATCAGACAAATGAACACATTTTTTCTGATTTTAATAGGTTTACCCGCCTTAGAGATATTTTTTATGATTAAAATAGGGGCTGCGTTAGGAGCGCTTAACACTGTTGCTCTGATATTCTTGACAGCAATAATCGGCATTTATTACGCAAGGGTTCAAGGACTACAAACTTTAAGATCAGGATTAAAGAATTTATATCAAAACAAATCACCTGTTTATGAAATAATATCAGGGGCATCTATAGCTTTTGCAGCATTGTTATTAATAGTTCCAGGTTTCTTAACTGATATAATTGGTTTTATTTTACTTATTCCAATCACAAGGAATATTTTTTTTAAGATTTTATTTAGAGAAAAAAAAGGAATAGTTGAAAAATCAACAGAAGGTAAAACGATTGATGGGGAAATAGTAGAAAAAAAAGATGAATTATAAGATAATTGGCAAATATATAAAAGAGCTAAAATTTAATATTCCAAATCCAAAAACTTTTTACTTATTATCAAAAGAAATTTCTAATTATAAAATTAATGTTGATATAAAAAGTAATCAAGTTAAACAAAAGATGATTGAAGTTCAAATTTCACTCGGGTTAACTCCGACACGAAGTGATTTTGAGATAATTGATGCAAAAATTACATTTTCAACAATCATAGAAATATCAAATGAAAAAATTGAACAAAAGGAAGTGGAAAAAATTATTTTAATAAATATTCCATCTCAAGTATATTCAGAGATAAGAAATATATTTGTAAGCTTATTTGAGAACTGCGGATTTAAAGATGTAAACATAAGTAAACACGTAGATTTTAAAAAACTATACGAGATGAGGAAAGTTCAATAAAAATTTTTTTTTAGTTCTTTTTTTAAAAAATCCGAATGAGTTTTAATCTCGTCTTCAGGAATATTTACAATTTCTTTATGGTAATTTTTGTCTTTAATTATTTTTTCTTCTAAGTTATTAGTTAAAAGATCAAGTTTAGGTTCTTTTGCATCTAACAAATTTATGTAAACTTCTCTTAGCAGTTCACAATCTAATAGAGCGTTATGCTTGGTTCTTTTTGAGAGATCGATAGAAAACTTTTTACATAACGCATCAAGTGAATTTGATGTTCCTGGAAATTTGTTTCTTGCAACCTCAAGTGAGTCAATCACTGAATTATTATCAATTAAATTTTTTTTTAGATGCTTTAATTCGTTATTTAGGAAACCAATATCAAATGGAGCATTATGTATAATAATTTTTTTTCCTTTTATAAATTCTAAAAACTCATCAGCTATTTCATTAAAAGTTTGTTTATCTTTTAAGAAATCTTCTGTGAAACCGTGGACATTTATCGCCTCTTGTGAAACCTTTCTTTTGGGATTAATCAATTTATGAAAAACTTTACCTGTTGAAATTAAATCCTTAGTTTCAATGCATGCAACTTCTACAATTTTATGACCCTCTTTGTATGATAGACCGGTAGTCTCGGTATCTAAAAATATTTCATACATAATTGTCAATTATATCTAAAAGATTTTTTTTTAATATATTTAAATTTCTTTCATTAACAATTACATGATCACAAAATTTGATTTTTTTAATATCGGCTAATTGTTTTTTATCTAAAATTTTGAATAAATTCTTGTTTCCGCCCTTAGATATAAATCTTTTTAACCTTGTGTTTTTTCTGGCTTTAATAAATATAATGATATCAAAATGATGCATTAGTTTACTTTCAATCAAAAGGGGTATTTCAAAGAAAAGGAGCTTATTTTTTTTATTTCTCTTTTTAAATTTGATCATCTCCTTTCTTACAATTGGATGAATAATCTTTTCTAGGATTAATAAATTAGAACTTTTTTTAAGGATTTTACTTTTTAAAGTGTTCTTTAAGTTTTGACTCCCTTTTATTTTAAATAAGTTTTTTATTTTTTTGATAAAAAACTGTTTTTTATAGAGCCTTTTTACAACCAAATCAGCACTAAACAAAGGTCCTCTTTTAAATGATAAGATTTTACTAGCTGTAGTTTTGCCTGAAGCTAAAGAGCCTGTAATTCCAATTTTTATCATTATAATTTAGACAGTAAAAGCTCAATTAATTTTTGATCTATTTCAGGATTAACTTTTGTCCACAAATAAAATGATTTCTGACCTTGATAAATAAACATATCTAATCCATTGAAAACTCTTATTTCTTTTTTTTTAAGAAACTTCAGAGTTTTTGTTTCAAGAGGATTATAAATTGTGTCAATATATATTAAATCTTTTTTAGTTTTTTCAAAATCGAAACCAAAATCTTCACCGTTCTTCAATCCTAAGCTAGTAGCGTTAATAATAATATCGTAATTAATTAAAAAATCCCTAAGATTTTTCCATTCAATTATATTAAGATTTTTAAATCTATTTTTCAAAAAAATGCATTTTTCTAAAGTCCTGTTTGTTATTGAAATGTTTTTTACACCCGACTTTTCCAACGATAATACGACTGATGCTGACACTCCTCCCGCACCAATAATTAATGCACTTTTTTTTGAAGCGTTGACAACTTCCTTCAAGTATGCAGCTTGCAAGCCGTAAACATCTGTGTTTTCTCCAATAATTGCTTCATTATCAAGTAATACCGTGTTTACCGAACTAGTAATTCTTGCATCGTTTACCAAAGTGTCTAGATACGGAACTATCTTTTGTTTATAAGGCAGCGTAACATTGATGCCACTGAGTGTTTTGTCTTTTATTTTTTTTATAATATCAGTTAATTTGTCTTCATCTACACTTAGAATCTTATAATTTGCATCAATATTATATTTCTTAAACCAATAATTATGAAGTGTTGGAGATAAAGAATGCTGGATAGGATTACCGATTATTGCAAATTTTTTTGTCATTTATATTGACCAATATAATTCATAATATCTTTAATAGGCAAACCCATAATTGAGTCTTTATCGCCCTTAATGTATTCAAATAATTCTAAACCTTCTGCCTCTACTTGGTAAACTCCATACGCAAGTAGAGTTTCAGTTTTAATTTTACTTAAATAATTTAATAATTGTGCCTCTGAAAATTTTTTCATTTTAAGTTCTGACTGATCAGAATGGTTCCAAATCATTACACCATTCTTTGAGATACAAACTGAGCTTATTAAATAATGTTTAGAATTACTAAGTTTTTTTAGTATCTCCAACGCGTCATTTCTAGATTTCGGCTTATTTATTAATTCATTATTGAGAGATATTACACTATCCGCACCTAATACTAATCTATCAGGATTTTTGTTGCTTACTTTTATTGATTTAATTTCTGCAAGATTTTTAGAAATCAATAAAGGGCTTGCCCCCTCTGCTATAAGGGATTTTTTTACTTGGTCTTCATCTACATTTGAAACAATTACTTCAGACTCAACTTTATAATTATCTAAAATTTTTTTTCTTACGCCGCTTTTGGAAGCTAAAATTAATTTCATTTATTTTTCTTAATTTCTATAATTTTTAAAATTGAAGCTGCTGTCTCCTCTACTGACCTTCTAGTTACATCGATTACAGGCCAATTATTCTTTTTAAATAGATTTTTTGAATCTTGAATTTCTTTTTTGATATATTCTAAATCAGTGTACTCTTTAATTTTATGCTCATGCATAATAGCTACTCTATTTCTTCTGATATCAGCTAATCTTTCAGGATCAGCTAATAATCCAATAACGCATGCTTTCTTATTTCTCTTTAAATCTTCTGGTATTTTTTGATCCATAACTAGGGGGATGTTTATTGTTTTAAACCCTCTGTTCGCGAGATAAATTGATGTGGGTGTTTTGCTTGTTCTGCTAACACCTAATAAAATTACGTCAGCATTATTTATGTCATCCACTTTTTTTCCATCATCATGAGCCATCGTAAATTGGATTGCTTCAATTCTTTTATAATAATCGTCATCTAAAACATGCTGAGCACTTGGTTTGTGGATTGCTTTTTGGTTTAAGAGCTTTGAAAAACTCAGGATTAGATTTCCTAAAATTCCAAAACAAGGGACATTATTTTTTTCACTCTGGCTTGCAATGTACTTAGCTAATTTTGTTTCCACTATAGTGTATAAAATTAACGAATTTGTAAATTTATTACATTCTTTGATAATTTTATCAATTTGATGTTCTGTTCTAACAAAAGCAAACTCTTTTTTTTCATATTCAAAATTAGCAAATTGAGATTTTAGAGATAAAAAAATTCTATCGAGAGTTTCACCGGTAGAGTCAGACACAAGATATACATTGTATTTTTCGTTCATATGTTTGTTAGTAAATAATTGATAATTTGCGCTTTTCCACCCTTTTTAAAAAATAATAAGAAAAAATTAACATTAATTAACATTATTTAAACACTTTATTCGATGTTGATAATATTTTTGTACTAATGTTTATATGGTTAATAAAGACTGTAAATTTAACGTTTTTTCAAAAAAATTATTAAGTAAAGAATGTATAAAATATGTATAAAAAGTTATAAGACCATTGAACAGGCCCTAGTGAAAAAACTATGTTTTCAAAATACTTTTATTTAATATGAGTAATCTTAAAAAGATTTTAAAAAATAAGAAAACTTGTAAATCAATATGGTTTATGAGACAAGCAGGAAGATACTTACCTGAATTCAGAGAAATTAGAAAAAACAATCCGGATTTTATAAAATTATGCATGAATAGCGAGTTGAGTTCAGAAATAACTCTACAACCTATAAAGAGATTCAATTTAGACTCAGCAATAATTTTTTCAGATATATTAATTGTTCCGTATGCCCTAGGTCAAAATTTGAAATTTCATAAAGATTTGGGACCCCAGTTGGAAAAATTCAATGAAAAAAATTTCCTCAATGCAAATGTAAAAGATTTTACTAAAAAATTAGATCCTGTTTATAAGGCAATTAATACTACAAGAAAAAAACTACAAAAAGAGAAATCACTTATATCTTTCGTTGGAGCACCATGGACGTTGCTTATCTACATGTTAAACCTAAGAAATAATAAAAATAGATTTAGTATAGAAAAATTAAAAGAAATGAAAAAAATAGAAGAAATAATACAAAAGTTGATTCACTATTTATGTATACATATTAAAAACCAAAATAACGCAGGAGCTGACGTTGTCCAAATATTTGATTCTTGGGCCGGTCTAATACCAGAAGAGAACATAAAAAAATATTGTTTTGATCCGAATAAATTATTGGTAAATTTTTGTAAAAAAAATGAAATACCTAACATCTGCTTTCCCAAAGGGATCGGTAATAAATATCTGGAATTCAACATTCTAGTCAAACCAGATGGTCTAAATTTAGACTCACAAATAGAACCTAGCTGGGCTAAAGAAAATTTAAAAAATGTTGTATTGCAAGGGGGATTGGATCCAAGCGTATTATTAAAAAAAGAAAACGAAATGATCGAGGCAGCGACGAAATATACAGAATGTTTTAAAGATACTTCTTACGTATTTAATTTAGGTCATGGTTTACTTCCTGAAACAGATCCTGATAAAGTAAAAAAATTAATAAATTTTTATAGGAACTATGAATGAATAGAGATCATCCCGAAGTTAGATTTGGCAAAACAGGTGTTTTAATTATTAATTTAGGCACACCAGACTCGACAAGTTGGTGGGACATAAGAAAATATCTTAAAGAATTTTTATCAGATAGGAGAGTTATAGAGGTAAACCCAATTGTTTGGCAATTAATTTTAAATCTCTTTATCTTAACATTTAGACCTTCTAAGACAGCACATGCCTATAAGCAAATTTGGAGAAAGGAAACAAATGAGTCCCCTTTACTTTATTTTACAAAGAGTCAAGCAAGTAAACTTGAAAATAAAATTGGGACCAAAAATGTAATCATAAATTTTGCAATGAGATACGGAAACCCAAGTATAAAATCTAGACTCTATGAAATGAAAGAGCAAGGGTGTGAAAATATAATTGTCTTACCTTTATATCCTCAATACGCTGCAGCAACAACAGCAACAGTATGTGATGAGGTATATAGATGTTTAATGAAAATGAGATGGCAGCCTAGCTTACAAATCATACCTCACTATGAAAGCGATCCTTTATATATAAATGCAATTGTAGCAAGTATTGAAAAAAAAATTAGAGAGATAAATTGGAAACCAGATTTAATTTTAGCTTCTTACCATGGGATTCCTAAATCATATTTTGATAAAGGCGATCCATATCATTGCTATTGTCATAAGACTACAAGATTGATAAAAGAAAAATTTAGTAAAACAGAAATTCAGACAACTTTTCAATCTAGGTTTGGACCCCAAGAATGGCTAACTCCTTATACCGACAAAACGTTAGAAAATTTACCAACCCGAGGGATAAAAAAATTGCTAGTTATATGCCCTGGTTTTGCCTCAGACTGTGTTGAGACTTTAGAAGAAATAAACATTCAAGGCAGGGAAAGTTTTTTGAGCAACGGTGGAGAAAATTTTGATTTAATACCCTGCTTAAACGACGATACAAGTCATATTGAGTTATTTGAAAAGCTTGTAAAAAAATATTTATAAATGAACCTATATTTATTATTTAAATCTTTGCATCTTATCGCAGTAATATCTTGGATGGCAGGTCTTCTCTATTTACCTAGAATTTTTGTTTATCATACAGAAGCGGATCATGAATCACAAAAAAATATATTCAAAATTATGGAGAGAAAGTTATATAACTTTATTATGATGCCAGCTATGTTGCTTTCTTGGATATTTGGAGTTTTGCTAATTCATAGTATAGGATTCTCTGCTTTTTCAGAACTATGGATGCAAATTAAAACTGGCTCTGTAATATTGTTAACCTATTATCATTTTACATTAGGAAAATATCTTAATGACTTTGCACTAGACAATAATCAGAAGTCCTCAAGATTTTTCAGAATATATAACGAAATTCCTACAATTATACTAATTGTAGTAATTTTTGTGGTAATATTTAAGCCCCTGTAATTAAAGCTTGAATTTTTTTTAAAAAGTCATATATTTTCATTACATCTCTTTAAACACAACAATCTCATGAACTTACAAGAATTAAAGCAAAAAAATCCTGCAGAGCTTATTAGCGAGGCTGAAAAGCTTGGTATAGAGAACCCAAGTACGTTAAGAAAGCAAGAAATTCTCTTTGCTATCTTAAAAAAGTTAGCTGAGAAAAATGAGCAGATAACGGCCACCGGAGTACTAGAAGTCTTACAAGATGGATTTGGTTTTCTAAGAGCCATAGAGTCTAACTATTTGCCTGGCCCGGACGATATCTATGTAAGTCCGAGTCAAATTAGACGTTTTGGCTTACGTACCGGAGATTCAGTTGAGGGTGAAATTAGAGGGCCTAAGGATGCAGAGAGATATTTTGCACTATTAAAAGTAAATAAAATAAATTTTGATGAACCTGACAAAGGAAAAAATAAGATAGCTTTTGACAACTTAACACCATTATACCCTAATGAGCGTATAAAGCTGGAAGTAGAAACAGCAAAAATTGAAAAAAAACCTGACAATACAGCAAGACTTATTGATTTGGTTAGCCCAATAGGAAAAGGACAAAGATCATTGATAGTTTCCCCACCTAGAGCGGGTAAAACAATCATTCTTCAGAATATTGCCCAATCAATTACTGCTAATCATCCCGAGTGCTATTTAATGGTTTTGCTAATAGACGAAAGACCCGAAGAAGTTACAGATATGCAAAGGTCTGTAAAAGGAGAAGTAGTAGCATCAACTTTTGATGAACCAGCATCAAGACACGTAGCGGTGGCAGAAATGGTTATTGAGAAAGCAAAAAGACTAGTAGAGCACAAAAAAGACGTTGTGATATTATTGGACTCTATTACGAGATTAGGCAGAGCCTATAATGCGGTAATACCAAGCTCTGGAAAAGTTTTGACTGGTGGTGTAGATGCAAATGCTCTCCAGAGACCAAAAAGATTCTTTGGAGCAGCTAGAAATGTAGAAGAAGGCGGATCACTTACAATAATTTCAACAGCATTAATCGATACCGGAAGCAGAATGGACGAAGTTATATTTGAGGAGTTTAAAGGCACAGGAAACTCAGAATTAATTCTTGATAGAAAAGTTGCGGACAAGAGAATTTATCCTGCGCTTGACATAACTAGATCAGGCACAAGGAGAGAAGAATTGCTTTTTGCAAAAGATGAGTTGTCTAAAATGAATGTCTTAAGGAGAATAATAAGCCCCATGGGCACAATGGATGGAATTGAATTCCTAATTTCAAAACTTAAAAACACCAAAAATAATTCAGACTTTTTCGACTCAATGAATAAATCTTCAAATTAAGAAATTATTGTAAAGTTTGCGTATCAAAATCTACTTCATGCAAATAAAAAGTAATAATATTTTCTAAAGTTTTAATCTTATCATTACAAGTTATCGACTCTAAAAGTTTTTGCTTTTCCTCATTTGTAACTGGAGATATCATAGAAAGAGTATTTATTTTTTGAATTTTATCCAGTTTTTCGAACTCTTTCCAGTTGAGCAAAAGACCATTTCTTTTAAAAAATATTTTTGCCTTATCTATTAAATTTTCAATTTTATCTTCACAAGAATTATTTTCTAAGTCAGATTTAAAATTATTGTAATTTACTTTAAATTCCCTGTATAATTTATCGTTCTTTATTTCTTCTTCTATTTCAAACCTTATCATGCCAGTTAGATTAATTAATATTCTACCATCCTTAATTTTTTGAAAGTCGCTGATTTTGCCTAAACAACCTACTTTAAAGACATTATTTTGATCTTTTTGAGATTGTATCATTCCAAAAAGTTTGTTGTTTTTATAGCTATCATTAACTAAGTCTAAATACCTTTTTTCAAATATGTTTAATGGCAGATTTGTTTTGGGAAAATAAATGACACCATTTAGAGGAAACACAGGAATAATCTCAGGAAAATTTTTCATACAATTATTATAGTAAAATTTTTTAATTACTGATAGCGACATTTTATTTTTGTTGACCGCTCTTAGGCAGGTATACTATAATTCTACTGTATTGCGGGCATAGCTCAGTGGTAGAGCGTCTCGTTGCCAACGAGAAGGTCGAGGGTTCGAGCCCCTTTGCCCGCTCCAAGTTATGAGTGAATTAGCAAACAAAAAGTGTGTACCATGCGAGGGAAACATCCCTCCTTTTGATAAAGAGGAGATTCATAAATATTTGAAAAAAGTTGATGGTTGGGATGTAAAAAGCAATAATGAAGGTAATTATTTCCTAATCAAAGAATTTTCTTTTAAAAATTTTCAAGATAGTCAAAATTTTGTTAATAAGGTAGGTGTTATAGCGGAAACTGAAAACCATCATCCTGACATCTCATTTGGATGGGGATATTGCAAAATAAAAATTTTCACTCATGCAATAAAAGGTTTGGCAGAGAGTGATTTCGTTCTAGCTGCAAAAATAGATAAAGTTTAATTAATGATTAAAGTGCCTTGTGCCTGTAAAAAGCATTACAATTTTTGCTTTATTAGCTGTATTAATAACCTCTTGATCTCTTATAGAACCGCCTGGCTGAACAATTATTTTAACTCCTGCTTTAATTAAAGCTTTTATACCATCTGAAAAAGGAAAAAAAGCATCTGAGGCAGCTATTGAATTTTTAATTTTATTTGGAAAAAACTTTCTAGCTTTTTGAATCGCTATTTTACAGCTATCTAGTCTACTTGGTTGACCTGCCCCAATACCAATGGTTGAAAAATTTTTACTTAAAACAATAGCATTTGATTTTACATACTTACATATATTAAATGCAAATTTAATTTCTTCTATTTCCTTTCTATTGGGCTTTAGTTTAGTGACACACTTCAATTTTTTTTTATCAATTATTATTTTATCTTTGTTTTGAATTAAAAAAGATCCATCAAAATTCTTTATTGGTAGTCCATCATTATACTGGTACTTTGATATATCGATCAATCTCAAGTTTTTTTTTCTTTTTAATATTTTCAAAGAGTCTTTATCAAATCCCTTTGCTAAAATTACCTCTGAGAAATTTTTGTTTATTTCTAATGCGATTTTTTTGTTAATTCTATAATTACAGGCTATTATTCCACCAAACGCGCTTACTGGATCACACGCTAAAGCATTTTTGTACGATTCTATAGGTTTTCTATTTTCCGAAACTCCGCAAGGATTAGCGTGTTTGACAATAACAGTACATGCCTTACCTTTTGCTGACTCTAAAATGTTTAAGGAAGAGAAAATGTCATTGTAATTATTAAAACTTAATTCTTTGCCGTTTAGTTGCTCAAATCCGATTTTCTTATCTTCATAATCACTTATATATATTGAACTTTTTTGATGAGGATTTTCTCCATATCTAAGGTCCTGAAACTTTCTGCCAAAAATAGTTTTCCTCTCTGGGAATTGAATTTTCAATTTGTTATTGAACCAGTTAGCAATCATTGAGTCATAATAAGCGGTCAATCCAAATGCTTTTGAGGACATAATTTCTCTGAATCGTAAAGTGGTTTTACCTTTATGCTTGTCTAACTCCTTTATTAGTTCAGTATAATCATTTTTATTAGTAACAATGGCCACATTTTTAAAATTCTTTGCAGCAGCCCGCACCATTGTTGGGCCACCGATATCTATATTTTCAATTATGTTTTTGGGGTTCTTAGTATTTCGTACAACTTTTTGAAACGGGTAAAAATTCACTATAATAAGATCAATTGAGGGAAATTTTTTCTTGGTCATTTCATTCTTATGAGCTCTATTTTTTCTGTCGTGAAGAATACCTGCATGTATTTTGGGATGAAGAGTTTTCACCCTACCATCCAACATTTCTTTGAAGCCAGTGTACTTGGATAACTCAATACAATTATAGCCCAGTTTTTTTATAATTTTATAGGTGCCCCCAGAACTTATGATCTTAATGTTGTATTTTTTAAAAACTTGTAATAAAGGAATGATATTATCTTTGTCAGATAATGAAACTAGTGCGTTTTTAATTTTCAAATTCATTATTAAATTTTCTTTCTAATTTCCCAATTAAAAGATTTATTCTTATTAACTAAATTACCAGAAATTGTAATACAAGTATTATCTAAAATCTTCTCTCCACCTAAATAAACACTTTTCTCGATTTCAATATTTTCTTCGTGAATAGTAAAAATTAATGATTTATTCTTTGATATTTGTATTAAAGCACTATTGCCACTCATAGTTTTAACTGCATTTAGTTCAGGGTTTAGATGGAATCTAAAAACATATCTCACTGGAATCCCATCGCTTTTTTTAAAAATATGATCTATCCCTTTCAACTTATTGTTTTCAATATCTAAATAAATCTCTCTTTTATGAATGCAACTAAAGTCTTTTTCATAACCATTGTGTGAAATTGATGAACCAATTATTTTTTTATCATTTTTAATTACTAATCCACTCGTTTTAAAAGTATTTTTTATAGAATTACCAAACACACTATTTATTAATTTATTTCTCTCAAACTTGGTAATGCTTGTGTCGTTAATAGTCAAAGTGGACTGACTTGCTGTTAATTTACTTATAAGTTCAGCTTTAGTGGAAATTTTATTTCCAAAACCGCAATTCGTAATAATTTTTGTGCCATCAATAAAGTACTCAAAAGAAAGTGGACCAGATTGATAGCTTTGAGAAAAATTTTTATTGGGAGGGTTTCCAATATCAAAGTACAGAGATTGTTGTCTAGATTTTGCAAAAAAAATTCCTCCAATAATGTTTTTCTTATTTTTTTTACTTAATTTTTTAGTCTCCACATATTTATCAAACTTTGTTAAATCACCTTCAGAGCCGCCATTAAAGAGAGGAGCATAATTATTAGGAGTTTTAAAAAAATTGATACATTCCAAGTTCTTTTTAATAATATCATCCAAAAACTCTGGAACATATTGTTGGGCATCTTTGATATTTTCATGACATAAAATTAAATATTCTGTAAAAGAAATTAGATCATTTGGACTACGAGACAAAGGAAAACCGTCATTATCAAAGTTATTTTTTATAAATTTTTCTAACTCTTTTATTCCAATCTCAAAATTTTCTTTATATTCTTTAAATACAATACCAGATAAAAGTATAGCCGTTAAAACTTCTAGTCTTTTAAGAGGATCTTTCTCAAATCTAATATTCTTTTTTAAATGATTACATTGAGAAATAATATTTTCAAATATGTTTTTTTTAAAATCAAACGAACCATTATTTATTATTATATCGATGTTTAACATCCAGCTGATAAGTCTAGAGCTTATCACGGATGACTCCCAAATATTTTTTTTAAAATTTGAGTATTTAAGCATCCAAAGATAAATTATCTTTTGAATATTTTTTCCGTCAGTTTTTCTATCTATAAAATTTAACCAAAGAAAATTATGATATTCAAGAATACTTTTATTTTTTCTTTCTATCCAGAATTCATTTGCATTTACATCATTTATTTTAAATAATTTTTTTTTATACGGAGAAATTATTGAGAGTAAAAAAGGATTAGGATTGAAATATACTTGTGTTGGTATTTTTGATTTTAAAGATTTATTATATCTGGTAGATGTGAAATAAATCTTTTTGATAAATTTTATAAAAGTTATTTGAATAGCAACTAAATAAAAATAGGCACCTTTTAAGCCAAACATCTATTAATTTTTTCTAAGAATTTCTATATTTTTTT
>MDTC01151635.1_pt1 | contig 14957 bp, 13 predicted proteins | sample 811181 | NCBI WGS metagenome assembly MDTC01 (sample SAMN05326644, study PRJNA326480) | marine metagenome | isolation source: seawater | place: Pacific Ocean: North | collected 2011 | reverse complement strand
TAGTCCAGTGCAAGGGGATAATGACGATATGGATATCGAGGATGATCTGCAAGACGATCAAACCCAAGACCATGATAATAGATTGGGGTGAATGGTGGGCGGTAGCGTTTATATAATATTTAGTTCCAATAGAATTAATTAACTCAAGCCATGTAAGGCTTCTATTTTTGTAATACCAAAATTTTCAATCTTGATATTAGAAATCCCATTGAGCGACTCTTCCTGTATATAAAAGTTCTCTGTCTTATGTTTTTCTTTCTAACTTTAAGTATAACTCTGTGAACACATATAAGGAGATAATTTCTTCGTAGCATTCGCTAAACGAAAGGTTTTCTTGTTTAAAGAATGTAACTGACTTTTCCATATCTCTTGTTATTGTTCCTATAGCATTTTGCATGTCTTTTCTGCCTTGCTTTTGGAATATTTTTCTTTTTTCTTCAACGGCGTGAATATACTCGTATAATTCTTCTAAAAGTAAAGCCGTTGGTGTTTCACCGTTATGATGGTTTTCTTCATGCGAGTGTAGGTCAATGATATATTCACTATTTGTATATTCTGGTGCTCTAAGTTTTGTTTCTGTACTAAGTTTTTCCATTTCTTACTCCTGACGTCTCTTGTATGCGTGGTGCCCAATAATCTCTAATGTGCAAGACAAGCTCGCTGTAATCCTCCAGCTTTTCCGGTTTAGCAATATATCCATCTGCCATTAGGTTTTGGCATTCACGAAGATCACTTTCCATTTTGGAACTGGATAACATAATTACGGTGATGTCTTGAAAATCACTGCTGCTTTTAATCGCTCTTAAGGCTTCTTTGCCATTTTCGCAGGGCATGTTAATGCCTAATAGGATAATATCTGGTTTTTCTTCTTGGCTTTGAAGCTGTTCAAGCGCTTTTTTTCCAGATGTAATGGTTAAGACGGATGTACTAAAATTCTTTTGTGCATTGAAAGCTTTTTTTGCGAGGAAGAGATTTCCTTCATTTTCATCAACGATGAGAATATTTATGAGGCTATCATCGTAGTTTCTATCTATATCAATAAGATCAGCGCTAATATCTTGTTTTGATGGCTGACTATCTTTTAATTCTATATACGTTAAAGTCATGGCAATAACCTTTTACCAGTTTTCTTCTTTATATTTTTCTAAAGAATTGCGAACCGTAGATTCACACACTCATATGACTATTAGACTATGTTTTAAGTATATAATTAAGTTTGACACGGCATTAAACGCGATGTAACGTTACGTAACGTAAGAAATATTCTTCCTATTTCAATGGGTTATGTGTTTCTTTGCATTGTGTTGTATTGATGTTTTAAGTTTGCGTACGTGTAAAAAAACTTTTTGAGACGAACCATTTAACTAAATTTATGGTTGATGCGCATGAAAAATAGAAGATATATATTTCGATTATTAACGTTTTGGCTTTGTTTTTTCTTTAGTTGCCAAGTTAGTTTCGTGTATGCAGGTAATTCTTTAAATAAAGTTGCTTTTATTCGCCCAAGCGAAAAATTTCCATTTTGGAATCAGGCGGAAAAGGCTCTAAGAAAAGCTGCTTCTGATTTCGAAATTGAGCTAGATGTGTACACGATGGACGTGGATCCGTATAAATTTTTTCAAATAGCGCAGGAAATAACCGAATCTAAAAATAAACCAGACTTAATTATTGTGTCGACAATAGGAAATATTGGTGTTTCTCTTATACAAATGTTGGATGAGGCTGAAATTGATGTTGTCGTGCATTTTATGGGTTTCAGTTCACAAGAGCATCAGAAAATAGGTGCTCCTCGTGAGAAATACAAGCATTGGATTGCCAGTATGTTGCCTGATTATCACAAAACCAGTCAAGAATTGGCTTCTTATTTATACGAAAAGGCAAAAAAAGAACATATATTATCATATTGGAAAGTCAATATGTGCCTCATACATGGTGTAGAAGGTATTGGTTTTTCAGAAAAAAGTGTAGAGGGTGTTTTGAGTTTGCGAGATCAGTATGATGATCTTGTCATTAACGAGATACTGCCAGGTTATTGGAGCGCAGAAAATGCGCAGAAAGTCGCTTTTGGTCATTTAATACAACATCCTGAAACCAATGCAATCTGGGTTATAAATGATCCCGCAGCGGTTGGTGTTGTTAAAGCTGTGGAATCTCATGGACTGATAGCCGGTAAAGATATTTTAATTGGAAGCATGAACTGGCTTCCGGAGATATTTGACTATATTAGGGATGGGCGTGTTTCTGTCTCAGTGGGGGGGCATTTTATGGATCCTGCATGGTTGCTTTTACTGGCATATGATTATCATAATGGGCATGATTTTGAACCTTATATCGGAACAGAGATTGAATCTGTTTTTCGTATTATAGATGCAGATAATATTGATATATATGGCGATATTATCGGTAATAGTCCGTGGGAAAAAATAGATTTCAAGCAGTTATCTCAAACGCATAATCTGGACTGGGCTGGTTATAATTTTAATCTGCTTGATCTTCTTGCGCCGTCGTCTGAGAAAAATTGATGCCTGCGTCTTTTGCACCAATCAGTAGTTTGTCGACAAACTCTTTGGGAAAATTCCATGTTTCAAGGTGTGCTCTTGGAGACTTTAGGAAATCCGGGAAAGTTTTTTCTATATAGCGTGCAATTTTTGAGGCTTCATCATATTTGAACTGTCCTGCATAGGAAGCCGCTAAGGCCACATTGGAAAATAAGGAACTGGGTGTATGATATTCTAAAGCATGATAGTTCGCTTCCTTGTAATCTCCCATCATATAAAAATATGCAAACAAAACACCATGATACCAGCCGGCATGTCTAGGGTTGATTTCTATAGCACGAAGTCCGAGTTTAGAGCTTTTGTCCCAGTCGCCAAGCTGTCCATAATTCCAAGCGGCATCGGCCAGAATTTCTGAATCGTATGGATTGAGCTCTACAGAAATTTTTAAATGCTCGATTGTTTTTTCTATATCGTCATTTAAGTGTGCGGCATTGGCCATGTATTGGTGGGATCTTGGGTTTTGTGGATCTGTTTCTACAGCTTTTTGTGCAGCGTTTAAAGAGCGCTCTTTTATGTCTTTTTCGCTTCCTTTTTTATTGTAAGAAAACCTGAACTCATCACCGTAAATCCAAGATAGATATGCCCAAGCATCACTATTTTCTGGATTATGCTGAATTATTTCTTCCAGACATGTTCTTACATTTTTGTGAGATTGTGGATTTTTACTGTTAGAGTAGGCGTAATAATCTAAGATACATTGATAATCAGTATTTTTTTCCAGAGCAGTATTTCCAATGCGCTGGGGTTCATTGTTTTGAATAACGGCATATGGGGAAGCGATTTGTGATACAATAGTTCCGGCAGCATTATCCATCCACTTATTTCGCTCTAAATTCATGTCATATTCTTGATTGAATGACCATATATAGGTCGTGTTTTTTATGTCTAAAAGTCGTACCACTATAGTAACATTGTTAATATTCTTTTTTACAGATCCAACCAAGACATAATCTGCTTTAAGCTTTTTTCCTATCTCGGCGCTGGTTTTTAATCCATCTAATGTTCGTGTATTCATATGCGTATTTAATGTTTCCAGAGAGCGAAACAGTGAAAGGTTGTGCGCAATACGACGTGTTAGGTTATCAGCAATTTCTGAGGCTGCATTATCACCAATTCCTTTGAGAGGTAAAAGAACAACAACAGGCAATAAAGATGATTTAGGACGATATTGATTTTTGCTCTGAATAAATAAAGTAATAGAAAGAAATAAAACACATATAAAAAGGAGCGTCGGGATATAGTAAATAGGATTTTTTATATTGAAGGCTGCGGTTTTTAAATGATGTGAATTTTTATTTTCTACTTCTGAAGTGCCTTCATTGTCATTGTAACAAAAAATGGGTTTATAGCTTCCTTTTGGAACTTTAATAATAACGTTGTCATTTTGTCCTAAGCCATTGTAGTAGAGGGTCAGGGCTTTTCTGAGTCTTGTTGCTTCTACACGCACGGAAGAATCTGTGCCAGGGTCAAAGTCCTCGGATTTTTCGAAAACCTCAATACCTATTATGTAGCCTTTAAGTTCATCTGTTTTGTCTTTTAACGTTTTGTGTACAATAAATTCCAGAAAGCTAGAGATTCTTGAGGAGCGATGGAATTCATCGCTTTGCAAAATTTTTGTCAATTGGTCCAGAATTTCCTGATCAGATGGTCTATATTTTTTATTCATCTTATTTATTAGTGTAATGTGAAGTCATCATAGATGATCTTTAAACAATACCGAATGATGCAAAAGAAGAAAAGCTAAAGAAACTTGCAGATGATTTAAGTTGTATAGAACAGATATTGTCTGCAGATATTAGCGATACTGTTACAAACGGATGTTTACAATTACGAAGTTAGTGTATGATATTTTGATATTGCTGTAGAACTCTTTCCAGTGTTTGCGCATAGATGCGGTGGCCGCGGTAATTCAGATGCCCATTTCCAAGAGATAATCCAAAACCTCTTAGATTTTTAATCTCTTGGTTTTTATAAGGCTCTAACTTCATTGTTTTTGCAATTTCAGTCATTTCGTCAATAAATATCATGTCATGATTTTTAAAATACTGGTTCATAAACTTTATGATTTCTTTACGCATTCTTATATCATTCGGACATTCTTTTTGTGGAAGGGGCAAGCGCAGCATTAAAATTGATTTTAGATTATGTGCGGCTAACTCTTTGGTAAACTTTTTAACGGCCAGCCATGAGTGATCAGGTTTGTGTTTGATCCAGAGGTCATATTGCGGGGTGAAGACACTCTGATTGCATTGTGGTTTGGCAGGTGGTTTAGGCTGCTGGTTAATTGAAAGGTCCGGAAGGGTTAAGTTTAGAAACTTTAAAAGGCTTTCTTTTCGCTTTAGATTGAGTTTACGAAAAATATGTGAGTTTTGGATCAGAAAGAAAAATAGTTTTCCTGCCGGATTTTCCATCAGGCGTTGTGATAATCTGGTGCGGTAGCTATAGGAACGTTCGATATTGTCGGCATTATTGATTTTATAACCGGGATTGCCTGAGTCATCGAACATCTCGCCGGATGTAAAACCGCTTGGTGCAAATTTAAAAATGGCAATATCAGGTGAAAGGGGAAGGCCAAAATGTTCCAAGCGGACAAGTTGTCGTAATGGACCCATGCCTGACATGGCAAGGTTCACAATTTCAACCGAATTATTTTGTGCGTTTAAATTTTCTTCCGCTATGTGCTCGAAAGTTTTTTCATGCTCTACCTGAAGGGCTTCGGTAACGGAATCCCCCAAAAGCATAATTCGTGTTACTTTTGCAGGCTTTTCAAGTGTTACTTCTTTGTCTCGGTGGCCAAGTGCATTAATTTTAATATAGGCACTGTTTTCACGTGTCCATAAACCTTGTGCATTTGGTCTAAAGGTATAGCCGATATTTTTATCAGGCTGGCCTAGCTCGGGTTCGACCAAAGGTAAAACTTTGCCCAGTGGTGTCATGGAGGCACTTGTCAGAACAGCTTCAACAAGCAGAAAGCTAGCGGCTGCCCCGAGACAAAATAAAGCTGTGTTTTTCAAAATACTTTTCACCAGCATTAGAACCTGAAGTAAATAAAGGGATTAATGGTTTCTGTTTGCAGCATCAATATTGCAAATCCAAGCATAATCAAAAAGCCATACATAAACGGACCTTGTAAACGCTTGAGCTTATAAAAGGTTTCTTTGCTTAAGAGCTTATCTTCAAGAATATGGAATGCCATTAATAATGCCGCAAAAAAGGACAATACAAACAGCATATTTGTTTCTTCATAAAATGTTGCAGGCGATTTTTCACCGTGTTTCAGGCCGAACATCACAGCATAGTAGGAAAGAGCCTGCCCTGTGTTTACGGCACGGAACAAAACCCACAGAGCCGTTGTTATAATGAAATGTCCGGCAATGCTCAGAATTTTGGGAATAGGCAAAGAGCCAACCAGACGTCCTGAGTAAATGTATAGTCCCCACAAGAAACCCCATATCAGAAATGTGAAATCTGCGCCGTGCCATAAACCGGCAATTGCCATAGTGGCTGTTATCACTATAGCGCCCCTTATTAAACCACCATGATTGCCGCCAAGGGGAATATATAAGTAATCTTTTATCCATGTTGAAAGCGTTATGTGCCAGCGCTGCCAGAATTCTCTTGGACCTGCACTTAGGTATGGCGTATGAAAATTCCATGGTAAGCGGATACCCAGTAAAAATGCTGAGCCAATGGCGATATCAGAATATCCTGAAAAATCAAAGTAAATCTGAAATCCGAAGAGTATAGCGCCTAGCCATGCCCAGATGATATTTTCTGGGCCGAGTATAAAAATTTCATCGACATGTGGGGCGATATTATCGGCGAGTATAACTTTTTTGAATAGACCCAAGACAATTAGTCCAATGCCAAAAGATATCAAATAGAGTTTCCGGCGTTTTCCTTGAAAAAGCCGTTCAATTTGTGGCAGGAGTTGATGTGAGCGTACAATCGGGCCGGCAACGAGTTGAGGAAAGAACGAAACAAATAGGGCAAAATGCGAAAATTTTGACGCCTCAGGTGTTTGTTTGCGCGCAACATCAATGTGATATGATAAAATCTGGAATGTATAAAATGAAATACCAAGAGGTAGAGCTATGTTGATGTAGCTGCTTGATGTGGTGTCAGAGTCTTGAAAAGACAGAAAAAACTCTGCGTATTTAAAGAAAAATAGCAAGCCGATATTGAAAAATGCTGCGATGGCTATGCGTGTTTTCTTGCCGGATAATAGCTTAACGATTAGCCAGTTTGTAATCAGCGAAATCACAAAAATCAGGCAATCAAATGGGCCTGCGATAAAGTAAAAAACAGCACTGCCCAAAAGCAATATGATTGCAGGAAAACGCGTGAAGATTTCTCCTGCCCGTGAAAATAAAACAAGAAAAATATATGCAAGTGAATTAAAGACCATTGCAAGAGACCATATGCAGCAAATTATTTGAAAATAAGTATGAACAGTTTGTGTTCAAAACTGAATGATAATTTTTTATTCTTTTAGCTTTTCTTGTGGCTAGGGGGATCTGCCGATGACATTATAAGCTCATTCGCCTGTTTTTATCATTTATACCTATGGCCTCTTGCTTTGGGGCTAAAATTCTTTGAAAATCGATTAAATCTAAATTGATTCATTAATATAAGGATTCTTTAAGGTATGAAAACACGCGCGGCTGTTGCTTATAAGGCTGGAGAGCCATTAATCATTGAAGATGTTGATCTGGAAGGTCCTAGATCCGGTGAAGTTCTGGTTGAGAATATGGCGACAGGTGTATGTCATACGGATGCTTTTACACTATCGGGCGATGATCCCGAAGGCGAGTTCCCCGCAGTTTTGGGGCATGAGGGAGCAGGGATTGTGCGTGAAGTTGGCGAGGGTGTGACATCTGTTAAAGTTGGCGATCATGTTATCCCACTTTATACACCGGAGTGCCGCGAATGTGATTATTGCCTGCATCCTAAAACAAATTTGTGTCAGTCTATTCGCTCTACGCAGGGGCAAGGCTTGATGCCGGACGGGACAAGCCGTTTTTCCCTGAATGGTAAGCCGATCTTGCATTATATGGGCTGCTCGACGTTTTCTAACTTTACCGTTTTGCCTGAAATTGCCGTGGCTAAGATTCGTGAAGATGCTCCCTTTGATAAGGTTTGCTATATTGGGTGCGGTGTAACCACAGGCATCGGAGCGGTTGTGTTTGATGCGAAGGTCGAGCCGGGTTCAACTGTTGCTGTTTTTGGTCTTGGCGGGATTGGTCTGAATGTTATTCAGGGGGCGCGCATGGTTGGCGCTACTAAAATCATCGGTATTGATCTCAATCCTTCAAAGGTGGAATTGGCGAAGAAATTTGGCATGACCGATTTCATCAATCCGAAAGATACGCTGAATGTGGTGGAGGCTATATGTGACCTGACCAATGGCGGGGTCGATTATTCCTTTGAGTGTATCGGGAATGTGAATGTGATGCGTCAGGCTCTGGAGTGTTGTCACAAGGGTTGGGGCGAGAGCGTCATCATTGGCGTCGCTGGCGCAGGGCAAGAAATTTCAACCCGTCCGTTTCAGCTTGTTACGGGGCGTGTGTGGCGAGGGTCAGCTTTTGGGGGCGCGCGAGGACGCACGGATGTGCCTAAAATTGTTGATTGGTATATGGATGGCAAGATTAATATTGATGATTTGATCACCCACACAATGCCATTGGAGGATATCAATAAGGCCTTTGATTTGATGCATGAAGGCAAATCTATTCGCAGCGTGGTGATCTATTAATGAAGCAAATAGAAGAGCATTTTTGTTTTGGCGGCACGCTGAGTGTCTATGAGCATGAAAGCCTTGTGCTGGGTTGTACGATGAAATTTTCGGTGTTTTTGCCGCCTCAGGCCAAAGATGCACCAGTGCCTTTTATAACCTTTCTTTCCGGCCTGACCTGTACGCATGAGAATTTCACGACCAAGGCCGGGGCTTATGGCTTTGCTGCGCGTGAGGGACTGGCTATTGTAGTGCCTGATACTTCGCCGCGCGGGGATGAGGTGCCTGATGATGCGGAGTCTTATGATTTTGGTAAAGGGGCCGGATTTTATATTGATGCGGTGAAGGCACCGTGGTCCGCTTATTACAAAATGGAAAGCTATATTATCAAGGAATTAAACCAGCGAATTTGCAGCGAGTTTCCTGTTTTAGATGAAAGGCAAGGCATTTGTGGGCATTCGATGGGCGGGCATGGTGCGCTGAGTTTGGGATTAAAATATCCGGATTTGTTTAAATCCATATCGGCTTTTTCACCAATTGTTGCCCCGTCACAAGTGCCATGGGGGCAAAAAGCTTTTGCGGGATATTTGGGGGATGATAAGGCCGAGTGGCTTAAACATGATGCTTGTGCCTTGATGAAAGGTTTTGGCAAGCGGGGTGATTATCCAGAAATTCTGATCGATCAGGGGGCGGCTGATAATTTCTTTGAAGAACAACTCAAACCTGATTTATTCGCAGAGGCTTGCGGTGCAGCAGGGCAGGGCTTAAATCTTCGGCTGCATGAAGGGTATGATCACAGCTATTATTTTATTCAAAGCTTTATCGAAGATCATATCAAGCACCATAAGCATATATTGATAAAAGTTTTCGGATAAAGAAAGTTTGAAGATCGCGCCGATAATGTACTATAGTGACCTATTAGTATGTAAAAAACGGGTGATATTATGGGTGAAGGATCGTTAGGACAACTTTTCCAGCAAGAAGTCGATGATTTGTGCGTGGGGGCGCAGTATTATGAGCATCCGCGATATGGTATTTTGCCATCTGGATTTGATCCTGATGAGCGAGAGTGGCAAAATATCTCTGATATTGTGCAATCTCATTATGATCAAGAAGACGATAAGTTTGTTTTTAATTTTAATAACTTTTTTATGTTCAAAAGACTTCATTCAATAGGCAACATGCTTGAGGTCGCAGATCATATAGAAAAGAAAATCAGAGATAATACAGATTTTGAGAGTTTTTCTTTTTTGAAAGAAGGGTATTCATCTTATGTGATGCTTGGCAAAAGTAAGGATAATGTTTCGGCTTTAAGGATGACCTCAGATCCTAGAGCAAAAAGTAATCATATATGGAAAGAAAGTTTGCGTAATAAATTTCCCGGATTAATCCAGAGTTTATCTGACCCCATAAATATTGATTCTAAAGTCCAGATTGAAGAAATGCCGTTTGTGCATGTCCGCGATCTAAAGGTGAGCTCGCCTTTGCCATCTCTGATGGGGCAATTGGCAGAAGATACTTGTTTTGCGCCAGACTTAACCGAGATGAAGGAAGTTACAATATTGCCTGATCATACTATTTTGTCGCTTGATCCGGGTGAGTGTCCATATGCTTTGGCCTATTGGGATATGGAGCCATCAAAAAGAGATGATTTCGAGGCGCGTTCTATTGAAATTGTTCGTAACAGGTTGCAGCAAGAGCGCTTTGCCCATATACCCGAGCAACTGCGTTGGTTTACAGATGACGGACAGTTAAAGCAGGACTTGATTTATGGTTCTGCACCACGATCCGGCAATGGTATGTCATTTCGTGCTGCGGCAAGACTTGGTGATGATGAGCAGCCATCTCCTTTTGCACATTAAAATTTTTTCTTTACGTCATTCCAAAAATAATAATTGACCCTTGTCATTTTTCTTATGCTGTTTCAATATCATACTCACTTCACAACTAAAGGGAGCATAATATGAGACGCATTGCCGCACTTGTCGGGCGTAATGAAAAACTGATTTCTTTGCGCCGTCCACACTGGATTTATCTAGCGCAAGGGTTCTTTTGGCTGGTGTTGATGGCTTTGATCGGCTTTGGTCTGGATTATGTTTTGTATTATTATGCGGGGTCAAAGACCCTGACGGCGGCTAAGCTATTGCTTGATATTAATGTCTTCGGGGTTGTGTTCGATCAGTTCTTTACGCCTATTCCCTATATGATGATTTTGGTGGGTTTTGCGATCTTTATTCCGTATTTCCTGATTTATATCTCGCATGAGGTGGCGTTGACCAGCCAGAGGATTATCTATAAGCGCGGCTTGATTTTTGTGAATATAGATCAGGTCGATCTGGAGGATATCCGTGCCGAGCATGTAAATCATGGGATGTTGGGCTGGTTTATCGGGTATGGGGCGGTGCGGCTAGATTGTCGGTTTATTGATGATGTACATTTGCCTGCGATTGCCGATCCGTATAAGCTTGTACGGGCCTCGCATAATGCGCGGCTCAAAAGCTCGGATATTGATTATGACGAGGATGAATTCTCCCGTCAGGATAAGCGCATCGCCGCCGCCGAGCAGGATAATAACCGCAAGGAAAAAATGGCCCGCCTAAAAGCCAAGATGAAGGCGAGCTTTCGGAAGGCGACTTGAGTGCACATGCAATTGCAGAAACTTGGTTTCACTTATACTTATTCGTGAAAGTGATGCTCCAGTTTTCTTGGCTTTTGCCGTGTAGCCGGATTTCCGAGTCCGTTATAAAAATGATGCGGCCATCATGCCAAGAAGAGTTCGGTCTGGAGGGGCGTCCGCCATGCCATTTTGCTTGATAATATTTGCCGTATTCGATAGTGCTTGGGATTTGTGCGTACCATGTGATTTGTCCGGCGGTGACGCATGGATCTCCGGTGAGCTTGGTGGCAACAATTTTATTATTGGTATATTCTATGTTGACCATTTCTTTGGGAGAGGGCTTTAGAGTGTTGCTGTTCCCTGCAAAGCACATATATCCGTAACCCGCCCATTCTCCGTTAAACACAGACGTTTTTTCTTCGGCTGCATAGGCAATTCGGGGCAGGGTCATGATGCATAGCCCTAAAGCGACCAGAAAAGCGGTCTTTCGCATAGTTATCTCCGTCATTTTCAATCCAGAGTAGGATTTTAGCGAAGATTGCAGCGGGCGACAAGGCTTGTCGTTTTTATATCTATGCGTCATCCTTCTTTGGCGCGATCACATCCGAGATTTTCTTCTCCGAGCCTTTTTGAACTGCGATTTCCTTCGCGCGGATGGCTGTCACGATAGACTTCTCCAGACGCTTTGCCGTTTCAATATCGCTGTCTTCCGTGAATTCCAACGTAACGACTTCTAGGATTGCACCAGCACCTATTTTCTGTTCCGAGCGGATTTTGCGGGTTTCCGCCAGTGCCCAGAGGATAAACTCTATATCATCTTTTTCTGTGACCTCATGCAAACTTTGCGGTTTCGGCCAAGTACTGACGTGAAGGGAAGGGTGGTTTTCGCCGAACTTGCCAGCGTTCTGATATAGCTCTTCGGTGACAAACGGCATAAACGGTGCAAACAGGCCGAGCAGCATTCTTGTCGCCTCGAACAGCGTGCTTTGCGTGGACTTAAGCTCATCCTCACTCCACGTGCTGCCATCCTGAAAACGTAGCTTGATCATCTCCAGATAATTATCGCAGTAGGACATGAAAAATACGCGGTCGATAATGTTTCTTGCGGCGGCGTAATCGAGCTTCTCCATGTGATCGGTGGCTTCAGCTGCAATTTTTTGCAGCTCGGCAATGATCCATTGATCCTCGATGGTGCGCTCAGATAAAGGCACAGCATCCTTCGCGTAATCGAAATCTTTCATATAGGTGAAGGCCATGCGCGTGGCGTTCCAGAGCTTGGTCACGGCGGCTTTCCCGCGCTTGATTTCTTTTTCCGAGAATTTTAAATCCTGCCCAAGCTTTGCGCCACCAGCCCAGTATCTCACAGCATCCGCGCCGTATTTCCCGATTAAGTTATCGGGATTAAAGCGGTTATAGCCGTCCTTATCGGTTTCCTGCTCAAGACTGCGTTTGGAGATTTTCTTGCCCTGTTCATTCAGCCCCCATCCGGAAATCATCGCGGCTTCCCAAGGCAGGGAATCTGTGTGGTATTCGGACTTGATCATCGTATAGAATAGCCAAGTCCTGATGATCTCATGCGCCTGAACACGCAAGGACATAGGATAGATGCCACTTGCCGTAAGGTCTTCATCTAATGATTTCCAATTTGCATTAATGAGAGGGCTAACCGAGGAGGTCATCCACGTGTCCATCACATCGGTTTCAGGTACGATTTCATAATCCTTGAATTTCTCTTTTGCCCAAGCTGGCGGCTCATTTTCCATCGGATCAACCGGAAGGTCAGCTTCGTCTGCGATAATCGTATCAACAATCTTGCCGTCACTATCCGTTACATACCAGAGCGGGAAGGGTACGCCGTAATAGCGCTGGCGCGAGACGTTCCAGTCATATTTTAGCCCGTCAATCCAGTTATAAAGCCGCACCTTCATATGATCGGGGAACCAGTTCAGTTCCTCGGCGCGTTTACGGAAACGTTCTTTATGATCCAGAACCTTGATGAACCATTGCGGCGCCATGTGAAACTCGACTGGCACTTCTGATCTCTCTCCGACGGAGACGGCCTGATTGACGGTTTTCTCGGCCTTGATAAGTTCTTGGCTTTTAAGGTCTTTGACAATCCGCGCGCGTGCCTCAACGATTTGCAATCCCTCATACTCTCCGGCTAGATCACTCATCTTGCCGTTTTCGGTGATGCAGATGCGGGTGTCCAGATTATGCTCTTTCCATTTTTCCACGTCTTCGCTATCGCCAAAGGTACAGCACATCATCAGACCTGTTCCGAATTCTTTTTCTACGGCCTCGGATGTCAGGATCGGGATTTCGTGACCGAAAATCGGGACGATGGCTTTTTTGCCTTTAAGATGTGCATAACGCTCATCATCGGGGTTGAAGAACATGCCTACACAACCTGGGATCAGTTCTGGGCGGGTGGTGGAGATAATCAGCGGATCGCCGCTCTCGGCTTTGAATTCGATGTCAAAGAGTTTCCCTTTGCGCTCGATGGTCTCTAAATCGGCTTGGGCGAGGGCGGTCTGGAATTTTGTATCCCAAAGCACTGGTTCTTCGGCGCGGTAGATCAGGCCTTTTTTGTATAGATCAATGAATGAGAGTTGACCCACACGCTGGCAGCGCTCGTCAATCGTGGAGTAGCGCAAATTCCAGTCCACGGAAATCCCTAAAGCGCGCCAGAGATGCTCGTATGTTTTTGCACCGGCTTGTGTTTCCTCAACGCAGAGTTTGCGAAAGTCAGAGCGGCTGATCTGGGATTTGTCCTTGATGTTATGGACTTGCTCTACGTGGCGCTCGGTCGGCAGGCCGTTATCGTCAAAGCCCATTGGGTAAAACACCTCATAGCCCATCATGCGTTTATAGCGCACGATAATTTCGGCCTGAGTGTAGGACATAGCGTGACCAACATGTAAATGCGAGGCCGAAACATAAGGGGGCGGCGTGTCCACGGAAAAGACGGGCTTGCCGGAATTTGGCGTGAAGTCATGGATTTTGTTATCCGCCCAGACTTTAAGGGCTTTCTTCGAGATTTCTTCTAGATCAACATTCGTATCAAGTTCCGGAAACATATTAGTCACTTATCATTTCATTTTATTAAAACCGCCAAGGCCATATGCCTTGAAGAGCCGCAGTGTAGCGAATGTGCATAAAAAGGAAAGTATATTTTAAAAACTGGTTCTTGATTTTTAAGTGCAAAACGAATAAACCATAATCCTACTTGGCTTTTGCGCCACCCGAGCGGGTGTAGTTCAATGGTAGAACGTCAGCCTTCCAAGCTGAATATGCCGGTTCGATCCCGGTCACCCGCTCCAGTTTATTCTCTGTGAAATTGATAGATATTTACGTTCAGAGATCGTTATTGACTATATAGCGGTTTTTCTGCGTAATATTCTTATGACTGAAATTGAAGCAGATGAAATAGTTAAAGAAAATAAGCCGCTTGAGGGTGTGAAGTGGGCTATTGTGTTATTTATTCTTTTTACTTGTATCCTGCCATTTGGGTTCGGAAATCAGATTTTGGAGTATGGCTATAAATATTATATGTTTGGCAGTAAATCGCTTACAATAATTATTGATTTTGTTATATGGTGGCTTATTCGGTGCATTTCCAGTTTGATATTAATTACTTTTTTCCATGACGGAATAAAAAATAAGCTGATGGCAATTTGTAGTACTGTTTGTATTCTTATAGCTGTTTCAGTTGTTTTTATTCCAGTCTACACCTTCGCAGCTTTGTTTTTTGCTTTTTGGGGTGCTTCGCCGCTTTAGAATTTTTATTAGAGGTAGTACACTCAAATATCCCTCCAAAAATATTTGCGCAAAACCCTAAAAACCCGTTGACATCGAGGCATAGGTTTTCTACATGAATGCATTGGTTTAATTTGCCTGCTCGAATGCAGGTGTTTTCTACATTTGACAGGATGAAGGTAAAGGAAAAGCTATGTCTAAGGAAAAGTTTGAGCGGAATAAGCCGCATTGTAATATTGGGACAATTGGTCACGTTGACCATGGTAAGACGACGTTGACAGCGGCGATCACG